>Ga0247741_1002515_pt1 | contig 10178 bp, 10 predicted proteins | sample UWRJL213509R2_FD_180945 | JGI IMG/M metagenome (GOLD analysis project Ga0247741, IMG submission 180945) | Plant litter microbial communities from Arlington Agricultural Research Station in Wisconsin, United States - UWRJ-L213-509R-2 | ecosystem: Environmental > Terrestrial > Plant litter >...
GCCGGGCCACCCGGGGCCTGGATGACCCTCAGTATAGGTGCCGACGCCGTCGCGGCAAGACGCGCCTGCGGCAGCGAAAAACCGCGCCGCGGGCCGCGCCGCGCCGTCAATGCGGCGGCGCCCCTTTCCATCCGGGGCGCCTTCCGGGAAAATACGCGGCCGTATTGCGTGAAACTTGCGCAATCGCTCCATCCCCCATCCCCGTGCGAGCCGTTTACGGCCTGCACGCGTCCACATGTTTCTCCCGTTCGCTCGAGGTATCGAATGAATTTCCACGAGTACCAGGCTAAAGAACTGTTCGCCAAGTACGGCATCGCCGTACCGCCGGGCAAGGTTGCCAACTCTCCCGACGCCGCTGTCGACGCCGCCAAGCACCTTGGTGGTTCGCAGTGGATGGTCAAGGCCCAGATCCATGCCGGCGGTCGCGGCAAGGCCGGTGGCGTCAAGTTCTGCCGCAGCCTCGATGCCGTGCGCGATGCCGCCAAGGGCATGCTCGGCACGAACATGGAAACCTACCAGTCCGCCGGCCGTGCGCTGCCAGTGAACCTGGTCCTGGTCACCGACGCGACCGACATCGCGAAGGAACTGTACCTCTCGATCCTCACCGATCGCGACACCAAGTCCATCTCGTTCATCGCCTCCAAGCACGGCGGCGTGGACATCGAGCAGGTCGCCGCTGAAACGCCGGAAGACATCCACACCTTCCAGGTGGACTTCGTCGAAGGCCTGCAGCCGTACCAGTGCCGTGAGCTCGGGTTCAAGATGGACCTGAATCCGAAGCAGGTCGGCCAGCTCGTCAAGATCATGCTTGGCCTGTACAAGCTGTTCAACGAGAAGGACCTCGCCCTGGTCGAGCTGAACCCGCTCGCCATCCTCGAAGACGGCAACCTCGCCGCCCTCGACGGCAAGGTCAACTCCGACGACAACGCCGAGTTCCGCCACGCCGACCTCGCGGCGATGCGCGACCTCACGCAGGAAGACGCTGCCGAAGCGGCCGCCGTCCAGCACAACCTCAACTACGTCACGATGGACGGCACGATCGGCTGCATGGTCAACGGCGCCGGTCTGGCGATGGCCACGATGGACGTGATCAAGCTGGCGGGCGGCGAGCCGGCCAACTTCCTCGACGTCGGCGGCGGTGCCACCAAGGAGCGCGTCTCCGAGGCGTTCAAGCTGATCCTCTCGTCCGACAAGGTGAAGGCCATCCTGGTCAACATCTTCGGCGGCATCGTGCGCTGCGACCTGATCGCCGAAGGCATCATCGCCGCGGTGAAGGAAGTGGGTCTGCAGATCCCGGTGATCGTGCGCCTGCAGGGCACGAACGTCGATGAAGGTCGCAAGCTCCTGGCCAACTCGGGCCTGGCGATCACGCCGGCCGACGATCTTAACGATGCGGCCCAGAAGGCCGTGGCCGCAGCGGCCTGAGGAGCATATTTAAATGAGCGTCCTGATCAACAAGAACACCAAGGTCCTCGTCCAGGGTTTCACCGGACAGCAGGGTACCTTCCACGCCGAACAGGCGATTGCCTACGGAACCAAGGTCGTTGGCGGTGTCACGCCGGGCAAGGGTGGTTCCGAGCACATCAACCTGCCGGTCTTCAACACGGTGCGTGACGCGGTCGACCAGACCGGCGCCGACGCGTCGGTGATCTTCGTGCCGCCTCCGTTCGCTGCCGACTCGATCCTCGAAGCCATCGCCGGTGGCATCAAGATCATCGTCACGATCACCGAAGGCATTCCGGTGCTCGACATGATGCGCGTGAAGAACGTGCTGAAGTCGCACCCGGACGTCGTGCTCGTCGGTCCGAACTGCCCGGGCGTCATCACCCCGGGCGAGTGCAAGATCGGCATCATGCCGGGCCACATCCACAAGCCGGGCAAGGTCGGCATCGTTTCGCGTTCGGGCACCCTGACGTACGAAGCGGTCTTCCAGACCACGAACGAAGGCCTCGGCCAGTCCACCTGCATCGGTATCGGTGGCGACCCGATCAACGGCCTGAACTTCATCGACTGCCTGAAGCTGTTCCAGGACGATCCGCAGACCGAAGGCATCATCATGGTCGGCGAAATCGGTGGCAGCGCCGAAGAAGACGCGGCTGAGTTCATCAGCCAGTACGTCAAGAAGCCGGTCGTGTCGTTCATCGCTGGCGCCTCGGCTCCTCCGGGCAAGCGCATGGGCCACGCCGGTGCGATCATCTCCGGTGGCAAGGGCACGGCGGAAGCCAAGTTTGCCGCGCTCGAGAAGGCTGGCGTGACCACGGTCAAGTCGCCCGCCGACCTCGGCAAGACCCTCGCCGGTCTGATGAAGTAATACCCACCCGCCTCGGCGAGTGACAAGAACCGCGGCCTCCGGGCCGCGGTTTTTTTGTGGGAGCCGATTCATCGGCGATCCCGCGGCAGCGGGCCAATCGGCCGTATCCCTAAGCTGAAACGGATGTCGATCTCCGCCACCCCCGTTCGTTGTAGAGAATGAAGACCTCACTTCGTCACGGAGAACCACCATGACCGGCACCGTCCGCCTGCACCGCGTATTCACCACCCCCGCCGAGCGCCTCTACCGCGCCTTCCTCGACGCCGCCGCCCTTTCGAAGTGGCTCCCGCCGGACGGCTTCACCTGCACGGTCCATGAGCTGGACGCCCGGGTCGGTGGGCGGTACCGGATGTCGTTCACCAACTTCTCCACGGGTAACGGCCACAGCTTCGGCGGCACCTACCTCGAGCTGGTTCCGAACGAGCGCATCGTCCACGACGACCGCTTCGACGATCCGGGGCTACCGGGCGCCATGGTCACCACGATCAGCCTGCGTGCGGTTTCCTGCGGTACCGAGGTGCAGATCGTCCAGGAGGGGATTCCCAATGTGATTCCCGCTGAGCAGTGTTACCTGGGATGGCAGGAATCGCTGACGCTGCTTGAGAGGCTTGTGGAAGTGTCGATTCCTGATTGAGGAGCATCGCCGATGAATCGGCTCCCACAGGTGAATCGGCTTCTACAGGTGAATCGGGGCCTACAGGTGAATCGGGGTCTACAGGAGGGCGGGGAGGTTCCAGGCGTCGCGCAGGCGCGTGTACTCGGCTTTCGGCAGCAGCACGAAGACCGGTTTCTTTTTCGGGTCGAGCCATGCGAGGAGTTTCTCCATGGTCTCGTCGGTCATGGCCGTGCAGCCGGCGGTGGGTGACGTCGGCGAGCGCCACAGGTGCGCGAAAATGCAGCTGCCTGCGCCGCGTCGGCCTTCAGGGTTGTGCTCGATGATGAAGCCGATGCGGTAGGCGCGCCGGCGACGGCTTTCTCACCCACCTGCCTGGTGTCGACCACCTGGTTGTAATAAGGCGAGTCGGTCACGTCCACGCAGTAGTCCGACGCGGTGAGGCCTCGGTAGGGCAGCGCCGTGCCGTTGGTCTCGGCATAGCCGAAGGCCTGTCCGATCCTGAAAATGCCGGCCGGGCTGCGTGCATCGCCTTCCACCTTGGTCGGGCCGTCCTGCTGGACCGGATGAAGGCCGACGCCCCAGGCGCTCCCGTGTTTGCCGATCGTCACGTCCGCCGGTGTTCCCACCTGCTTCCAGGTCGTGCCGTCACGCTCATAGGTGCGCAGGCTACCGTGATCCACATCCCAGCCGTCCGTCGTGACGACAACCATCTGTCGCGAGACGGACCAGGCGGCGGGTGCTTCGAAGCCGTTCGCGGTGGCTGCCAGGCCGAGTGTGGCGATTACGCCCAGAGTGACGAGGCCGAGCGAGTAGGTCCTGAGGCGACGTAGCAGCATGGTGTAAGTCCGGTGCGGTGGTCAGGCGATCTGATCGGGATGAAAACGCGCTGCGCTTAGAGCGGTACCAAGCCGCGAATGTTCCCGATGCCGAGGCCGGGTGCATCGCTGACGGTGATGCGCGGCCCGTCGAAGCGGACGCCTCCCTCCACGGGATCGAAGGTGCACAGCGAGGGTCCGTCCAGATCGATGCGGGTGATCGTCCGGGAGCGCGCAATCGCCACGTGCACGGCGGCGGCCACGCTGATGCTGGACTCCAGCATGCAGCCCATCATGCATGGGATGCCATGGGCGGCGGCGATGTCGGCGATACGCAGCGCCTGGGTGATGCCGCCGGCCTTCATCAGCTTGATGTTGATGATGTCGGCCGCGCGCAGGCGAATGATCTGCATCACGTCGGCGGGTGCGAACACGCTTTCGTCGGCCATCACGGGTGTGTTCACGCGCTCGGTGACGTAGCGCATGCCGGCGAGATCGTGCGCCGGCACGGGCTGCTCGATGAGGTCCAGTACCACGCCTTCGTTTTCCAGGATCGTCAGCACGCGAACGGTGTCTTTCGCCGTCCAGCCCTGGTTGGCGTCGATACGGAGGGCGGCGCGTCCCGCGACAGCGTCGTGGATCGTGCGCACGCGTGTAACGTCGGTAGCGACGTCCTTGCCGACCTTGATCTTGAGCGCCGTATACCCGTCGTCCAGCGCGGCGAGGGCATCAGCGACCATGGTGTCCACGTCGTTGACGCTGATCGTCAGATCGGTGGTGAGCGTCGGCGTGCCACCGCCGAGCAACGTGTAGACCGGCGAACGATGCAGCTGGCCCCAAAGGTCGTAGACCGCGATCTCCACGGCGGCCTTCGCGCTGCCGTTGTTCGCCATCGCACCCTGGATCAGGCCGATGATCCGGTTGAGGTCCGACAGGTCTTCGCCTACGAGTCGTGGCGCGATGTGATGCCGGATCGCGTGGACGATCGACCCATGCGTCTCACCCGTGATCGCCGCGGTCGGAGGCGCTTCCCCGTAGCCGACGTGACCGTCGTCGGTGTGCAGCATCACGACGATGTCCTCGACCTGCTCCACCGTACGTAGCGCCGTCTTGAACGGCGTCTTCAGCGGGACGCGCAACATGCCGAGGGTGATGTCGGTGATCTTCATGGGCGAAGGCGGACGATGCTGCTCATGCGATCGACGAAGCTGGCATCGTCGCTGAACATCAGTGGCAGCAGCGGCGTCACCGACACCTCGTTGAGCTTGACCCGCCGCATGCTGCCGTCGGCCTGGCGGTAGCTGATGCCGCTGACATCGTGGATCACATAGGGTTTGCCATCGATCTTGCCGATGACCATGAGCACGTGACCGGGGATGTAGACCAGATCGCCGACGTCGAGCGCCATGGCCGCCTTGATGCGTGCATCGTGGCTGTCCTTCGCCGTGTACAGCGTATGCGTCATGCCGGGACTCGTCGCCTGGTCGCCCGTGTTGCGCGGCATCTGCACACCCATGCTGCGGTAGACGTCCGCGACGAAGCCGCTGCAGTCGCGTCCGTTATAGGCGTGTCCCCAGCCGTAGCGTTCGCCGAGGAACTTGAAGGCTTGCCGGATGATGTTGGCGCGGGTCAGTGGCAGGTAGGCGGGTGAAGAGTCCTGATTGCGTTGGAGCAGGGCAGGCCGAAATGCCAACCTGCCGATCGCGCCGCGCTCGGGAAGGTTCAGCACCCACGAGGTGTACGGGCTCTGGCCGTTTACCGGTTGGTCCGGCGGCAGCGACGTATCGAGCGGCACGCGCGTGCCCATGTCGAGCTGCAGTTCCGAGAGCGCGGGTGCCTCCGGCGAGTACACGGTGAGCGGCTTGGCCCCGGTAATGACCCGGTAGGGCGTCGCGTCCACATGCGCGAAGACCTGGTTCGCTTCGCCCAAGGCGACATCCTCGGCACGCACCCAGGCCGCGTAAGTGGGGCTGACGACAAAGACCCATTGCGCATCCTTGCTGGCATGAACGACGACGAGAGGATCGCCCGGAAAAAGCGTGCTTTCCTGAAAGCGGTCGATATCCGTATCGCCCACGTGGCTGAAGGCGCGCAGGTCGGTCGGGAAGCTTCGCAACGCCGTGCGACGCAGCGCCATGCCGTAGCGCGGGGTGACCTTTGCGGGAAGAGCATCGACCGCGACGTTGGCCATGATCGCATCGAGTCTGCCAGCGTCGATGGCCTGACCTTCACCATCGACGAGCGCTCGTGACGGGCGGGCGGAGCGTTCCAGGATCCACGTCTTTACCTGTTCCTGCGACAGCGTGGCGGGCAGGTGGCGGATGTCGTGCATCGACGGATCGAGTAGGGCAATGCGTTCGTTCAACGCACGGATAGAAGCGGCATCGAGGAGCACGGTGTCCGGGGCGGCCAGACGACCGACCCACGTCGCCGCGGAAAGATCGGCGTCGGTGATACCGGGAACGCCGGATGCGGGAAGGTCCTGCGCAAACACCGTCGGTGCGGCGGCGGTGGTGGCCAGGACCCAGGCCGTCAGCACATGGCGAAACGTATTCACGCGTTGAACCTCTTCATGAAGCGAGCCTCGACAACACGGCGGCCACGACCAGCCCGTAGCCCGTACCGAGGATATAACCCAGGAGTGCCAGCAGGATGCCGACCGGTACCAGTGAGCGGGAATACGTCGCTGCCAGTACCGGCGTCGCGGCGACACCGCCGATGTGCGCAAGCGAGGAAATACCGCACAGGTACAGGTCGAAGTGAAAAAGGCGGGCGAAGAGGCAGAGCAGGATCGCATGCAGGGCGATGACGGTTACGCCGCAAAGCAGGTAGATCGGCGCCGCCGCGATGCCTGCGAAACTGCTCTGCGACGCGAGGACGGCGACGACGGAGATCAGCATCGCACTCGAGACGGACTGCGCGCCCGGCAGTCGTGCCAGTGGCGTGTGTGCGACGACCAGGCCGGCGATCGTCGCAATGAGAATGGTCCACGTCGTCGGCGACACCATGCTTCCCACCGGCATGACGCTGCCCGCCACCGCGGCGAGCGCCGCCGTGAGCAGGGCGAGGCCGAGCCACAACAGCACGCTGTCGACCGTCGCCGGTGCGCGTGGCGCAGTATCGGCGACGATCATGTCCGCGCTGGAGACCGCGCGCGTCCACCGATTGAAGGCGGGCGCGAGGCGAGCCACGGCGAACAGCACCACCACCCACATCGAGTAGCAGAGCGCGTCGGTCAGCAGGGTCGTGGCAAGCGCGGTATCCGACATGCCGATCGCCTGCTTCACCGCGATCATGTTCGCCGTGCCGCCCACCCAGCTGCCTGAGAGCGAGGCCAGCGGCATCCAGCCGTCGCCCGGAATCCAGTGGCGAAAGATCAGGTAGGCCAGGACGAAGGCGGCGAACAGGCTGATCGAGGTACAGACGAACACGCCCAGGACACGCGGACCGAGGGCGAAGATCGCGCGCAGGTCGCAGTTGATCATCAGCAGGAACAGCAGGGCGGGGACGAGCCGCGAGACGAGAACGCCCTGGGCAGCGTGGATCTCTGGGCTGGCCGTCCACACGCCGGCCACCGACAACGCTGTGACGCTCAGGTAGGTGAGCACGATCGGCGGCAGTACCTCGAACACTCTGCAGCGAAAGCGTCGTTCGATCGCCGGCCAGAAACCCGCGACGAGCAGCATGACAGCCAGATACGGCCAGACCGATTCGATCACGCCAACCCTCCCCGGGAAAAAACGATCGTCAGGGCATGGTACCTGTCCTGCGCATGTCGGCGGCGATGGGCTACGCTGCCTGTGCGTCGCGCGGGGTGGCGCATCATTCCGGAGGCCTTCCCATGCGGTTAGTGGTCGTTGTTTCGGTCGTGCTGGGCGTGTTGGCTTCTGCTGCGCTTCTCGCCGCCGAGCCGCCACGACTCTCGCCCGCGACCACCGCGGTGGCCGCGGGGATGACAAACATCCGCACCCTCGTTCCCGACATCGACGAAGACATCCATTACGCCAGCGTGGACAACTTCACGGGGGCGGTCGTCGATGGCTACGAGGCCCCCGCGTGCTACCTGCGCACCGCCGCGGCGCAAGCCCTCGCGCGGGTGGAAGCCACGCTGCGCGCGCAGGGCTATCGCCTGCGCCTGTGGGACTGCTATCGACCGGCCCGGGCCGTCGCCGCCTTCGTGCACTGGGCCGGCGACCTGTCCGACACGCGCACCAAGGCGGCGCACTATCCGAACCTCGACAAGAGCAAGCTGCTCGGCGAATACATCGCGCCGGTCTCCGGTCACAGCCGTGGCGCCACGGTCGACCTGACCCTGCTCCATTGCGCAGATGCCACCTGTCAGCCACTCGACATGGGCACGGATTTCGATTTCTTCGATCCGCGGGCGCACACCGACGATCCCGGCATCAGCCCCACGCAGCGGGCGAACCGCCGGCGCCTGCTCGAAGCCATGGCCGCCGAAGGGTTCGTCAACTATGCCCCCGAGTGGTGGCACTACTCGCTGCCCTCGGCGGCGGTACCCGACCTGATCTACGACGTCCCGGTCCGCTAGCCCCTGCCGGCGGAAGCCCGCGCGCGCATGCCTTATCATGTGCAGTCCCCGCGACCGCACGGATTCCCCATGTCCACGTTCCGCTTCGCCCTGGCCCAGTTCGATTTTCCGGTGGGTGCCACCGCCGACAATGCGCGGCGGGTCAAGGCACTGGCCGACGAGGCGCGCGATCGCCTTGGCGCCTCTCTTGTCGCCTTTCCCGAACTGACGCTTTCCGGTTACCCGCCTGAGGACCTGCTGCAGCGGCCGAGCTTCCTGGATGCCTGTCATCGGGAACTCAACGCGCTGGCGCCGACGATCAAGGGCATTTCCGCTGTCGTGGGCTACCCGGATTCGCAGGGCGAGGTGTTCAACGCCGCCTCACTCATCCGGGAAGGCCGGATCGAGTGGACGTACCACAAGCAGGAGCTGCCCAACTACACCGTGTTCGACGAGAAGCGCTACTTCCAGCACGGCGAAGCCACCCGCGTGTTCGCGATCGAAGGCGTCAACGTCGGCATGCTGATCTGCGAGGACATCTGGGAAGCGGAGCCGGCGGCCCACGCCGCGCAGGCCGGCGCCGATCTGATCCTGGTCATCAATGCCTCGCCCTGGGATCGCCGCCAGGCTGCCACCCGCGAGGCCTTGCTCAAACAGCGCGCGCGCGAAACGGGTCTGCCGATCGCCTATGTGAATCTGGTCGGTGGCCAGGACGACCTGCTTTTCGACGGTCATTCGCTGCTGGTCCAGGCCGATGGCGACGTGATCGCTCGCGCACCATCCTTCGAGGAAATGCTGCTTGCCGTTGAATTCGACACCGCGACGAAGCGTCTCGCCGCCATCGACTGGCCGGCCGCCGATACGCGCTCGCCCGAGGCGATCATGTACGCGGGCATCGTCCGGGGTATTCGCGACTACATCGGCAAGAACCACTTTTCCGGCGTCCTGCTCGGGCTGTCCGGCGGCATCGATTCGGCCCTCACCCTCGCGCTGGCGGTCGATGCGCTGGGCAAGGACAAGGTCACCGCAGTGATGATGCCGACGGTCTACACCTCGGATCTATCGCTGCGCGAAGCCAAGGCCCAGGCCGAGCACCTCGGCGTCGAGTACCACGTACTGCCGATCGAAGGCATCTATGAAGCCTTTACCGGTGCCCTGGCCCCGGTCTTTGCCGGTCGCGATCCGGACATCACCGAAGAGAACCTGCAGTCGCGCGCGCGCGGCGTGTTGCTCATGGCCATGTCCAACAAGACCGGCAAGCTGCTGCTCTCCACGGGCAACAAGAGCGAGATGGCGGTCGGTTACGCCACCCTCTATGGCGATATGTGCGGCGCGTATGCGCCGCTCAAGGACGTCTACAAGACCACCGTCTTCGCCCTCTCCCGCTGGCGCGCCGAGATCGATGGCGCCATTCCGCTGGCCGTCATCGAGCGCCCGCCCTCGGCCGAGCTGCGCCACGAGCAGACCGACCAGGACTCGCTCCCGCCCTACGACGAACTGGACGCGATCCTCGAGCAGTTCATCGAAGGCGAGGCCTCGGCCGAGGACATCATTGCCGCCGGCCACGACGACGCCACCGTGCGGCGGGTGATCCGCATGGTCTTCATCAACGAGTTCAAGCGCCGCCAGGCTGCTCCGGGGCCTCGCGTCACCACCAAGGCCTTTGGCCGCGAGCGCAGGTATCCGATCACCTCTGGCTGGCGGTAGGCGTCCGCGCGGGCTCGCCTGCGGCATCGTGTTGCTCTCGTCGCTCGCGGTGCCTCGCAAGAGCCGGCGGGTATCGCCCTCGGGGCCACGCTCCGGCGCCCCGCTAGGGAAGGGCCGCGAATCGCGGCCGTTTACTTATTGCCCTACGGGCCGGGTCGGCGCCCCACCGGCGGTTTCCGACTCGACATCCTGTCTCGC
>Ga0247741_1002516_pt1 | contig 10177 bp, 3 predicted proteins | sample UWRJL213509R2_FD_180945 | JGI IMG/M metagenome (GOLD analysis project Ga0247741, IMG submission 180945) | Plant litter microbial communities from Arlington Agricultural Research Station in Wisconsin, United States - UWRJ-L213-509R-2 | ecosystem: Environmental > Terrestrial > Plant litter >...
GTGGTGGTTGAAATAAAACTGACCACCAATCCCGAACTGGACGTAGCGCTGAATGTTGGTGTAGTGCCCAAACTCTGCGTACCTGGATCAGTAAAAGTAATGGTCTGGGTTGCGACAGGCGTAATGGCGTTGGATGCCACTGATGCTGGCCCAGTACCAACTAAATTAGTCGCGGTGACAGTAAAGGTGTAGGTAACACCGTTCGTTAAACCGGTCACTACAATGGGCGATGCTGGACCCGACGCGGTAATGCCGCCGGGATTCGCAGTCACCGTATAGCCCGTAACTGCAACGCCGCCGTTAAACCCGGGAGTCGCAAAAGTCACAGTCGCCTGCCCATTGCCTCCTGTTGCAGTTCCAATAGTTGGGGCTGCAGGAACAACCGCGACAACACTAAACGTACGACTTACCGGGGTTGCAGGCAAAAAGGTGCTATTGCCTGCCTGCGAAACTGTAATCGTACAAGTTCCCACACTGATTAAACTCACCACCCCTAAAGAATTTACCGTACAAACTCCTGCTGTTGGAGTGCTAAAGCCCACGGGCAAACCTGAGCTTGAAGTCGCGCTTAGTGAAGGCATTGAACCAAAATTCTGCGTACCCGGATCGTTAAACGTAATCGACTGACTGGCCGCGGGTGCAACGGAACCAGACACACCGGATGACGAACCTGTTCCTGCTGAAGTTGTCGCCGTAACCGTAAAGGTGTAGTTCACGCCATTGGTTAAACCGGTGATCGTAATCGGCGAGCCAGTCCCGGTTGCTGTAGCTCCTCCGGGACTTGCAGTAACCGTATAACCCGTAATAGATCCGCCGCCATTGGATGCTGGCGGTGTGAAAGTCACAGTCGCCTGAGTATCGCCGGGCGTTACTGTGCCAATCACCGGCGCTCCGGGCGCAACAGCATTTACGGTAAATGAGCGACTGACGGGCGTTGCCGCAAGATAGCTGCTATTACCCGTTTGCGACGAATTAATCGTGCAGGTGCCAGTGCTTATAAACGTTAAAGCGCCGCCGCTGGTAATCGTACAAACACCAGTGGTAGACGATGTAAATGTTGGCGTTAAACCAGAATCAGACGTTGCTGTAAGCGTGGGAGTGGTACCAAAGTTTTGCGCGCCGGGATTACTAAACGTAATTGTCTGAGTGGCCGCCGGAGTAATGGAATTAGTGGCCGACGACGCTGAACCTGTACCCGCAGAATTGGTGGCCGTTATGGTAAAGGTATAAGCAATACCGTTAGTGAGCCCGGTTACCGTGATAGGTGAATTCGACCCCGTTGCTGTAATCCCAGCGGGATTGGACGTAACCGTATAACCGGTGATGCTCGCACCACCGGTAGATGACGGCGCAATAAAGGTAATCGTTGCCTGAGTATCACCTGCAGTGGCTGTTCCTACAGTTGGAGCAGATGGAACCACGGCGTTAATCGTAAACGACTGGCTCACTTGAGATGCAGCGGTATAAGCAGCGTTGCCAGCCTGATTCGTATTGATGGTACAGATACCAGCAGCGACGAAAGTTAAAGCACCACCAGTGGTGATCGTACAGACGCCCGTTGTCGCCGAGGTGAAAGTCGTCGTCAAACCCGAGCTAGAAGTTGCCGTAAGCGTCGGCGAAGTACCAAAATTTTGCGCACCGGGATTACCAAACGTAATGGACTGGGTGGCCTGTGGCGTAACCGAACCGCTAGCGGTAGACGAGCTACCAGTACCCACAGAGTTGGTAGCAGTGACGGTAAAAGTATAGGCAGTCCCATTAGTCAAACCCGTGACTACAATGGGCGACCCACTACCCGTCGCCGTGATACCGCCCGGACTTGATGTGACTGTGTATCCCGTAATCGACGCGCCGCCAGTATTTCCAGGTGCAGTAAAGGCAACGCTCACTTGACCGTTTCCTGGTGTCGCAATTGGAGAAGTTGGTGCAGACGGCACAGTTGGAACCGCAACTGTATGAGTCGAACCACTATTAAACGAGGCGGAATATCCATTTGTGCCATTACCGTTGCCGGCAGCATCGGTAATGTTGGTGGATGCTTTTAAATCCAACCTTAAGGTTCCTGTACCAGAAATCGTATTGACTGTAACTGTCACGCTTGAACCTGAACTTGCTGACACACTCGCAATAGTTGCCGCTGCCGTACCAGTGGCAGTCAGGACAAAATCATCGACAGAAATATTATTGGCAGACTCACCAAAGGTCACTGTAAAAGTCACGCTGGTAGCGGCAGACGTAGGCGAACCCGTTAATACAATGCTGCTCACCGAAGGCGCGACGTTATCGACAACTGTAATAGTAAAACCTTTATCAAAAGTGCCGCCCGCATTATCCGTCGTACGAATTCGAACGCTATAAGTTCCCCCGGCAAGTGACGTCGGCGTAGTTAGCCGCAATGATGTTCCGCTGATATTGAAGCTGGCGTTATTGGTGTCACCAGCGCCGGCAACTAACGAGTAAGTATGGGTATTACCGGAGTCTGCATCCGTACTATTCAAGGTGCCAACCACTGCGTTAGCGCCTGCACTTTGATTAACGGTTGCTGCCGTGAGCGCAATATCGGTAGGAGGATTGTTGGGTGCAGCGGGTGTTATATAACCCGGCATAACAGCGGTGTGATAATAGATTGTCCAATCATTACTATCTTCGGACGCATACATAATTCGGTTGGCAACATCGCTGATGGCAAACCGATCATTCATATAGCCCTTTAAATTAAAATCAAAACCATCAATCCAGTTAGTGCCATCAAACGATGTCATAAAATAAGTAACATTGCTGTAACTCGCGAAATAATTCGTGGTTCCTACGCGTTCAAAACCCTGTACCGTAATGTCATAGTGTGCGCCCTTGGAAATAGGCGTAGAAACCCAAGAACCCGAGGCGTTAGTAACGTAAAAGGAAGTCCTGTTAGTGGTGTTTGCATAAGCGTAGTGCAACTTATTATTTGCATCGATTTTTAAGCCAGCTAGTTTATAAATTTTGGCATCGACTTTGCCATTTAAAATAATAGTAGGGCTCGCGAACGCATTGGTAGAATAAGCGATGTAGTAATTGTCGTGCGTATCATTTTGATTATCTTCACGACGGTATACCACAGTTGCATTACCACTCGTATCTGCAACTACATAGGAGTCATGAATCTCATCTGTACCGCCTGTGGCGGTAGTGATTGTGCTGATTACCCAACTACCCGTTTTATTAGTCGCGTAATACAGAACATATTGTCCAGTGTTACGGGTGATAAACGACGCGTGTACTTTACCGTTGGTATCAATAAACACATCTACGTTATCGACACCATCACCGGTTTCTGCGATTTTAGTGAAAGTCCAAGTGGTGCCATTGTAGTAACCAAAATAAGGATCTCCGGTGATCGCCATCTGCCCTTGATACTCAGAAAAAATGGCATAAATTCGACCCGCTGAATCCACTTCATAATCAACTCTCTGTTCATTCCCCCAGCTCACTCCATAAGCTCCGGTTGTCGCGGTAGTAATAGCTGCGTAATTCGCAAAACTCGACCCATTCCATTTACGAAAAACAATCGAGTTTCCATTTGCCGCACTAGCCTGCGCCAAATAAAAATCACCAACACTGTTAGTTCTGACTTTGGGGAACTTCCAGGAGGGAACATTATCGATAAGAGCAGTTTCAAATGCAGGGTTGCCTTGCAAGGGTGTCGGCGTTACCTGTTGGCCTGCATCTATAGCTGCGACGTAAACAATATAATTTAGTCCCGCTGTGAGCCCAGTAAATGAAAATGACCCGTTGGTGGTAACTGCCTGGCTGGTGGCTTGGACAGCAGCATTACCACTACCATCAGTGCCCGCAATGACTTGCGCACTGCTCGGTGCCACCGCCGACGCATTTAGCAAGACTGCGTAGGCAGTGCTAGATTTACTCGCCGCAAAATTTACCTGAAAACTGGTGGACGTTTTGTTTACAACATTAGGATTTTTTAAAAAAGGTTTGGTTGATGCAGGAAACCATGTGCCATGCAACGAATTTACACAGTTTGAGACACTAACAAAACTACTTGTCGACGTATAATAATTTCGAAACGACCCATGGCAATGCGCCGCAGGCGCTTCATGCGCAAACACTTTTCGCCCTAAAATTTCACCGGAAATATCTGCACCAATCATTCCATTCGTTTTCAATAAATCATTATCTTGTAGAAATTTTAACGCCGCGTTATTAGGTTCTGCTTTTACAACCTCCATTTTTTTCTGCGACTTTCCAAAACTGGAAAATGCCTGGCGTTTTGGTTTGATCATCTGTGCAGATTGTTCTGCTTTTACATCAGACGTTAAACTGCTCGCTGCGTTTTCAGCAACATACACAACCGCATTTCGGTTTGCCCGTCTGCTTATTGAATGGCTAGCAATTGGCGCTGCAACAGCGCTGCCGCCACCGAGCATGGCTAGCAAACCGACGTTAATCGCTTTTGAAAAAACTTTTCTCATCGATTTTTTTTCAGAAAATTCAGAGTCATTCACAGAGTTATGTTTATCTGACATGGGGGTGATCCTTGTGAGCTAGTTCTGCGGTGGAAGAAGAAAGTGGTGGATAGCAAAAATGGTTGCGCATGCGCGGGTGGCTGGGCTCAATAATTTCAGGAAAGCTGCAATCGGCGAGCACGGCTACGTCATAAATTTGATCGACATTTCCAGTAAAACTTACGCTGCCGACGATGCTGTTATCGTCGAGGTTAATCAGCCATACACCGGAAAAAGTGTGTTCATATTTTTTTGCTAAAGGTGCAGGACTGGTCACATCACTGGCTCGCACTCGCGATAAACCCAGCAACATAAATTGCCCGTAAAATGCAATGCCGCGTGTGAATCCGGGAACTTCAATAATGGTTTCTAACTGCCCCGTTGCAGGGTCGTAGGTACACACCTGCCCTTCACCGGAATTACAGAAATAAACTTTGTTACGATACCAACGTGGCGAGTGCGGCATAGCCAAACCGTCTACAAGAATTTGATTGCTGGCAACATCCATTAAGGTGCCGTTAAATTCTTTGCTTTTTCGCCACATGGCGCCTTCGTTGAATGTCGAGAAAGTCGTTACATAAGCGGGTTTTCCATCGCGCAAGGTCATTCCGTTTAAATGACAGCGGTCTTCAGGCACAAGCTCGCTAATAAAATGTGGTTTCCAATGGGGCACAAAACTGAAATCAGGTTCAATAGTACATAGGCAAGAAAAGCTGGAATTTACAGCCCATAAACCTTCATCGCCCCAGCCAATATCGTGAATATTAATCATGCCGGTGTAATGCGATGCGCGTGTAATAAAACAAGCGTCTACACGTTCATCCACAGGAGCATATAAAGATTCGTCGTAATCTCGCTGCTTTTTTTCCGCTTCAGTTGGTTCGTCCCTCGCCTCAGTTACCTTCTGCCCTTCCACAGTAGCTTCACTATATTTATGATCGGACTCTTTCAGTTTTATACGTGGTGCCGTGATATCGTCTTCAATTTTTTTAAGCGGTTTTTTAATTTGTTCAAGTAGACCATCTTCGCGCTGAAAATGCATAACTTGGGTAAATATCCCTAAGGTCAAGCCCTGCTCTGTTGCAGATAAACCCATTGGTCTGGTGAAACTTTTAAAATTAACATCCAATTTTTTTCCATCGCTACGCACCAACATTAATCGTCCGGCTTGATAAGACGTAAAGGCAACCGAGATATTTAATTGCTTAAAAATAGCAGGCAAGTTATCGGAATATTGGCAACTGAAATCCATTTCATCGTAAAGCGCCTGATGCGCTTTCAATTGATCTTTATCGATAGATTCCTTAATTGTCATTCGTTTTTTCCTATTATTTTATGGATGCAGTTATAAGGTGTGAGTCCACAGCATCCGCTGTCGACGCTAATTGAGTGTGTTGCTGAATTTTTTGTTCGAGCAGATTTAAATGAATTTCCGGCTGCTCGCTAATTAATAAAGCGGCCAGCCCGGACACAATGGCAGCGGACAAAGATGTCCCAGAAAACGAATGGTATAAACTCTGATTTGCAGTAGATTTAACGCCAGCACCATACACAGAAACATCAACGCCTATGCCGTAATTACTGGATGCGAGCATTACGCCTTGCGCATCCAATGCTCCCACAGTGATCGCGGAATTTATGGTGGCTTCGGTATTTAGTTGAGCAATAGGTACACCTTCATTTCCTGCAGAAAAAACGACTGCTATACCTTTTCCATTGCGACCATAAGTTGTCAGATCATTGACGACATCGGCGATAGGTTCCAGCAAAAATGGCGTAGTCCAACTGCAATTAATGACATCAGCTTTCGCAAGCGCGGCGAGTTGAAAAGCTAATAACGTATTTGAAGTCCAACTATCGGGTTGGCGAATGGCAATCAACTGTGCGTCAGGTGCAATACCTTGAAATGTGTTATCTACTTGAGTAGCGAAGATGACACCAGCGACTTGCGTTCCGTGTGAATCAATGGCCGCGTGTGGTTGTGCAGATAACTGATGGCTTTGCGTATCGTATAAAAATTCTGAATGCACCTTGGCGAGTGCGGGGTGCGTTAAATCTATACCATCGTCGATAATGGCGACTCTTACGCCATCACCTTTTGTTCGATTCCATAGCTTTGTAATACCGAGCTGTTCCAAATAAGGTTGACGCACCGCATCATTATTAACGGAGGAAGCAGATGCATTCTGCTTCAATTGCAAAATATCAGGCTGCACTAAATAAACAGCCGAATTTTTTTGCAATTCTTTCAACACAGATGAAACAGAATTAGCAGTTTTCAACTCAACTGATAAATAATTAAAGCCATGGCCCGTATATATTTTTTTCGCTTTCGTTATCCGCGAATCCAATTTCATTAAAAAATGTGGGTCCATCGCAGAATCAGCTTTAACGATTAACTTGTTTGCTAAGGTGACATGCACACCAAAATCGTTAATCAAATAATCTTGCTGCTGATCACTTAGAATAATTTCACGAGAAAAATTTTTAAAGGTGACATCTGATGCGGCATGTGCGCCAGACAAAAACAGAAATGAAAAAATAAGCAGCAGAGCAGATAAACAAAACTTAACCGACATTATCGATTCATTACAGGCAGAATTCTTTTTATGCCGTTTAAACGAAAACCTGTAGTGAACGTTTTTTACTAAAGTAAATTCATACGACAAAAAAAAATTCAACAAAGCTCTTGCGCCGAAACACACATATAACGCGCCAACAGATCTATCGTTACAAGAATTTTTTGCCAACTAGCTCACCATTTTTAACGCTCTGAATCTAGCCTAGTTGTTAACGCAAACTTATCCAAAAATTTCGGCAATTTATATAGATGAAAATCGAATATAAATAAGATTTTTATATGCGAAGTGGTAAAAATTAGGAAACATGAATTTACCGCGACAATTTATAGGAATTACTGCGCCAACCAACTCGAATAAAATTATTTACAAACCTGAATGGTTCAAAGCGAAGTTTTTTAATAGCAGGAGATAACAGGACAGCCCAAATAAATAGGCGCATTAAAAACTATAAAAGCGTGGCAAGTAAAAAGGGCAACCCAATAAATGCGATGAGAGTAGATACCAACACCATAGCGGCAATTTCCTCTGGCGAACGGTTGTACCGCAAGGCCAACAAATAATTGAATACAGCAATCGGCATTGCTGACTGTAACAAAACAACTGCTCTTGAAACGCCGGTTAAATCCATTGCCCAACAGACTGCATAACCGAGTAAAAGACCACCAAATACTCTCGCTAAACTGAATGCGATACTGCGCGTTAGAAATTGAATTTTTAAAGTCGCGAGCGAAACGCCAAGTGCAATTGTCATTAGGGGAATCGCGATGCCGCCGAGTAAATCTACCGTATTACCAATCCAGCGCGGCAAGGTGGTATGAGTGACGAGCAACATCACCGCAATCGCCATGGCGTAAATGACGGGCTGTTTGGCAACTGATGCTAGCCGCTCGCGCCAACCGCCGTCGGTTACCAAAACCAAGCCGACTGTAAAGGTGCCGATCATCATCACCATAAACGAGCCGAGCGCCAAGGCAAGACCGGTTTGCCCGAAGGCGAATAAGCACAAAGGCAAACCCATGTTGCCGTTATTGGGGAAAATCAGCGGTGGAAGGTAAGTCGCAATCGGCAACTTAATTGCCTTCAACCATAGCCAACCGATTACTCCCATCACGGTCATCACAATTGCAGTCGCTAAAGCAACGCCGCCCATCACTTCAGGTTTTACTTCAACTTTAGCCATTACACCGATGATTAAACAGGGCGTGCCGATGTTCATCACAATGCGTGAAATGAAATCTGTTGGAAATTCAGTGCCGCTTTTGCCCCACAAATAACCCATTCCAGTCGAAATCATAATGGGCGCCAGAATGGCAAAGAGTTCATTTAGCATGGAGTACTCGGGGGATTTTATTAAGGACTTAATCGAAGATGAAACCGCCGCGCAGTCTAGCAGGCACAACTAGCTTTATTGATAGTGGCTCGACAAATCTTAACGTTAAAAATTTTCAGACCAGTATTTAGCCCGAATCAGATGAATTAGAATCAGTCGCCATTAAATCCAACGCAGAAAGTAAGCAGAATATAAAAGGATACGAAATGACGCGGTCAATTGGGAAACTTGAGAAACTTATTGCAGCCCTGGCACTTTGCGCAAGCTTGGGCTTCAGCCAAACGAGCACGGCGCTAACACCAGATTCAACCGCCCGAATTATTCCTTTGGATGATAAAGCCTGGTCAGGCAGCTCAGTTAATGTGCTGGCCGGCGTTCACCAAAGCCTGTTTACCGAGAGCATTTACCAATACGCCGCCTATTACAACGGCGATGCCAATCTGATTCTCGCCAAGCGTCGCATCGGTGAAGACGTCTGGCAAACTCGAAACACCGGCTTTAAAGCCATTGTGAAAGATGCGCACAACCACGTGAGTTTGGTAGTCGACGGCGCAGGTTTTCTGCATGTCAGCTGGGATCATCACAACAACACCTTACACTATGCGCGCAGCAAAACACCGGGCAGCCTTGAACTAGGCGAACCGCAAGCGATGCTTGGCAATCGCGAACAAAGCGTTAGCTACCCACAATTCTATCGTCTGCCCGATGGCGATTTGCTGTTCCAATATCGCGACGGTGGTTCCGGTAATGGCAATTTGGTAATGAACCGTTACTCGACAAAAACCCAACAATGGCAGCGAATCCAAGACACATTGATCGACGGTCAAGGGAAACGCAGCGCCTATTGGGATATGACCGTCGATAAAAAAGGCGGCCTGCATTTGGCGTGGACATGGCGCGAAACGCCAGATGTTGCCAGCAATCATGATTTGGCTTATGCACATTCCACCGATGGCGGCGTGAGTTGGACAGGTTTGGATGGCAAGCCACTAAAACTTCCTATCACCCAAGCTAACGCCGACTACGCGCTAAAAATTCCGCAAAAATCCAATCTGATGAACCCGCCAGTCGTAGCAGCAGATAATAATGGTCGTCCGTTTATCACCTCTTATTGGTCGCCAACGCCCAGTAGCAAACCGCGTTTTAATTTGGTCTATGCCGATAAAGGCGCGTGGCAAACCATTGCTGGGCCGGAATCTGCGGAGAACTTTCAGTTAGGCGGTGAAGGAACCCTGTACCCGCCTATTTCGCGTGCCGCGCTTCTGGTGGAAACCGACTGGAAAGGCGCGTGGGTGCATTTAATCTATCGCAATAATCTCGGCCAAGTTACTGCAGCAACTATCGATAATCTCGGAAAACCTGTGTGGACCGAACACTTGCTTACTAAAGATAGCGTCGGTGCATGGGAGCCATCTTTCGATCCTGTGCAATGGAGCCGCATGGGCCAAGCGCAAATGCTGGTGCAAAATGTAGCCCAACAAAACGGCAATGACCAAACCGCTATCCAGAGCACGTCGCCAATAGCGCTGCTCGCTTGGAACACTAATTGGGAACGGCACCAGGCATTACACCCTACACCTGAGCAGCCGATTCCAGCCAACCTGAATGAGCCGCTGCGTAAAAAAGCCATTGCCAAGATTGCGCAACAAACTGCCGATTGGCAGTGGCAACATCTTCCAACAAGCGGAGACTATGCCCCTAATGCATGGACCCTAGCGCCCTTCTATATCGGCAATTTAGCGGCGGCGAAGAAAATCCCCAAG
>Ga0247741_1002517_pt1 | contig 10176 bp, 8 predicted proteins | sample UWRJL213509R2_FD_180945 | JGI IMG/M metagenome (GOLD analysis project Ga0247741, IMG submission 180945) | Plant litter microbial communities from Arlington Agricultural Research Station in Wisconsin, United States - UWRJ-L213-509R-2 | ecosystem: Environmental > Terrestrial > Plant litter >...
ACGCTTGAGAAGAAAAGTTGATGAAATGCATTATACCGAGTTTTGACATCTTCTGAGATGCAAAAACCCATAACCCAGGGAGGAAAAAAGGTGACCTGCGTGAAGATGGGGGTCGTGTATGGGCGACCCCCCCTTTTGAATAACCCAATCAGATAGTTGTTGGCAAGTGTAGAGGAAAACAGAACGTAGCATGCATGAGATGCAGATGCAGATCCATTACGGGTATAGCGATTTTGTCAAACTGTTAGATGGTGCGCTGGATAGACGAGAGGGAGAAAAAGAGCTAGTTAGCCATTTCGATTTTGGAGGACCGTCCGAGTCGACAGTATCAGAAAATTCACCGCACTCACCCCTACAGAAGCCCATTGCACGACAACGTCCTTGACGCGATCCCCTAGCGCCAGATGACACTGTTCGCAGTCGATATTCCCAGTGAGTGGCTGCAGAGCAGACTGCATGCTGTGTGCTGACAATTCTATAGCCGAAGATGGACACAAATCGCAAGGTAATCCAGAAAGATACAACTTACCCAGCCTCGCATCCCATGCCCAAGACGCACTGGCAAGCGCCCACACCCTCGACAACCGCTTCTGCTCCGTAAACCCACACAGTTTTGTGGGCGCATGCGGATGAGGGAGCTTCAACAGGATGTTCTTCAATGCTACGAAGCGGTCCAGCTGTAACAGCACGAGCTTTCGCAGATAAACCGTGCCCATCCTTTCTGCCTGGTCATCGGTGATGGTGGGGAGGGAGTAGGAGAGGAGGTGGGAGGAAGTGGATATGGCGAGGGAGTGCAGATTGTGGTGGGCGGCGAGGGCATATAAATCTAATGGATGGAACGGAGCGTAAGAGAGCAGGTCATTGTAGAGGGACGTAGAAGGGAGGACGTGTGTTGCCGGTGGGATGGAGTAGGCCGGCATCCTGTCGATGGCGTTGGAGAGGGTGCCGAATGGAGGCGAATGGACTGCGCAGGACGTGCCGTAGAGCATGTGCAACACTATGTTGAGCTCTGCAGACGGCGCGTCGAGTGTGATCAGGGTGTTCCGCCAGATGGGATCATCGAGGGGGCTGCCGAGGAAGGACCGAAAAGCCAAGTCACAGGCTATGAGGATGGTGGTCGAGTGCACGAAGAAGAGGACGGTATCGGAGGAGAGCATGATCGTGTCCGGCTCGGGGAGGTGCTGGTCTGCCGTGGGATGGAACGCGGTCGAGACAGAGACGGAGAGGTCGATGGGCATTGATCCGTTGCCAGCTGCCGAGTCATCCTGATAGTGCTGATCAGTTCGAGCCAGGCGTCTAGATAAAAGTGATTACCATCGAATATTGGCGGTCTGGCGCAGATCGTTTCGCTCGGAATAGGAAGGAAAGGGGGATCCTTTGACTTTTTCTTTTATAGCAGCTAACCGCCATATCGGAACTCCCAACCGGGCCAGCCATGAAGCGGCCCACCAAACAGCTCCCCTCTTCTAGATGTGTCTTCGCGCTCACCTTGGGGTCATATGCCCTTATGTTTGATAGAAGTCCCTAAGCAAGACGTCAACTATGATGCAAGTGCGTTGATAGGAACATCCATAACCCGGTTAGCTGATACCATTAGACACTATCAATTGCTCTGTGACTCACTACTAGAAAAGGAAGCGAGTCCCCTGCGCCTGCCACTGATGCCAGTACAAGAATATATAGCGAATCACGGGCCGAGCTGCCCACGGTCCCTTGCCAATTACGCAGAATCTACTGACCATTGCCAAGGCCACGCCAACTGCTCGCAGAAGCTTTCTGATTCACTTAGTTTTTCACTAATATAATTTCTTTTCAATAATAATTCATGTGCTGCACCCTGGACATTCACTTATAAAAAAACAAAAACCAAGATAAACGGTGCTGATCAGGTATAAAAACCTAAAATCTAATTATAGGGGGATCCGGATGTCGTTTGATACCACGGTCTTCCGTACAGGTTGGCGGACAATTTGGGTCGACGTCCTAGGAAGCGCTGTCTCTTTAACGGTGAATTTCTCAAATAGTGATAAGAAACTAAACGGGTAATACTAAATTTTTTATTTTCATATTCATATCATCTGTTCCCCCTTGTCAGACGGTTGTCAAAAAAAGGTAAGTGCCAACCCACTTGGGGGTAACGTGGGGTTGGTAGCACAATCAAGGACAAGCGACTTAAAAATTCTTGCTTTTCACTGGCTGAGTCACCGTTGGCTGCGTTCACGGATGAAATTCACTTTTTGCACTTTGCACTTCGGCGGATCAATCGATCACCTTTCAGCAGGATTCTCGCTTGTGACTCATCTCACTTTATGACGCTCCCCTCGGGTAAGGATCCTACAAAAGTTCAACGTTTCTCATAGATATATGGTGTCCCTCGTTACATTGGTTTTTTTTGTTGACAATGTGCCTGCTACCCAGAACTTTGAAGTACATGAGGCGGCCCGCTGCCTACTAGTAAGGCCGAGCGCTTGAAACACCAGCGCTTAAATACATAAGACCGTGAATTGCCAATCCCGCATCACCGTGACGTCTTATCTCCGAAGAGTTTACCTGATAATTTCCATGGATATTTTGTGATATTGTTACCTCGAACGGCATTGAAACGATAGTACACAAGATGAGTCCGATCCAAATCTGATTTGGAGAATTATGTCCGAGTCGGGATCGGTTACACGAATATGAGACCATACGACCAAATTTTTGAGTTTTCCATCTCATGTGAGCTAATTTATACTGTATGATTTATGTTAATTTTTATTCAACATCTTTCGTTGTTGGTAATCTTGTACCAGAAGGTTTACAATTACTGTATATGGGCGTTGAAACACCCGACGGTCTGAGAACGCGACGTCGACTAAGTAGAAGGCAACTGGAGGCGGACTGAACAAAAACTGGGCGACGACAACTACTAGTGATTTGGGAGGTCGATTCCGCTACTGAAAATGTAGTGTACATGAGGGCAATCTTTCGCGGACTGGCGCCCGTCCGTGATCTATGTTTGTTCCCTTCTCGCGATCGCGATCGCGGGCAGAGGCTGCTCGCCCTTGACTCCACATGAAAAATACTCTCCCACTCAATGGCATTGGTATACAATAAAAACCCCAAGGCAACTCTATGAAAAATTCTCCCGTTGAAATGTTTTGTCAACTGTCGCCATTTACCCTTATAAGCTTAGTGAGTTCATCCAGTTCTTCTTGGCCTTGCAATTAGCCCTGGCACCACGCCTGAGCCACCAGATCTCCCCGCCTTTAGTTTCTCTCGTGCCTAGACTGCACCCGCACAGTGATCATCCAAACACCGATACCTGCTTGATCCCCCGACATAATTTGAAGAGGAAGGAGCCCCATGATCAAGGAGGAGGCGCGGTTGTGTTGGGATTGGTCTCAGCAAGAGGGGTATTAGTGTCGTGCATGAGCCTTCTCTTTCGATATAAGGTACCACCAGGCCTGCGGAAGGGGGATCTGAGAGGTCCTCCTGGTGCGCCCCTTGACTGTGGACCCTAGGCTTAAGACTTTTGAACGTGATGTTCGATGAACTGAAGCTGCTTGCTTGAGCTCCAGCAGTCCAGTGTACCGCTTTCCGCGGGGTCGAACAATGCACCTGAATTCATTCTGCTCCTCTCCCAGCTATCGCGACCCACGATGCCACTGAACCATCACCCTTAGGCGCCCATAGCTAATTCGACTTCCCTGCAGTTATACGCACGTGCGCGCCTCGAGGTACTTCGCAAACATTCTATGTTGTTGATAAGCTTAAGTTGTCCTTGACGTCCTGCGAGAGAAGAGATGGAATGCGAGTAGTACTTTCGATATAAAACATGCCTCGAGAGGGGACCCTAATAATTTATTGAACCTGAATCATATCTTCATGAGTCTCTGCTCGCATCCAGAATAAATTGAAGCTGGATGGTTCTTGGGAGACACGACTGAACTACAACGATGCGTGACCAATCTATGAACCTGTTAGAAAGGAATGGAGCATATGAAGACGCGAGAACGCACCTTGGGATTGTCCCAGTAAACGCCGTTGGTCATCTGCGCTCATTCCATCGCTCAAACTTCCCTTCCCGGAGGCTGGCAAGATACTCGTCTTCAATTGTCTCGCAAACCTTGTCCAGGTCCGAAAGGGCGGTAATCAATGCGTCCAGAGATGAGAGATTGTCTTGGGAGGCAACATCGTGAGCCATTGAGCCACTAGGAGGCCGAAATCAAACAAAGAGACGCACCATACATCTGGATGCGAACATTTATGACATTTTCCGAAGGGTGAGGAACGCTGATGAAGACCAGTTAGCAGACCGTGTGGCAACACGGGTTGTTGGTAGACAAATCCGTTCGGGGTGATCAACGCGAGGACAGTTCATTTCGTGGATTGGACACCATAAAAAGAACGCAAAAAAAAGTTCCGATGCCAATGGTACCAAGACCGAAATGTGCAGGTGTCCTGAGAGAACGTATGAAGATAAAGGAGAAGTCCAGTCACCTGTAGCCACAAAATTCCACTTTCGGGCTGATCAAAGACATGCGTTAGCTCCAATTGTTCAAAAAACAGTCTTAGATAATCTCGTACTTCTTCATGATCATCCATCTTAACGAGTTTCCAATTGTGTGAGATTCATCGTGAATTTGGTAAGTGGCCGTAGAGAGGTCAGGCGAGCTCTTCAACTGGAAGCTTGAGGTTCAGATATTGTCAACGCCTTCAGTACATTGAGACAGATAATGCTCACAAGCTTGATCTTCTCGACGGCCTCTGCCATTATAGTTTCGAGCCAAGGATGATAGATAGGTGTCGATTCTAAACAGGGCGAATTTTCATTGTGAGCACGTGACATTCAAAGCCAACACCAAACAACTACCAGGCGGCCGCATTTGCAGCGGCACAGTGAATCTTAAGGGAAAAAAAAATATCGACGGGGTCAGTAGAAAATATAATGGCATTTTTACTGGGTTTGTAGTTTTTTTGGGTGGTGTAGAAGCAGGGAGGGGAATACAGTGTGGCGTACATTTCAAAGTCCGACATGCAAACACAAGACCAAACAGAGCACCTGATATTTCCTTTCTTTGTGCTGCAGACTGACAATGGACCAACAATGGGCTTCTCTTTCACCATGTGCAACCATGAATAACGCGACAGTCTGCAGGGCTGATCTAAAGGGATGAGTATCTCTCAGAAGTCCATACCGGGTTTATAAAGGAGCGTCGAAATTGACCGAACCAACCAAGTCCCCGACTCCATTTCCCGATCTCGGTTCTCCACTTATACCCACATAATCTCTTTCTCTCTTTTACACCGACATATACTTAAGGCTGGCCTATTGATTACCTGGGTAATCATCTAATCTTCGACTCTACTTCTACCTTCAACATACACCCTATTTTTCTTTGGCCTTTTCTTTCAAAACTCGACAATGGCTTTCTACACCTCTACGACTGGAGCGGATGAGCGACCAACTCTCCCTCCGATTCATACTCTAAACCTGCCTATGCTTTCACGAACGACACAATCTAACGTAAAATACGACACTCATGATAATTTGGTACGCCACTCATATTCACCCTTCCCAAAGCACGCTTCTCATTCCTTCGTTCCTCTAGCGATGCGCGCCTCTACCAACTCCCCGTAATAATTCCTATCATGGACGGCAGGTCTCATCGTCTTCTACCCACACGGATGTTTCGCGTACAGCGTCCCCTTCTCCGGACTCAGATTCGGATACAAGCCCCGTCTGCAGCTCCTCCAACACTACAAAATTCCGTCTCGTGCCATGCCCACTCGAAACAGCAGACGCCGTTATCCTCATCCCAGCCCCAGACGCGCCACAGTCTGCCAACTACACCTCTCGACAAGGGAAAGGGAAGGGACTCCTCCTCGTCGGACCCGCCTTGCAGTATATCCGTCACCCACAACGACCATTGGCGAAAGGCGCCAGAATCCACCCATACCGCATTGTCCGCGGCCCGAAAACCAATACCGATCCTCAACGGCGATCTTCAGTCATTTCCATCACGTCCTTCCCCAAAAATGTATGAACGAATGTACGACCACGAACTTTTATTGACTCATCGAACCTCCTAATGAGCCACATGATATCCAATACCTCACATACCCTGTATCCTCGCCATATTCCCCTATTCCATACCTTCAACACATCACACATCTGTAGATTATCTTTATTTTTACTTACGAATGTGGGCTCTATTGGTGCACTGTATGTATATAGAACTATTGTTCTATTGTAAAGAAGGTTTCGAAATTTGCACATGGTTAACAGTACACTTATTGTCTGGTCAACCCAGCGTCATAGAGTATTATCCTCTGGAGTCATTGTATGGCAGACAATGTACATATTGGTAGTCTGCCCTTGCATTTCTGGACGGCCATGGCGCCGTACTAGGAGCTCCATTGTCCGAAATTTTTATACTGAGGACCTGCAAAATGTGAAGGATGTATCCTTGACATACTTCACTATACAGTGACCAGCACTGTTTGAATTGATTCATCCGAAGAGCAAGATCACGTTTCTACCAATAAACAGGGTTTCAAGCCAAAAAATCTACCATACGTGGAGTCGCGAACGAGTTGAGAATTCGTAAAACTTTGAGCTTGGCGATTCCTCGGGTCTGGTGAAGGATTTGCCGTTGCATAATAAATTCAATGAGGCGTTCTTCTGAAATTTGCACTGCGTCCATAACTTCCAGATGTTCCAGACGAGGGCACGGACAATCACTGGCATAGTCACCTTTTGGTGGTGATAGTGCATCCAGTAGCGCATCCGTCATTGTGTGTATTGAAGGCTCCGGGTTTGTGGGTTGTGGCCATGAAGGCTTGGGTTTGGCGTTGAACAATTGCAGGGATCGTAGCTTGGGGCATGCTTTAAGGCAATCGAGCAAGGCATCACGAGGGAAATGCTTGTGATTGATGGTTATAGACCGAATTGTCCCTACACACCGCGACAGGAAAGGGAGAAACTGTGTTATTTTGGCCACTTCCCGTTCTGATTGAAAAGTTAGGGACTCGAGAGAGGGAAGTCTGAGCGATGACAGCAATGGGTCTATGTCAACAGTGCCAAGACGGAAGCATATGAAATGCAAGGCTGGGAGTATCACTTCTCGGGGCTCTGTGGTATTGGCCGACACATCCTGCGGTCGCAACAGATTGGATTCAAGTTGGAAGCGTCGCAGGTGCGAACACTGCCCAAGGATCTTGATGAGTGCGTCGAGCGACAGTTGGGAAGTCAATGACAATGTTCGACAGTTGTCTGTTCGAATTGTAAGGTTGGTGAGGTTGGACCACATGCAGTTCAATGTCGCAATATTTTCGGTAATATCAAGGCTAAGCTTGCGAAGATTCGGTGCTGCCATTAGCCCGCTATGAGAGAGGTTTTCACTCGCGCCATTGGGTTGATTGACGCTGAGGGTGTCTAGCAAGGGTAACTCTGTCGCCGATAGGGTAGCAATATGATGCATCGAATGAGGCCCCAATATGATCGTAAAGTCTTCCCAGAGAGTTGAAGCCTGGATAATTTCAGCGAACAAGGCTGAATGAGAAAAGAATGCTGATGTCGGTTGAATTTGGCAATCCGCGAATGTGATATGGAGTGGCGTGGCGCCTGCCCTCAATAACCACTGTTGGATGGCAGTAACTCGTTTCTGCGCGGACACTATAACGCGCGGCGCCGAGTCTCCGGGAATGACTGCATGAATGATCGACCAGAGCTGTGGCATGGAGAGGGCCAGCCTTCGCCAACGACTACAAACGCGGGTGAGTAGAAGTGGACATTCGTACTGCTTCATCCAGGAGTCGGGATTATTAGAGAGACAGCAGAGGAATACCTCGCGCAAAATCTCGACAGGAAGCCGCCGCACAGGGGAAAGCAGTCGTCGGTGACTGGATAACTGTTCGAGTAACAGGTCGTGCTTTCTTCGAAATGGTTCTAGAATCCTTGCCGCCTCTATCTCCAGGTCTGATATTTCGACTGAGATAGACTTGATGATATCTTTGATTTGATCGCTCTCTCCTGGGCTCGGAGTATAATTGGTCTGGAGGCGATCGGCAAAAGGGGTCAATCCAAGGAACTCGGAGGTGTTTGCCATTTGAAGACTGCGAAATCTGCATCATGGTAGAAGATAAAACATTTGAATCCCTATTGATGCAATAACTCACCTTAGTAAAGATATTCAAGCGTTATATTGGCCAATCCTTTGCGATGGGTGTAAGGGGAAGGATGGAGTTGGCAGACCGCTGGGTTTGCCCTGTCGGAGTCTATATTTTCGGTCCGGCAACTCCAGCGTACGAGAGCTTGAGCGCCGAGAATCGTCACCTTCCCCATTAACGTTATCTCAAGAATGCCGAGCTGAAGGATGAATATAACAATAGTTTTCGCTGCTCAAGCTATCCATGGCTAGTTTCGCAATAGCGTGTCATGACATCCCTATACAGACGGCGTAGAGACTAGAGTCGATGGCATTGTATCATCCCCTGAACGAGTAGCTTCTAAAATAGCACATTCAAGACCTGCTGGGTAGTATAAGATTAATCAAGGAACAGACAAAAGGGATTTCGTACCTCCAGGAGACCGAAATGGCGGGTTCAACTCAGGATCTTGCACGACGGGTACATCGTCATCGATCCTTTTGGTTCGTAGCCAATTTCGCGTCATTTCCACTGGTGATTTTGCTGCTACGGTCTGCGTGATTTTAGAACAGATACGTTAGGGTATAGATAGGTGAACTAACCACGAGCACGGAAGAAGTGAACTAATCCCAAGCTTGTCCTCGCCAACAAGTAGAACCATGTTCTATAGGAAGATGAGAGATACGCTTTCTGCGGGCGTCAACAGTTTCTGTCGGTGTCAAGCTACATGTTCATTAGTCTCTTTTACAGACCTTAGGATCAACAAATGACAGTCGATTGATGATAAATGTAAGGTGCTGTATTGTTTGGTCTGGTCTCATGTCTAATACATTGATTGCTTGAATGGGGCTATTGTATAGAGACCAACGTTAGCTATGGTGGAGCACAGCGCAGACCTATTGAGAACATGTTGATGTAGTACACATTCAGAGCAGGGGAGCCACTCACCACTCCAGATTACACACACAGGTAATCGCTAGGTGATCAAGTAAATCAGATTCTACAGCCTAGCTTTCGGTGCCTCTTCGTCCCACAAACTCCATATCATGCCCTTGTCCGGGCCTAGACCCTCCTTTGCCAGTTTCACATATGCATCGCGCACTGCCTGCGGTCCAGAGATCCGCTCCAGCTGCACCCACTCCGTACAATCTTGCATCAGCTCCTTCCAAGCCTCATTCTGCCGCTTGAAAATCTCGCCAATAGGAATCTGGTGCTTTCGCACATCAAGCCACTCAGGCATGAAGAACTCTTCCATCTGCGGCCAGAATTGAGAAGTTAGACCTGTTGTGTGACTATTTGACATGTCGAATGTGTTTTTGCTCCATTCTTTGGATGAGACGTCCGCAGAGGAAGGCGAAAGGTTTGTCAGCCCAAGTTGGACACACGCAGCGAATTTCGGGGTGTATGGCGAGGCAAAACGTGCAAAGAGTTTTTTGTTTAGCTCGCCGTTCCCTGCAACGTCGATGTAGATCCATCGGTCGTCTGCGTTGCCTTGGAAGGGTCTTGTGTCAGTGAAGGAGTCGTACTCGAGAACTTCGTGGTATAGTCCAAGACGCTTAGTGAACCCGACGTTCCTCTTTGAGGTTAGCCCGATCACTTTCGTGCTCTTGTCGACATCACCACGTCCTATGCGCTTTCCAATAAGGTACGCCAAACAGAACGCTGTTTTGGACGAGGCAGATGAGATTAAGATAGTCGAGGCTCCGCTGCGGTAATTCGAAGAATGTAGCCAATCTTCACACCAGTATGATGTCCAAAAGAGGGGTCGGTAGAGCATTGTCAGATCCTCGGCAAGCGGAGTAGGTGTGTAATGGGGGTCGGTAGCACATCGAATGATTTGGTTGTATGGTCGCCGGTCTTTCACGATTATTGAGCGCAAGGAAATACAGACGAAAGACACCATGCTTACCGGCAGGTACACTAACAAGGCAAAAAGAATGTCCCACCCCTATTCAACAGAAAGACTGGCGTCTATCACTGAAACGTACTTACTTATACTTCTTGAAACTGAATATGAAATCAATACTTGATATATTGCAGATG
>Ga0247741_1002519_pt1 | contig 10166 bp, 9 predicted proteins | sample UWRJL213509R2_FD_180945 | JGI IMG/M metagenome (GOLD analysis project Ga0247741, IMG submission 180945) | Plant litter microbial communities from Arlington Agricultural Research Station in Wisconsin, United States - UWRJ-L213-509R-2 | ecosystem: Environmental > Terrestrial > Plant litter >...
ATGGCGAGTGGTGAATGTGAGAGCTGTGGTGGTAGTCGTGAAGTGGGATGAGCGTGCTGTGCTGGCCTATTGAAACAAGTACTGAATAGGAAGACCACGCTAGGGCAGCTCTGTTCGGAGATCAGATTATCATGCCACACGTGCTCGAAAATGGAAATGCCGCCACGCCGATCTCTCTTTGCTTTTGACCGTCAAGGGCTCTCGAAACGTCTGACTTGGACTGCAGTCAATCGTTCTGCACGCCACAGCATTCTCTTCACGCTTTCAACAAGGTCAATACTCTATTGCACATGCACAATTAAGTATACCGGAATCTCGGAACGAAATCGCGACGGACGAAATGAGGGATTAAAGCTGTCAGATATTGAACATGCTGATATGGTAAGCTCTGACAAAGTGGTACAGTGGCACAATAAACGGCGTGGATAATCAATCGATGTGAAACATGAATGGACTGCTGAAGAGCAGTAGATAACTCGTTAGTTGATCCCAAGACTGTCCAGCTCGTAGAGCAGCTCATCATATTGCTTCTTGGATTTCTGGTGGGTTTTTAAGATTTTGTCTGTAAGGCCGCCGAAATGGGATCTTACCCGATATTGGACCTCGAAAGCGTCGGTTTCTGCGAGGATTGACTGCATCTTGACATCAAATTTGTCTGACTTGTCCGTAAGGATGGCCAACCTTTTCAAAGGGAAATCCGACAACGCGATTTACCCATGTCATGTGGAGACGAGGATGAAGCACCTACTTGTTCTTCGCCTCCTCAAGCTTCGGTAGAACGACAAGCAACTGCTTCATCAATGTATTGTGTTGACGGGTGAGATCTAGTCTTGTCTGGAGATCCTGCGCCTGCTTCCTGCGTTCTTCATTGATCTCCTGCACCTCATGCAGGCGACTTTCAGCCTCATTCGCCCTCTTTATATCAGTCGCGTACCGCGCCTTCAGCTGCTCAAATACCTTCGAGACAAGGTGTAAGTGCTCCGGCCAATACATTTTGGATGGGATACTTACCCTCCTGACGGAGTCCATTCTATACGAGGAGAGAAAGAAAGGTGTGTTTGCTATGTGGTCTGACTGGAGAAGGGGTTCTCATATAGACTAGATTAAGCAGGCGTGTGAATAGTCCTGAAAGGGTGAGGCTGATCGATAAAGACGGTCGACCTTTCTTGTTCGATGGCCACTGTTTGATTACGACTGTATATTTTAGGGACAAGTATGGATGCCATTTAATATTCCCATCCTCTTCTTGGTTTGAGGTCCCAAATTTGATAGAAAATATTGAGGTTATTAAGATTGAGTGATGGACATGTCAATGACCATAGATGGGCGCTTAAATGATCAATTTAGGAGCATTGTTCAAGAACAGTCAATAAACCAAACAAAACTATCCTTATGGATAAATAAATGGCGGTAGATGTTTTAAGGAATAATGAGTTTGAGGTAGATGCCAGCTGACTGACTCTGACTTGGTGGAGACAGGAAGATAATATCACGAGTTTCGAGCGCCACTGAATTTGACACTTGCATGCATGTGCAAGCCACAGTCCAAGTTTAGTTCAAGAAACCCTAGGCGAGGTAGTCAGGGTACTGAATAGGGCTTGCGGTCTTGAGAAGGACGAGGATACCGTATCAGGCTATCAACTTTAAATACGATCGTAATACATTGGAGTAGTTATCTTGCCCAAAGACTCCGAAAAGATGCAGAAGGGAGAACTTGGAGAGAAGAATTTTGGGAACGTCGCTGCAGTTACAGACACTACATCCGACTCGGATAGTCCTGAGGCCAAGCACGAAGCACGATGAGCGAGAATTTGGCGAGAACCAGTCATTCACAGCTTCGTGAACAAAAACCAGTGAGCTGAAGGGCTGTACGAAGGCATATAAAAGATAGTTTGGTGTCGACCGAATTAGAAAACATAAGTAGCGAGAAGGACTCGGATCCAGAGTATGCATATGAAAGATCGGAGGATCGTCGAGATTCGAGTTTGCAGGCCAGATAGGGAAGATAGATACCCACCGAATTCAACGACGAATAACCGGCTTTTATATTGCGAAGTTTGCGAGCGCCTCGCTTGGACAACACTCAGACAAAAGGCTCTAAGGACCTTGGTGGGTATAAATAGAACTACAACGCGGGGTTCAGTGATCGAGTCGATCACAATTAAACGGAAGTAATAAGACGACGGCATAACAAAAAGTGAAGCACGCCAAGACAGGCGCTAAACAATAAGATTCAACTTTTATAGGTGCAAAAACAAACAGGAGCAAGCGAAATGGGAGGATCTACGAGATATCTGACATCTCATGCGTGAGTGCAACAGTCCAAGTTTAGCCCAAGGAAGTTAAAGGAGCCCTACATTACTCAGTGCATTGAATAAGGCTTACGGTCTTGGGATGGTAATAAGAGGGGTGGTACCGTACGTATCGGGCTCTCAACTTTAAATACACCAGGTCTGACATATCATGTGTGTGTGAATGCCAGAGTGCAAGTTTAGCATAAGGGACCCTAGGCGCAGTACTCCGTGCATTTGATACCATTATCAATGTGGGGTAATGTGAAGTGCTTCGTTGTGAGAAGCTGCAGTACCTCCCCTTTTGGTAGCACTGTAACAGTTTCTTCCATGAACGATGATCTAAGAGTTCAGACATTCTCAATGCCGTGTCGGTGCCCGAGGTAAAAGGAGAAGTAATCCAGGAACGGTAACAGCCTGAGGCATAAAAGCCAGAAGATGTATACTCCTCAGACGAGTACACACAGTAAGCATGTCCTCGTCGAACATCCACCCAGGAATCGTGATGCTTGCGAAGCCGAAGAACTTTCAGCCGCGTCCTCGAGGGACGGTATGCGCTCCGCCTATTTGATGTAGTTATATTCCTAACAACCGCCATCCCGTCAGAGCACGATTGGACAGCACCCCGTCGTCGTTCTCAGCACTCCGGACAAAAATGGTCTTGTCATGGTAGCGTCCATGTCGCATAGGCACCCTGACAATCCACCTCAACAACCCACATCAATGTATAAGTTGCCGACTCAGATGCACCCAGTCGAGGGTGAAGGAACTATCAACGTTGGGTGGCCCAACCTGGTTCACTTCTCGAAGCTCAAACAAACCCAGACGAGCGCACCCGCCATCCTGAGTGCTTCTGATCTGGAGGCGCTCATGGCAGAGATTGGTGAGTCTTCTCATTGATAGCAGTCCTAAATTATCAAACTCATAAATGAGCAGAAAGTCATTGCCCTGGATTCGTCTTTGTGAGGTAGATTGGATTTATTGACTCGCTCCTTCTCCCTTTATATCATAATGCACATATTGTCAAATATCTGTCCCAATTCTCGAACAATCATGCTCCTTCATTGCACTCAACATCTCTCTCAGCCCCAGAGTCTGTCTACTACAAAAATTTGCATCATACTCTTTACAGCGGTTTTCAAAAAGGTTGGCACTGCCCAAAATAGAACACACTTCACAGCAAGACCTTAGATTAGGGTTAAGCCTTGGAGATCGCCCATTCAGAGTGCATTTCCCGTATTATTTCCCGTATCTGACATCCCTTAAGTCAACTCAAGGCTATCGTAACCCAAATGGGGTGCATGAAATCAGCAGTCGGCATTGTGAGGTCTCAAGCCGCAGCTCAGCGCCCTTAACCCTAAAAAGGTGTTCAGAGATCAAATGAGGTCGCTGTTGATCATAGAACTATGTAAATTCATACGTGCGACGAGACGGGAGGTTTTTAGATTAGATTCTTACCCATAATGTGTCGGGAGCATAGCAGAGGGACCGAGACTGACCGTAACCCTAGCATAGGGTCGAATTTGTGATATCTATTTTTATATCCAGCAGTGCCAACCTTTTTGAAAACCGCTGTAACAACAGAAAATACGCGGAGTAAAAGCCTGTTCCACCTACGGCTGTACATTGGGTCTTGCGCGACTGGACGATAGCGTCTTGCCCACATGTATTTAAGACTAATTTGTAGGCATCTAATATTAATCAGAAGTCCTAAAGAATTTGAGATATTTTAAAAATAAAGAAATTATTGCCACCTGGAATAACCCCAAACAAGCACTGGCGACAAAATGCGGATCTCTCCACTAGCGCCCGTGTTCTAATTTTACACTGGCAAGTCAAAGAGAATGCCCCGCCATACTTCTCGTTATTTTTCAACAACCGCACACGATTATTCTAAGATATTGAGCGAGATGGTTGAAAATATCCACAGCTTCGTAGTAGTAATGAGTTGAATGTTAAAACACCCAAATTTTCGTCTCTGGAATGGGACAGTTGATAGCCCAAATTCTCTATCTGTGGTAGAGCAAGTCACCCAATACAATAATGAACTCACCCCATCTTTTTCTAAAGTGGCATTCCAAGGATATACACGATGCAAGTTGACACCTTTTGGTCAATTTGGAACCTTCTTGCCTTTTTTGGCCAAAATACTGTTGCGATACGACCTAGTCTTCTCGTCACGCGTCACAGAGCCCCTTGAAGAGAAGAGATATAGGGTTTGTCACGCGTCCCATGAAAGATTGAAGAGCGTGACCAACGAAAGTTCTGAGGGCGTGAAAAGACCTAAATATGATATAAAAAGCAAGAAAAGAGTATTAGGTATAGAACTAGTCCAAATCCAACTGGTCAATGTCCGTGAAAAGTGCGTCTGAGTACCGCACATTAGCATGGTGTGTACGCCTCGGGAGTCGGGCGCTCTGAGTAGGCAGTCGTGATATCATCCATGACCAGCCAGGGCCTAGAATTAAGGTTTCTTACTGAATTAGTTAATGTTGTGTCTCACGTCTAGTATAGTGCGAATCCCAGTTTCCGAGACCAAAGGAAATTTCTGAAGAGAAGAGAATCCTAAGGTGTCACGCGTCCCAGCCGATTTTGAAGTCTTCCATATCTCTTCAAGGCCGTCACGCGTCACTTCGCCTGAAGAGTAGGTCGTATCGTAACAGTAGACTCCCCCGCTCCAGCATCAGATCATGACATGGTCTGGTGACAACCAGTGAGTGTAATTCAAAGCTATAGTATCTCATATATAATGGTTTTATGTAAGGCAAGCCACATTCTTTGGGAGATATCGCAAAAACAAGGTGGGACATTCTTTTTACCTTATCAGTGTAGATCAACCACCACTTGCTTAGACTGTGGCAGTATTGGTTGTTGAACATTATTTTCACGTCTTTAAGGCATGGTCTACTAACCCAGTGTACTACGGTTCTGAAGGAACCCAACTTGTCTCCTGGTCCATTTTCTAAACGGAGCGGGATCTAAATTCAGCGCTCTCGTAGTATTTCAAAACTAGTTTATATAGCGAACGAGTAGCGAATTTCGAGGCATTCTTTAATCGAGAAATACAAAATAATTATTGAGACGACTGAAAACAAGCGATGAAAAGTGCGAGAGAGGAATAAAATAGTACGATAATCCTTCCTTTTATGCATGCCTCAGGTGTGCTACTCCAGCATACGTTTGTGTAGTCCAACTATCAAGAAGCGGTAATATCACAGTAGGATTTCTGAATGGCAGAGTGTCGACGGACGATTTTTCTGGCGGTACGCGAATGTTAAAATCCCTACAGACATTTCATGTGTTCAACGACGAAGGAAATTAGAGGATATTGCACGATAAAAACATCACTCATCGAGATCTCTCGGAAATAACATTTGCAAGAATAGCTGCAACTTCAAGTAGTGTTATGGTGCACTGCCTGTGACCGAGAGGTTCGACGAGCGGGTGTACGGCTGGGTGTGATACGACGGCAATCCAGGGCTCTTATGTAAGAGTGGCACGTTCTGCATATGTGTAACTTTTCGATAGTGTGCCCTCGTATTGTCTCTCATAGGATCCCAAAGCGTATTTATGGTGCTAGGCGAGAATAGGTAACGGAGTCACTGCAGATTGATGTAGAATCCCATTATGCAAATGACGAATTTGAATGAGTAATATTGGGAAATGAGGTTGTGACGATAATAAGCAAAAGCAGAGCCAATATTTCGTAAAGTCAAAACTAGTAATAAGGTCTAGAGAAAAAGACCGTTCGTTACCTCCCTCCAGCATTCAAATATTCTTCCTTCTTCCATAACTTGAAGTCGTGGGTTATGCAACAAAAAAGCTCCCGCAGATTTTGTAGGCAACTCCTTATACCTGATATAGAGCAGAAAGACATTTTTAATGGAATGATGTCCAGCCTCCAACGACCGACATTTTGCGAGCGTGTTTGCAAACAGCAGGGGTTTGAAAGCCCAGAAAATCCAGTCGAGTAGCGTGCGCACGTTGATGAAGAACTTCTTTCACTGTGATTACACGTATATCAGTAATAAAATATAAGGTAAGAGGGCACGCAATTCAGGATAGTGGCCAGGATCTCCTTCGTCAGCAGCGTTGGGAGAAGATGTCATTCGCATTTTCCATGTTTAGATGTTCCATTGTCCATGAGAACTCTGACCTAGAGTAATGGTTCAAAAGCCAAAATCTCGCTCAATTACAAACTTATTCATAGAGTATACAATTCACTCGGACTCTCACGAAGAAGGGAGACAACATGGCTTTCAAGGCGAACAGGGGCTCTCATTTAGATTAGATTGAGCAAGCGTGTGAAAGGTATACCCAAAGAGGTGATGTGATCGATGAGGGGTGGGTCACCCTTTCTTGCTCTCAGCAAGCATTATTTATCTCTCAATATGACCCCAGTGCCTCAGGAAGGTTAGAAATTTCTATCTTGATTTCGTTTAAAGCATTCATCATCCACGATTAGAACTTCCAATCCTCGAAACACTCATCAAGTGCGCGTCTGCCACCGTACTTATGCTGACCTAATTCGCTAATGTTCGGCGTACTTTCCAGCATCCGGAACAGGCTTACTGCGCTGAAAAAAGATCGCGGTGAATTCATAAAGGCCTCCGACGTCAACCAGCTGTACCAGAGCGTCGTGAAACAAAGTATGTCCTTTGGAGCCCTGACGAAATGACACTACCGCTCACACCGAGCTAGTCACGAAACTTAACAATGTCCGAGACGACAACACGACCTATAATAACAGGCTGGACACCACTCTCGCGGATGTCTTTAGCTTGCTCTCCTTATTCTACCTGACCATTGGGAAAACGCGAGATGCGCCAGCGACATATTGCCAAATTGCTTCCATGAGAGTCAGTCAAATTCTCATTGCGCGTCCACCCGGCGTGGCTGGGATTTCACGCTCCTCCTCTGTCATCCGAGACTCACATGTCGTATAGCAAATTCTCAATCACATGAATGAGTCATCTGTCTATAACGAAACAGACCTGGCACCCTTCCACCGACGGCTGGCAGAACTACGACAAATCATCCACCAAGACGCTGAAAGCAACAAACACCCAAAAGCCATTACAAAGCTTCTCGAACGCCAGCTGAACGAATGCGGTTTGTCTATATTAAGCTTTATCGTCTATGTATATATACTTAAGGATCAAAATTTCTTCATACGCAGTTGCCGTGGTGAAGCAGCTACAAGACTCGCTCTCTGTCCTATCCCCCGAACTCGTACCCGTGCACCAGAAACTCGTGACCATACGACGCCAGCTCGTCACTCTGGCCGCTAAGGAAGGCTCTCAGAAAGCTGAACTCAAACCAATTCAGGAGGAGCTACGCAGAATCGATTCGTTGAGTACCTCTCCCGTTTCGTGTCTGCGGCCGTTGTTTATCCTGAGAGCATCGGGTGCATCTTCCTAACTTTAAATTACTGACTGCCGTCTTCCTTCCCCTCATCCTCTTGATTTATCTCCCTTCTCTCCGGTTCATATTTATCTTCCTGTACACCTCTGCAGCACGCGGCTCGATGGCAAATTCACTGGCCCAGGAGGTGTCGTACCCGCATCTCAAGCGATATGCTCCTCACTCCTCGAAGAATGTTTCGAGATCGCGCAAGAAATCAAGGCGCACGAAGACTCCAAGAATGTCGCGTCGTCGTTGAAACCCATCTACGACCGGCTCAACGAGATCCGTGCAGAACTGGAGAGTTTGGTTATGACCCATCGGTGGAGTCTACGCGAAACAGATCTATGGAACTACTCTCTCAGCCTCCAGGAGATTGACAAGATGCGTGTTGATGGAAAGTTTGTGGATTCTGAAGGGAATCGACCATCGGGGCAATATGTAAGCACGTTGCAATCCATTCGGAAATACATGCTGACGGTATTATAAAGGTGCTGTTGTATCTACTCCGGCGATGTTATGGTCTCATCTATCGTCTGCTTTCCTCAAGCGAGCCAGTTTCAGAAGAACTCATGCCCATTGTTTGTTCATCACCTTTCAAGGACGTGTTTTCCTTATTTATTGTCATCGATTCAGGCGAACAAACTTACCACAGTCAAGAAATGTCTAAACGAGGTGCTGAAATATGGTGGGACCTTCAACGCACGCGATCTTTATCCTGTGCGTTTCTTCTACAGACCTTGCATCACATCCTCAGTACTAATATTAGTACATTCTTTCATTAGTATCAATTAGCACTATTTCAAATCGACTCCATGCGTAAGGATGGCCGCTTTGTAGGTGTGGATGGTTCAATTCCGGAAGGGCAGGGCATCATCAACGCCAATCTCAGCGAATGTCATGAACTTGTAGAAATGGTACGAGGCCTCCTCACCTTTATCTTACCTTCTGGCTTCTATCGCACTTTCTAACTTGCGCTTTTGGTTGTAGTTGAAGGAGTCCATGGACGAAGGAGAGACAGAAGAAGAAGATGAAGATGACTACGACTATTCAGACGAGGATGATTGAATATCGAACAGTATATGATTGGCTAGCTACACATACAGTAACGTTTTATATTTGTGTTGGGCTTCTATGCTAAACATGAGTAGTTTGTCCCTCGGAACCACTTCTCGTACTTCCATAAAATTACCTTCCTCTTGACGTTGCTCTACTCCGCTTCGTCAACTATCCACATTCCGGTCTCTGTATCTAGATCCATAGAAGTTGCATCGACAGTATCCTCTTATTTGTGCTACCACAAAAAAAGTTGTCAGGCAGTACCGGGTTTAGTACCTAAGCGTCTGTGCCATCCAAATTAAGGGATCCATCGAAGTCCAGGGTTACAGATTAATCTATTAGATAGGGTATGCACTATGTACAACTTTGGGTATCGTCGGCTACTGGTGGTGTGCTGGAGGATCGGACAAAGCAGCGGCATGAGGGAAATGACTCGTCATCAGATTGACGACATCTCTTTTAGTAACCAGCCCTGTCAACTTTCCCGCATGCGTGAACAGGATTTGACGTAGATTCTACAGGGTGAGATACGTTGTCAAAATGGGGAAGATATCTAGTGAAAGGGCGGAAACTCACGAGTTTTTGGAACATGGTCACTACGAGCTCTTGTGGAACCTCCTTCCGCAACTGGATGATAGAATCTTCAAGGGTACTTGAGAAGTCAAGTCTCTCGTCGATTGGTATCCTCAGCCGATGTTCTGAGAAAGTACACTTCTTCTCCATCTCGGCTTCAGTTTCGTCAAGTTGTAACCGATCTATCCAACTTGTCAGCTGGAGAATGGGGCCACGTTTAGTTGAAGCTCACCAAACGCGGCAATGAGCTCCTGTCTCGTTGCATACCCAACAAATTCGCCATGACTGTCAATGACTGGGAAACCGTGGAACTGAAATCGCGCGAGAAGTCGCTTGAGGTCCCGTACAGTTGTTACACCATCTTCGATCACGATGACCTGGGCCAGAGGCTTCATGATGTTGGCACCGGTCTCGCCTTTGTCTTTATAGTCAACTGGGGGAAGCCAAGGATATCTCCGCATAGCAATCCACACTGAATAGATACCGTCTTTACCCATGGCATCTCCAACCCATTTTGAGGTCATAACACAAATCATGATGGGTAGGACGTGAGACAGAGCACCAGTGAGCTGAAGGGATTGTCAGATTTCCCACAAAGAAAATTTTCAAGACTGCGTATGTAACAACCCACCTCAAAGAGAATAACCACAAGGGAGACTAATGTACATAGGATCGTAAGTCCAAGGACCAGATGGCAGACTTGAAGCACGTACTGGTCATCCTAGTTACTCCTCCTAGCATGGCAGCAGCGCCAATAACAGCATAGAAACCAGGTGAGATACACCTCACCGAAGGATCAGGCGGACAAGATGCAAAAATCCATGCGTCAGAGTTTGCGCG
>Ga0247741_1002520_pt1 | contig 10159 bp, 10 predicted proteins | sample UWRJL213509R2_FD_180945 | JGI IMG/M metagenome (GOLD analysis project Ga0247741, IMG submission 180945) | Plant litter microbial communities from Arlington Agricultural Research Station in Wisconsin, United States - UWRJ-L213-509R-2 | ecosystem: Environmental > Terrestrial > Plant litter >...
TCATCTTTAATTGTCTATTTCATATGGCTCTCTGGCGATCTACTTGGTCTCTGCTCTGTGGCAGTGCTTTGCGTCCTGGATTTAACCAGACCCCACGTGACTGGTAAAATCCAGGACGTCGTTTCGACAAGGCGGTCTGGCCACTATGTTGCGCTCATCTTTTGGATACCATTTGGAATACAAGAATTGCGCTGCTTGATCTGATCTGCTATTTAAGGTCTCGAGATATGGGCTGGTAGTGTCCCCTCTCTCCCCTTATTTGACCTGGGCCATTCTTCGTTGTTGTACGCTCCTTTATCTCCAACGAACATCCACTGTATGGTTTTACATTCTCTATCCGGTGAACTGTTGAATGACATATTTATTTTTAGGAATCGCTCAATCTCATGGATTCTCTTGAGGACCAGATTGACCTTGCAGGGTTGTCTGTAACGCAGCGAGCGCAACTCCGTCAGATGCTCTCGAGCTTTGGACCTTCTCGGGAAGCACCACCACCAAGTGCCCAGCTGCGAAGTTCCCCAACAGATTCAAGCACTCCAGGTCGTATTGGTATTCCTTCCAGTCATTCTCTTGGCCCAAGAATAACGCCATATCGAAGTGTCCAACTTGCTTCAACAACGCGTAATGGCACCCAAGTGGAAGGCACTCCTTCTCAGGTAGCCGATCATCCTCTTCCTCTTGCTTCTCTACCTCGACGACCTCCAGCAACCCCCACATCAGCTCATACGATGCTCTCAAGTACACAGCCTAGTTCATCTTTCCTCTCCTTTCATAATATGCGGAGGGAGGTGAACCAACAGCGTCTTGAAGCAGCGGCTGTCAATCTCGCTCCTCAGAGACGCCGGTCCACAACCACTGCTAGGGTGCCTCCGACCCAGACGCTGCAGCCACGGGTTGCAAGAACTGCTGGAAGGTCTATTCGTGGGGCTGCAAGACCGTTGCCCCGACTACAGTCTCTTCGGGCTATCGAGAATTGCTACAATTATGATGCTAATCAAAATCTCGAATCCATTAAGACCATCGTTCAGATATACCCAAAACCTATCAGAGTATGTTGACATCCCCTATGAATTCAGATGCCAGAGACCATATTGATTATCTATTTTACAGGATATCAACAGCGATCTCTTTGTGTACCGATTTCGACGAACCGACTGGGCAGATGCTCTTGAGCGCTGGGGACTCTCGCTCAGTCTTAATCTTGCACCTGATACACCCATATCAGACCTCATCAAGTATGTTCAACACGAACTGGAGAACGGACCGCACCAGTATCAATTCGCCCCACCTCGCCGGTTACATTCAACTCAAGACGACCCGGGCTTGGTTCTTTCTCAAGAACCTCTTGGATTGTGTCTCCTTGGTCTTAGAAACAATGGCCGTATTCGAGACGATGGTCATGTCCGTTTGCAGGCTTATCCCAGCTATGAATTAACTATACAAGATTTACTATCCCGTCCTACAGCATTTGCCCATAACGACCATTGCGTCCAGAAGGGCACTCATTTTATTGTTCGTCTTGGTAAGTATCATAGCCCTATCGTTATTATCCTGCTTTGCCACTAATATAGACTCATTTAAGTGGCTGCCCGAGGACCTCTGTCTGGAATCTTGTGTATTGATGATTTGGACAGGATACACAGAACACCTTGTATTGCGACCACTCTCTATACTATATTTCCAAACGACTGTGTTGCTGGCACAAGCAGCGATTCTGAGTCAGAGGCTGAGCGACCTGCACCAGAGGTACGTATAGCCCAGCTCTACTTTGAGAACCATAATCTAATATTCAACCAGCCCACCCTAGCCGTTACACAGCTGAATGCGATATCAAGGATTCGGGCAACTCCAGCTCCTCGTCTTGTTGGTACCAGCGGTATTCGACATGTATCTTCTCCCTCTATTGGTTCTCGCACACCTCAGGCAACGTCTCAGTCTTTGCGGTCATTCTCAGCTCCAACTTCCCATTCATCTCGGATCTCAGCAGTACCCGCTCTTCCAAAAGAACTTTGGTCAGATGATTGGGAAGCGCCAAAGTCATCTGGCCGTATCACACTAGACCAATCAATCGATGTTGCTCTCTTTGAGGAAGCGTCGGGTGAACTTGATCCCCCTACACTTTCTATTGTTGGAGTCTCAACTATAGAGCTTGCTGATGCCCTTGTGACAAGAATTCGCATAGCCGGTAGAAAGGGAGACTTTAGCGAGATTCTTTCCTCTGAGCGAGAATTCAAGATGTGGGTTCTATATTTCTCTCTGCCGGTTTATTCTTACTAATATTAGTATTTGTAGAGTCTCTAATGATGATCGCAGGATTACAATTTCATTTGGGCGTGGTGTTGAGATCGAGGCAATTCACCTTGCATTTCAGCAATACAAGGCCAATAGCTCGCGATGGTTCCTGCAAAGAGCTGGCGATTACAGCTCTCTGGCAGTATCTCGCTCTCTTCTTGACGCCTCCACTTCTATCTCCACGGCACGTCAAACTGGTCTCCGGGTTCTTGGCACTCTTTCTGGACTTCTTGTCATCTATGGCATTGCCCCTGCTCCGCTTGGCCCCGGTCTTTTGCAGTTTCTTCTCCATGACTGTAACCTCTCTTCTCTTTCACCCGAGTTCATCAGCGAATGGTATCCTCAACTCTACCGCACGCTTCGGACATGGCTGGATCTCGATCCCAATGATGACGAACTGGATGTGTTTCAAGGGCACTTCATAACTTATCATGATAACGAAGTATGTCAACTCCTCTAGCCCTGCATTCTACTATATTAATTTCTATTCTCATAGCCTGCTGCCTATCATCTTCGTGACCAGGCTAGTCATGATTCTATGGGGGTTGAGATGCTTTATAGGGCGATCATCGGCCCAGCTCTTCCGAGTCATCCAGAGTTCCAAGCTTTCTACGAAGGCTTCAAAATGCCGTGTGCTAATGGATTCAGTCTACTTGAAGTGAGTCTTTTAACATAAACCAGCATGTTTCACAAGTCTAACATGCTTTTGCAGTTGTGTAAACTTGTGGAAGGTGGAACGGAAGCTCTATTAAACCATTTGTGGTCGTCCCAGATCAAGAGCTATGAGGACATTCGCACTCATCTCCGATTTTCAGACCTCAGTCCACCAGTTGCTCGTGAACTGAGTTTGTCACTCACCCGCCACAGTATTGGGTTCGAACAACTGCTTGCCAATTTTCTGCAAGGGAAAGGCATTCCGTCAATTGCTCACTTTGAGCAAGCCAAGCCCCATTTTTCTACGGCAGTTGACCTCAATGGTATCGATAACCAGAACTTCAGGCCCAGGATGTTCTGTTGGGCAATCACAGGGAGCCCTACTATCGATGTTGGTTCACCTGGTATTCTGGTATGTTATTGCATCACTTTAACTTTTATATGCACATCTAACTCAATGTATGACTGTAGATTGCATTATGTGGAGAAGATGATGACGACTACCTACCACTCGATACTCAGACACAAAGGGCTATGATAGGTCATGGAAAGCTCTGCTTTAAGACCTGTTCGAAGCAGCTCAAGGTTCCCGCACCATTTCTTTGTTTTCTAGCGTCTCAGTCGTATCCAACACTAGAGCCAAATCCATTTCATTCCCTCCAGAACGCATTTGACCACTGGTTCTTGATGGAGCTTCTTTCAGGCATAGGAAGTCACAGTATTCTTTAATTGACTATTGCGCTCCATTTCACTAACCCAAATTATTATTCTGCAAGCTCTGCCACACTCCTTCGACCTATTGCTCCACTCTTTTGATCTATTATTACACTCCTTTTAAGTTGATCTATCAGTACGCTCTTTTAATCCCTCACTGCGCTCCTTTTGTCTATTGCTACGCTCCTTTCGTCTATTGCTACGCTCCTTTTGTCTATTGCTATGCTCCTTCAATCCATTGCTACGCTCCTTTTGTCTATTGCTACGCTCCTTTTGTCTATTGCTACGCTCTTATTACAACATACTACCCTAGCACTCTATTTAGTTCCTTTTACTATGAAATCTCTGCGATAACCTTTTGGACAAATTCAGCACTAATCATAAGTGGGAATGGGAAAGCGTTATGATCTGTCTCGTTTGCACCAGAGACCCACACACTATGCTCTTCAACTTCCTCTGCCAAACTGGCCAACAGGCCTTTCGCACCTTCCCTCGATAAACGATCTTCAAAGCGTGATACCTTGCATAGGGAGTGTTCCAAGAGAATGGCACCAAAGTACAGAAGCTCAGAATCTGAAAGCATGAGATGCTGTTCAATGTGCTTGAAGATGCATATAAATGCCACTCTAACCGCCTTATCAGCGATTAGAGAGACTCCAAGATCAAGGAGTGCGCGGGATGCCCCTAATTTCCCACCGGACTTAATCCAAGCAGCAACGGGTGTGGCCTCTGGAGGATCAACGATATGGTAAGATACCATGTGATTGCCAACCTGTAGAAGTGAAATGCCTGACTGGAAACCCTTTATCTTGAGGACATTGGTTATAAGCAATAGGACCGACTTCCAAGACGGGCGTTTTCCATCGTATGACAGTGGATCCTGATCAAGCATATCGCCCAGGAATTCGACCCATGCATCCTGAACGTTCTTGTCCCAGTATGGTCCAAACTTCTCGTGTAAGGTTAGTGACTGCCCAGTGCTGGTGTTCGAGTCTTTGGGTGCATGCGAAAAAATGTTATTTGGTTGGCCGTATATCAGCATGTCGGAAGGTTGAATATATCCAGGAAGAAGGTGAGGTTTGTTGGCATGTTTGTTCTGTGATTCGATCTCCTCGTTGGCTGTGATAATAGGTTGAAAGATGTTGATTATGTTGTCCAGCGATGTGGAAAAAAACGATGATTGGTCTGTGATAGCCTTTAGAAAAGCTTTTGTCCGAACTCCCTGACCAGTGCCCATCCAAGAGAGTAGGTTTGAAAGACCAAACCGTGAAGTCATCTGCGTTGACGAGATATGGACCTTTAGAAGGGCAACACCTTCCATATCTTCTCGAATAGGATTTGTATGGTCAGGATTGTGAGAGGTCTCAGCACTAGATGTGGCATGTATTCCAGCTAGAACTCGAGCCAGAATTTCATTGCCAGGTGGAAGCTGGCGTTTCTGATTTAGCGCCTCCCGAAGGATAAGACCTAGCTTTCCTATCTTGAAGCCGTTATACTGACCAGGAAGCAAAGCCTTGTCAATGGTGATCGACTTGTCGATGCTGTCAAAGAGTGTGCCCCACTTCGTAACCCGGCTACCACCAGATGCAACTTCTACTGCTTCCTCTCCAAAGGCAAGCCGCTTTCGAGCAAAGAGCTCAATCATCTGATGATGAGCAAGAGAGTTTAGTCTCTCTGTTTGGGCTCGGAGCTCGGGGTATTGTCTCAGGTGGTCCTGAATCCAATTGATAAGTGGCTGTAAAACTTCATTCTTTCTAGCAAGGATTTCTGTCACCAAAGTACGCTCACGGCGTAATGCGTTTGCGAAGAGGAGATGAGGACTTTCAAGAAACTGGGTTATGCGTCCTGAAGCGAAGATGCCATCTGAGTTGCAAGCAGTAGCAATGGCTGATAGAATGGCTCCTCGAGAGACACATCGCTGGTAGATTGCGTCATCGGTGTTGGAGGTTCCCCGAGATATTACTTCAAGGTCAACCAAACGAGCTTTAGGAATCACGACAAGCTGAGACCACAGCTGCTGAAGGCAGGTGCTGCTGGCTTGATATATAGATTCTGTCATCTTCCGTAGAACCAGAGCATTCGGCTTGATTACTGGTATTGCGACAAGTTTGGCTGGTCTATTTGCCTGCATTGGACATAGTCCATAAAGGTCTTCAGGTATCCTTCCAATCTCTTCATCGGCCACAAGTGGACCAAAGCAGATGCCGTTGAGAGAATATGTCTCAGTGGCTTTTACAACTCGACGACGTTTAGGCTGTAAACGTGACGGTGCTGAGGCCTTCTGATGGAATTGATAGTGAACATACTGGATAATGTGATCAACCAGACGTGCAAACTGAGGCGCTGCCTCGAGGAGACCATCGTATCCCTTCTTCTTGTGTAGCCCAACCAGGAAGTCGGCTGCAGTAGGGCCGGTGAGGCAATACCACTCAAAGATTTTGATTAACGAGTGGCAGATCTCCTTCTGAAATGCTCGCTGAATAATCTTGAGCTTCTCTATACGTGTGTTCATAGAGACCAGCCCATCAAGTGAATGGTTGAGCAGAGAAAACTGAAGAGAGATGATGTCAGGAGAGGGAGAGGAAGAGGGCAGTTCAATAAGCTTTCGAGAGAGACTGTTTCTTTGAGAAACATGGTTTGCCCAGAGATCGATCATTGAGTATGCCGAGGTGTCGCCAAACCAGTCCTTTGGGTGAGTGCCAGAGATAGATAACTCTAAACGTCGAATCTCGCTTTCAAGTCCATTCGTAGAGAGCAGATCTTGGATTGTGTTCAGGTTTTCTGCCAATGCCACAGGACCTGCCTTAGATACTATTGGTGACTTTGAGGATTGTTTTTTCTTCGGCAGCGCGATTATGGTCTTTTCACGCGGACGAGAGCATAGAACATTGTTGGCTCTGTTGTATTCAGCCAAGAGTTCAATACATCCCCTTCACAATACACCGCATATTAGTATTCGTCAGTTTTCCAGTAATCAATTGGCTCACCCAAGGTCGTCCTCAGCTTGCCATGTAGGGTCATCGTATCCTTTCCACTTGATCTTCCAAGTCATTTCCCCCTATGAGTCGGTCATTAGTCAGAACATAAGGAGATTTGCAGTGATGCGCACATACATTCTCGTCAATATTGTGACCCAGAATATGTTCAACCTCATAACTGGTCCCACTTGCAACACCCATAACATCCTCCTCCTCTTCATCCGTATTCTCGTCACTGTCTTTCTGGTCTTCTTGTTCCCGCTTTTGCTTTGATGGGTTAACCACTCTACTGCTTCTTTTATCCCTCTCATCACCTCCATCAACCACATTACCGCCATTGGCCACAAGCCCAATAGGCAAATTAACTCCAGAAGAGATACCCTCTCCTTCACCATCGGCTACGCAGCCTACGCTCAGCGAAGGGGGTCTTTGATGATCCACCGGCCGAAAGATTGGTGGGTGGCGAATCTCCTCCGCAAGCGCTGCCTTTGTTTGAGCAGCATCTGTGTTGTTGCCAGCTATGGTGATGTGACGGAACAGAACTCTCTTTCCCTCCTTCACATACCAGGAGTAAAGGGCCAACATCCGTTTGATCTTGGTTATATCATCTGGAGAGTCGGGGCAGAATGGCAAATGCTCGAGTGGGACTGGAAGATCAGATTCGGGATCCTGGTAGGTAATCTTCTGAACAAGATCGCTGAGTGACATGTTGAGTGCAAGACCACCAAGTCGCAAGCTATTCCAAAAATTATAGAGTGCTTCACGACCAATACGATTGGAGTAGCTATGATGTCCACCAAGGGCAACGAGTCCATGTTCAGTGTAGTTTTTCTGGTTTTCCTTATGGATCTGACTTGAGCCAAAGTTACCAAATAATGTAGGTGGAGAAACATTCAGAGAGCCTAGTCGTCGCTTTGCAATTTCAGAAAGATATGAGACGTAGCCGACACGGTTCTTCTCGCCAGTCATGTTCCAGAGCGGTGTTAATACGGTTTGAACCCAACGTCTGTGTGCTTCAGGGTCTTCAGTTGGAGCAAAGCCCGAATGCAGATCATTTCCCTTGAATACGAGAAAAACGATCCACACCCCCTTTTCTCTCAAATACACTCCGCTTCTCGCAAGACAGAAAGGCCCAGGATCGCCATCTATATTGAAATGTCTGAGATATCGCAGATCTGAACAAAAGAGACAACTTACTTGGGCCTACTCGAAGCAGCAGTGTGAAGAGAGTCCAGTCTAAATGATGATCATGTTTATCGCGGTGCCATCCTCCCTGCCGCTTTCCTATGTAGTGCGCCAGGAGTTCCCCGAGCGAAGAGACGTTCATCTGAACACTGGTTCCACATGGTTCCAGGCCCCCAAATCCAAAGACATTGTTCATGTCAAAGTCAAAGTCAGACATCGTCATCTCGAACTTGGACAGACACTTTGGCATAACAAGACGGTAGAGAGTATGTAGCTCTCTGAGAATTGCAAGGCGTTGCGTCTTTGCCTGCTCAGTATCTGCTTGAACTGCAGGTAGGACCGTACCCATTCCTTCTCCCTTCATAACCGTACTGGCCAGATTGAATGAACCGTCGCCACTTTGCATGTGTAGATGCTCCCGAGCAGGAGAGCGGTCGTTCTCTTTCAGACCTGGAAGTTCAAATATTGGTGGAATGGATGGGTTGTTTCTGCTAGCAACACAGCCCCAAGTGAGTTTGGCCAGCCTAACTGATGCAGCCTTGGTTTGTGGGAAGTCGGCATAGTGGCTCAGCGACTCTAGCGTGTGTGCACAAGCGATGGTGTGCAGCCGTCTTCTGTCGCCATTGAAAGCGAAAGCAAATGGCACTCCTGGAATGAGACGCACCATGCCAGGGATGGGCAAAACTGTGGTGACTCCATCATTGACCTCCGGATGGACGTTTGGTGGGGTTGCAAGCTTTGAGAGCTGCTCTTTGTGTGCCTCGAGCGCTTCGTACGAGACATCATAGTCGGCTATGTAGACGTAGCCACGTTGGTAACGAGAATCCTCAACAAGTCGGTAGCCATCCTGAGGTGCTATTGGATAATATTCATTTGGTGCAGGCTTAACTGCGGTTGGAGGCAATAGAACCTCAGTGGCAGGACGTGGCTCAGTGCTGAGTTGAGACGTCTCGAATACAAATTCCGTCAGGTCAGGCAGCAATGGTTCGGGGAGCCCAGAATAGAGGATTCCAAATGGTAGTGTATTAGTATCTGCATGATATCAGTTAGCTAGTGTTCATATTGCCAGAGCAGTTACAACGCACCTGGACATGTCTCCTTAACGCTCTCTAGTTTTATCATAAACTCTGGTGCGTCTACTAGTTTTGAGGGATCATTGAATGAGAGGTCTTCATACATAATAGAATTTCAGTTCAATGGATGCCAGGTAATTGGACGAAGCATCGCACCCTTGCTCAAACTTGAAGAAGTTATCAGCTCCGGAGACTTGTCGGCTTGAGTTCGAGCTTGATTCTATTACCGCATGACTATTAGTACAGTTACCACCAACACAGTATGTACACTTACCGCCATTAAGTATAGGCTCATATGTCAAGGCAAGTGGATGAGCAGAGGATCGATCGATCTCCTTACCTCTGCCAGGCTTGCCTTGAGGCCCGGACCGCCTTATCCGAACGACGTCCTGGATTTAACAAGTCACGTGGGGTCTGGTCAAATCCAGGACGTCGTTTGGACAAAGCAGACCAGCTCTCCTGTCTTCCATATGAAATCTCCACATCGACATACAGAGCAACAACCATGTGTGCTGTCCACCTCTCATTCCCATATCGTGGTTGGGGAGGGTGTGATATCACTCACCAACACCACCATCTCCTTGTCCTATCGCTGAATGCCCAAATAATGTGAGTACTGTCCTCTAACACGCATTTTATATCTCATATCAATCTATTGGCAGCTATGACCCAACTTTACGACGCCATGACGCTGCCACATCATCACATTGTCGTTATCGCCTGGTATACCTAGCCCCTCCAACAAAGATTTAGGTTGGAGGTGGGTAGAGAGCATCACCATCGACGAGGGTGTGCTAGCAGCCCCTCCACCCTCATTCCCATATCGCCATCGACCAGCAACGCCTGTCGTTCACATATTACTGTCGACGAAGGAGCAGTGCCACCACCTCTCATTCCCATATTGCCGTTGCCTCTGTCATTGACGAGGGCGTACCACCAGCACCAGCACCCTCGTTCCTATATCACTGTCGAAAAGCGCGTACCAGCGGCGCCTCCACCTCTCAATCGCATATCGCCATCAATGAGGGTGTGCCAGCAGTGTCGCCACCTTTCGTTGGCGTATCGCGGTTGATGAGGGTGTGGCAGCACTACCACCACCTTACCGACACCCCTCGTTCACGTATCGCCGTCGACGAGGATATGCCAGCAATGTCTCCTTCATGTATCGCCGTCGATGAGGGTGTTCCAGCAACAGAACCACCCTCATTCCCATATCGCCGTTGACGACACCCCTCGTTCACCTATCGCCATCGACGAGGCTAT
>Ga0247741_1002521_pt1 | contig 10157 bp, 6 predicted proteins | sample UWRJL213509R2_FD_180945 | JGI IMG/M metagenome (GOLD analysis project Ga0247741, IMG submission 180945) | Plant litter microbial communities from Arlington Agricultural Research Station in Wisconsin, United States - UWRJ-L213-509R-2 | ecosystem: Environmental > Terrestrial > Plant litter >...
CGTTTCCTGCGTCGCACTCATGTTAGGTGTTGCCATCCAGTCGGATACCTCGAGCTTCTCGCCCTTCACGACTTCTGCAAGTTTGCTCCTGTCAGCGAAGAGCACTGAATCAAGCATGTAACATTCACTGCCTGCGTTGACTCCGTAGAATTTGGGTGACTCACTGAATCAATGAGTGTTAATGCGCTTGTGACCTAGTGGACCCAATCTTCTGAAATTTTTGGTTTCAGCAGATGCCAAAAGTGGCTGTGACACAACAAAAAATTTCGGCAGTCTGCTGCTAGAGGCCACAAAAATTTATGCATACAGGTGTGTCACAGAAAATAATTTCAGCAGGTCCACCTTGGGTGCTGTGACAACTGTGACATTTTGGTATTTAGAAGGTGCCCGTGATACATGACTGCTTAGTCTCGGATTCCCAGCCTCTATTGGGCACCCTTCCCAATTAGGGTCCCTTCCCCTTAGAGTCTGGGATCTCGCCAACGACTCACAGGGGCTTTGGCGTTCGTGAATTTCTCGGCGCTGACTAAGCATTTGTTCACACAATTCTCCCTCCTCACCCGCATTTTACTCATTGTAGGTGCCCTTTAAAATACCGCAAAATTGCTCAATAAATCAAGTTCTTATACTTGTACGGGTTCGCAGTAGAATAATTCTTAATAAATGGATATTAAACGGTCATTATGCTTTATAATCTTGAATCTCAAGTCAACGAACACAGTATCAGTTCAGCTTGCTGTGTGGAGTCCACAGATGTATTAGATGCGGCTCAACAAATGAATTCAGCACAGTAAATTCTAATCATCAACAAGGGAGGGCAGTTGGGTAGAGGAAGAGGCTGAAAGATCTTGTTTGAGATACTTACTATTGGTTATGCTTCGCTCTGCTTATGGATGCAAAGTATGCCGTGCTAAGGAGCTCAAAGACAAATAAAACAGCCCCCGTTCTATCATGAATCTCGAGCCCCAGGATGGTCAATTCAGGTGCGAGTAAGGTTGTGGGGAAATAGGCCAGTCCTCATAAGTACACTGAGAAACCCGCATTAGTGATGGCACAACAAGTAATTAAAATAAAACTACTGCAAACTAGTACAAGTATAAGAACTTGATTTATTGAGCAATTTTGCAGTATTTTAAAGGGCACCTACAATGAGTAAAATGCAGGTGAGGAGGGAGAATTGTGCGAACAAATGCTTAGTCAGCGCCGAGAAATTCACGAACGCCAAAGGCCCTGTGAGTCGTTGGCGAGATCCCAGACTCTAAGGGGAAGGGACCCTAATTGGGAAGGGTGCCCAATAGAGGCTGGGAATCCAAGACTAATGACTGCTGAATTGAATGAAATGGTATAGTATAGTCAAACTGGTGTTGCACTTCCTGATCACAAAAGTCAAAGTACTGACAAAAAAAATTAAATTTAAAATATGTATGCTGTGTAGCTATAAGCAACTAAAAAATATGAGGGATCAGAGCAGAACTGCTTGATCTATTGAGAAAATAATGCCAAGTCCACAGAATCTGGTGTATCACTGTATGATACACCTTGATTTCTGGGCAGGAGCTGACCCAGTCTGGTGTGGTAAAATAGCTAATTAATTATTGTCATTGCTACCCTCACTCTGCAGCTGCCTTATCAAGTTAAATCCTTACAGTGCTCTAAGGTGCTCTGAGAATACTGTATAGATATGACCTACTCTTCTTGTCACGCATCACAGACCCCTTTGAAGAGAAGAGATATGGGACTTGTCATGTATCCCAAGCCATTTCAAAGACCGTGACATATGAAAGTCTTACAGTGTTGCAGAGGGTGGAATTCACACTGAAGACACCACCAAGCTGCACAGGGAGTGGAAAGATACAAGTGAAGCAATGCATACAGTCGGGATGGGAAAGCAGGTGGCCATGGAGGGCGAGCAGGATGTCTTGAACAATGGTGCCTTCCATAGCACTGGTGCACAGGAGGGTCAAATAAAGGAGGTATGACTGAGGCTTGTACTCTTTCTATTTCTATGCAATGATTTTGACTTCCATTTTCCTTTCATTTGCAGATGTCTTGCTGTTTATGATCCGCTTGAGCAGTTACAAGTCCAACTGAAATGAGGATTCGTTCTTTTATGAACCTGGCACACCAAAATCTGATGTAACAATCTAACGAGCTGGCAAACGACGGATGCGAGTGATGAGTTTGTCCTTGTTTTGGTACCACGCCAAAACGGACCCGCTGGCCACGGACCACCATCAAACAACGCCTCGAATGGCCATGGTTCATTCCGTCCACACCATCAAGAAGGCAAGTTGAATATATTGCGTATGCCACCAAAAAGTAACCTCTCTTACAGGTAACCATGGTCACTTGCCAAATGCTCTACCAGTTGCCAGTACCACACCTCGCAGGATGGTACTTCCAAGCGACGAGGGCAGGCTGCTGCATGACCTCACATCTCTCACTGAAATCCTATGGAATGTGAGTGATCTGTGTTTGTTTACACACTCATGCTAACACATTGGCAGGCTGTTACAGACACAAAGTACGCTACACATCAGCACTAGCGCACCACCTACAGGGATGGTTTTTTTTCTAGGATAAGTGTTTGACAGCTGTTGTGGCATGGGGTGAAACAGGTTAGAAATCACCTTGCTTGTATCGCACAACTGACATGCACCACAGCTGCCCAGTTTTCCTCACCATCTCATCTTTTGCCGCACTCACAGTGGTATGAGTGACTTTCGACTTCACAAATAATACAGACTGATTGCATTTGCGCTTGGTGAGTTATGAAATATTCTCCAAAGGCTCATCAGGTCCAGAAAGTGTCATACACTGGGATCGAAGTTCGGCGCACCCTGGACCTTGAACCTTGAACCCAATGAACCTGTCTCGACAAACCAAGAACTCACCCAAAGCTCACGTGGATGGACTTCTGAGCGCGAGCTTGAGACCGCAAGCTCAAAGCGCGAACTTCAAACCGACCTCGAACCCACATGTTGAGCGACTTGCACTACCTGTATACAGCAGTGGAAATCAAATTTTTGGCCTTTTGAGCATGGAAAATAGTTAACTGAAACGGTGTCATCAAAGGGAGCTTATGGGCATGAAATGGGTGAAATAACTTCATGTTAGCATGGGCACAAGATGAGTGCAAAATATAGGGGAATTGGGTTGGCAATTTACTGTTATTGTGTCTGGCGAACCTAGGTCTGTCTTGAATGACGCTGCGAATGCGAACTCCTGCCTGGGTTCAAGTTTGCAGTTTGTGGTTCACAGTTTGCAGTTTGCCAAACCTCATTCCCAGTGGATGACATGCCCTCATCAGGTCACATCCAAGAACACGTGCATAGCACACTTTTTGATGACGATACTGAGCTTCCAGCACCTTCAAGGCACAAGGCGAATCAGAGACAATTGCACCTCCAGTCTGGACAAGCCAGTTAAGACCAGGCGCGTGAGAAGGGGGTATGCGCTGACAAACAATCACAAGATGGCCATTGCATTCAACAACAAGCAGCCCAAACCTCTGATGGTGTGTGAAGATCCAGCATACAGCAGAGATGAGCACACATGTTGGACCAGGGAGAACTTACAATGGGTGTAAGCTAGCAAGGATTTACGATACCAAGCAGGTGTGTATAGGGCTACAATTAGTGATTATCATGTACTATTTCCATTTCATAGCCTCAAAACTGGCAGCGGCATTATTATACTGGGATTTGAGCCTGATGAAATGGACTCGTTTCTGCTATGCAGAGCAAATGGCCCACATGAGTCAAGTATCTACTTCATCTTGTTGAGCTTGCAGCAGTGGATCGTTGGGAGGTGTCATTAGGCAGTACCATAGGTAACCCTAGGGTACTTTCACATCTACCCATTGATGAGATGGCGAGGTCTTTCATGTCCCCCACCAGTTCCAGCTGGATTCCAGTGGATTCCACTTGAATCCAGTGGAATCCAGTGGAATATTTTGAGTAAATTTGGCAGAGAAAATGTCAATATTCCAGTGGAATCCAGTGGAATGGAATTTCTTATAGAGTGCCAGCTGGATTCCACCTCTTTACAGGAGGAATCTATGCCAGTGGATTCCACTGGATTCCACTGGATTCCACTTGAATCCAGAGGAATCCAGTGTAATACAATGAAATTTTTCCATTTTATCTATAGTTCTGCTAAGTCAAACATAGAGTCATTATGTATTTGAGACTAAGTAAATATAAATTAATGAGTTTTCAATCAAATAAACAATATTAAAAAATTATTATCGCCAGCTTTCTGGGAGTATTTTGTGATTTTCTCCCCAACTAGCTAACCCTATAACATAATTTAAATATGTTTAGATATCTTGAGAGTATATCTATGTTTTTATTTTTTTCTATATATGGTAACAGTTTCTATATATGGTAATAATTTCCAGATATAGTAATATAATATATTCAACTAAGAATATATACTAAATGAAGATTTTTTTTTTTCCAGATAAATATAATTAACTCTTTATTTTGATTATTAATTAAAGTGTTATTTGCTGACTAAGCTAGTTAATTAATTAATTAGTTATTTATTATGACTCTTTTGAACTTAGTCAAGTATTACATAAAAACCATATCTAAAACCTCTCAAAGCAGTGTATCTCAGAATCTAATATGCTGACAAATAATATCTAATCTTAATATAGTTGCTATTTTAAGCTAAACTGTACTAGAATCAACTGGAATGACCTGGAATGACCTGGAATGACCTGGAATGTATCCAAAATATAGTAGATAAAAATGAAAAAAACCACACATAGGTATATTCCAGTGGATTCCAGTGGATTCCACTGTATTCCACTGGAATCCAGCTGGAATAGGTGGGGGACACTAAAGTACTGGAGATGGCCATCAAATAACACATATTTTTGGCATTTCTAAACGGTCTACTACTGGTACATTACCTGGTCAGTAGTACAGCCGCGATAGCGTTCAGACAAACCAAAGATAATAAAGACCTACGTATACTACGCACTACGTTTATGACTGGTATAAAACAGTACCACGGAATGCGTAATATACAGTACCATGGGCGCCTCGTTGAGCTATAAATAGACATACCGCAACAAGCTGAACTTACTCGGAAAACATACCACGGGATAATTAAACGCCCACACCACGGGACAACCCGACACGAGCACTTACCACGCAAACATCATTGACAGAGTCTATGGTGCAAAAGGCCTAGTCACCGCTACATTGGGGCAGCGGCAGAATTGGTGGCGGAAAAAATTTGAAATTTCGGTACCAACAGAGGCCCGAAAATGGCGCCAAAACTGAGCGTACCCGAACAGTAATTTTTATGGGAATAATATACATTTCAAGCCTATTACGTAGCAAGAAACATCGCTCTCCATTGCAGGCAATAAAACTACGCTCCTGAACATGAAAATTGAACAAGAGTTCTCCTGTGCATTGTTACCCATGCCTCGTCGCAGAAAATCTGGCCAAAATGAGAACCTCTCTCGAGCTTGCACTCTCAGACACTGTCCTTCTGCAGCCGAATCTGATTCAGACATCGAGATCTTGGAACATGCACCCACTTTGCCTGTCACAGAAGATTCGGACACGGAAGTCACTCAATGGACAGGTGGTGTGAACCACAGTCTGGATACCAAAAGGAGCGACTCGGACTTCATATGGGAAGAGATTGAGGGCCTGGGTGGCCTTGAAGAATCATCAGATGAAGACGACAAGGAACGTTTGCGACTCTGCGAAGAACACGAGCTACGCTTGTTAAAGCAGCTGACATCATGGGATAGGATAATGAAGCCATGCACGGAGAAGGAGTGGAAACAGGCGGAGAGTAAACACGGCTTGGGATATAATGGGCTATCCAACCGCAGACAGCGAGAGCTCAGGCAGAAGGCACGAGAAAAGGAGAAAGTTGATGAGAAGCTTCGAAAAACGTACGTTGTCATTCACTAAGGCTGGAGTGAGAGCTGATACTGTGAATCAAGGCCAGGTGCTGCACTGATGCGTAATTTTCTTGCCCCGAAGTCCAAAACCGGCCAGTACACGGGCATTCGAGAGCCTTTAAGTCTCTCAATCGAGTCTGAGGTGCAGACCAACGTAGTACAAGCTACTCTTGCTGGGTCATCAACGAGTCACAGTTGTGCAGCTCCCACTGAGAATGAGGGTTTGATGCCAGATATCTTCACTGGATATCTCTCCGACCTTTTTGACAATGAACCTCAGCTGGAGGATGAAGGAAACATCAACGAAGATGAGCCTGATGATGCAGGACTCCAAATTGCTGGAGACACAGACCTGGAACCACCATTTTTCCGTGTCCACCAACCACCTCCTCTGAAACGACGCCGATTAGATGTCCCATATCGAACTGCTCGCAAGAAGAAACGAGAGGAGCGACGTGCAGTCCTGCGGAGTGGCCTCTTCGACATCGAAAAGTTGATTGCCTCCAAGAAGACCAAGTTTGACGCAGGAGAAACGGGCCTCCAAGCTCGTCGGGCACGTGCAATCCAAAGCCATCTGCACATGGTTGTGAGGAATGGAAGGGGAGGAATTGATGCCTCAGAACGTGCAGCCGAGGCTCAAGGTTTTTCTGGAAAGTGGGGCGCAAGGCATGTCAGGAGCTGGGTTGAAGATTGGTTGGTTTCACGCACTCTTCCTGGATCGGAGCGTGGCTCCCATGTCAAGTCATTCTCACTTCTTGAAGACCCTGTGATCTGTGCAGAACTTCGCTCATATCTTCGTTCCAATAAATGGTCGATGAATCCTGCAAAGTTAGTGGAGTTCAGCAAAAAGAAGATGGTTCCTGCAGCAGCAGAGAAATACCTTTGCCACCTTGTTGATGATGAGATGCCGCGTGCGCTTCAACGATACGTGGAAGTAGAGCTGTTCCCGCGTATTCAGCAGAAGGTTGTTAAGGGTGTTACCCTTGAAACTGCACGCCAATTCTTGCATAAGGAGGGATTCCGTTATGTTGAACACAAGAAGGGCCTGTATTATGATGGACATGAACGGCCTGATGTTGTGGATTACCGCCAAAATGAATTCATTCCACAGTTGCTGGCCTATCGGGATCGTTTGGTGGAATATCAACCAGAGAATCTTGAGGAGGAGGTGGTCAAAATACCCCCAAATTATGTTGAGCGGCGTTTGGTGCTGGTTCCTCAAGACGAGATGACAGCCCAAGCAAATGACAGTTTGAAGAAGAGTTGGGTTCCTAAAGGTGAGCAACCACTGAAGAAGAAAGGTGTTGGCAGGGGGATCCATCAATCGGATGTCATATGTGCAACACATGGGTGGATGAAAGAAGCAAGTGAGACCCTTGAGTACGGAAAAAATCACGATGGCTACTGGAATGGAGAAATGTTTGTCAAGCAGGTGAGGAGATAATTCAGCTTGAATTCAATTGGAACATGCTTACAAAATACTCACAGTTGCGCGATAAGATTATCCCTGCTTTCGAAAAAGCCCATGGTCCAGGATATCAGGCGCTTATCCTGGTGGACAATTCCCAAGGACATTGCGCTTATGCAGAGGATGCACTTGTGGTCTCAAGAATGAACTTCAGACCAGGTGGAAAACAAGCCCGCCTTTGTGATGACTGGTTCAATGATGGTGACATGAAGGTCGTTCAGAAAATGATCTTCCCGCCTGATCATCCTGAATTCCTGAATCAGCCAAAGGGAATGAAGCAAGTCCTGGTTGAACGCGGGCTCTGGGAGAACAGACTCCACATGCAATGTAAGGCATGTCCTGAAGACGCGCTGGATTGCTGTGCGAAGCGCATTCTTGAGCGTCAGCCTGACTTTAAGAATCAAAAATCACTAGTGCAGGAGGTGATTGAGGAAGCAGGCCACATTTGCCTTGTTCTCCCAAAATTCCACTGTGAACTCAATTTCATTGAGTATTTCTGGGGCTTGGTGAAGCGGTATCTTCGTGTAAACTGCGATTACACTTTTTCAACCCTCCAACGGAACATGCCTCTTGCATTGGCTTCAGTCAATAAAATACTCATTTGGAAATGGCAGAACCGTATGATACAGTGGACAGAGGCATATAGAGATGGGCTGGCTGTCAAGGAGGCTCAGATGCGTGTCCAGGCCTTCAGTTCAAAGAAGTATACCTCTCATCGTCGCATTCCTGACCGTATTGCTGCTGCATTTGATTAGATTAGATAATTACATAATGTCCGCATTTGGTAGATATTCCGTATTTGGTATATATTATGTCAGCGGCAAAATTTGAGGCGGGAGATTTTTATAACTCAGCCAGTTTTCATCCAAATAAAAATTGGTCACAACGTTTTGATCAGCTTGTCAATTGGACCATTTTGACCAGAGGGATAAGAAATCCGGGTAAAATTGGCTGACTTATTTCAGTTGCACAAAAGTAGCGGTGACTAGGCCTTTTGCACCATAGAACCAGACATGTGACTACCAGCACTACGAGCCGTGATCGCTCCTTGACAACACTTGGCATCACCACTGAGATAAAAATAGATGCGCGCTTATCCATGATCTGCACGCCGTGCTAAAACGTGCTGCTAAACCAAACGATACAATTGGCCACGGACATGACTACCCGTTGGACCGTGCGTCTCGGACGCTCGATAATACACCAAAAGGGCTGGGCTCGAGACACTGAGTCAGTAATCTCCAAGATGAGGCAGAGCGAAGCCTGCCTCATTATTGGATAAGATAACAATGAGCGGCAGGCAGAGATCCACTGCGTGTGAACAGTGCAACAAGCACAAACACGAGAAAGGACACGTCGCCTCTCGGATGAGGTCGAGTCCCATCCTTCGGATCTGGTCCTGATGTGAGAAAGGCCGTAAAATCCCGTCTTTAACTCGCATACCTGTTTTTTTGACTTGTTCTTCTCTCTACGAAAGATCACTTACACGCTGAGTCTTCACTTACCTCTTTTTCCGAGTTACTATGAATCCTGGCAATAACAGAGGACCTGGGAATGGAGGCACCATTCCAAATGGAGGTGCTAATCCAGGAGTAGCTGCAGGCGCTCAACCTCGTGCCCTGCGTACTCACATCTCTCCCGCAATTGTAGAGATGCTCTGAAAACTGCCGTTGATTAACAAACTAAAAAAGAACAAAGAGATCAAGGCCAAGAATCTGACCAGATCTATGGCGACTCTGAATCATGCACTCGACCCTACGACACATCCGGATGCTGGGTCAGAGCAGGCATCCATGATCACCGTGGATTCTGAAGACATGACGCGCTTCAAAGTGCCGTCCTTCGCAGCTCTTTTCCGTGACATGATGCCAGCCTATTTGGCAAAATGGATCGCGGATGAAGAGTTGAAAGACAAGGCCGAGAAGGAGAAGCGTAAGCGGGACGGGGCTAAAACAGCTGACGAGAGACTGTCAAAATGTCGTTGCATGGACGGTGCCAACTTGGCGCCCAGGGCAATCGGTGTCCCTATGGCAGTAGTATTTCCCCAAAGTCTCTTTGATACGGAGATCTGTGTCCCTCTACCTTTGCCTTTTTTCACAAATAAAAGTTTGCGATACATCACTGATAATTCTGCTATATTGCCTACAGTTAAATCAAACCCTCTTCCTGGTGAGACGAAGGGTATATCTATCTTGGACGTCGACAAGCTGTCAGCTGTTCTTGGAAAAGAACTCTCCCTCGACTTTAGTCAGTGGTCCAAGGCTGCCGAGAACATGTATGCGTTTCAGGAAGAGCGTGAAGTCTCCGGCGCGCAGGGCATTCATGCCTTGTGGTTCTGTAACCATTTTGGCTTCTTCACTCATCAGCGAGACAAGGTCGAGGAATATGGGTCTTGGAAAGCCCTTGAACTCGAACTTTGTCACGAGTTCCAAAGCAAGCCGACGTCATTCGATGCATCCTACTACGTTTCCAAATATGACCATGCAAAAACCAAGTATGCCCTCGAGGCTCTCATGATGGCAAGGCTCAACGCCACGGTTCCCTGATCAGCGGACTCCTTTGGTCGTGATAAATCCAACACGCCGGCTCGGGGAGGCTTTTCCAAATTTGGTGCCTCACGTGGTCGTGACAGTTATGTAGAGATAGATTATAGCTTTCTAACGAGGTATAGTGCGCTAAATTCGGGGTAGATTTGGGTGAGTGACTGATGAATATCTACTTCTTGCCTAAAAACAGCCAAAATGCATCATGTAA
>Ga0247741_1002522_pt1 | contig 10157 bp, 9 predicted proteins | sample UWRJL213509R2_FD_180945 | JGI IMG/M metagenome (GOLD analysis project Ga0247741, IMG submission 180945) | Plant litter microbial communities from Arlington Agricultural Research Station in Wisconsin, United States - UWRJ-L213-509R-2 | ecosystem: Environmental > Terrestrial > Plant litter >...
GGGCGATGATCGGGCGACCCTGCGGCGAACGTGCGATGTTGAGCGGTCCGCGGACCTGGAAATGCTTGCCCTTGTGGTTGAGCGTATGGTGCTTGGTCTTGTCGTAATAGACGCCGCTCTCTCGGTCGAGCAGCAGGGCGTCAGCCTCGAAACTGTCCCACAGGCCGAAGACGACATCAACGAACTCGGCGCCGCGCTCGTAGCGAAGGGCATGCGGATCGAGACCTTCGCGGTTGAAATTGTAGCCGGTCTCGTTGTGGTCGGAGGTGACGACGTTCCAGCAGACGCGGCCGCCGCTCAGGTGGTCGATCGAGGCGAAGATGCGGGCGACGTTAAACGGCTCGTAATAGCTGGTCGAGACGGTCGCCACGAGACCGAGGTTTTCGGTAGAGACGGACAGGGCCGACAAGAGAGAAAGCGGCTCGAAGCGGTTCATCTTGGTCGGCTGACGGGCGAGCGCATCGGCATCGCCGACGCCGGCCGCCGGCGAATCCGCCATGAAAATAAAATCGAGCTTGGCAGCTTCCGAGACTTTTGCGACGTTGAGGAGGTGGCTGAAATCAGTCGCCCCATGAACGCTGCTGGCCGGATGCAGCCAAGATGCCGGATGAAAACCGAACGTATAGACGAATGTACCGAGCTTGAGCTTGTCCTGCCGAGCCATGTCTGAACCCCTTTTGTGTCGATTGCGGGAGAGAGGCCTCTCTTCCGCTCGTGACTTAGAATTAACATGCGTCCCACTGGCAACAAGCCGGAGATGCTTGCATTCGTATTTAGGTTTTCTAAATCGTGGGGGCAGGTGGCGGAAAGAAAGAACGGAACGCTGGGCAAACTGCAGGAACCGCTTAATTTGTCTGTCACCGACGAGAGACACGCTCAAAATGAGACCGTAATGCCGGACGAACCCCGGCACACGTCGTTGCCGGCATGCATCATGCTGGCGACAAGCCTGGCTCAGAATGAACACAGGAATTCATAGCGAAGACGATCACTGGCCCTTAGCCTAGCGTCGGCCAACCTCAGCAATTGAGGCCATCATCGGTGTTTTCTCTATTGTGTGCGCTTGAGGTGAGCTTTTCAGAGCCTCTTTAAAAGCGATTCTCATTTCCTGAATACCCCGGAATCCGTTGAAGACCGCAAAGCGCACGACACTCGTTTGGGACACTTCGGCCAAGACGGCGATTCGGGTGCCGCTGTCAAATGCAAAGACATCGGGGCGCTCTACTGCCAGCTTTGCTAGCCGCTCGAAGCAGGCTGAAGGCTCCGCTCGGGCACGCGCCCAAAATGTTTTGTCAAGAATCCGTTGGCTCGAGCCGAGCATAGCCATATGTTGCCCCACAATTGCACCTTGAACACAGACGCCAGGACGGCAGACGCCGCCCCGGCTATTTCTTGGGACTAAAACTTAGGAACGCGGCGTTGTCTTCTCGTGCAGCGGCACCTTCCGGTGCCAGTTTTCCAGGGTCCAACCGCTCGTGTGCTTTTGGTTCGCCCAATGAATGCCGTTCGAGATCACCTTCAGCACTTCCTTGTTGTAATAGACGGGATAGGTCTCATGGCCTGGGCTGAAGAAGAATATTCTGCCGCGGCCGCGCTGCCATGTGCAGCCGCTTCGGAACACCTCGCCACCTGAATACCAGGAAATGAAGAGAAGTTCGTCAGGCTGCGGGATGTCGAAGGGCTCGCCATACATTTCCGAGGCCTCGACTTCGAAGTAGGGCGGAAGACCTTCGGCGATCGGATGCGACGGGTTGATCACCCACACGCGCTCCAGGTCGCCCTCGTCAAGCTCGCGCCAGGACAGATTGGCGTTGGTTCCCATGAGGCGGCGGAAGAGCTTGGAGTGGTGGCCGGAATGCAGGAAGATGATGCCCATTCCCTTGAGAACGCGCTGCTGGACACGATCCACAAGCGCGTCGCTGACTTCCTCATGGGCGATGTGGCCCCACCACAGAAGCACGTCGGTATCGTTAAGCAACGAATCCGGCAGACCTTCTTCGGGGTCATCCATCGTCACGCGGCGTATTTCGAATTCGGAACTCGCGATCCCCTTCGCGATCTGTCCGTCGATACGGTCAGGGTAGAGCTTGCGCACTTCCTCGTCTCGCTTTTCGTGGCGACCTTCGTTCCAGATTGTAACCTTGATACTCATTGCAAATAATCCTTGGCTGTTAGGAAACCCGAGCTGGGAGGATGACGTCGCCGGCGGCGTTGAAGACGTGACAGACGTCGGGATCGATGTTGAGGCTGATGCGATCGCCCGGTCGAAGCATCATGTCTCCTTCGGTGCGGACGATCAGGGGCTCGTCGGGCCGACCGACCGTGAGATAGGTCTCGACGCCCAGGCGCTCGACGAGCGACACCTCCGTGACGAAGTTACCTGCCCCCTCTCCCACGAGCTTCATGTGCTCTGGGCGAGCGCCGATACGGACCGGGCCATCGGGAATGCGGCCATTCTCATCGGTGACATCGAGGCCGAGGCCGACGGGGCTCTCGATGCGCACGACGCTGCCATTGCGATTTGCACTTGCGGCGACGACGTTCATTTTGGGCGATCCGATGAAGGTGGCGACGAATTCGTTGGCGGGCTTGTGATAGAGCTCCATTGGCGCGCCCTGTTGCGCGACCATGCCCTTGTTCAAGACGACGATCTTGTCCGCCATGGTCATGGCCTCGACCTGATCGTGGGTCACGTAAACGACGGTCGCCTTCAGCTCCCGATGGAGACGCTGCAACTCCGCTCGCATCTGGACACGCAGCGCGGAGTCGAGATTGGACAACGGCTCGTCGAACAGAATGAGCGAAGGCTTCTTGATGATCGCCCGGCCGATGGCCACGCGTTGCCGCTGCCCGCCCGACAATGCCCCGGGGCGACGATTGAGATAGTCGGTCAACTGCAGGATCTCCGCCACGCCCTCCACCTGCTTGCGGATGTCGGCGGCGGGGACTTTTTTCAGGCTCAGTGAGAAGCCGATGTTTTCCGCCACCGTCATGTGCGGATAAAGGGCATAGGACTGGAAGACCATGGCGATGCCGCGCTGATCCGGCGGCACGTCGTTCATGCGCTTGCCGTTGAGCACCAGATCGCCATCGTCAATTCCCTCAAGTCCGGCAATCATGCGCAGCAGCGTGGATTTTCCGCAGCCGGACGGCCCGACGAAGACCGCGAATTCGCCATCCTCAACCGTGATGTCGACGCCTTTGATGACTTCGAGGGAACCGTAGAATTTGCGGACGTTATTCAAGGTAATCATTGATTTGTCTCTTTCTCGATCGGGTGCGGAACTAGCCCTTCACCCCGCCAGCGAAGGTCTGCACGAGGAACTTGCGCGCAAAGCCAAAGGCGATTACGGCTGGAAGCAGGTAGATGAAAGCGAGCGCGGCGAGGAACCCGTAGTCCACCGTATTGACGCGGAGATAGGCCCTGAACAGCCCGAGCGGCAGTGGTTGCAACTCGGGAGATGACAGGAACGTCAGGGGGAGCAGGAAATCGCCCCATGCGGAGATGAACGAGAACAGGCCGGCTGCAGCAAGGCCTGGAAGCGCCAGCGGCACCAGTACACGCCGGATCCTTTGCACCATCGTCGCGCCGTCCATGAGAGCGGCCTCTTCGTAGTCCCTGGGCAGCCCGTCGAAGAACGTCTTCATGATCCACAGCGCCAGCGGCAGCTGCATCGCGGTCAAAACGAGGATAATCCCCAGATAACCGTCGATGAAACCCGTCCACTTCATGATCGCGCGCGTCGAGCTGCCGAAGATCGGCCGAAGAACGGCAGCCTCGGCGAGGTTCATCGACAGCAGGATCTTGTAGAGCGGCACGACCAGTGCGGTTGGCGGGAGAACGCGGATCAGCAGTATGCCGTAGAGGAACGGAAGCTTCCACCACGCGGTGGTTCGCGACAGCGCATAACCCCCAAGACCGGCCAACACCATGACCAGCGCCGTCGTGCTACCGACGATCAAAAGGGAATTGAAGAGCCATATCCCACCATCCTCCTGAACGAAGATCTTCAGGTAGTTGTCCAGTGTCCACTGGTCCGGCCAGCGCAGGAAGAGCTGGGCGTTACCGTCGAGCGAGGCCAGGAAGACCCAGAAGAACGGGATCGCGCAGAAGATCGAGATGATGGAAAGCGTAGCATAGGCAAGCAGATCGCCTTTCGCCTTGTTTGCACTTTCGACCGGTGAAATCGCAGCCATGTTAGACCTCCACCTTCATTGCCTTGACGTAGCCGATGCCGATCAGAACCGAGATCAGTAGGACGACGACCGCAACCGCGGCACCATAACCAAGCTGGTAGGCCGTGAAGGACTGATTGTAGATGTAGATGCTGACAAGCTCGGTGGCGCCACCCGGACCGCCACGGGTCAAGGCATAGACCATTCCGAAGACAGCGATCGTCGAAACCGCCGAAATCAGCATGTAAAGAAGGATCGTCGGCATCATCAGCGGCAGCGTGATCCGCCGGAACATCTGCGTCGACGTTGCGCCGTCCATTCTCGCGGCCTCGTAGATCTCTTTGGGAATGGTGCTGAGCCCTGCCATCAACAAGATCATCGCCGTGGCGATGCCGCGCCAGGTGTTGACGATGATGATCATTGTCAACGGGAACGTATTCAGCCAATCCGACGGGCTGATGCCGAAAAAGGCGACGATCCGGCTCAACGTTGCATTGTCGCCACCGGCAAGCATTGAGATCCACATGAAGCCGGCAACGACCTCGGGCGCCGCGTTGGGCAGCAATATCATCGAAGAGAATATCCGACCGAACTTGATGGAACGTCCCAGAGCCATGGCCGCGACGAGACCGAGAACGAACTGGCCGATGATCGCCGATCCGACGACGAAGAAGAACGTGACCAGCAGCGAGTTCCAGAACTTCGCATCGTTCAGAAGGCGCGCGTAGTTGCGGATGCCCACGAAACGCGGGCGGAGCGCTCCGGCTCCCGTCAACGCCTCGTTGGTAAAGCTCAGATAGACCGAATAGATCGCGGGATAGACCACGAAAGCAAGCAGAAGAAGCATCGATGGCAGCAGGATGACAAGCAACTGCCGCTTCATGCGTGCTTCATGGGCGTTCATTACAGCCATGACACAGCCGTCCTCTATTGACGGGGAGAAGCTGATGCCTCTCCCCGGTATGGTTCCTCGACTGGGCTGTATTACTTGACCATGTCTTCGCCGAGCGTCTCGCTGACGTAGTCAACGAGGATCTTCTGTGCGCCGGCGGCATCGGTTTCCTTGCGCAGCAAGGCTTCGGTTGCCCTTGCTACGCCTTCCGATACGGCGGAGAAGCCTGGAGCAGACGTCAGGAACGCGCCGTTTTCGACAGCCGAAAGCACGGGAACGAGGGCCGTCAACTTCTGGAACTCGGCGTCGTTGGTCGCGTCCTTGCGGCCGGGAATGTTGCCGACGCGCGCGGCATAGGCAACATCAGCCTTCACGGAGCCAAGCTCGAGAAGCACTTTCTTGGCCATCTCGGGATCGGATCCCGCGGCGTTGACGCCCCAACCGCTTTCTATGTCGGTCATCACATGCTCGCCACCGTCCTTGCCCGGCATGGTCCATGTGCCGACGGCCTTCTCCACGTTCGGGATCGGGTTCTTGCTTTCCGGACCCCAGTCGTAGATGTAGCACCACGAGCCGCACGTCGTTGCGACGAGCTTGCCTTCCGGGAACATCTGGTATTTCGGCGTGACCCACGGCTCCGGCCCGAGAAGGGGCTGGATCGGCATGAGGTCGTTGTCGATCAAATCCTTGTAGAAGCCGAAAGCCTCCTTAACGCCTTCGCTCTTCAGGTTGAGCGTCTCGTCTTCGTTTGCGATCTGCGGCGACGAGGTACCCACCATCAGGTACTGAAACCCTTCGCCGAACGCGCCGCCGCCCCAGCTCAGCCCCATCGGGAAGAGAAGGCCGTAAGCACCGGTCTTGGCCTTGATCTCCTTGGCGCGGTCGATCAGATCCTTCCAGGTCTTCGGCTGGTCGGTCGAAATGCCGGCTTTTTCGAGAACATCGCGACGGTAGTACAGCTGCTGGACCTTCAGCATTGCGGGCAAGACGTAAACCTCGCCGTCGGCGCGCGTGACAAGCTTCTTGGATACGTCGAAAGACTGGCCGTACCCGTCCCACGCCTTGAATTCCTTGGTGATCGGCTCGAGATAGCCGGCGGCGACCATATCGGCGACATCCTGGCCCGCGGGCGCCGTGAACAGGTCCGGAGCGTTGCCGGCGCGAAGCTCGGTCAGCAGCTTTGACAGATAATCCTTCTCGGGCGCGGGATATTCCACGACCTCGATCGTGACGCCGTACTTCTTCTCGATATCGGGAACGACCGTCTTCAGCGCGTCAATACGCGCCTGGCGGTGCTCGGCGATGCGGATGGTCTCGGCATTCGCGAAATTGATAGAAATTGACAATCCGGCCATGCATACGCCGGCAAGCAGAATGCTCTTCAACATTCGTTCCTCCTCCTGGTTTCCTCCAGCGATCATTGATCGCGCCAAGAATGTACACACGTATGGCATTTATTTTCAATAGCATAACGATGTTGATGGAAACCTCGCAACTCATATCACTGTTTTAAATTGATTATTTTAACTCCTCACTGTAGGTATCCATTGTGCATACGTGTGCGCAATGGAGGATAATCATGTCAAAGACTGTTCGCCTGGCCGTCATTGGGGCCGGTGGGAAAGCCGCGGAATATGCCCAGAGCTGGGCTCAGTTGTCCGAGGTCGAATACGTAGCGGTGGCCGATGTCAGCAAGGCGTCGAGAAAGCGTCTCGCCGACATTTGCGAAGCGGCAGGGCGCAATGCGCCAAAGGAATTCGAAGACCATCAGGCCATGCTCGCTGCCTGCAAGGACGAGATAGACGTGGTCTACATCTCGACGCCGCACGTCTTCCACGGCGAGCAGGCGCTTGCCGTCATCGAAGCGGGTTTCGATCTCTTTCTCGAAAAGCCGATGGTAACGACCGTCGCGGAGGCCAAGGCACTGATCGAGGCGCGCAACAAGTCCGGCAGCCTTGTCGTCGTCGCGTTCAATGGCGTTCTCTCGCCGCTCGTGCGCGACACCCACCAGCGCGCCTCGGCCGGCGAATTTGGCGAACTTGTCAGCGTGTCGGCGACCATCTGGGAAGGCTGGTCTTCGAAATATGATGGCCAGTGGAAGCAGAAGCCGGAACTGTCCGGCGGCGGGTTCATGTTCGACACCGGCGCCCACATGATGAATACGGTCTGCCTGCTGGTGGGTTCCGAGTTCGAGCGCGTCTCGGCCTACGTGAACAATTACGGCAAGCCGATCGACATCACATGCGCGGTCGCCGCACGCCTGCAGAGCGGCGCCCTCGTCACGTTCAATGCAGCCGGCGAAGGCCCTCCCGGATGCGCCTCACACATGACGCTCTTCTACTCCAAGGCGATCGTGCGCATTGACGCATGGGGGGCGTGGCGCGAAATTGAGGTCGATGGACAGCCCGCCGTTCGCGAAATCGCCGAGGCAGCCCATCAGGATGCCCCGCTGAAAACCTTCCTTGGGGTGCGGCGCGGCGACGAAGAAAACCCTTCGACCGTGGAAAATGGCCTTCGCTTTGCAAGGCTTTGGGATGCTATCAAGGCTTCGGCGGCGCGAGAGGGAGAATCAATCAAGATCTCCGACATCGGCTAGGAGAATCGCGAATGAACAAGCGCATCACCTCGAAGGAAATCGCAAAACTGGCAGGCGTCTCCTCGTCGACCATTTCGCGAGCCTTTTCCGGTGATGCGCGCATTAGCGACCGCACGCGCAAGCGCATCATGTCGATCGCCAAGGAGCACGACTATCGCCCCAACGCGATAGCCCGCTCGCTGAACAGCCAGCGCTCTCGTCTGGTCGCCCTCGTGGTCAACTCGATCGAGAATCCGTGCGAAGGCGAGCAACTTCAATACCTCGTGCAGAGACTGCAGGAGAAGGAGCTGCTGCCGATTATGATCTGCTGTGCCGGCTTCGACGATCGCGCACACCTGATGCGCATGGCGTCCGCCTACCAGGTCGACCATGCCGTGATATTTTCGGACATGGTGTCGATGGAAGACGCGATCCAGATCTTCCGAACGGCAAGACCGATCATGATGTCCTTTGAGCCCATTTCTGATCCGGGCATATCGCATGTCCTAGCCGACGGCACAAAAGCCGCTCGGGAGGTCGTGGACAAGGCTGTCGCCTCCGGTCATACCCGCTTCGCCTACCTGACGGGCCGCAATACCAGCTGGATCGACAAACAGCGCAAGAATTGGTTTGTCCAGGCATTGGCAGCGCATGGATTAACGTTCGTTTCTGAATCGCATGGGGATTATTCCTATGAGTCGGGCTTCAAGGAGGCCGTCGTGTTTCTCAGACGTTCGGCTATTGATGCGGTGGTCTGCGGCAACGACGTCATGGCGATCGGCGTGAGGGACGCCGCCACGCGCGTGCTAGGAAGGAGAGTCCCGGAGGAGCTTGCCATTATCGGTCAAGATGGCATCAAGCTTGCCGCGTGGGAAAGCCACGATCTCACAACGCTCGCGCTTGATAATGAGGCCTACATGGACGCCATCCTGACGTTCATCGAACAGCAGGTCGAAGGCCATGACCAGGGCGCCGTTTTCACGCAGGAATATACGGTCCGCTGGGGATCGACCTGCTAGACCACGCCTTCGTACGGGTTTGATGCTTTGCACCTATCATCTTCCGCAGAAGATGCCTTGCCGATTTGAGGCTCAAACGCGACGGCATTGAGGTGTCGCATAAGTGCCAGCTTTTGGTCAGTCACCATGCGCCGGCACAAAAGTGGCCAGTGCGACAACTTCGGACTTCAGCCCCCTGATTGATACGATACAAGCATTTTGTTGATGGTAGGTTGTGGAGGCTAAGCTTTGCGTCAATCGACCCAGAATAGCATGCTCGGTTTGATGTTGCCTACTTCCAGAACTTGGAGATCGAAAGCGCTCCTCAGCAATTCGATAGCTGGATAGCGTTCGATGGCTGGCCGCGATTGCGGCGAACAGCACCAGGTTGATCCACCGACGTCAAACTATTGCCGCTCAGAAGAACAGAAATGACACGATCGGCCTCCAGCCCCGGACAGATGAGCAGGCCCATCGCAAAACATCAAAGATGCTGGAACCGGTGGTACTCATGGTTTCCGGTCCTCTCGTTCAGGTGCGATCGTTTTCTCGAGATACTGTTAAGTCAATTCCTCAAGCTAGAACTTGTAGCGACGAACGTTCCCCAATGGGGTGCGAAGATCGCGCGTTGTATTTCGGCTTCAGTTTCTTGGTACTAGGTCGCGTCCCCATAAAAGGGTTTCGCTTTAGTCACGATGATGATTCAATGTCCTTGGAAGGAGATTGATATGCGCCGTCATGAACTTAGCGATGAAGAGTGGGCGATCATCGCACCACTTTTGCCGAATAAGAGCCGTGGTGTCGAACGTGTTGATGACCGCCGGGTGATCAATGGCATTTTGTGGCGTTTCAGAACGGGTTGCTCTTGGCGGGATATCCCTGAGCGCTACGGCCCTCGAACGACACTTTACAATCGGTTCTCGCGCTGGCGTAAAGCCGGCGTTTGGGACCGACTTCTTGAAGCGGTATCAAGGCGTTACGACGGCGATATAGTTATGATCGACTCGTCGTGTGTGCGCGTTCACCAGCATGGTGCCAACGCAAAAAAGGGGGCTCTACCGATCCTTGCATGGGACGTTCGCGCGGCGGCCTGACGACCAAAATCCATGCCATGGTCGATGCGGATGGCCGACCGTTACGAATGGAGCTGACAGCGGGCCAGGCAGCGGATGCCCCGGTCGCTGAGAGGCTGATTTCTGACATCGAACCAGGCACAACGCTACTTGCAGATAAAGCTTATGACACCGACGCGATCCGAGCGTTTGTGAAAGGCCGCAAGGCTTGGGCTAACATCCCAACAAAGATAAATCGGAAGAAGAGCTTCAGCTTCAGTCGCTGGGTCTATAGGCAGCGAAATCAAGTAGAGAGGTTCTTCAATCGTATCAAACACATGCGGGGCCTAGCCACGCGCTACGACCGCCGCCCTGACAATTACCTTGCTGCACTGAAACTCGTTGCGACACGGATTTGGATCAATTCAGTTTGCGAGTCCACGTCCTAGATGAAGCGATCACTT
>Ga0247741_1002523_pt1 | contig 10154 bp, 12 predicted proteins | sample UWRJL213509R2_FD_180945 | JGI IMG/M metagenome (GOLD analysis project Ga0247741, IMG submission 180945) | Plant litter microbial communities from Arlington Agricultural Research Station in Wisconsin, United States - UWRJ-L213-509R-2 | ecosystem: Environmental > Terrestrial > Plant litter >...
TAGAGGTGTATGGACGCAAGATACATCGACTCTGATTCTGTATTAGACTGTGTTCGTGATCGTGTTTGCTATTTTTACAACTCGCTGGCTACTTGGCTTGTATTTCGTTTTATTTATATCATCTGTGCTTCTGTGTATCTAATCTGATTATATGTGTTACCCAGTAAAGGCGATTAGAGGACTAGTCCAGCCAAGTTCGCCGAGAAGCACTTGGTGCCGGTGGAGATAGGTATTTAATTGTGAGTAGAGGTTCTAATGTACAGCTTGTGTATAGCCATAGGCTCTGCGGAAGAATGGAAACGCGCTTGAACAGTTTTGTACAGTACTTGAGCAGCTTGAGCTGAGCTGGATTGCGCAGTGAAAACTTAATTTTCTCTATAAGCAACATTAATATTGGCCTCGCGGCAGTGTTCTTCATTGCATTTATGCTTCAGATGCCATGCCGCCAAGGTGCCGCAAGCACTTACCAGCAGATGATCGCCCTGACCGCAGCGTGCGCACCGGCAGGTCGTGGTACAACTTGGCCAAATAAAGAGATCTTGCTTCGGCTGAACGGGATTTCTATAACCTACTCAGCACCACCACTTGGTCCTTACCATCCAGCTCTTGCAAAACCATCGGAAAATGAGTGCCAACGACTACTACAACACTGGAAAGCCCCAGGAGCAATACGGAGGGCAGCAGGGTGGCTATTATCCTCCTCAAGGTATGTTAGATTCTTCTGGCGTGATCACACTCGCATTTCCGGGGAGACGGGACACTCTCTATGAGGCAGAATCTGTCGCGGCCACTGAGCTTGGTGCCCGGGTTATTGAATTACGGTAACTGACTCAACCCGTTGTCTAAATTGCTAGGTGCACCTCCAGGTGGTCAGGGAGGTTACTACCCCCAGGTATGTCTTACAATCCTGAGCAAGTGGTATGGAAGGCTGAACTCTTGATTCCAGCAACCCCAACAATCGTATCAAGGTGGATACAATGGTCCCCCTCAAGGATACCCCCAGCAGGGTTATCCTCAGCAAGGTTACCAACCTCAACCTGGACCTCAAACCGTCTATGTGTATGTTCTCAATGTTTCTTGTAATGGCATGTCTCCAACCATTCTTCGTCAATTTCTTCAGGCAACAACAACCAGATAACAGCAAAGGTGCAGCTTCAGGTGGATGCATGGCTTGCTTGGCCGGTATTTGCTTGTGCTGCTGTGCAGAAGGTGCGTTTCCTGCCTCGTGTTCGGAATTACGACGGTCGGCTGATGGTATGGGTCAGAAATTTGCGACTGCCTATTCTAAGCCGCGGATGAGTGAAAGAGTCTTATGTGTCTCCCTTCCAATGATGTGATGCCATGACCATGATCACCACGGTGACTTGGGGCGCTTACACAGGACACCTTTATAGCATCATAATTTTTCCTTTCCGTTCTGTAGAGCTTGCGCATACTTAACGTCTCAATTTTTGTTTTATTCCTTTCTACAATATATGAACGATCTTGGATAGGAAATCATTCGGAGTCCGTAGCCGTTCAACGATCCGGCCGGACTTACCACCCAGGCTGCGTCTAGGTTATGAATAGCCGCAAACTGTGCGTCTGTGGATTCACATTGGCTTCGGATCTCGTCGTTTCACTCTGTCGAAACCCACTTGACGGTGCGCAAATGAAGGTACCTTGCAGCATTTCGGAGAACATGACATCATGTCCGAGGTTTCGAGTTCAAATTTATCGCATTACAACCTTTCACCACGCAGAAATAAAGAGCCGGCGGCGGCGGTGGAGGATTGCCAGCCATAGGATCGTCCGAGCTCCTCCGTCTCTATGGTCAGAATAAATCCCAGTGCAATGCTTTAGTCTTTTCCGTTTGAATACATTGTCAACACGCAAAGATCTCCGTCCAATCGCCGTTAAAGCTGAAGGTAAGATCACGTGCTCAAGGAATAGGGATATGCTGATTGGTTGGTGGCATTTTCCGGTTCATCCCGCCTCATAGCAATCACGGCGTGACAGGTCACCCTAGCTCTCCTTCCTCCCAAAAACTTGCAACGAAAATGCTGTCGAGGCTCTCAGCTGGAGCCTTCAAGAATGTCGCCAGTACGGGGGCATCTCGCTCCTCGACACTGCTCTGTGGTGCGCGTTCCGGCTCGGTGCGTTCTTTCTACGAAACATGGCGGCCAACGACTTACATCTGCTATTCCTCCGCACACAGGTCCGTTTTGCGTCTTCCAAGGCCTCAGCTTCGAGCACAGCGGATGTAAGTCGTTTATTGATGTTTTGGTAGTTTGTGCTAAAGTCTATGGTCAGGCCATCATGAACTCTCGTGCAGCACTCGCATCCGTCTCTCTTTTCACCGCCGGTACAATTGCCTGGTACACCCACCTTTACGGCAATCTTCCTTTCCTCGGAGAAGTTCATGCGAGCCACCTCAGCGACGAAGGTCTTCACCCACCTACGTACCCGTGGTCTCACAAGGGTGTGTTGGATACGTTCGATCACGCAAGGTAGGACCGAGTTTGTCCGACACGCGCTTTCATTCGCTAAATACGTTTACAGTATTCGGAGAGGTTACCAAGTCTATCGCGAAGTCTGTGCTGCATGCCATTCCCTCGACCGCATTGCCTGGCGCAATCTCGTCGGCGTGTCTCACACCGCCGATGAAACGCGCGCTATGGCTGAAGAAGTTGAATACACTGACGGACCAAATGCTGAGGGAGAAATGTTTCAACGGCCAGGAAAGTTGGCTGATTACATGCCCTCTCCTTATCCTAATGAGGAAGCTGCTCGCTCTGGAAATGGTGGTGCTCTTCCCCCCGACCTCAGTCTAATTGTGAAGGCTCGTCATGGTGGTGCTGTAAGTCACACTCTACAAATCTGCTAGCCCGCGACTTATCTTACGCGTTATAGGATTACATTTTCTCTCTTTTGACCGGCTACATCGATCCTCCTGCTGGAGTTGAAATTCGTGAGGGTATGAACTACAATCCCTTCTTCCCAGGCGGCGCCATCTCCATGGCTCGAGTTTTATTCGACGGATTGGTTGAATATGATGATGGTTAGTTAAACGCTTCTAATCTAGTAATACTTGTTGACACTCATCTCAGGTACTCCTGCAACAACATCGCAAATGGCTAAGGATGTTGTTACATTCCTGAGCTGGGCGGCCGAGCCAGAGCACGACGAGCGCAAGAAGTACGGCATCAAAGCTGTTATCATCTTCTCTGCCCTCTTCGCCATCAGCATATATGTCAAGCGCTTTAAGTGGGGTCCTATCAAGAACAGAAAGATTTGTAAGTGGCATTTTGGACGTGCTCGAAACCTATAGGCTAACATTCTACTTTGCAGTCTACAATCCTCCTGTTGATAAAACACATTAGAATCATGCCATCCTACTTTATACAGCAAGGCGTGTTTTGGAGCATGGCCTATTGTTTTCTAATAGAACTTCATTTACTTCATTCGTTTCTGTTGTGGGAATGCACAAAGTAGCCAGCCCTAATCTGAATTGCTGTTTGACGCCCATGATTATGTAATACATTTGATAGCAGGCACTTCGGCGCGGACCGTGGTCTTACAACATCTACCACTAAAGGTCTTGACCCAGCCTGTCTTCAACCTGTTGGAACAGCAGATACTAAAACCTCTTCATGAACGTCCTCCGCTAAATGAATCCTATGGCGACGTCTAGGGATCAGTCGCAATTCTCGCGTCGACGTTCAAATACGGCACAATCGAGTTTCAGAGCCATGCCCTCTTATCCACCTCTGAAAGTTGGAGAGTCGAAGGTTTTCCATGCATGGAAGCACGACCCAGTAAAAGAGTCACCCTCTGTCATATTCAACCAGTCACTATGGCAGGGAGTTGCTGAAGGAGATCTACTGAAGCTGACGAACACCAATTCAACGGATGACCCAGAGTCTGCTTTCTTGTTCGTTGTACCGAAGGATGAAGGAAACTTCAAGTCGCAGCTTCAGGTCGGTTTGTGTTTGGCTGTTTTCTTGCTCATACTAAGTGTATGCGCTCAGATTTCATTGCCCGCTCCAATTGCTGATGCTTTTGGCGTAAGGAATTATGACGATGTTCTGATTACGAAGGTCAGTTTACTTTCACATTTCATGTAGTTATCTCAATGAGTCCAAGGTCGACAGGTCAAGCCTTTGTGCGGATTACGTTGAGTTCACCTTCAAAGACCAGTATCTTGGGAGGAATGACATGTGGCGCCTTGCAAAACATCTTTCCGGACAATGCGTGTATACGAACCAAGATGTCACTTTTATCGGCGAAAAGGCGGCCACGATTTCAGAAATCTACATTGGGGGAAAGAAGGTATGTTGAATTCTTGGTGGTGGTGGTGTTGTGCTTTCGTTCATGGTAGTTAGGTGTCTTCGGCTTGCATGACTTCGTCGACCAAAACAGTCTACAGATCATTATCTGCCAAGATTACAATCTTCATTCAAGTCTGCAGGGAACTTTGGGAATTCGCCGGAGATGGGGAGCGCTACAACGAGAAGATTATTCACTCCTTCCTCCCCACCTTATTTGAGAAGTGGAGTGAGGCGTCGACGAAGCATACCGTTACCATCGTGCTCATGTCCCGCGTCTTCTACGATGACTCGGAGATTGGCTATGCGGCTGGACCTTTGCGGCGTGATGAACGCGGCGAATGGTACAAGGACTTCTACAAAGTCATCACAGACCTGGAAGTTATAGACGATTGGAAACCGACTCTCGTCAGTCTCAAGGACTCGTTTTGGGATTTCCAGCGAGATATTCTTCTAACACATCACTATCACCGTGCTACACTGGACTCTGCTGTTGGAGCACCCACTCAAGTCCGCTTAGTCGGAAGGCTTTCGTATGCTCAGGATGGGCCTATCCTGGAGGCCCTAAATCTTGGCCTAAATCCAACGGAGAACCACTACATCGACCGATCTTTGAACTTGACCGGTTCTACTACGATTCTCATTTCGCCGGGATCGGGTTACTTTCGTGTGACAAAACAACTCCTCCGGTTGACTACTACCCGACTTCTTGATCAAGGGTTTGTTTTGAACCTCGTTCTGCTGAACAAGCCACCATTATACCAAAGCCCCGTGTTCAGCTTCCAAAGCCTAGAACCTATTGTCAAACCGGGTTCCGAGAACAAGGAACGTAAGGTGGATCCATTGCTGCTGGACCCGTTATGGGGAGGGGAGGATGACTCCAAAGCCGATCCCAAGCAGATGAAAACATTCTGGTGGGAGCCTTTCTGGATCTCGACAAACTTTTGGGATAGGCAAAAAGATTTACCTTTCCGCCAAGATAGGTACGGCATTTTCACTCTGAATATAACTCTTGTGCTCACTTTCGTACTTCTAGATTTGTTGCGAGGGCAAAAATGCATGAAATCGAAATGCTGGGCCTACTTGACCATGATGTTCTGCCGAGTATTGAAGTCCCTTACATTCCTGAACGGCCAGATGCAAACGTTTCGCCGTTGGATTCTGTCAATGGCGCAGGCATAACCAAGGCTGACGCGGACAAATTTGATCTCGATATCTTTGCTCTCACTACCAATTACAACAACGCTATCTTGCCCAGTACACCAAATGGTGCAATCCCGTCTACGCGACCGAACGCCGAGAAGCGTGCCTCACATCGACACTCCACGGTTGCTCGTATTGATACGATTGAAGAAAGTCCAAAGATACCGGTTCATAAGGAGCTCTTCCCAGAAACTCCTATTAAATCAGCAGTCAAGGGACGCAGTTCATCTCCCTCGCAATCATCCGTGCGCTCCGCTCGTTCTGCGCGCTCTACCAAGTCAACTTCGTCAACAAAGACCTCCTCTCTAGTGGCCTTGTCAAAAAGCACTCTGGCTTCTAAACTTGCGCCATCCTGGCTCTTCAACCCTTTCAGAAGTGGACCGAGCGAACCTCAGACCACGGAAGTCTCTGCATCAGCTTCGCCTACCTCTTCTGAGAAGAAACAGGGCACAGACAAGCCTTCGGTGACCGTCCGTCCTCCGTCGTCGCCCATACGGATGCCCCCTCCCTCCAAGCCCACCGTTGCTGCAACCAGTCAACAGATGCAGCCAGTCGCTATCAGGAAAAGCGCAAACCGGGCAAGCTTCAGTCGGACCTTCGAAGAGGAGACCCTAGCCCCTCATAGAGCTTCGCTCATAAGACGCTCTCCCATCAACACTCCCCCACGCGACGACATTTTAGCGTCTAAACGGCGAAGTGGAGCAAGTACGTTGTCATATTCATACAACACCTCCTCCTCCCCTTCAATGCGCACGAACCCGACAAAGCCTCGAGTGGAGATGACATATTCCCAGGCGAGCCTTGCACGTCGATGGCAACACATCTATCCCCAGCCTTGGTACAAGCACGACTTCAAATGGAAAACCATTGTCACCCCAGGCTGTTTGCCGCTCACTGTCGAGCATTTCCCCTCCAGTATCGAGCTTGAGTCGTCTTATGACGTCTTCTCGTATGAATTTGTTGTGGACCCTAGTGAGATGCGCTCCTTCTTAGTGAAGCCGCCTGTGGTCAAAGGGAATGCGGAGGACTTACGGCGTGCATGGGCTTTGGTGGTTATGCGCGGCATGGCAGCAGTGAGACTGGCTCAAGGCTTTCAATTTATCTTGAAACCAAAGCAATGGCAAGGCGAAGAAGAGAAGCCACAGTTTCGAAGGACTAAATCATTTGTTGGAGATGATGATTTATTTTCCTGGCCTACAGGGGCTGCGGAGGTGTTGAGCTCGACAACTGACCCCGTCTATCTCAGCATGACGAATGAGATTCATCGGATCTCATACGATGGAGAACTCATTCAAGTAAGGCGATACGTTCGGCGGATGTCTCTTACAGCACCCTTTCATTACAAATGCTTGATTTGGCCCAAACTCGGAGGTACGTCTGTCAAAAATTGGACACGCAAATCGTTGCTCACAGAAATTTTGCTTCAGGTGGTTATACGGAACTTCCTACTGAGTTCAAATCCCACGGATTAGAGAACTATGGGTGGAACAGGTGGGCAGCTACATTGCGGACTGTTATGCACTTGCCTGACATTGTCCTTTCTAGGCTTGACATGCTTGTTGCAGGGTACGAACACGAGTTCAATGAATCTCTGAAATACTGGAGAACGCGGTTTATTGTCGTCCCAACCTTGGAATCACCAGAGAGGGAAGAAGCAAATGAAGAGAAATTGAGTGACGAGGAACTTCGCATTCTTGGCATCGAGAAACTAGCAGAGCTATTTACCAAGCTCAGATGGCAGCCACCAGAAGAGAAGATAGTACATCCCCCTGTCCGCTTTCTGCCCACGACATTGGATCCAGCTATGTCTGTACTTGACGAAGCTCTGATGGACCAGTTGGATCAAATTCATGCCTCTGGCCCTCTTCGCAAAAATATGAGAAGTGAACGAGAAATCGCGGACATGTCTCTATCTGCCATTGCGAAAGCAATGCGTGAGGAAGGCGCTGTGCCTATCAAGTTTTATACATGGCATAGCTCGCAATACCCCGACTCATTTATTGGATACGATTTCGTTTCTTGGTTGGTCCGAGAATTTCGAGATGTGTCCTCTAGAGTCCAAGGCACAGAATGGGGCATCAGGCTCCAGGAGCAGGGCTTATTTGAACATTGTCGGGGGAAACACAGTTTCCTGGATGGGTGAGTTTTTCTCATTCAGACGAGAGAAGGAACTGACACGAAGTGAAGCCACTATTATTATCGCCTTACGGGTGAATATTCGTCACATACCACGCCTAAATATTGGTTCATACGTCAGTTAGATGACGGACACACACGACCTCCTCACATCCACACGCCATCTTCACGATCGCTGCCTAAGACTACTATTGGCAGAAGACCAGCAAAGAAACGGCTAATCCTTAGTCAGACCATGGCTATCAACATAGACCCGCTGAAGGTTTGCCTGCACTATTGGGATCTTAAGTGACTTTTCACTAATTCATCTCCAGAAAAGTGACCAAGCAGAATGTGTGGTCTTGCATCATGATATCATTCACAACCCAGGGACGGTCTTCCACTTCGAACTGCAATGGATTGGGACGACTGCGCGATGCATAGAGGAACAGCTGAAGCATTGGAATAGCCGGATCGAGAAATATGGTCTGAAGCTTGTGGAAGCCTATGTCACCCAGATCAGCGACATCCGAGAAACTAATGGCTTCCAATCGTGCTATCCATTGCGTCTTTGCATACCTCCGCCCAACATACCTGACTTGGAATTGCGCATCCCGGAAAGCACTCATCCCTCCTTATACTTTGAGTATGCGTTACTTAACAAGTTCAACTTCATCGTCGACGTTGAAGCTGGCGAGCTTTATCCTGACACTATTGACGTTGTCTATTCATACCGGCGCTTGGCATTTAGGTATTCGCAATTTGTTCATCGAACTGGTGTGGCTTTTATCCAGGTTGTGGGCGGTACCCAAGGTTTCTTTTTCTTGACCAACCGACTAATGGCGCCAGGGAGGGTTTTTCGACCTGCCACCGCAGCCGAGGTGATCAGAACCGAGATGGCCAAGTTTTGTATGGACAAGGGCAGGTTACAAGCATTTTATGACGAAGTGGTAGCAGCATTACCTCCTTCACCGCCAGCTTTGGACGAACCACCGTCTTTGAACATCTAGTTGATTAGAGTAAAAGTAGGGATATATGGATACGTTGGATATAGAGCATGCTATACTATTGGAGGTCTACGACACATCGTGCCTGCTTACAATGATATCTTGACCATTTGGCCGAACGGAACGCCGATGGGTGTCGCGTGGTAGAGGCTTGCGCATATCTGCAGAACGTATATCAAAGATGTGCACCATTAGAAAAAGTCGTCGACCTACCAAATGCATCTTCTTCATCTCTTCCGCCTTTCCCAATCCCCAATGTACCATAATACTCCCTCACTCTTCGATACACGCTATAGCCCATGCCTTCATACATGCCTATTGCAACAGAATTGGCGCATCGCACGTATAGATCTACGAAGAATCCTTTGTAGATTTCCTCAGAGACCATTTCGATGAGAGACATCATCTTTCGGGCGAGCTGTAGCCGACGATATTCTGGCGCGACAGTAATAGCGGTGACGTGCCCATGCCATTCGGTGCCACTGCCTTCTGCCTTGCCGAGAACTATGGGAATTTCAGGAATTTCAGCTCAGCACAGTACAGTACTGGCAAAGAATAGAAAGGCGCACCATAACCCATCATTCGTCCACTAGGTGCCTCCTGCACGCAGCACAAGTCAGGCCAACGTGAGAGGTAACTGAGGTAAAATCCGATTCCATACTATAAGAAACGGTTAGGATGGTGTGCAGAACAAGAGGTAGAGAATTACTGTTTCTGTCCAAATGTCCAAGTTACTGGGGTAAAGAATTCGTAAACGGATATATTTGCGGTTGAAGTACGACGTACACATTGTTGAACTTGAACATATCAGAAGCTTTGAATGGCCTAAGGATACTCATTTTGAAAGACTAGAGACACTCGAAGAGGCGATTGGGTTAGGTTGAAACTGGTGGTAGAAGTGAAGAAAAGTTGAGTGCAAGCTGTCATGTATTCCGAGTCGGCTCTTCGGACCGTCGCGATCCTATCTCAGCGCGAAGATTCCCGAAACCTAGCCAAGAAGGCGAACTCTTTCTAAATTTCACGTCTGGTGCAAAGCTCTAAGATCGAGGAAGCAGGTTCTTTGCATTTTTAATTCCAGAATACAGATTAGGGTATGTCATTAAACCTTTCCACTAAACAGTCGTAGCCCCACTTGTCGTTCCGTCTGACCTCCATTACCATAGGGTTTGAGGACGATGAGAGCGATGTCGAACGAGATTATGATGGGGAATGAGTTAAGGAGGAATAGACAGAATAAGGAATGAATAAATAAAACAAAGAGCTCCAAATGAACGAATGGAGAGGGGGGAAAACCGTGACTTGCTCGGCTCAGATCGCACCCTTGATGATAACTTTGCGATACTTCTCCTCAAATGTGCGAGAAAATTCAGCATAGGCTGGCTTGCAGTCGAGAATCTTCTCTTCGTCGCGGCTGTTAGGATTGGTGAAGAAAGGGCCCACTTTATGCTCAACAAGGAATGTCCTAGCTTCTTCCAAGGTCTCGAAAGCCAAGGTTTTGCGAATGAATGCAAGTGTCAATGTT
>Ga0247741_1002524_pt1 | contig 10151 bp, 15 predicted proteins | sample UWRJL213509R2_FD_180945 | JGI IMG/M metagenome (GOLD analysis project Ga0247741, IMG submission 180945) | Plant litter microbial communities from Arlington Agricultural Research Station in Wisconsin, United States - UWRJ-L213-509R-2 | ecosystem: Environmental > Terrestrial > Plant litter >...
AAAGTATCGATATCGTTCTCGAAATTCAGGTCAGATTCTGGTCCTAGATCATAGATGACCAACTGGATAACACGGCAAAGCTCTGAGGCACCTGCTCAGCACTCAAATTCTCGATCAGGGGAAATTGGTACTATAGTCGTTGATATGCCCTCTCAGCACTCAAACGGTTGATTAGGAGAAATAAGTACTATAATCACCAATAAACCCTCTCAACAGAAAAATATTTGATAAGTATGGTGATTATGAATAAGGCTGATACGACCTATAGGAGCTTTCTGCCTTTTACAGGGCACCCCGTAAACTTATCGTCTTATGTCCACTTATGCGCACATATTGGTGCATATATGTTTTTCTCGATTTTTCCGACAATCGAGGCGAAGTATCCCTCTACAGATTATAATAATAATATTCCTATGTTTGACGTTGTCCGAGTCCGTGACCGTATACTTGGCTATTGACAGTTCCAAGCGTGCAAACTTCATGGATACTGGATACCCATGTCGTACCAAATAGTCAATGGATGCCATCCCGCAGCGTTTAGAAACGCAGATTATTTCCTAAAACCTGCTAAGCGAGATTAGCCGAGTTGCCGTTTACTAAATGGGGCTGACTTGACATCCACCATCAAAAGGAACCTCTTCCAAAATTTAATTTAGTCGAGGGTACCTACCCCCCCTTCCAGTTCAAATCCTGGTACTAAACATTTCTGTCGCGCGGCGTTGGAGTCCCTTGCCTCAAATCTGAGGTTCTTCTTGGACCTCAATACCTCAGGCCCTCGTGCAGCTGGTGAATGCCACGTATTTTCGAGCTCTGAAGGCCGACAGTCCCCATCGGATCCATTCTGTCGTTCTGCTCTGAACCAGCATGCATACGCTGTAGTCGTTAGGTTTGGCAGAGCGCCTAGGATAGCTTAGTCACCCTTAGTGGCAGTGCAGCCGTATGTACGCAAGCGCGAGTCTGTACACAATGGTCATCCTTCCTTTACGACCGTCACCGACGCGTCCGCGCTGCGCAGCCTGTCTAGCGCGCCGCAGAGCAGCCAGGACGTTCTACTCCAACGTAGCTTGTTAATACATATTGGCTGCGTCATAGAACCGTACTGCTGGTTGACTGCTGGCCCTATGGATTTGTCCTGTTCATTGAAGTCCATGCTTGCACACGAGCTGCAGCAGCAAGCATAATTTTGCATTTCTAGTTTATCGGCACTGTCCTACGGTTAGAAACACAAACCTAGATAATTCAAAGTCCGCTCAACTGTCAGGTTTAGACAATATTCCGAGTTTTCAAACCCTGCGGGATGTCATCCAATGATAATATATAGTACGCGGTTTGCGCGTTACCTGCAGCCGTGATCGTGATTTGGCTTATACAGCGGCTGGCAGTGCCATCCGGACTGTCTGTGGCGCTCGAGATTTAGAGTCTATGTCTCTGTTGACAAAATGATTTCGGTCATTTGATCTTCACAAAGAATTCTGCGTGTCTATATTTGAACGCTGGCAGCACCCTCTCGTCCAGTCGTATAGTATGCAAAATATGAGCCACTCATTTCTCCCTCTTTTTTTATTATTTATGGCCAACCCGGACGCCGCATTGTCATTTCGATTGTGATTCACTGTCACTTACGAGAGCCATTATTACGAAGGCTCTGAAATGTGGCATACTTACTTACCGCCACCCCTGAGTACTGAGTACCGGATGCTGAATGTCGGGTTCTTACCAGACAACGACAAGGACCAGAAGCAATCGCTTCAAGGTCTCAAGTTTAAATCCTTTCCAAGCACTCGGGTTAGGATTTATTCTGATTTATTGTCTTCCTACATCGACTTCTATAAATGACATTTAGGAGCTATCCCTTGTTCCGCGCATCAGAAATTTATTCTGCTTTCGTCGAAGCACCATGATCAATATAATGATAGATCGACCGGACACTCAAAATAATGCGTGACCTGACGTAAATCATTGCGACTTCGGCTTGTCTTGAAACTCAGAGAAACTTCGCGCATCCGAATACAACCTTTTACTGAAATCTCTTCGGTTTTGTATGATTTGATTCGCGGTTTAATGGTATGAGCTTATTCATCTTTCACATTCTTCAGGCATCAGATTCATTTGAGACTGAGACAGGTTCTTTCAATCGATGCGGCTCCGAGACGCCACAATCCCTGGCAACCATAGATGGCCATCTTCGGAGTATGTGCCTGACCTTATAAAGCGGCTGCCGCAAATAAATGTAATCGCAGAACGGACGCGGCAGACGCGACCCTCGTGTTTAGGGTACTCTGCCGTGCATCTCTGCACATCATACTCGGTACGGAACGTTCTGGATTGCTCAGCGTGCATGCACTCTTTCCCAGCTTCTTCCCTCTCCTACTGGTCTCTCCTTCAATATCTGTGGCCCGTGCCCCCAGGACACTGAGCTTGAGGCGTTTAACGACAGCGAAATGGTTGCCCCAACGGAGTACCATCCACCCTGGGAATCCATCCATGCGAGGCAGTACATCTCTTGTGAGTTTTCTGGCAGACTGATATCCCCGGACATAATTATAACTTTCCAATAGTTGCGTCTCTGATATGTATGATCTGGGACCACCTCATAACCATCCAACACGAGTATACCTACATTTGGAGGTACGAATTCATCACCCTTCTGAATCTGGCATATTTTTCTTAATTTTACTACCAGAAGTCGATTTACAATAACCAAATGGTTGTATCTACTTCTGAGATACATTGGAGGCATCTCACAACTGTAAGGCTCTGAACTCCTTTTTCTTTGGCGAGGAGGCTGGCTGAAGTAAACTTGAGTGCGAATCATCTTGTCTCGACAAAACTGTTCTCAGATCCACCGCTTACCCGAGAAGTGTGTTCCACCTGGTTCGCCTTTCAATCAGCCTACGTCCAAATCCTGCTCATTTTATTTGAGTTGATTCTTATGGTGAGAGGTATGTCTACAGCTTTCTCTCTCAAGTTTTGAGGCTCACATATAGGTTTTCTTGGAGTATGGGCGCTTTACAACCAGTCTCTGAAAGTAGCCATGGGACTTGGTACCTTATACGCTTGCGAGATGGCGACAATGGTCTACGCAGGCGTTCGAGTGAACCTATCATTCGATTTCGATGATACATGCCTGATAGACAAGACTCCGAGGGCAGCACTGGGTGTCGTGTACGCGCTTATGGGACTCTCAGACTGGTGTGATGCTGACACAAGCACAGTTTAGCGCCTATCACCCTCCAGGTCGTCATTTGGAGCATGACTTTGTATAAGCGGGCTACTTCGCGAAGACAAGGTATCCTTTCTCATAACCTTTTAAATCTGGTATTGCGAGACGGACTTGTCGTTTTTCTGGTTGTCTGCGGTACGCCCTCAAGCCATGATCCACTCATTTTGCTTAATACCTTTTTGAATATTTTCACTAGCTGCACTAGGGTGCTCCCTGTCTTATTCTGTATTTGTACACAATCTTACCCATAGCAGCTGGTCGTGAGCATATACCTTTTACCTCCTTTACCGATCACTACTGAGCGTATTTTCCACCAATAGAATACTCGCCTCAATCTTAACTATATCGGTATGCATGTCTACCTTGCTTCAACTATATTTACTCAGAGTATAACCCTAGGGATGCCGGGTTATCATCAATATGCAAAAGCTCAAGATTACGCGTGCCGAAAACTCCGACATCGAATTCGAGCTCACATCCTTCGTAGACACTGGTAGTGCCCTCGTTAATACTGGTGTGGCGCTATCCAATCTTGATCCACAGTCGGACAGCGAGCTGGAGGATGATAAGATTTCGCTGAAAGACCTTTCGTGACAATGGGATCGGGCACTCTTTCTTTTGAAACATGGTCGATTATTGTCATTTGGCACCTTACGCAGGCTTCTATCATGACAAATAGATATCCTCCCTCCAGTAGCATACTGCGTACTATATTCCGTAACCATATACTTGTACAACAGCACTACATTCAATAATGTATGATAACCAATTAAACCTACAGACATGTCGAGCAAAAGACTTCGAGGAAGGCGGGAAGGGTGATAGTAGAGTAAAAGAAAACATGGTGCGACGTCGCGATGCATAAGCTAGTTTTACAGTTTTGGTTACACAGATAATGCATGAGTATGGTGGTACAATGGACATCCTGTGGATGCATCGAAAGCAGTTAGACGGTGAAAGCGTATCAAGTAAGGTATGTGAGGTTTAATAAATGAATTGGCCGTGAGGAAGTCGTGAAGTCTTAAGATCCGTGATGCGAAGGAGGGTGGGAATGGAGCCACGAAGGTCGGTCTCGATGGTTTTTATCACCTGGTTGAAGTTGCCAGTGGAGAGGCTAAGCGAGAGTGTCTGCAATTTACAGTTTCCCATGATATCGCGGACAGAGGGTTGTTGAAGGTGAACAGACCAATCAGACTGCGATGAGAGAATGAGCAAATGCCGCGCTCGGGAAGAGGAAGGAAAAAGTACTCACCACAAAACCTGTTCCGTCAGCATTCCGGGTCATGACACCGGGCCGATATATCATGAGGCGTTGACACTCGAGCTGAAGAGTCTCAAGGTCTGGGCATATTCTCGCTATGCTAACAAGGAAATCCGGAACCAAGGTATCCACCTTGATGTGGAGGAGACCTAGCTTCTGTGCAAGCCGGCTATCAGCAGAGAGAATGCTACTGAGCTCCTGTGCTGTGAGACAACGATCCAACAACTTCAGAGACATCATTTCGGGGTGCATAACAAGGAATTTGATAACAGCATCCAGCGGATGGCGAATTGGTCGGAGGGCGACACTAAGTCTTCGAAGACGAGGAAGTGGGGGGCGTATTTCATCGAGGATGTGTTGAATCCATTCAATATCGTGGTGCTTAGCTTCCTTCCGAAGGGAGAGCAAATTGGTGAACAAGTTGAGTTCGCGAAGCAATGTACCATTTCGCGACAGGAACTCAACAAAATTAATAGGGTTGGAGAGATGGCCACCATCGTACGGAATGGAAATGGAAATGACACGTAGGTTTGGGAATAGGCCGAGCCGGTGGAAAATGAGGCTCATGTCGAGGTGTTCGGAACTCTTCGTGGACGTGAGTGATAGTAATCGTAAGGTCGGTTTCGTGTTGTTGACGAAAACTATGAAGCCATCGTGGGCGTTCTCGATGTCGGATGAAGAAAGATTACCCGTGCTGAACGTGAAACAGAGACTTTCGAGCTTCGGTAAGAGGACGGGTGCAAGGGAGTTGAGGAAAACGGGAGGTACTTTGATTGTTAACTTGACTAAGTGACCCTTCCACAAGTTGAGGGTAGGACCAAGGAAGAACCTGTAGTGTTCTGGATGATAGTGAGGATTATCGTCCCAGTAGATGTTGTATTCTTCCAGGTCATCCATCTGTTTGAAGGCAGATGTAGCTCGTTGGATGTCTTTGCTCAGACGCTTCTGTAAACGAAGCTCCGCCACCTTCTTCGTATAGTCCGGGTCAATTAGTTGGCTGCACCATATGAGAATGTTTTCGGTGGCACTGCGAGGAGATTTCGTGCGGGGTTCCACCAGCCATGGCTGCATTTCGAGGGACTTCACCCATCTTGCTACGTGAACATCAGGATCGCTTCAAAAGAGGCTTGTGTAAGTCGGCACCTGGTAGCAAAAGTAGTTAGACGTACCCGAGATGTAGAAGCTTCCTCTTGGTATCTTTGCCCCGATGACTGAATATGAGATGTCCATACTTTGCTTTTAGGTATTCCGCATGGAAGACGCTATTGGTACTGTTCAGTTTGATCAACTCTTCCGGAGGTAAATACGCCACAATCTCGCGTAAGATGTCATCGACCAGTGCATGCTCGCCTCTGGATGGTTGATTAATGGGCGACATGTGTAGGTTGTGGGGATGGTGAAACGAGGTCGAGTCAAGCCCGATATTTCGACACGATGCTGCGGCAATGCAGTGGGAGCCTCGGGAAGTCACGTGTATCCAGGCGTCTTTCGTCGAGGGACCTCATGGTATCGAAAGTCGCGGAAGACATTGAAAAAAGGGAGAGGCGAAAAAAGAAATGGAGATCCTCGTTGAGAGCTAGTGGCGAGATTGGCCGAACGCCGCTGAAGCTCAAGGCTGTGACTGCGCCACCATGTGATTTTCAGACAGATGTCGAGACTCTTGGAGAGGGCGGAGCAAATACCATCCCCGGGGGTTGGGGTAATGCTGTAGGAGACTTGGCTGCACGTAAATTAGGATGTTGTTTTATAGAGGTTGTTATCAGATACTTACATAATAGAAGCGTCCAAGCTTCTGGTGTGCCCTTGGATCAGAAACGTAGTTTGACACACGAAAACACGCGTTCTTAGAGTGCATGTTCATCGCGATGGCCAATGATACCCTTGTCGGTTTTTCAAGTGAGCTACCCCCCACCCAGCTCGTTCGAGAGCAGCAAATACCCAACACGATAAAATACGGACTCGCAGTGGATAGCAACCGTCGAGTTGGAAACTGAGGGACTTCAATGTCAATCACACACAGGTGGTAGAGTATAGGCAGGCTTCTACTGACCTTCCTCGTTGATAGCAGAATCACTTCAAGGCTTGCCCACAGTCGTCGATTCTTTTGAAGGAGGGTCTAATGCATGAAGGGCCACACATTCCGCTGGAGTAGAAAACACCAAAAAAAAACCAAAAGAAAGGGGCCTGATGTTTTCGAGGTCAATCGCCTTTACAAGAACGGGCTGGTGTTGTTGGTGGTCAAGCAGAGACCTGTGCCGGCTGAGACTGCTGGGCGACCTTGGATGAAAACAAACACCTCAAAATAACGCGTACGACGCGACGCGTCTTTCTTTGGCAATGGTATAAATTTAGCATCTCGGTCGAATCTCTGATGAACGCGGTTTATATTTAACGAATCGGAGGTTGAGCCAGCAAGAGGAGCACTCGCTTGAAAACCCCAGTACTAGTTGGACAGGCTGGCTATTGAATCCGAACACAGTACTTACATCGCTCACTTAGAACCATGTTTCATGTAGATCGGACCTTGAAAAAACCTTGGGTCACTGAAACTGATACTTTCAAAGTTAATGAATTGAAAACTGCTGCAAGTGCACGGAACAGAACATTCCAGGTATACAATGGCATTTGATGATTCGATCGAGGGTAGTACGTCTATTATTCAAACCCAGATACCACTTTACATCCTCCATTCACAGCGGCCAAGGCTGCTCGGTCATACGACTTGCTGGAACCGAACCCCCACTTCAGATGCTGGTATTTAAGACTTAAGATACGTTTACTCGGCCCACAGATATCCATATGACAGCAAATTTCATCAAATATTCGGGCGACGTACAATGTGTTCCCAACTCCTAGCGAGTACCTTCTTTTTAGGTTGAAGTCGCATGATATAGTGCTCAAGTCAGGGAATCTACGCGTTTGTGGTCCAGGTCGCTCAGTAGCTTGATAGGGCTTGGTGACACCTTGGTAAGTCTGATGGCACCTAAGGGTCCCAAGTTACCCAAGTTAGTAATGCGCTTGACCACCTACTTAGCCGCGATATACTGCCGAGCCATCAACAGCCCGCCCTTCCGTGCCCATGATTATCCATATCAAGCAATTATTCCCGCATACCGCTCACTATCACACTGTGCGCTCACGGCGGGAGGCAGGTTATGTAAGCTCCACAAATGTGCAGCTTACCTCAACAACCCTGATGGCTACTGGCCCGGCTCCTACCAAGCTCACCAAGCTCCAACTAAGCTCCTACCAAGCTCCAACTAAGCTCACCAAGCTCCTACCAAAGCTATTACCAGGACCTACACCCAATACAAACACGTTGGATCCAGCCATCTGGCCGTAAGTTGTATATTGTCTAATCAGGCTCTACGTACTTAGCTTACAAAACACATAAGTCTTGGTACCTACCCCCACAGAATTCGCAACGTCCTGCGAGCTCAAATTTTTGACGAAATATGCTGTTATATATCCAGTTGGTTGCAATCGGCAAGGCTTCCACCAACTCTGAGTTCACCAAGACCGAGGAGGTACTCACTCTTAGCTCTTTCTGAACTCCATGACTCGTTTATGACATGTCTTGTCTTCTTGTGTGGAGTTCCAAGTCGAATCCGCAGCACCGTCTTTGACTTACGGGTCCACACACTTGCTGCGGGCCTGATACTAGCTCTTGGAAGATCTTTGGAGGGCACGATCCTGCAGGACAACGTTTCGGACGAGCTCAATGTCATCGCTCAGTTCAATGCACAGTTCACGAATGTCAAGCAGCAGGATACGGAGAAGATGAGAAGGTTAGTCCGCGAGCTGGAGGATCCCAAAAGGATGGTCTTTGCGCTTGTCGCCTACAACAACCGGCTAACCCTAGATGTGAGGGTCCACGATGAGAAGCTCACAAAGCTCAGGTAATGATTCACGCGAGAAGACAACGAAGATGGAATGCGAAAGCTTCATGCGCAGAATGTGGACATTCGAGTGGAAATAACTCACCCTTGGAGGCGAATGGAACAACAGGAAGCCATTGGATGTCAGAATCTATCTGGCAAAAGGAGTTCTTAAAATGTGCGTTTGTGCAGAAGGGTACCCAAGTGGCGCCCCCTTGGAATGTACCGGCACCCATCACGCACAAAATTGAGAAGTCTCATTTCAAGAAGCATTAGCATCCTCTCACCTGGTGAGCTCCCATGGCCTATCGACTTCGATCCTCGAGTTTTCTGCTCCCATATGATCTCAAAGAAGGGCTTTGACAGATTCTTGCAAGCGTTATGCGGAATTGAACCATGGAAAAGTCGTGACAATTGCGTCGCAGCAGTCCAGAGATTGAATGAATGTATTCCATCCTGACAACTGGAAGGCCAAGAAGACGCTGGTAATGGCCTATGCAGGTTCCTCGGATAGGCCGCCTACTACGGAAGAGACTATCTGCGTCGCTCTTGAAAAAGCCATAGCGCAAACTATGAAGCGCTCGTTTGGAAACCAGAGCAAGCCCACAGAGCCTCAGGCTGTGACCCAGGTGCGACTCGCGTCGGTGGATGGTGTTTGAGTTAATACCTGAGGCGAAGGTGTCAGCCTCACTAATCTCAGTTACACTCAGCACCTCCCAAAGTCTGTCTGGCTCCTTTCCATTAGGTCTAAATCTGTCTCGAGTCTGGAATAATTGTGTATTTACCTGGGCCCTTTACTCTCTACCACAACTTCCTCATATTGTTTCCAACTGTCTCCTCTACGCCACAGCGCGAATCCTCTGATGTGTCCAATTAATCTTGCGATGGGTTCAATGAGCGATCACAGAATAGAATATCACTGGAACGTCATGCCAAATTCCACTAAGATATCCTCATAAGAAATAATAGACTGGGCTTCGACTCTATTTATTTTGATCTAAATGTAGATGAGTTAAGTAAGGAAAAAGAAAGCGGTTCAGGCAACAGTAGATGACAAAAAACCACGATGAATAAGCTGGAGGCTGAGTTCCGATGCCAGAATAATTATACAAGGACGTTCGCCAAGTATGTGCAGTTAGGTATGGCAATAATGTGCTATCGTCGTCCGACATAAGGCCACGCCTTCACGGACAATAAATGGTTTTTTTAAAAAATTTAAATTTAAATTTAAAAAAGTGCTATCGGCATCATGAATACATATACAGTGAGTATTTGAAGAAACTTGCATTATCCAACGATTTGGGTAAATGTTCGTGTTTCTTGATCGAGAGGGAGCCGGTATCCAGATTATTGGTCTGAAGCTCCTTCGGATCTACGGAGCTGGATGGTTGTAGGTTGGCCACTCCTCGCCTGCTCGAGGTCGGCGTCTGTCAATGTCATAGGGATGTTCATCGACTCCACGACCAATGCTACTGCATCATTTCCTTGCGCCACTCGTTTGATTATGAGGATGGGCGAAAATACCTATTAGATCGGTGTAGATATGAGGTTAATTACCACAATATCTGAGAGGAAAAACTTACGGAAACGTGGACCGTTAATATTCGCGGGATCCACGAAGCAAAGGGATACAAAAACATGAAAAGTAGGAAAACCAGGTAGGTGATTGTGATGAGCGCGCATGCTTCCACACAGATCGACATGATTCTAGTGTATGGAGAACCATACTCCTTTCCGAGAAGCTTTGAAATTTCTCGCTGATAATTCATGATGCGAACAACAATCAAAG
>Ga0247741_1002525_pt1 | contig 10151 bp, 14 predicted proteins | sample UWRJL213509R2_FD_180945 | JGI IMG/M metagenome (GOLD analysis project Ga0247741, IMG submission 180945) | Plant litter microbial communities from Arlington Agricultural Research Station in Wisconsin, United States - UWRJ-L213-509R-2 | ecosystem: Environmental > Terrestrial > Plant litter >...
AACCTCAGCCCCAGCGAGTCTGTCTAGGACATTTTCAAACACCGGAATGCAAGTTTGAACGATGGTAACCATGGCAGTCATACGGGCGTCCGCGTCACGAATTAGGTCTTCGTAGAGTTCGCGATCGGCTTCACTCAATGGTTCCCGGTTGCCCAGCGCTTCGCCCAGCCTCTTGAGCTTGTTGGTCCCCAATGGGAGCGGATCGTAGATGCGCACCGGGGATGTGTCATTCACATTTGAACTGTAATGGTTTTGCAGGTTCACGGCGTCAGAGCATGGCCGTAACATCATTTCAACAGGGCCGGCTGTTTCGAGCGAGGGAACAGTGTGGGTAGTAACAGGCGTTTTGCGGCGCAAGTTGACGCGCGAATGGATGCACGCATTGCAGAACGTATCATGCGCTCTGGTGCCCCTCTGAGCTTGTCAAGCGTGGAGTTGCAGTTGGACGTGCAGCCGCTCACGAGAACGCCTATGCCTGAGGCTGTGCGCGTCTGGGTACGGTATCCATCCGCTGCGTTGCAGGTCAATGCTTTGGCAGTCGCGTGGACGCCTCGAGCTGTGGCCGTGAAATGGCCGGGGCCGGACGAAAGCGAGCATCGAGCCTGGGTATGGGCTTCCGCAGTTGATCGGTCCTGACGATCATGGTCTGACAGGACGATCTAGCGCATTCCGGGTGAAAGAACCCCGATGCCCGCCTTCGAGGCAATCTCGAGAGCCTTTTCTATTCGTTTGTCGTTGTTGCGACCGGCGCGAAGTCGAATCATGCGTCGACCACCAGGTCCCACGGGACCGACCGTCCAGCGTCTCCAAAAACGAAACGAACGTTTCCCGAAGTTTGCCGTCAGTCGATCCCAATGGGCCGATTGAGAAACGAGCGGCATCCAAGCCATGTAGACGAATCGCACGTCGCGAACATCACGCCACGCCAGTAGTAGCCAAGCTGCGTCGGCATCGTCCGATTGCACCAGCAACGATCGACTCTCATTGGGCGGGTACTGCCATCTCAAGCGATAGTCCGCTACCTGCCATATCGAGAACCCGATCAAGCCGAGAGTCATGAGGTGGGCGGTGGAGGATCCGCCATTTTGGAACTCGAATACTTCCGCGGGCCGCCCGTTACCCGCGTCGTCGCTCTTGCCGAAGGCATCGATCATCCACACCACACCGCGAATTTCTCTACGACGGGCGATTTCGTCCCGAACCACGAACCCGAGAGCCGCAGCTGCAATTAGCGCGCCCACCATTCCCCAGTCCATGCCGACATCTTAGGACTAGGCATGTTTCGCTCGATTGAACCGATTTGTCATCCAGTCGGATGATTGACGGAAACTCGCGATTCCGCCAAGCTTCGTGGCATGGTCATAATCAAATCGGTGTCAAGTTGATCGCCCGACGGATGGTCATGCTCGTCTTGGCGATCGCGGTCATCTTCTGCGGAAGCGTGTGCCTTAACGCGTGGCTTGCAGAGAGTCGGCTCGAGCCTGGGCAGGTATGCAATTCGGGTGGACCGGAAGGATTGGTCGAGAGGATTTCCGGCACCCCCAGGCTCACGCTCATTCCCTATGGCTACGTCTGCAGGTACACGGACATTACGGGTCAGTTGCCTACCAGCGAAACGTATACCGATCTTGGAACTCCCTTTTTCCTTGTGGGAGCGGGATCCGCCACAGCGCTTGCCACTCTCGCGGCCCGTCGCTCACGCCACGTTGGTGCAGTACTCGCTCCGCGACACACCAACGACTAGAAGATTCGCAAACCATCCCACCGACACCCGAGCTACAGAGGGATAACCATGAGCGGCACGTCTAAGAAAATCCTTGCATCCGCGACAATTGCTGCGACCGTTCTGCTGGGGTTGTTATACCCACCTCCGGTAGAAGCATCCTCAAATCGAGATCTGCCGTCAGGCAGCGGTAGCCCGGTCGCGGACGCCTCCCACGAACAAGCACTTACTTTGTCCAAGGCGGTGGACAGCGATCGGTTGATGGAGATCGTAGAGGATAGGAGTGAAGTGATAATCGGCTATCGCTACGAAAATCCCGGCGTGGCAGGCGAGTTTCTTCCAACTGCGTCGCGATCCCTCGACTCTTTTGTGTCGACATTCGAGGAGAAATACCTCACTGGTCCTCGCTTCGTAGGGCTCATTGTTCAGCCGGAATCGGGAAAACGCGGAACCGAAGTCGACGGGACTATCGACGTTAGTGGGGAGCCGTACAACCCTGACCCTGTCGACCTCACCTCGACCTATGACGCAGCAGCAGTCATTGCTGATGCGAACGCCACGGCTGCGGAAGAGCATTCCGGTTCGTTACGTCGTACTGATTCTCCGACCGAATGGTACCCAGGGACCGTCACGGTCGACATACAGCGTGATCAGACCTTGAATAGAACCTTGATTACTCAATTCGTGGACTGGGGGTCTGTGGCACCTGGCGATGTCATACCAAATGGATATGGAATCGAAGTTGCTGTTGATGCATACAATTATCGGGATCTGGACGCCAAGCGGATCAGACCTCTCGACTGCATTCCGTCAAATTACAACGAGTTCTTTTTTGCGGACAACCACGCTCTCAGCTGGGAGGTTGTGGGTACTCCCGGGATTGAGACTCTCGCCTATGACGACTCCGACGCCGGAGACGAGTGTGGGCGACAGGGCTTCGCGGTCGGCGTCCCGTTTGTTCGGGGCATGGACCCCGACGAAAATGGACGCTACGCCATGCTCGTAAGCATCGACGCACCTGCGCCCGAGCACGATGATTTCGCCCCGGAAGCAAGTCAAATTCAAGCTGACCTGCAGCTTGTAAACGACGCAGCTTGCCGAGTGTTGCCGCTCTTGCCCCTCGCCATCTGCATGGGGTGGACCTCCTTTGACCTTCTGGGTGTGGAGGCCTCTCGGGCCGTTCTCAGCCGAGACAGAGGTATGTTCGCGCCGGACCGATGCTGGATTTCGGAGGTTGATGAAACGGCATTGGGAACGCTCATGACACCGATGCAACATTGCGGACAACCGTCGGCGCTGAGCGGATTGGACGCCACATCCATCGAGGTGTCGCCATTGACGGCGACTGGGCGCAGCGTGTCGATATCCCACATACCTTTCACCGCTCTGCCCGTCGGCGCGACTATCGCGCCGTTCGTCCAGTCGCGGTTCCCCTATCTCGTCGCGCCAACTCGCCCCGTGACAACGCAAGTCGTCTATCCGAATGAAGGCGATCCGGGCGTCACCAAGCAGAACGAACACTGGACAGGTATTCGGGACCTTCGCGCATGGATCGGTAGCACGGAGATAGCTGTGACGGATGGGTGGAAAAGTTGGGAACTAGCAATCCCAGCGAGTGGCGACAGCATCACACTTTCAAATTCTTCCGACAACGTGATATTCGGCAACGGATCGATATCAGTACTTCGGGCATTGGCACATGACGGAACCATTAGTTTCCGAGTTGGGGATGGCCAGCCGAACTACATCAAACTTGATGACCTGGAAGAGTCGGTAGACCCTTGGCAATATGTGGGCGACGTCCCTATTCGGGAAGTGTCGCGAGAGAAGTTTGTGACCGCATGGCCGGGTGGTTCGTGCTACACGTACATTTGCCAGCAGCAGGTAGGTTTCGAATACACGACCGATGCGGCAGCAACTCGCGCTCACATGAACGCGATTGGGGCGTGGGACGGATACGTGGAATTCAAGTGCGCGCCAGGTGGCAACGAGGCATACAGCCTTCGACGAGTGCTCTGGCGCAATGGCGACGGAATCGCATTTGACTACAACACAAGAATGGGCTGCGATTACACGCAAGGAATCGATGCGCCCAACGACATCGAATGGAGATTCTTCTGGGCCGGCTACTCAGGCCCAAAATACCTGTCCGGCGAACAGTTCTCCGCCGATACATTGGTGCCTCAGTAGCGTCACGCGAGACCTCCAGCATTCTTGGCGAGCAGAACGTCGCCCATGTACCCGTCGATGACACCATTCACGTAACCGATCAGACCGTTACCCAGATCCAGCGTTCCCCGGATAGCCATAGGCGCACCAGACCCGGCACTAGAAGCCGCAGACGACCCACCAGCGAGCGCAGAAACCGACGACGACACATCCGGCACAGACACCAGCGAACTCATCGTGCGGGCCACCGCGGGGGTACCTGCGGCTATGCCATTGATGAGCCCCTGGGTAATGTTCATTCCCCAACCTGCGGCTACGGTCGATGGGGAGTGGATTCCGAGGGCATCCATGAAGGGCCGGCGGATAGCTGATGGCAGAACGTTCGCAAACGTTCGACCGAGGTTTTTGAGCAGCGACTTGGCTCCGTTGATGAGTCCTTCAATGAGAGACCGTCCTGCCGAGTACAACGTCGAGCCAGCTCCGGAGAATGCTGCAGAGATTCGCGACGGCACGGACTGGAAGAATCCGATCACGGCGGCGATCCTTGCTCCGACTTCGAACTGCAGTTTGACCACATCGGAGATGAATCCGCCGATGGCGGTTCCGACCTGGGATGAGACGTCATTCCATGAGCCACCGATTCCGCCGACCTTCTTGATGAGCTCAGAGATAGTGGTGTCGCCGCTAAGGAGTTCGAAGAATCCAGAAGTCACTGCAGCAATGGCCGCGGTGTTCTTTGCCCAATCGATGAGTAGTGGGGCAATCAGGATCAGTCCCTGGATGAAGATGGGGAGCAATTCGACCGCTACGCGTACAAGGTCGGGGATGAGCGGGCCAATTGCCGTGACGAGGTCGGAGAACGCCGGCGCGGACTTGACGAGGGCGTCTGCGAGAACGGGGCCAACCTTGTCCACAATTTCGCCCAGCACCGGAACCAACTTCTCGTTCGCGAGCGTCGTTAGCGTTGTCATCGCGGGGAGAAGTGCCGAGCCCAACTTTGTCTGAGCCTCCTCAAACGACTTCGCCAGGATCTTCGTCTGCCCAGCGAGCCCGCCCGAGGTGCGTGCGAAGTCGCCCTGCTGGTCGATCGTCTGGGCGAAGATCGAGGCGTTGGCCGCCAGTACGCGCTGCTGCGGGGTAAGGGCCTGCTTCGTCGTCTTGATGAGACCCATCCGCAACGCTTCCTGGCGCAACGTCGCATCGTCAAGCAGCACACCGTAACGGCGCAGCGGTTCGGCCTCACCACGCAGACCTGCACCGATAGCCTGTATCGCCTCATCGGTGGTGGTGTTATTGAACGAGCCAAGGTCAGTCGCAAGAGCCACAAGGTCGGTGGAGAACTTCGACAGATTCTTGCCCTGCAGCTTCGCGGACTTACCGAACACACCAAACGTCTGCGCGCCAGTTAGAACCTCCTGCTGTGTCGCACCCAGAGACTTGTTGGCATTTTTCGAAAACGCAACAATGTCGCCCGCAGCCTCACCGAACACCTGCCCGATCGCAGACTTCGTTTCCGCAAGGCTCGAGGCCAGATCGACACCATCAAGGGCGTAGTTGATGCCCGAACCGATCGCGTTACCGATCGCGCGACCGATGTCAGCAGCCGCAGCCGCAGCACCAAGAGCAAGCGCGCCAGTGATGCCGCCGATGATGCCTGTAGACACGCCCGAACCTGCACGCTTGCCCCCAGCATCCCCGGCAGTACCGAGAACGCTGGTCATCTCCTTGCCGGCCTTGGACTTGAAGTTCTTGAAATCGGGCAAGACTTCTACCCATGCACTTGCCAATGCGTCAGCCATGAGAGGCCTCCCTTGCGTCGAGACGCGTGCGGGAGAACGTGCGGCTGTTTAGTTATTTATTGCGGATCTGAGTCGTCAAAGCTCGGTGGTGTCCAAAGGGCGATCAGGGACAAACAGCGGCGGTTGGGGCGTCATCGGACCAAGCTCTAGGCCTTCGCGAGCGCAACGACGGGGTTCATAGTTCTTCGCCATCCATGCATCCCAGCGGAGAACTCGTTCTCGGATGGGAAGAGTGAAGTCATCCGCCCACGGCTCGATGTTGTCAACGACCTGAGGGGCAATTCGTCGCCTCATCGAGGACCCCCAAGGCTTGCCTTTCGGACCCCGACGCGCTGCTGAGCTTGACGATCGATCTTCTGTTCATCGTCGAGCGGGATGCGGAGCGAAGCCATGCACTTTGCCAAAGTGACAGCCTGCTGCCGAAACTCCACAACAGCAGGATTGACTTTGGAACCCTGAGGAGACTCGATGACGAGCTCGTGCGTATCGATCTGCAACTGCAGACGATCCAGCACATCAACGATGCGGCAGGCCTGAAGTAGAACCGCTTCTTCGTGCTCGGCCATCTCGTAGTCAGCAAGCACACGGTTCCAGAGGCGTAAGCCGCCCAGCCGCAATCCCATCGGAGGTGATGCTTTAGTCACGGAGAATCCTTTGCAATCGGGGGAGAGGATGCTGACGCCTGCATAGGTCGATTCATCTAGCAAGGCAGGGGGAGATCGGCACTGTGCCGCTAGGGAGTGCCGAGACGGTCGAAGGGGGCCACCCCGGGGTCGTTTGTCCTCCGCCTCTCGAAGAGGTCTAGAAGTCCTGAAAAATCCGTGTGTGAAATAGCCCTAGGCCGCTAGGGAGGGCTGCACGTTGCTCGAAGGGTAGGCCCCAGTAGGGCGACGTTTTGACTCGCGAGGAGTCATTGGCCGCCCTACTTCGGTCAGTCGCGCTGCGGGAGCGAGTCCGGTTGGGCGTCGGGGGCGATGAACTTGTCAGCGAGGAGCCGCTGAATCTGTTCGTCGTCGGTCCAGTGGGGGAGAAGATCTCCTTGGTAGACGTGGTTGATCTGGCCGGTGGCACTCCTAACCAGCACCAAAGGGCCGGTTACTCGGTAGTTCATTTCGATGCCCCCTCTGCGCCGAACAGAGCATCGTAAGTCGACTGCAGGGCATCAGGCGTTGCGGTCTTGTTGATCCCGGATGTGCGGGCCCAGACGTTCATCCGGCTCTGGAAGTCGTGAAGTCCCGGGTGAGGGATGTCGTGCATTCCGTCTTCGGCGAATTGCTGGAGCCATTTATATACCTTCGCCGGGTTGGATTCAGCGGCTGCTCCATGTCGCATGTTCCAAGGGAAGCTGTTGAGTACGGCGGGGTCAAGACCGGACGCAGTGAACGCCGGCAGGTCACCTCCAACGAACATCGTCGGAGCGGGACCACCTCTGAGGGCAGCGGTAGCGACGCCAGGCTGTTCTACCTGTAAAGCCTCGAGCGAGGGATTGGGGCCATACGGATCCGCGTTCACGGGGCGATTGGTCCAAGGGCTGATCATCATTTTGTTCTCCTCATGAGTTTTACTTTCTGCCGAAGAGCTGCTCGTATAGCAGGTCATCGTTCGTTTTGAGTCTGATTGGGCTCGCTCCTGGTCGAAGGTTCTCGACCTTCGGAGTCGGAGGCCGCGGGCTGTTGTCTGACTCTTCTGGCTTCGACATGTGTCGTCCTAACTCGTTCGCAGAGATTCTTTGTACGACTCGACTTCTGCGCGGCTGAAGCGCCATGGTTTCCCTTGACTACCACCGGTGCCGCTCAGGGAGCTAGCGATGCGGGTGACTTGCCGGGGTGAGAGGGAGAGAATGTCTGCGGCTTCGCGAGCTCCGATTTCGTCTTTCCTCGGCTTATTCAAGGGTGACATTTCAGCCATCGCTTGGACGTCCGACCGTCGAAGTGCTTGTAGTTCTTCGAGGGCGAGTGGAGCTGCTCGGTGAAGTAGCGTCTGCATTTGCTGGACAGGTGGCGACGAGCTGATGCCGTTGACTTTGCGGTGCTGCTCAATCCCGAGGTCGACAAAGCGCGTCACGAGGAGTACCGCCTCACGTTGCAGCAGCACGGCACCGCCAATGATCTGCAACGCCGGCGACGGTAGCCCGCTCATTGGTCACCACCCAACGTGGGAAGCGCCTCTTTGTGATCCATAAGGATGGTGGTGCTGAGATCTCGCAGACCCGGTACGGCATTGGCTTGCTGGTCAAACAAGTCGGCGATATCACCGAGGGCGATACTTACTACTTGTGCGGTCTCCGGGTCGGTCAGGCTCTCTACTGCTCTGTGAAGTAGCAGATCGCGCTGGGCGTGTGTGGACAACAGGAGATCGATGGTGAGGTGCTGGGCGACTAGTCGGAGTTCGGCGTGGGTTCTCATCGGGAGCCTTTCGTGTTGTAAGTGCTGTAGGTCTTGCCTGCCCAGTACCCCGCCTTGGGCCGCTCGAGATCGCCGTAGACGCGGCATAGAGCGAACAGCGGGCAGGAGTTGCAGATGGGGCCCATTACGGCTTTGTCGTCGGCTGTGGGGCTGTCTGCGGTGAACAACTCGAGTCCGCTGCATTCGGGCTCGGTGGAGATCATCGCGAGGGAGAGTGCCGCATAGGCCTCAGATGCGCGGCTCATGCTTGCACCTCACCAAGCTTGATGATGCGGTGTTCGCGTGTGCATGAAGCGCAGCATCTCCGAGCCTGCAGCAGCGCGTAGGCCTCTCGAGCTTCTGATTCGAGTGGGAACAGTCGGATGCTGCCTTGACCGCACCAGGTCACGATTGCGAAGACGCCGACGTTCATGCTGCACCCCCAAGGGGGCTACAAGAAGTGTCAGAAGTGTAAGTTTCGGGACTTGGCAAACTTGCACTACTTGCGGTTCTTATAGGGATGTACTTGCCTCTTTCGGCTTTCTCGATACGACCCGCATCGAACGCGCGCTTTATGTAGGCATCGATCGTGCCCTCCGGGATGTGCGACAACAGGATCTTCAAGTCCTTGGGGGAGATGCCCTCGGGGTGTTCCGAAATCTTGTTGATCACCTCTGTGGATTTGTCTCCGAGCCCCTCGGTCGCCCGAGCAGTCTGGGCACGCTGGGCGGCTTCTCCGAGACTGTCGCCGTCAAGATTCCATTGACCGTTCTCTGTCATGGTCAGCGAATACTCTCCCTCTGCAGCATCTCGAGAAGTGACATAAAGGGTGGCGCGCTTTTCATTCCGTTCTCGCTTGAGCAGGAGCACGGTGTCTGCCGCGCCCGCGATGCCCTGGGTGCCCGATACAGCGTCGAGGAAGTCGCCCGCGTCCATCTTTCGGGTGTGGTGCACAATAACCAGCGACGAGCCGGGTACTGCGTCCGCGGTGGCTTTCAGGTCAGACAGAACCTTGTAGTCGTGCCCGTACTGGCTGCCATTCCCTGCGGGCGGCATGACCTTGCCGAGAGTGTCGAGAATGACAACTGGATCGAGCCCCGCGTGAGTCTGCATGAAGGTCTGAATGGTCGGCAGAACTTCTCCGGTTGCCACCGCCACGATGAACTCGAGGTTGGCGGAGATCTCCGTGGGCGCCAGTCGAATTAGTCGATCCTGCAGCCGGCGCTGTCCATCCTCGAGAGCCAGATAGAGGACAGGGCGAGGTTTGCCGATCGGAATAACACCAAACGCCTCCCCACCACGAGCGAGCTCCACGCCCAGCCCGAGGACCATCCAACTCTTCCCAATCTTCGGCGCGGCAACGAGAAGCGTCATGCCTTCGGGGATGATTCCGGGAACCACGTACTGGACGGGCGGGAACTGCTGCTGCATGAGCCATGCCGCGTCGAACCTTGCGGCGCTCATGCCGTCACCCCTGAATAGATCGCTGCGCGTAGCGCTTCGAGGTCGGCAAACGCAAGACGGTTCGAGGGCTCTCGGAGCGGGGGATTGAACATGCGAGCGTACAGTCGATCAAGCTCGAAGTTCAGGCGTCGGATCTCTCCCTGGCACTGCTCGTAGCCCGCAGACCAGCCGGCCAGGTAAACCTCGTATCGGGGGTTACTGCTTCCTGCTGAAATCTCGGTCAGGTCGATATCTCCGGTAAAATCAGAGTGAGCAAACGGCTTGGCGGCTTGAGCTTCGATCGCCTCGGTTCCCACACCGGGGCGATTTCTCTCGGCGCTCACGCGCGATCTCCAAGATTCATGCGGGAGATGGCTGGCATTGCCGCGAAGCCGGCCGGTATTGCAGTTCCGACCTTCTGATTGTTCATCACAGCCATGTCATAGGCGAACGCCTCGGCTGTCGTCGGCAGCTCGACCAGAGCGAGATCATCGATAAGGGTTGCGGCGACATCGAAGCCGTAGTCCCGCACATACCGGCGAATGGCACGAGTGACGCGCGACGGTGAAGCAGAACGATCGGTCGCCTCGAGATTAGCGTGGGCGCGACGGATGAGACTTTCAACCGTTTCCG
>Ga0247741_1002526_pt1 | contig 10148 bp, 14 predicted proteins | sample UWRJL213509R2_FD_180945 | JGI IMG/M metagenome (GOLD analysis project Ga0247741, IMG submission 180945) | Plant litter microbial communities from Arlington Agricultural Research Station in Wisconsin, United States - UWRJ-L213-509R-2 | ecosystem: Environmental > Terrestrial > Plant litter >...
ATCCTGTCAGAGATAAAGAACATGAGGTAAAACATAACTATGGAACATCGAAAGCGGAGTTCAGAAGCGGATAAAAATAAGCATCAAAGGACAGCAAGCGCTGAGAACATAGAAGTAGTCGCGGCATGAATGGGAAAAGGAATGGAAGAGGACGCGAGTCTAAATGATCAGTTTATTAGATACGGCCTTCGCAGGCAATAATTTTTATGCAGTATGTTCCGCTAACAAGGTCAAATCATCATGGCTTTCCGGCCGAGGCTTGAGCGGCTGCTTGTGTTTGCTGCGGAAGGGTATGAGCGCACAGCAAAGAAATAAGGAGGCAGGGTACTAACCAGATAGGCCATCAATTGCTGGTACTGAGCGTTCGGCGCTGCTGGAGGTGTAGCATTACTTAGAGCCCCAGGTGGTGGGGTGTTCATGTGGGGTGGAGGTGGCATCCCGTAAGGTTGAGCTGCTGCTGGGGGGCGTGGTTGCTGAGCCTGTGCAGATTGTAGCAGAGCTAGAATGTTCGGAGGTAGGCCAGCCAGAGCATGGTTGTTCAGAGGAGCCGCGGGTGGAACACTTGCCGAAGGCGGCGGAGGCATAGGCGGTGCGCCGTATGGGTTGGGTGGAAGTGCACCAGGGTAACCACCGCTTGCAGGAGGTGGTGGATAGTAAGAGTGCGGAGGAGGTTGCTGGAGTGCTGGAGGCATAGGAGGCATTCCCTGATGAGCCGGTGGACCAACTGGTGCTGCTGGAGGTCCTGCTCCTGTTGGTTGCTTAAGGGCAGCCAGTAACTACGGGGCAAACATAAGAATGTTATCTTTCGTTGAACGAGTGATAATGCTTACCTGCTGGACCTTACGTGCTTGTTCCAAGCGATCATCAGCAGGTGGCTAAGAGAATATTAGACTCGCGTCGCTCATGGAAAGTAAGGCAAACATACAGCAGTAGCAACAGCAGGTGGTGGCGGAGGAGGCGCAGCGGGCATACCATACCCAGAAGGTCCTCCGCCGTAACCGCCACCCGGAGGTCCTCCATATCCACCACGGTTGTTGTCGTTCCGGTCATTGTAACCTCCAGGACGTCCTCCACGATGTGAATTGAAGTCGTCATCGTACCGACCTCCACGACCTCCTCGAAAGTCGCGGTCGCGGCCATAATCACCACCCCGACGATCATCATAGTCGTCGAAGCCCCTACCACGGCCACGACCTCGTCCGCGACCTCTTCCACCCCTTCCGCCCCCTCTGTCATCATGATCCCGACCCCCGCCCTCCCTATACAACCGTGAGATTGATGAAATGGGAAAGCCACAGTGGTCGCTTACCTTTGGTTCGTGGGGCCAGAGTCGTTGATATCCCAGGCAAATACAATATCCATTATTCCATCCTGTAGTCCTTGATGTCTCAGCCGGTCATGCGATTCTATACAGGCCTTTGGAGAGGAGATTATTCTTAGGTAACTTCGAAAGATGAGTGGTACTTGCCCTGGTATCATAAAATTCAACGTATCTTGAGTCAAAACGGTCAGCCACGGGTCTGACAGACTTGACATCGCCAAACTGCTGAAATTTGCGCCGGACTTCATTGTCGTCGATTGGTTGACCTGAAGGAGAGCTGCGCAGGGTAACTTGCAGCGTTCCTTGTAGTTGCTATTGATTTTGGGTTATAATTGCCGGGTAGCTCATTGAAAATGACAAACTGACCTGACTCTTTTCGCGGTCCTGCCCTTTCTGATCATCACGTGGAAGAGAATAATGAACGTCAATCTTGACGGAAGAGGAGAACAATGAGTTCGACAAAACGTATATAAGCTGCACAGGTGCTCACGGGTCGACCACTAATTTCAGACCCTTGAAGGCGATCTCTGGCTCTCTCGGCTGCGCGCAGATCGAACTGCGAGGGTAAATGGTTTAGAGGCACTTCAAAGGTACGCTTGTTCGCTGCTTGCTCACGTAGGTAACGAAGACCATTCCTCGAGTTGATATTAGGTCAAAGAAAGTTTTGATTTCACCATGTTCTTCAAATATCCGGCGAACATCCTCACTTGGAGTTTCGTACTGTGGTGATCATGTCAGCGACTGTGCAGTTTACAAAGGAAGTTCAAGAAGTGTCGAAAGTGAACAGGCTGCGAAACCTTCGAATCCAAGGTTGACTTGCCTTAATGTTGCGAATAAACAGAGTGCGACATGGTCTTTCGCGCTGAATGCGCTCTTCGATGATAGAATCGTGCACCTTATCGTCTCTATCTTTCTTGAGAGGGCGTCGATTTCCTCGGTCGTCTTCGCCATCATAGCCAGGTCCGTCTAACAGAGATAAATAGTCACATGTGAGAAACTTATAGTCACAGCAATAGAGGCAAGTGGAGGATGAGACGTAGCACGGAGCCAAGGGCAAGCCAAAATTTAGAGACTCATGAACACTTCACTGACAGCTGAAGCGATGCTCAAAGTTTGGCCATTACTTCAAGAGTTCAACCGGGGTGCCGTTGTTAAAAAAACGCAGCAACTCGTAGAAATATGCAGGTTGACTTGCTGCGCACGGCCCCGTGGAGGGTGGAGGATGCATGCCACTATCCTCGCAACGAAATTCATAAAGCATGCGAAGTATGCACTAGAGCTCGCTGTTCATGTCAATCTCAGTGGTAGCGTACCTTCATATTTTGAATATCCATGGTTATAGCCAGAGGGTGGAGGTGCTGAAAAATGTGCAGGCGTCGACTCTGGATAACTGTTATTTTGATAATATGGTGAGGGTTGTGGGTCGGGCTGGTGCTCATAAGTATTGTAGCCAACCATATCGCCTTGGTTGTAGCCTTGATCATAAGGGCCTTGGTTGCTCATGTGCGGGTCATGGTTCCCATATCCACCTCGGCCACGGTTGAAACCGCCTCTTCCTCTGTGCGGAGGGCCCCCTCTTTCTGAATAGCGATGACCTCTTTCATTGCCAGGACCAGGAGAGCTATTTCCCCGTCGACCTGGGGAATACTCGAAGCTTTGATTGTAAGGATGGTGTCGGTTCATGATTCTGAGTGAGAACGGCTCAAGTGACGTGGAACCAGTGACGAGCCGCAAGATAGCACACGGAGAGGCTGGTTGTATAAGAGAAGCCCCGTAAATGAGCTGAAAAGGAACGAGCTCAAAACTCAGCACTCAGGCAGTGGAGATGATGTAGCACTGATAAGGGACGAAGATGGTGGTTGGGGAAAGAGAATTGCGAAGAAGAAAATCGCCCGTCGATGGAATTGGAAGGCAGCCGGAGAATGCCGAGCTATTGAGGCCAATTGCAGCCAGGCTGCGGTGCTCGCATCAGTCCACCTTTGCTGCTCCTCATCTCTTAGCGACCATGTCCAAACAATTCCAGTTCAAACTCGTCCTTCTAGGTCAGTCATTTGGGTCTTTCTTCCAAAATAGCTGGCTTATGCTACCCTAGGTGAATCGGCTGTTGGAAAGTCGAGGTAGGTCTCAAACAGCGCTCATTTCCACAGTCGCCTAACACCTGGCAAGTCTTGTGCTTCGCTTCGTCAAGGACCAGTTTGATGACTACCGGGAGAGCACGATAGGAGGTAAGCACGATCCATACCCAAGATATGCAAGTCCTAACACCCTTTCAGCTGCTTTCCTGACTCAGACCGTCACCCTCGAAGACTCAACGACTGTAAAATTCGAAATATGGTTAGCTTTAGGTCTACTTTCTCTTTTGGTTCCCGCTTAATGCTCTGGTAGGGATACTGCTGGTCAAGAAAGATATAAGGCAAGTTCCTCTGCCCATGTTCTAAACGCTTCGTGGAGCTGACCTGCTTGGCTTGTTTAGTCTCTCGTACGTACCCCAACCACGCTCCCAAACCACAGCTATCTTATTTCAGATACCAGGCACCAATGTACTACCGAAATGCCAACTGTGCAGTTGTGGTGTATGATATCACCCAGGCAGCCTCATTGGAGAAGGCTCGCACTTGGATAAGGGAGCTACAACGTCAGGCTGACCCATCGATAGTCATTGCCCTATGCGGAAATAAGCTGGATCTGGCCGCCCGACGCCAAGTGTCGCAGGAGGAAGCAAAGAAATATGCTGATGAAGAGGGCCTCATGTGGACGGAAACCAGTGCAAAGAGCGGAGAAGGAGTGACGGAGATCTTCACAGCCATTGGTGCGTAGTGTGTGGTGCCTGCCTGAACGACCTTTTCTTACACTTTGATTAACAATTCAGCCAAGAAACTGCCGCAGACAGCGCCCAGCGCTACGAGGGCCGCTGGTGGACGAGCTGGACCTTCTACTGCGCGAGCTGGTGTTGATCTCAACAAGCAGTCAGCTGCGCCAGGACAACCCGAAGCCTGCAATTGTTAACTCTCTTGCACGACAGCATTCCCTATGCGCCGTACACGTATGCTTCCGTTTTTGTTCCTGTTGTAGCTGCATTCCTTCTGTCACCAGCTTTCATTCTGGTACTTTGGACCTTCCGGGATACACAGACCCATCTCTCCAGCTTCTCAGCGTTGTGAATTGTTTAGTAGGATGCGAGGATGCGTTTCAAATTCCATGAATTCCATTCTATATAACAATATATGGTGCAGCGACTTACATTTAATTTACATACATTGCATAGCTTAGAGTCCTGTCTGTCAGAAGCCTGCAGCCTCCAATCCCTTCCTAATATCAGCATGTGCAAGTTCAGAGAGCTGAACCTCCTGACTTCTCGTCCAGTACCAATTTTGGTCCTTCACGATCACTTCTCGTAAATGCGTTTCGATGAACTGAGTCGTCGAGTCGCTGGGTGCAATGTTGTACGGACGAGACTGGAACTTCAGCATGTTCGTGATGATCTCGTACCAACGCGCTCTTTGGAAAAAGTTGATCTGGTCGTCCGCTTGCTTGTATTGTTCTTGTACGTGCATAATGTCCGTCAGGAACATGGTGATGAACGGAACGCAAGGACCCTCTGCTTGTTGAAGAAGGGCCCTGTAGCCAGCGAATCCCCCAGTTGGCTCGTTATGACGTAGGAGGGCATCAAGATTCGACTTGCGGCCCACATGCGCCCAAGTCAAGTGCAGCCGGGTGATGACGGTGCTCGAGAGTGCAATGATGATGGCACTCATGGAAGCAAAGTTACTGAGAGCTCGGCATTTCTGTTATCAAATGTGATTAGCGTCCAAAACTCATGCATGATCAGACGCACCTCTGCCACCTTGATCCAAAATTCGACCGTATCTGCTCGTTTCGAGAGGGTCTCATTGTTCAATATACTGGTTTTGACCCAAGATCCCAGCTTATCGTGTGTGGCACAAAACTCTTGCAGCTTCACCACCGTCTCGCCATTTTGGATCTTGGCGTAGTTGAGGCATTCTTGAGGGGTCACTTTGACATACAATGAGGACTCGAGCAGTGTAAGTTGCTCGGCAATATCGACTGGATCAAGCTTGAGAAGGTCGTTTTTATGAGCCTTCGACTTCCGGGCCTTCTTTTGCGAAACTGTCGTCGTGGCGTTGGGCACGGTGAACGTCTGTAAAGATAATCAAGCGGATGAGCAATCAGAAGACAACGGCACGGCTCACCAAACGTTCCACCGTTCTAGTAATCGCAGTCGCAGTTATAAGCAGGGTAGGGGAGTTGATGGTGCCCAAGAAGTCCGCTAGACGCTGAGAAACGTGCGGCTCTTCCTCCAGCATACGGTTCTCTTCCAGCCATATTCCAAACACTTCAAGAACGCGTTGTTGAACTGGCAAGCGGAGGTATAGCTTCCATTCTTTTCGCTCAGATTCTGTCAAAGATTTTGGGGGCTTTACGTGGAAGCGATCAAGAAGCATCTCGAATAGCCGATTTGCAGTTGTGAATGTGCGAAAAGTCATGAGAAAAACGTTAGTGAATGCTCTGCATTCAGCTATTTCTGCTTTGACGTATGTCAGAAGGCTAAGCGTTGACAACAAAGTATTGATCACCCACTCGTAAGATCAGTCGTAGGTATATCAGTCGTCAATCGTTCGACAAGCGCCAACAGTGTTCCAGAACGAATGTTGCCTTTGCCATCTTCATCAATTTGAGCTTTGAGTTGTGGTTGCAGATACCACTGCTTTCCGCCCTGTGAAATAGTATGGTGATGCTGTTGGGTGGGATGGTGGTGATTTGTGCCCTCGCTCATCGTCCTTCTCTGCGACCTTTCCTCCCGTACGCGTTTGGAAAGAGCTTGGAATGATCCAGCGATGTCAGGACTAGCAATCTTATCAATTTCCTTTGAGTTGTTGGACTCTATCAGAGTCGATAGTCGCGAAAGAGTGGTGTTGTCGTTGAGTATCACTGGGCGCCGACGAAGGCTCCTTTGCGCCGTCAAGGAGCCCGAGCGGTTACGATTATCATCCGACTGAGGGGGTGGAGTCTTCGAAGACTTCCTGACAGAGCTGGAACGAGATGGAGGACGTGGCATTGGAGAGGTAGGAGAGGGAGGAGGATTTGGTCGAGAGCGCGGAGAATCAATGAAGTATGGGTTGACGTTCTCGTCTCTCCTCCCATTCGTTTGTATGACCTCTCGAGGAATACTGTGAAGTGTCGCGCTAGAATTGGAGGTGGAAGCCTGTTCAGTGTTCGAGTCAGTAAAATACGTTAGATAAGATGAAGTGTCACGTACCAGGGTACTTGCATCATCATCTAGAAGGGCTGTCGTGTCGTCCGGATCGAAAATAAGATTGCTCACAAGAGGTATGGAATTATAAAGCTGTTCAGCTTCATACTCGGGTATCCTAAACTCCTCCCCAATGTTTCGTAGTCTGTCCGTCATCTCTTCTGAGAGAGGATTGACGTAGGCTTGAGGTATCCAGCCGACGACAGGGACTGGTTCCTGCCTCATTGCAGCCCACCAACCCGTATCATCGCGCTTGATAATATCCAATATCTCTCCCTTCCTGAATGAGAGAAGACCAGCCTCTTCTGAATCGAAATCAAACAAGCAGAGAACAGAGAAAACGATGTTCTCTTCGTTCCCAGTCGGTGGATCGACCTCCTGCGCTTCAGCTCTCAACATCATCGCAGCTGAAGAGGGTGTATGCGCCGTTAGGAGGACTTTGGATGATGTGTATGGGGAAGGTTCGATGCGGAGGTGAAGAGACTGACGCACAGCCTGCGAGCGTGTCTGAGAAGCGGCCATTGGGAGTCTAAATGTAACGGGTGGATGTCAACAAACCGCTCCTGACCAGTCAAAACCCAACGGAGCCGATTGAGCTGGTAGAGGTGACTTGAAAAGAGGCCTAGTGTGGTGAAAGGACGTGAAATGGAGAAGCCTATTGGCTGTCATCCGCCCTTTCGTTATATTGGGCTGGTGTTCCTTGTTGACGACCATCACCAAGCGTAGACCGCCTAGCAAAATGTTTTATCTCAGATGCACACGGTCGAGGCATGCCAGCATCAGAGAGACTATTCCAGACATGTTCTCGCACTTTCTCCTCTGTTCTCAAGGTTATTTACAACCAAAGCCACCTCGACAATGTCAGAAACGCGCTGAAAGTACTTTGGAATATCCGTTGTCGACTGCATGGGAATATTGCCGCTGTTATCATCAATAACAACCGATCTCCGAGTTACCTTGTGAGATTCCTTTACAGCCAATCAGCTGACCACGGCACTAGGAAATTGCATTGGGCGGCGCTTTCTGTTTCAGTCAACGTTCACTGCGTCGAGGTCACTAGGAACGATTGCTACCCTTTGGTCGAGTGTAGAATTCCCTAGGATTTCAATCAGAGCCGTGGCGGAGATCCACTAGGGGGTTTCGGGTTCGATCGCTATAAGCGCTCGGAAACTACAGTGCGTATGCTCAATACCTCAGGCTCAGGAAAGTTTCTGAATGTGACGCAGATCATGTCCATGTGGAACGCTCCGAAAGCAAAGGTGAGAGATCTTCCACGTTCGATACCCCATGCTGCTCGAAGAGCAAGCGACTTACGGACTTTTCTGCCTCCAAGGTCCAACTACGGTATGTTTTATGATACATGAGCAGAAGGGCACGTTCTGAGGCAAATGAGATCGTAGACTCTCTGTCCAACGATTGCGAACTTTGCAACAGAAGAAGGAGGCTCAGGCAAAGGCCTCTCGCCGAGACATCGCTACTCTCATAGAGAGAGGCAAAGTAGAGACGGCCCGTATCAAAATTGAAACAAGTACGCCCTGGACGCCCATCGAATTGTTGTGCATTTACTCATTCATTTCTTCCGTTGTCAGTCATTAACGAAGACATACATGTAGAGCTTCTGGAACTCTTGGAACTTTATTGCGAGCTGTTGCTTGCGCGCTTCGGTTTACTTGATCAAAAGTGAGTTTGCGTAGAACGAACCCTATCCAACATTAATGAATCTCCTCAGCTCCCGAGAGCCAGATCCAGGTAAAGTACTCATCGTCTCGCGTGACGAAACTGGATATTCATATTGCCTTTCAGGAATTGCTGAAGGAGTGTGCAGCATCATACACGCCGCTCCTCGTACAGAGCTGAAGGGTCAGTTTCTGCCACCCTGAGATATCTCCGGTTATCGAATTCTCCGACAGAGCTCCACATCCTCAGGGATATCCTAATGCACAAATATGGCCGCGAATTTTCTGTTGCAGTCATGGAGAATCGAGATGAATGCGTCAGTAAACGTGTACGAGCCATTCCCAAATAACTGGTATCTACATACCCTGACAGGTGATCTGATAGGTGATGAGCAAACTAACGACAGCTACACCTCCACTAAATTTAGTGGATGCATATCTGGCCGAAATTGCTAGGGCTTACCGAGTGCCTTGGGCCCCAGTAGACGCATCAAGCGCCCGCGATGATACAGACGCCACTGATGAAGTCCCTGTAAGTCTTACAGTCGGACGGATCATTTAACGAAGCTGACGATGAAGCTTGATAGGACGAGGAGAAAGAAGAAGAGAAAGAGAAAGAAGCACCAATCCAGACGAAGGTCGAGGACAAGCCTAAAGACATAACAACTTCCGATAAGGGTCAAAGAACAACTTCTGTGAGCCCGTCCCCATCGAATAAACCAAAGGACACCAAGGACACGAAGCAGACGTCCTCGCCTTCCCCTCCAGAAGACGAATTTGAAGCTCTCGCAAAACGTTTCGCCGAACTCAAGAAACGTTAAGCGATGTCAGTCACGGGCGTATGATCTATGTTTTCCGTACATGACTTTTAGCACCGAACTATATCACATCGATTAGATTCAACCTGCCCAGTAAACGAAATATTCCCAACCACCGGCTTTTGAGTGCTCTCTCCGACGATGCACGTATGGGGTTGTTTGGACGTTTACGGCAAACTGATTGATGTCCGGAAGTGGTTTTACACTTTTAACTTGGGAAGCGGAGGTAGCGAACCTTTAATATTGAGGCCCTGTACATATGTTTGAACCTGCAACATGATTTGGACAACCCGACCTCTGATATACCCTGAAAACGGTGGCGAGTCATGAATCTTGCGGTCGCTGATGATTTACTTTCATCGACATTTGTTGTAGGTGCTATCCATCAAGATACGTTTCTTGTGGCATCCTGAAGTGGTGAAGGATTTTCCGACTGCAGACGCCGGTCACCAGTGGGTGCTGTAAGATCTCTGGGATAAATGTAGCATATCCTCCACATTTTTGACCGTACCGTGGAGAACAGAGATACCAATCACTAGATGGGTATGTCATTCAAACAACTTATCCTCGAAAGCAGTTATTATCGTGGAAGAATATTTTCCTCCACAGACACGCCTTCGTACAATTCTTGAGAGACTATGTTCTTCAAAGTCCCATAAATATAGCGGCTCTGGAGCGGATAGTACCGGCTGACATCCGACTGAAGAGTAACGGGCTCGAGTGAAACTCCAATGCCACATGTCCAAACCACGGTTGGGGATGTCAAGGCAGGCAGGGGGCCTGCATCAGCAGAAGGGGATCCAGGTATTCGGTGGCTTCTATCGACTGCCATTTAACGCAAATTGGCAGATATAAATGCAGCCATGAGCGTTCGCCAAGCACCTCTCGCTGACCTTCTGGAGCCGCCGACCGCGTATAGCAGGGGGAAATCCTAGATGGGGGTCATCAGACTAGCTGCAAGCTGATGGATTTAATTTTATTCTTGAGGTTCGAACCATAAATTGAAGACCTTTTCAGCGAGGGACCTATTCGGCGGTGGTAGGGAGAGCCAAGGGGGTAAC
>Ga0247741_1002527_pt1 | contig 10148 bp, 6 predicted proteins | sample UWRJL213509R2_FD_180945 | JGI IMG/M metagenome (GOLD analysis project Ga0247741, IMG submission 180945) | Plant litter microbial communities from Arlington Agricultural Research Station in Wisconsin, United States - UWRJ-L213-509R-2 | ecosystem: Environmental > Terrestrial > Plant litter >...
GAAGGATATAAGAACCTCGTAAAGCTGACCAGCCTGGGATATATCGAGGGAATGTACAGCAAGTATCCGCGTATCGACAAGGACCTGATCCATAAATACCACAAAGGGTTGATCGCCACTACCTGTTGCCTGGGTGCGCTGGTGCCACAGACTATCCTAAAAAAAGGGGAAGCGGAAGGGGAAAACGAATTCAAATGGTGGCTGAATATTTTCCAGGAAGACTATTATGTAGAACTTCAGCGCCACGGCATCCCGGACCAGGAAAAAGTAAATGAGGTCTTACTTCGGTTTGCAAAAAAATATAATGTGAAAGTGATTGCCAGCAATGACAGTCACTATGTGGATAAGGAAGATGCCAACGCCCATGACATCCTGCTTTGTATCAATACCGGCGAAAAGCAGAGTACTGAAAAGATGGGCATGATGAGTGACGATGATGTCTACGCCAAAAACAAACGTTTTGCTTTTCCCAACGACGAATTCTTTTTAAAGACGACCGACCAGATGAGTGCAGTGTTTCACGACCTGCCGGAAGCCATCGACAATACCAATGAAGTCATCGGCAAGATCGATGTCCTCGACCTGAAAAAAGAGATATTACTTCCGTTTTTTGAAGTACCACCTCCCTTCAAGACGCAGGATGAATATCTGGAGCATCTTACCTGGACGGGCGCAAAGGAACGTTATCTCGTTCTTACCCCGGCGCAGGAAGAACGTCTTCAATTTGAACTCGGCATCATCCGCAAGATGGGGTTTGCCGGTTACTTCCTCATCGTGAGTGATTTTATCAGGCATGGACGCGATATCGGGGTATTTATCGGCCCCGGCCGTGGGTCCGCCGCCGGAAGTGCGGTGGCTTATTGCATCGGTATCACCAATATAGATCCTATCAAGTACAACCTCCTGTTCGAAAGGTTTCTCAATCCTGAACGTAAGAGCATGCCCGATATCGATACGGATTTTGATGACGATGGCCGCCAGAAAGTGATCGATTATGTAGTAAAGAAATACGGAAAGAACCAGGTAGCCCAGATCATCACTTATGGTACCATGGCCGCCAAAAGCAGTATCGCGGATGTGAGCCGTGTAATGGATCTGCCATTGGCCGAAAGCAGGGCTATCAGTAAACTCGTTCCGGAACGCCCCGGAATAAATCTGAAAAGATTGATATTTGCTCCGCTGACCACTAAAGAAGCAAAAGGCGGTACGGAAAAGAGCCTTGAAGAGAAAGAAGGGCTGATGGGAGAAGATGCGGAGAATATTAAAAAACTTCGTGAGATATACAATGGTAATGGACTGGATTCCAGCATTTTAAAAGAAGCAGTAAAATTAGAAGGTTCGGTACGAAATACTGGTGTTCACGCTTCGGCGATCATTATCGCACCTAAAGACCTGACCGACTTATTACCCGTTGCCACCAGTAAGGAATCTGAATTATGGCTCACGCAAATTGAGGGAAACAGCATTGAAGAAGCCGGTGTGATCAAGATGGACTTCCTGGGTTTAAGGACCCTGAGCATTTTAAAAACAGCGCTCCGGCTGATCAAGCAGAACCATAATGTCGATATCGCGATAGATGATATTCCACTGGATGACGAAAAAACCTATGCTTTATACCAAAAAGGTGATACAAATGCCACTTTTCAGTTTGAAAGCCCCGGGATGCAGAAATATCTCCGTGAACTGAAACCAGATAAGTTTGATGACCTGATCGCTATGAACGCCCTGTACCGGCCAGGCCCGATGGCGTACATTCCTCAGTTCGTTGCCCGTAAGCATGGGCGTGAAATAGTGGAATATGATCTTCCTGACATGGAAGAATACCTGCAGGATACATATGGTATCACCGTTTACCAGGAACAGGTAATGTTGCTTAGCCAAAAGCTGGCAGGATTCAGCAAAGGAGATGCCGATATTTTGCGTAAAGCAATGGGTAAGAAGCAGAAAGCAGTGCTAGATAAAATGAAACTTCAGTTCATTGATGGGGCTGTAGCTAAAGGCCATCCTGCCAATAAACTGGAAAAGATATGGACGGACTGGGAGGCATTCGCTCAATACGCCTTCAATAAATCGCATAGTACCTGTTACGCTTTTGTGGCGTACCAGACTGCTTATATCAAAGCCCACTACCCAAGCGAATACATGGCGGCGGTACTGAACCATGCAGGAAGTATCGACAAGATCACTTTCTTCATGGAAGAATGCAAACGGATGGGTATCAAGGTACTGGGGCCGGATATCAACGAGAGCCAGAATGGTTTTGCGGTAAATGATAAAGGAGAGATCCGGTTCGGATTCAGTGGTTTAAAAGGTGTGGGTGAAAATGCGATTGAGAATATCATAGAAGAAAGAGATAAGCATGGACGTTTCATAGATTGTTTTGACCTGGTCAAAAGAGTTAGCCTTAGAGCGGTGAGTAAGAAGAGTTTAGAAAGCCTTATCTATAGTGGAGCTTTCGATTGTTTTAAAGATATGCACCGGGCCCAATATTTCTTTACCGCCCCGGGAGATGTATTGAACCTTGAAAAGATCGTGAAGTTCGGGCAGGTTTACCAAAGTAATTCTCAAAGTACCAGCAATACGCTTTTCGGCGACCTGCAGATGCCCGACATTATGCCGCCCAAACTGGCGCTTTGTGCTCCATGGCAATTGATCGAACAGCTCGATTTTGAAAAGGAAGTGACGGGTATGTATATGAGTGGGCATCCCCTCGATAATTTCAAGTTTGAATTAAGGCATTACAATATCACCCCTCTTGGCCAGTTCACCGAGATCAAAAACGCGCCGGGCATACCTCCTACCGGCACCAATTTCCGCCTGGCGGGATTGGTGATCGATGCCCAGCACCGCTTAACAAAAACGGGCAAGAACTTTGGAATACTTCACGTGGAGGATTTCAGCGGTAAAGCCGAGTTCATGCTTTGGAGTGAAGATTACGTGAAATATACCAATTATCTCGAAAAGGGAATGATCGTAATGATTGAAGGTTCGTTCAAAAGCCGGTTCAATAGCGACCAGTACGAATTCAAGATTGCGAAGCTTCATTTGTTGGAAACGCTCAAATCGACCATGACGAAACAGATCGTGATTGATGTGGCTCCGCAGCATATCGATAGTCAGTTTGTAGATTTTATCGATACGAACATTAAAGAACATCCGGGTAAATCATCCATCAAGTTCCAGATAACCGATCCTGTGCAGCAGATCAAAGTGAGCATGTATACGCTGGAGAAAGGATTTACAATGAATGATGAAATGGCCGTGTTCTTGAATGAGAACAGCAATGTGGAAGTGAGTGTGATGACCGCTTGATTTATTACACGAATTAATGCGAATCACACAGATGACACGAATTGATTTAAAAATTCTGAACTTATAAGCTATGTGTGAGATACTTTTAATCCATTACTGAATCTCTGTCAGTTAATAATTTTAACTAATAAGAGAGCTAAATCCATAAAGTCCTTGCCATCTGTGATTCTTTTCGAATTACGATATTATTCACACTGACAAATAGATTGTGCATATGTCAACGGGGCATGGAATGTGGAATGGATGTAAATTTGCATAATACAAGTAAGCAGATGCTAGATACTGGTTACTGGATGAGGTTCGAAAAGGGGAAGTCCGATCGAGAATGGATATATCCAGTATCAAGGATCCAGCATCCAGCATCAATTATTAAACACATTTTAAAACATAAATATTATGGCACTCGAATTAACAGATTCAAACTTCCAGACTGAAGTGCTGGAATCGGATAAACTAACAGTAATTGATTTTTGGGCAGAATGGTGTGGACCATGCCGTGCGATAGGGCCAGTGATTGAAGAACTCGCAAAAGATTATGAAGGTACCGTGAAGATCGGTAAAGTAAACGTGGATAATAATCCGCAGGTTTCGATGAATTATGGTATCACCAGCATCCCGGCTATCCTTTTTGTAAAGAATGGTGAAGTGGTAGACAAACTGGTAGGTGCTCAGCCAAAAGCCAACTTCGTGAAGAAGATCGAAGCACACAAATGAGGCGATAAGAGTTCAAAAAGTTTAAAAGCTCAAATGTTCAAAAGGTTGAAGGCCTTATTTGGATATCGATAATAATACTGAAGTTTTGAGGGTTTTTTAAGATCCCCGGCCGGGAGGTTGGGGATTTTTATTTCCCACCAAGACGCCGAGACACGAAGGATCACAAAAAGATGATGAATTATCAAATGTAAAATGCAGGCCATTGGATGGCCTGCATTTATCTTAGTGAACCTTTGAGTTCTTTGTGACTTAGTGGTAAATTAACTTGATACCGGTATTACGGGAGTTTCCGGCGCTGCGCCGTGAGGATTGTCTGGTATCTGGCTTGGATCGTGTTTGTAACGGAAAACCAATGGAAATACAATTGCCAGTATCAATGCATAAGCGGCAAATGAAAGCCAGATATTATGCCAGTCCTTGATCTCCACTGCCCTGCTCAGGATACCATCAGTAATGGTACGATCCCCTACAAGGTTTTTGATCGTAGGATTATCAACGGTTGTATGAAGCCCTTCTGCCAGCGAGGACACAGTAGTATAATTGGTGGTGAAATATTTTTGTATCACATAACCGCTTACCGTGCTACCGAAGATGGCGCCGATCCCGTTTACCATCATCATGAACAACCCCTGGGCACTTGCCCGGATCTTTGGAGCTGTGCTGTTTTCAATAAACAGGGAACCGGAAATATTAAAGAAATCAAAGGCCATCCCGTAAACGATGCAGGAAAGAATGATCATCCACAAACCTGCACCGGGATCGCCGTAGGCAAACAAGCCAAAGCGCAATACCCATGCAATCATGCTGAAAAGCATGACATATTTTATCCCGAAACGTTTTAAGAAAAATGGGATCGTAAGAATGAACAGCGTTTCTGATATCTGTGAAATAGACAAAATAATGGTTGAATATTTCACTACCAATGAATTGCTATATACATCGAAGTGTTTGAAATCATCCAGGAAAGTATCCCCGTAAGCATTTGTCAACTGCAGTGCTGCTCCAAGGAACATTGCAAAAACAAAAAATATCGCGATCCTGGGTGTTTTAAATAATGAAAATGCGTTCAGTCCAAGCGCTTCTGTAAAAGATTTTTTTTCCGTTTTACTTCCCAGCGGCGGACAAGGAGGCAGTGAAAATGAATAGATACCCAATGCTATAGCGGCAGCGGCTGCAATGTAAAACTGATAAGCCGTGGCTTTATTACCGGTAAGATTAGTGATCCACATCGCTGCAATGAAACCGATGGTGCCCCATACCCGGATCGGCGGAAAGTCCTTTACGACATCCGCATTATTATTTTTCAGGATCGTATAAGAAATGGTATTCGACAGTGCGATCGTAGGCATATAAAAGATCATACACAAAAGTATAGCCCAGAAGAAAGTTGTAGGATCGGTGACCTGCGGAATAAGAATGAGTGTGATCCCGCCTAAAATATGAAGGACTCCATATAACTTTTCAGCATTGACCCACCTGTCCGCAATGATACCGGTTAAGGCCGGCATGAATAAAGAGGCAATGCCCATGGTTGAAAAAATGATCCCGAATTTTGCCCCATCCCATTGTTTGTTTTGAAACCAGTACACCCCGATGGTGATGAGCCATGCCCCCCAGATAAATAACTGCAGGAAATTCATTATAATAAGCCTCGACTTAACATTCATAGACAAGTAGTTTTGTAAGCGGAAGATACGGATTAATGGATAATTAATTAATGGATAATTGATATTGAAAACCTTTCTTTACTTGTTAAAATCTTCCATCCATATACATTATCCAATATCCATTATCTAATTATCCACTACCTTGTCGTAAATTTGTCAAAATTTTTGTGATGAGTGCTTCAATAGATATCCTGATCGACAATGCGACCAGCCCCGGATTAAAAGAAATAGCCCAACATGTTAAGGAAGGAAAACGGATCACCGATGAAGAGTGCCTCGTTTTATTTGAAAAAGGCAGCCTTGCTTTTGTTGGCGGATTAGCCAATTTCATCCGTGAAAAGCTTCACGGGAACAAAACATATTTCAACCGCAATTTTCATATTGAACCCACGAATGTTTGTGTATTCAGCTGCAAGTTTTGCTCCTACTCCCGCCTGTATGCCCACAAGGAAGAAGGCTGGGAACTGAGTATCGACCAGATGCTGGATATCGTGAAAAGTTATGATGGCAAGCCGATCACAGAAGTACATATCGTAGGCGGGGTTCATCCGAAAATGAACATGGCTTATTTTATCGAACTGATACAAAAGATCCATGCACATCGCCCCGACCTGCATGTAAAAGGTTTTACGGCAGTTGAATTGGATTATATGTTCCGCAAAGCGAAAGTTTCGGTGGAAGAAGGTATGCGCCAGCTCAATGAAGCAGGCCTGCAATCTTTGCCTGGTGGTGGTGCTGAAATTTTTCACCCGGATATCCGCAAGATCATTGCGGCGGATAAAGTTACCGGCGACGGCTGGCTGGCCATTCATGAAGCGGCGCACAATCTGGGTATGAATACCAATGCGACGATGCTTTATGGCCATATTGAAAAATACGAACATCGCATCGATCATATGCGCCGCCTCCGCGAATTACAGGACAAAACCGGCGGTTTCAATACTTTCATTCCACTTAAGTTCCGCAATGGCGGAAATGATATGAGTGATGTGCCGGAAAGCACTATCACCGAAGATATGCGCTTGTATGCAATCGCCCGGATATACATGGATAATTTCCCCCACCTGAAGGCTTACTGGCCCATGTTGGGAAGGCAGAATGCACAACTTTCGCTTTCATTCGGAGTAAATGACATTGATGGAACGATTGACGATTCCACCAAGATCTATTCCATGGCGGGCAGCGAAGAACAAACGCCAACAATGAGTACCGAGGAATTGGTAACGCTGATCAAACAGGTAAAAAGACAACCGATAGAACGTGATACGGTTTATAATGAGATCAAGGATTATAGCAATGAGGAAGTGATGGCGTAATGCATTCTGAAGTTATAGCTTCGGATCAATGATAATTATATACAAAGGCCCCGGAAATCCGGGGTTTTGTTTTTTAAATTGCTTTTGAGTTGTCAACTCATGGGAGTTGTCAACTGCGGGAAGTAGTCAACTCAAAAGCCTTGGCCGCCATTCCTACGAAAAAGCCCCCGGTAAATCGGGGGCTTTCTTTATTTTGATCGAAGCTGAGCTTCAATGTACATTCTTAGAAATTCCTTACAGTCATTTCAGTCCTTCTGTTTTTAGCACGGCCTGCGGCAGTTTTGTTATCAGCTACTGGTTTGGTTTCACCGTAACCTGTAGATTTCAAACGGCTGGCGTCGATGCCTTTAGCAACAAGATAGTTCTTAACAGCACCTGCACGGTTGTCAGAAAGAACCTGGTTGCTTTCGTCAGAACCTTGAGAATCTGTATGACCATCGATGTCGATCATCAGAGATGGATCTGCTTTCAACAAAGTAACAACAGCATCCAGAGATTTGTTAGACTTAGCAAGTAATTTGTAGCTACCAGTTGCGAAGAATACATTCTTAGCAGCGAAGTTTACTTTTTCAATTACTTCTTTAGCAATTTCAGGGCAACCCTGATTGCTTGCCGGACCAGGACGTGAAGGACATTTATCTTCTTCGTCGTTTACACCATCACCATCCGTATCCGGGATAGGGCAACCTTGATAACGTGCGAAACCTTTAACGGTAGGGCATTTATCTTCTTCGTCATTGATACCGTCACCATCAGTATCCGGGATAGGGCAACCCTGGTATTTAGCGATACCTGCAACATCCGGGCATTTGTCATCGCCATCAGCGATACCATCACCATCACGATCAGGACAACCTTGCAAAGCTGCAAGACCTGGAGTGTCAGGACATTTATCATCAGCATCCAAAACGCCATCGCCATCACGATCCAAAACAACTGGTGGTGGTGGCGGTGGAACAACTTTTGGTTGTTTGCTACCCAGGCTCTGAGCAACACCCAGAGAGTAGAATAAATTATCGTTTAATACTTTATCAGTCAGAGTGAAACGGTATTGAGCTTGTACGAACAAGTAAGTAATGCTTTGCAGGTTCATCTGCAGACCAACACCAACCGGTACATAAGCACCCCATTTGCCGGTGTAGTAACCTCCACCAACACCCGCGGTGATGAATGGAGCAAAAAGGCTGTTATCTCCATAAGGCCTGATGTTCAAAGTAGGTTCCAATTCAAGACCAACTTCTTTATCATCTGTGAATTCTCCTCTGTCAGCAGCAGCATAATCATGCAACATCATATTGAACTTGGTAGAAAAGTCGATCGTTTTTGTAAGCCCTTTCCAATAAGAAACACCAAAACCGAAATCAAGATCTTTAATTTTGGAGAATGTCCTTGATGAAGAAGAGTTTTTCCATGTCAATGGCGTTTTAGTATCCAGAGCATTAAAGTGAATAGCGATCAGTCCTCCTTTAGTGGCAGAACCGTATTTATCACTTTGTGCAGCCGCTCCAAGAGAAAAAGCCACCAACGTTAGTACCAACGCAATTTTTTGTTTCATAAACGCTAATTTTAATTTAAATTTTTCTTTTAAAGTGTTTTATAGAGTTAAATTAACTTTCCTTTTGGCAAATGTAACATTTAACTACATACCAATCAAGCAATTCTTTAACAAAGATATAAATAACTTTATTTTTTTATGAGGAATAAATGTAGTATATAATACAGGATAAAAAATAATCCTCCTCCAAAAAATACCTTTATATTTGCACCCCAAAAGTAGGGTCCGGTAGCTCAGTTGGATAGAGCATCAGCCTTCTAAGCTGAGGGTCATTGGTTCGAATCCAATCCGGATCACAACATTTCAAGCCTGATTTTTCAGGCTTTTTATTTGCCATTAAATATTTACCCGCATAAAATTCAGCAGTTCGTTGCAGGTAGAAGTAATTGGTGATAACACCCTGTACGGGGGCTGAAAAACCGTAACATACCAGCCCATATTTTACAATAGAAAATCACCTCTTAAAATCTCGGGCATCTTGTTTTCTCCAATGAACTATTACGCATATTGAGAAAATTACGATAGCTGACCGTAACCTCAAAGCCGCCCCTGGATTGGGATGCAGCTTTAAGTTTCGAGATATTTACGTCATAGGTGATCCCAATGCCCAGTTCGTAATAATCCAGTTTTATTACAGGGATCACAGCATCGTTCCAACGTAGAAAACTGCCTGCAGAAAGACTGACCGTTTCATCTTCATCCATTTTCAACAGATCGCGTTTATACAAAAAACCTCCCTGCATCTGGTTATTTCCTCCCTGCTTGAAATAATCCGCATACAGGATCAGGCGATGATAATCGCTCAATGGTGCTGATAAACCGGCATTGATCATTAGCTTGTTATTTAACAACACATCCCTGTTTGGCTCAAAGGCCACTTTAGGTTTGTTGAAGTGGAACCACGATCCCCCGACATAACATTTTACATCATTAGCCAAACTGGTACTGAAAAGTAAACCAGCCGACGCGTCAAGATAGGTCACGTTTGTCCTCGTGAATATCTGCCGGGTAGGATTGGTATTACTATAACTGCCATTGACAAACTGATCGTCAAAACTGAGCTTGGAAGCATCAAAACGCTGCTGTACCGGGCCAGCCATAAAACCCGCTGACAGGTAGGTATCATTATCTTCGCTCAGCGAGTGATGATAAGTAAGCACAGGTAATAATTGTGTCTTGCCCAGTTTTGAATCGCCGGCGATATCATTGGTCATTTGTATGCCTAATGCCAGGTAATTATCTGAATACTGGCTCGTTCCAAATTTCAATTCAACGCCAAGCGCCTGTGTCTGGTAAGGTGTAGTAACACTGTTCCATTGATTACGAAAAGCCGCGGTAGCCCTGAAATCCCCGGAATAAAGCCCGGCCAGCGCCGGATTCCTTAACAAGGGCATTTCATAAAACTGCGAAAAATTAATGTCCTGTGCTTTTACGCAAAAAGAACAAAAGATAAATGTTATGATCAGGATGTTATGTTTCATGATAGCTTTCATTTTATTTGATAATGGATGTATTGCCTTTGTAAACGAATGAAGTTCCGTTTTCGCAGACCACTTCTGCGGTGAAGACAAATACATCCGGCCC
>Ga0247741_1002528_pt1 | contig 10143 bp, 9 predicted proteins | sample UWRJL213509R2_FD_180945 | JGI IMG/M metagenome (GOLD analysis project Ga0247741, IMG submission 180945) | Plant litter microbial communities from Arlington Agricultural Research Station in Wisconsin, United States - UWRJ-L213-509R-2 | ecosystem: Environmental > Terrestrial > Plant litter >...
ATTACTATAGTAGAACAAGTGAGATCGATTCGTATGGTGAAGTACCACGGTGTAGGTTATCAAACAGACACCGTCCAGTGACCCGGTAATCCATGGCAGCTGGATTCATCCCGTAGCCCATGTTGGGTGAAGCAACGAGTTACAAACGCACATCTATTGATATGCGTAATTCGAGCGACATAGCTGCGTTGCAGGACGATGCTGCTATAATGGTGATACCCGTCAAAACGATGTGACTTGAACGGTGAACCAACCAATCAATCAATGTACCAGAAAATGTGCCAGAAAGTCTGACTCAGTACACGGGCGCCAATGTTCCTCTCCCCTTCATATACACCCACCAATGATATCATCAACATCTGACGTGGCTCAGTAGAAAATCGGAGAAACATAGCGTATATTCCAAATAAGGCTTTATTGTAGAGTCGTTTCAACTGCTAGCGCCACCGTTCTTCGATGATCGGAGGCTCGTGGGTGCTAGTACGATCGTTGGACTGACGAGGACGCGTTCGGATGGCAAGGAGGTTCCTAGGCGGCTACAAGAACCTGAGGGTAACGGTGGTCAGGTACGTGTTGGATTGTTGAATAGTGTAGAGGTTTGTAGAATAAAAGCAGATATGGATGTGGACTTACATTGAGTGTTGATTGACAGCCGCCTACCCATATCCTGAGGCTTAAGAGCTGGGTACTTGTTTGTAGTCCGATGATTGTATGTTTAAATGTTCAAATATCCATAGTACATCGTCGAATGAGTAGGAATTGATGAAAGAGTGCGGTCCATCACAACACGATACGACGCCCAAGGGTGGCGTACCCCCAGAAAGTAACGAAACTGGACGTGCTAATTGTGAAGACGCAACATGAGTCTATAATGGTATACGCCACAAGGAAGGGAAATACGCACTAGTATTGGGTAAGATAGACGAAGGAGTCGTCCTCATAGCCACGAGCACTCCGACATCACCCACAAGATCCCCTTCCGCCTCCTTTTACCGTAACCATATAAGGACGATCCCGCTACACATATCTGCTTCAAGTCCAAGTGGAGAACAATCGAGAGCAGACCCAGACTTAGGTCCATCCGTTTCGCCCTCAGCAGAATGAGACTTCAGGAGAGATGAAGTCGATGGTCGCGCTTCTCGTAGTCGTGGTCGTTGTTTGGTGAAGAGCCGAAGAGATTGCCACTACTAGTAAGTTCTTGGTAGTGAAGAAGGATATAGATTTGAGACTGGGCCAAGGTTAAGAAGGCCCCTACAACGCACATCGATGTGAGTGATGAGGGACATGAATGCTCAAAACAGGAACTACCTGCTCGATTCCAATTTCGTGCTTCAGTTGCGGACGCCGGAGAGTGTCGCTGGGTATTCGTCTTCAAAGAACGTCTAGTATAGCAGTGGCAACTGTCAGTGACGATGTCCGTTGTTGCGAAGGGTACCAACATACCAGACCAGCGAGCTCATTTTCAATCCAAAGCATGCATGTTTGAACATTTGAACATTCACAGCACGACTTCGCATCCGTAGGAAACAGTCAGAGGATGACGTACTCCCCAGGGTGCAACGATGTTCTACATGTATACTATAATGCAGATAAGGTAAGTCCATCACGCCCAACCAAAGGGAGAAAAACGCACTGGTGGGGTGGACAGACATCATAGGCACCCTCAACAGGCTCAACTGCTGAGCTCGGAAAATGGTATAGCCGCATATAGCGGAGGCCTTGAGCATCTCGTAGGTTGGGGCTTGCCGTCTGCTGCCTAGCCGGGCGAGGAAAGACCGAGAGGGTTGAGCGCTCAAGTTGCGGATTTTGACCTCTTGGTGGCGGGGTCAGATTCGAAGACAATGTACTAAATAATGTCAAACATACCTATCCCCGTAGCATCCCAGTTCGTGCAAGAACCCAGGACCTAGTTTCCTTTCAATGTCCTTCTCGGTTCTTCTTCCAACCTTCAGTAGTGTTGTTGCCACAGGCCGTCCCCGTACCCCAGTGGTCAAACCAGACAGAAGCACTTGCTCTATTTCGATTTCGCGCCTCAGTTACGGACGGACGGACGAGAACGACGCTCCTCGCTGCGGATTCATCTTCCTCTTCCACAGATGCCTAGGGTAGCAGAGACAGTAACGATGTCCGCTGTCGAGTTTGATGGGCCCAAAAGATACCTGCTGGCTCGTTCAGGTTTTTCTTCATTCAAGCTTGATATCCACGGTACTTGTCGAGCCCATAGGAAACAAACGAGGCCCACAGCGTACGTTCAAAGGCTGATGGAGCAGCCAGAAATGAAGACCGTTCGGCATATATACTGTAATATAGACACTGAGTATATAGATCCTATCGAAAAAAAAACGCACTGGATACATACCCAACCACGGTTATCCCTCCTTCTCCCTGTTGTCTTCGACCTTACAAGTCGAGCCCACCAATTGACTGGAAATTTGTTCATGTGGCGACTGATGCAAATGCCAACTCCTCCGACGCGAAGTATAATGCCCAGCGCCGACCCAGAAAGATGAGGCCGAGTAACGGCAGAAGGCTATGTATAGTCCGGGTAGGTAGTTGGGCGTGTCGTCGGTTGGTGTGTAGTTTCGGGGCCTAGGCCGGAGAGGGGAGAGGCTTATCCTAGTGGGCTGAGCTCTATGTGGCTGAGAGAGATAGGAGAGGCGGGTGGTGGCAGGGAAAAGGCTGCGAAGCCTACAAGGATGTGAGCGACCATTGAGTAGTGGAGAATATCAACTAACATACCTAGGCCAAGTTAGTCCTGCTCTGAGGTACGGATGACTGGCGGCGAAGAAGGGAGGCATCTGGGAAATGTTTGTGGAGTCTACAACGAATGAATCGACATGAGTGACAGCCCGAGGTTGGTAGCGTCAAATGTCATCTAAACTTACGATCGATTTGTGATGAGGAACGGTTGTCGATGAGAGGATGACGATTGACGTTCACCTCAGGCACCAAGTTCGAAAAAATATAACGTAGCGGCGACGGCGTTGGCATATACTTACACTAAGTATGAACTTGAAGTACCACGAGGAGAGTCAGATCAGAACCCAAATCGCACAACCATGACAGACGTACCTCAGGTAAAGTGCAACGAGCCACTACACAGTTTGCTTTCATCGTGCTTCTCGATCCTTCTCCGGACCTTCAGTGGTCTTTTTGCCGGATGTACGCTGCCAGTGCTGAAGATTGAGAAAGAGGACATCGACAGGTTTGTAGATCGAGCATCCAGAATGGGGGAGTATGAAAGTGTTGGGCCATAATGCTAAACGTGGCTGAAAGACGGCTCCGGCATTGCAGGAGGAGACGTGACGGGTGACGGGTGACAAGATACATTTGTTTGTTGGAGGTCCGGCGGGCCGGGGCCAAAAGTGCTAAATGGAGAAAAATGGAAGCATCGGCACGCAGTTCATCGCGCATCCTCCACCCAGAATGCGAACTCGACGCACCCCCTAACTCACGCCAATTCGAGTTTAGTTTCATACTCAGCGCCCAACCCAGCTGCCTCACGCTCCTCTCCGCTACTAAGAACTCGTCGCAACCTCCTCAGACCAGGCACTGCCAGAACGGCAACGACCTTCTACCTTCTCCATCTATCCTTAGGTCTCATTTTCCCGAGTGGACAGCCGAGCAGTCTAACGTCTAAGAATCTGGTTATGAATTGATGTGCGTCAGTAATCTCCACCCCGTTCTAGTACCGATGCATATTCTTTTGCTCTTGTATAGGTCTACAGACTTATCTCGCATTTTCACAGTAAGTGATAGTACCAAAACTTCTTGCTCTCTGGCTACGGTAAGAGGGCACCAACTATTGCATACATCGCGCTGGACCTTCAGTTTAATGATTTTCATATACTCAATTTCCGCCTGTCAATGGTCGTATATTCAAACGTTTTAAGCTTCGAATAAAGTACGACTCTCATCTCCTTCAGTGGAGACGTCTCAACGCTCATATGTGTAAGTCAAACACTTGTGTCCCGCTCTCTTCTCCTTGAAAAATATCATTTCTCTCTAATTCTCGTTTTTATTAACGAAATCAGGTATATCTCGGTATGACCATCGTTTACCTGGGTCTTCGTTCGTTTATTAATCTCTACAGGCTGGATGAATGGCAGCATTCGGATTTCAAAGCGAGGTATTACGAGTCGTAGATGAAGAGTCTGGGCTACTTGAATATAGGGTATCGGAACAAGTGTAGTGGATCTGACTCGTTGGGTACGTCTTTAATCCTTCTACTAAGCTTGGAGCCTTGGATACGAAATACGAGTCTAATTTTGTCTCGGCCATTGCATAGGCTCGATTGATTATTTCACCGTTCATAGCAGTGCCTATGCACATGCACTTTAGCTGCGTCGTCCCAGTAAATATAACGCAGCTCCCGTCTATCAAATTAGACACCTCCTCCGCAATCCGGACGTGAGGCGTCTCAAGTCGTCGGCCTGTACAGGCTATCAGGTCGTTCAAAACATATTTACTCTTTCAACCTTCGAAGACAATCCTCATTACAACCCCGATCTTGTGAAGGTCCACCGTGGGCTCTGGTATTTATCGCCACACCGCACGTGAAGTTGTTTCCAGTAGACTCTAGGCCATATTCAGCACCTTCAGAATTTTTTCGTGCCTGAAAAACAATAGATTTGTAGATTGCACAGAGAGGTACAAGTAGAAAATGTATTTGACGAGGGGATATGGCAGCGGTTCGGGTGGCGATGTAGTACATAAGTAGGCTTCGATCATCTTACGTGTAGCACAATATTTATACCAAGGACAACGAACCGAAAACAAAAATCAGCAGCCAAAATGAACATAGGGAACCCACGTCAAAAGACCTTCTTCCGTATCACCGAGTGTATCTCGAATACCTTGAATAGCGTGGTGAAGAGCGTGTGCAGCTCCGCTGCTGTCGATTCCCGGCTGTCCGGAAGCCTTTCCTCTCTGCATAAGATCCTTGTAGAAATTCTCCGCTACCACTGGGCCATACCGGTCCTTGATTGACCACATAGTCGCCACCACGCTCCGATATCCAGCCGCGAGCATTCCAGCCGCTAGGTGGACTGCCTCCTCTGATAGCTTCTCGTCGCCAGTACTCGTCTGACACGCCGACAAAAATGCCAACTCACGGACGGTAAAATTCTTCTTCATGATTTCGGAAAGCTCGAGGCGTCCGTCGTGGAGGTAAAACCCGCTTTTGAGAGGGTTCTCAAGATCCTGAGTCGCGTGGCACGCGAAGTGAATCGACCCATGCGTTTCCATCTCGAGTTGAACTCGTCTGACCGATGCGGACTCCCCTTCCAGACGCAGAGAATCGCCATTAGATGTCCCAATCGCATCCCAGATGCAATCCATTTCCTTCGTGGTTTCCGGGATCGGAGGGCAGCCTGGGGTGTTTGGTTGGCTGATGATAAGTAATTTCGATGATGCGGACGGTTGTATATTGTTAGATCCTTGGAGCTTCTGCAGCAGCGAGCTGACAGTAGGTGCATACGAGGAGATTGCAAAATCGGAAACGCAGGAACCTGGTGGAGATCGCCCGTTCCGACCATAAATGCCCGCGGCGTGAAGTGGAAGAAATGCAAGGGGACCAGTTGGACACCACCAGATTCGAGCTGGGTCTGATGGGGGAGTAGACTTAAAAAAGATGATATCAACAAAATGATATATCATTAATTGAGGAACACTTACGGAGAACGTAAGACCATCCAGGATTGGCCTCACCACACCTAGCCAGAGTGCATTGAGAACTAAATGTATTTCACTATGCCTTTCGGCATCGAGCCGCTGAACTGGGCGCCCACCACGATCGATTTCCCGCATGCTAACCCTGTGAGACGAGAGGAACAGTCGGAGACGTTCTCTGAGCCTAGACGCTTCCTTGTAAGTAAAATCATTGAGACAGATGTGGATAGGCGCATAGGATCCGGATGTAAGAGCCAGGGCGTCACATCGGGTTTCGTCGACGTTGACAAGAACGACGATCCCGTCTGGTGGTAGGTGTTTCAAGAGGTCTGATGTTTGAGGTGGTTTCAGAAAGTTGTGGAATTGGGGGATGTTGCAAATTTCCTTGAGCAACTTGCTCCATTCGCGAGACAACTTGATGTGAAGGTGGGCTTCGTCTTGCAGGCTTATTTTCTGAGCCAACGAAGCAGATTTCCCTAAATCTCCTGATCCACGGCGGGATCCAGACGCCTCCAATTCACTAGAGATATTTGAGAATCGTTGGGCCAAATGTTCGTTATGTGCGCGAAGATGATCAACAGGACTGCGAAGTTGATTGAGTTGGTTCCAAATAAGGCAGCGACCTTGCTCGAGCCATTCGAAAGCTTTCTTGACATCGCCCAGAATAAATGCAGCTGAAACAGCCGATCTGGTTGAACTTGAGACGTCGATGAGATCCGTATAACGCTGCTTGATGGTACGATCCATACTCGCAATTTCGGAGACAAGATCAATTGCAATGTCATAAGCAGTCCGGGGATGTGGAAGATGATGAAGCATTGAGAGCTGGGCCCAGCGTTGAGCAGATCTGAAGCGATCAGATGGACGACCGAAGGTCGTGGCAGATTTTTGGAAGGTCATTGCGGCCGTATGAATATCAGAGAAATCACCTGTGCATTTAAAGCGACTCTCAAATAAATTTCCAAGGTGATTCAGCCACATCGGCATGTTAGGGTGACCATCGGGGGTGAGTTCAACTGCCTGCCGCTGGACTGATATGGCTTCGGAGAGGTCAGAGACATCGCCTGTGCGTTGAAAGCGACTCTGAAATGAAACTCCAAGGTTATTCAGCATTGACGGCCTGTGAGGGTGGCCGTCTGGGTTGATCTGGACTGCCTGCTGCTTGATTGAGATAGCCTCCGACAGATCAGCAACGTCTCCTGTAGATTTGAAGCGACTCTGAAAAGAATTTCCTATGTTATTTAACAGCATCGACATGTTGGGGTGGCCATCGGAGGTAAGCTGGACTGCCCGTTGCTGGATTAAGATGGCTTCCGAGATATCAGAGACATCACCTGTACATTCAAAGCGACTCTGAAGTGAACTTCCAAGGTGATTCAACCACATCGGCATATCAGGGTGGCCGTTTGGGGTGAGCTGGACCGCGCGCTGCTTGTTTAAGATGGCTTCCAAGAGGTCGGAGACATCGCCTGTACGTTCGAAGCGACTCTGAAATGAAACTCCGAGGTCATTCAGCATTGATGGCATGTGAGGGTGGTCATCGCGGGTGAGTTGAACTGTCTGGTGTTGGATTGAGATAGCCTCCGACAGGTCTACAACATCGCCTGTACGTTCAAAGCGACTGCGAAATGAATTTCCAAGGCTGTTCAACCGTATTGGCATGTCGGGGTGGCCATCGAGGGTCATTTGAGCTGCCCGCTGATGAATTGTAATGGCTTCCGAAACGTCTGCGATATTTCCTGTGAGTTCAAAGCGACTCTGAAGTGAATTTCCAAGGCTATTCAGGATTGAAGGCATGTGGGAGTGGTCATTGGGGATGAGCCTGACTGCCTTCTGCTTGTTTGAGATGGCCTCCAACAGGTCGGCGACATCACCTGTACGTTCAAGCGACTCTGAAACGAATTTCCAATGTTATTCAAACATATCGGCATGTCGGAGTGGCCATGTGGGGTGATTTGAAGTGCCCTTTGTTGGATTGAAATGGCCTCCGAGACGTCAGAGATGTTGCCCGTACGTTGAAATCGTTTCTGAAATGAGATTCCAAGATTATCCAACCACACCGGCATGCTAGGATGTCCATTTGGGGCGAGTTGAACTGCCCGCAGCTTATTTGAGATGGCTTCTGAGAGGTCAGAGACATCACCTTGGTGTTCAAAGCGACTCTGCAATGAAACTCCAAGATTATTTAACCACATTGGCAAGTCGGAGTGGCCACCGGGGGTGAGTTGAACTGCCCGTCGTTGGATTGAAATAGCTTCTACGAGGTCGCGGACAAGACCTGTACGTTCAAAGCGCCTCTGAAATGAATTCCCAAGGTTACTCAACCACATTGGCATGTCAGGGTGACCATCGGGGGTGAGTTGGATTGCTCGCTGCAGGACTGAGATGGCTTCTGAGACGTCGGAGACATCACCTATGCGCTCAAATCGGTGCCGAAATGAAACTCCAAGGTTATTCAGCCTTGACGCCATGTCGGGGTGGCCATCAGGGGTAAGTCGAACTGCCCGCTGAAGGATGGAGATGGACTCCAATAAGTCAGAGACGTCGTCTGTATTTTCGAAGAGACACAGAAATGCCACTCCCAGATTGTTTAGCCTTGCAGGCATGGCAACACGACTGTCAGGGGTGAGTTGAACTGCTTGCTGGTTAACAAAGATAGCTTCCAAGATGTCAGATAGGTTTCCTGTTTGTTCGAAGAGTTCAAATAGTTCAATTCCACGGTTGGTTAATTCCTGCGCTGCATATAGTTAAAATTTGTATTCTTCCTTGAGAGCTCAGGTTAGTACTTACCTATTTCTCGCAAGTCATCGTCACTGTCTTGTATAAGCTTCTCTCGAAGATTTCGGGTGACAAGGAATGAAAATTTGAGTGTTGGTACACCCGCCGTAGAAGTAAAGGTTTTCGTGACTCCTGTTATTTTGCCGTATGGAATTTGAGTGAGCGAGACGGGGGTTCGAGCAAATTCAGATTTTATACATACGGGCTTCTAACCCTGAAGTCAACTCATAGTTCGTCAAAGTCATGAATGCGAAGACCGTGAACTGTTCAGGTGCCGCCACTATTACAAGACTGTTTGCACCTGGGGGTCTGAAACGCAGTCAGCATCATGATCAAAGGTGGAGAGTAAATTTAGTCGTTGACTTCTTACAATTCAAGGTACAAATTCTGCTTCCATGTCCCAGGCGAGTCCTGTTCTAGCAACACAACCTTCCCCTTCTCGTCTGCAGGTTTTGCAATGAAGATTTTGATCGTGTTGAAGGACAAAAAGGTGGATCCATTTGTTACACATTGAAGTTCGAGGTCTGAGAATAGCGATATTCAGGAAAAGAAACTTTGATTGGACTATAGCCTCACCAGTTATATAAAGCCTTAGCTTCGTTTTTCCATCGAGAATTTTTCCACAAATCCCTCCTGAGTGATGGTCTGCCCTCTCAGAAGAATCTTGGTTGGACGCTATGCCATCGAGCGCATGTTGATCGTCCTCGACGGGTCCAGGATCTAAATTTTTTTGTAAAGATAAAGCAGGTATATAATATGTAATACCGGTTGTACCTACCAGCTTTATCGCCTCGACTATCATGATTGACTCGCAGAACGCTAGTGGTGTCCCTGACCTGGTTTTCGGTCACGAATGGTGGGGACTGGTTGGTTGTCTCCGCACAAGATGCGTCTCCTGCGGCGAGTTCGGTAGTGTTATCTGTAGTTTAATGGCATTTTCAGAAGATTAGAGGAAAGATATTTGAAGGATCGACGTGCCCATTTTGCCACCGGCCCTGGGGCAGATGGTGAGATGTTGAGATCAGACGCACAAGTGGAACCGACTATATGTACTTGAACAACAAAATCTGGATAGGTGGCTGTGTATGTAAAGCTGTGAGATATGTGCCGCTTTATAAAGTCACGTCATCACTGGACGTGCATCGCCTCCACGACTAGAACTACTTTTCGAACAGATATCATGTATACTTGTAACCTTGTCCGACAAGCGTGTATCTTGTCACTGTGCTCGCGGGGAATTTTTACTTATGAAGTGCTTTACTCACCTGTGGTACATATTTTTCTCCTCAGTAGTCGCTTATAACTCATATTATCTCTTGTCAGATCAAGCCGCGATTCATTACATTGTCGGCACTACACTACAGTGTTGTGCCGTTCAGTGTATAATCGGGCAAATTTATTCGGTGACTATCGATTATTCACTGACTTTACGTCGCCTATCTAAAAGCCGTCGCTTAGCTTGGCATCAAAATGCAGGGCTTTGGATCACGGAGAGGTCACGTTACCCACCTGATGCGCTCAAAGCTCAACGTGCGCTCAGTGCGCGCCGCAAACACGTTCATGTCTTCGGGAACCCAGGCATATTGATCATATTATGTCATCTACCATTGTGGGAACGATTTTCACATCATAAACGGTCTTCAAACATAGGCGGCGACTATGAAAAGTCGACTATCCGGCGACTATTCCAAATAT
>Ga0247741_1002529_pt1 | contig 10140 bp, 15 predicted proteins | sample UWRJL213509R2_FD_180945 | JGI IMG/M metagenome (GOLD analysis project Ga0247741, IMG submission 180945) | Plant litter microbial communities from Arlington Agricultural Research Station in Wisconsin, United States - UWRJ-L213-509R-2 | ecosystem: Environmental > Terrestrial > Plant litter >...
GGAATGGTGTATAGGACATGTACGCCCCACTACAAGAGGACACAACGTTCGTACTCAATTTATTGGAGACAGTTTTCCTGTATTACCCACAACTCCATATCTGCAGCCCACACATCTGGGTAACACTTTCTTGCTAGGTACGTGGTCCACAGGAAGCATATACCCCACTACCCACCCATCACACCGGTCGCATATTTTATAAAATCAGGGTCGGCCCACAGATCATACTGCTTGTCACATCAGCTGCTGACGGAAATCAAGAACTGCGCTTAAGGGACTCACGGGTTCGCTGAATATCTCCGGTGTTGCTTCAGGTTCCCTCCAACCTAGTTTTTGACACAACTCCTTCCACCCGTCGGGTGCTGCTCCGTAAAGACAATAGTCATGAGTCGAAGCTTCTACTTCCTCATTGACGAGCACGAGTGCCTGCTCGACAGTCGTCGGCAAAGTTTTTCGCATCATTGACGCGTCCTCTGCAACCAGTGCGGACGACCCGTTCATATTTGCCGACTGCTCTCCCTCACCGTCAGACTCATCGAAATCTTCGATGCGATTATAAAGTAACCGCTTGGGAACACTCATTTCTGCGTCAATTTCTGATGTCTGATCATTGTCAGGATCATGGTCCAAATAATCCTAAGAAAAGAGTCAGTATGTTGAGCGCACTGCAGAACGCAAAGCGATTTACTCACAAACGAGGGGATGATTTCCTCTTCGACCAGGTCTGTCGAGTTCACATGGCGATCCCGACACACCTGGCGATTCTTTAAAATCCTCTCAACAAGAAGCTTATCCTGAGTTTGCTGGTCTTCCAATTCATGTTGACGCAGTGAACGAAACGGGGGGTCGACGTCGTCGTTGCGTAGCCTGTAGGTACGTTAAGTAAGTGCACTCGAGTAACACTGGTCGATTAAGACCACGACTCACTCAAGCATTGAGAGTTAGAATACAGGTAGGAGATTCTATGAACAGCACCACATATTATAACCATTTTCCGTATCCGCGAGATTATAATCGAAATGATATTGCAGGCGCTTGGTCAGTGTGTCAGCTCAGGCACCATGGACATAACCAGTGAGAATAAATGGGTCGCGCGAAGCACAACCTAATGGACATGTCTGGCATGTCAGGTACCCTTGACAGATCCAAATTCAGGAACATCGAATGTGATGGGACTCAACCACACGCACGACTTTGTATCTTGACCTGATACCACTTCTTTGAACCTGCAATGAGCCCCCCTAAAGAGCCTTGCTGTCGTTTGTTTCCACGACGAGCTGATGGCAGGATTATCCTACCCTTACTTCCCGCAATCCACGGTTTGCCCATGAATATTTCCACCTGTACCCTTGTTGATCTTTCAATATGTAGAAAGCCCATCAAACCCGCTCGTGAAAATCTCCTCTCCGCCCTTGCAGCGGCCGTCGCAAGTCTCTAATTATCACTGCAAAAGAAGTGGGCCTGTTGGTGAGGCAATTAATGCAACTATCTCGAAATTTGAGAGCTCATCATAATACAATGCTACCAAAACTTACTCGATGTAAACTGTGCGATAGCTAACCCCCAAGCTGAGGGCTTTGGGTTATTAAATTTCGACAACATCATTCTGACGTCAAGAAGAAAACGACAAATGTATTCGAAAGCGGGCTGTCCCTCATCCAGATTTCGACTATATAGACCAACACCCCCCAAGGACTAATAGGGACGCGGGATTTTTCTAGTGTGCTTGAGCAAGTGACCCGAAGTAGCGACTACCCAATAATTGTTTGACGTCGGGACGACATGCCGGACTCATACACAAACACTTGCGGACGAGATCAGAAAGGCTGGAATTACGAATTGCATTCTTCTCGTGTTATGAGATTTAATCATGGCTTTCTGTTTCATTTTGTAAACGTCAAAACTCACGCGGATGTCGGGAAGATCTTGGTAGCCATATGTGGTAAGCTTCTCTTCCAGAAACACAGAGTCGATCTCTGGAGACATCCTAGATCTCTTTACACCCGTCAGCTTCTCCACAAAGGCACAGATCACACTGGCATTTTCGGTTGCCGGTAACAGCCTTTTTCCCAGTTGAAGTTCAGCCGATACACAACCTAGTGAAAACACGTCAGCCCTAGCCCACCAACCCAACCCTTGTGAAGCATCAGCTTTGACGTGAGCCAGTACCTGGGTGGATCCATACCTGTAAGCATTTCCGGTGCCTGATACCCGGCAATCCCTTGAGTTTTGAACAGGATGCTTGTTCTTCCAACTGCCTCCATGGAGACGCAACTTTCGAGACCAATAATTTTTATCCTTGGATCTCGAATAATATCCTGTAAAAACCTTAGATGATATGTGATCAAATTAACATTAAAGAGCGCACCTTCTCAACAAATTGACCGGTTCGATTGAAATCTATAATTCTGATACCTTGGTCAACCGCAAACACGATATTTCCAGGCGCAATGCTGGCATGAACGATCCCCGATGCGTGGAGGTCTTTACTTGGATAAACTCGAGAAATTGATGAACGAACCGGACACTCACACTCAACTGCCAGAAACATCTGCCAGATGACGCATCTGACCTGCCGAACCGGCAAAGGAAGAAGTTGCCCGTCTGCAAGCACAGATTTTAGCGTTCTTCCATATTCCTCATACACAATGCATTTGAAGATCATATATTTAGAAAGTTCAAGGAACACAGGGAATAAGCTTCTGTGAATTAGTGCTCCGGAAAGGAGTGGAGCGGCAAACACAGATACCTTGTCTTTGTGTTTTCGCTGTCTTTTTTCAAGCCAATAAGCAGAGCCACCTCAAGCGCCACATCGCGATCAAGGCAGATAATTTTGACGGTAACATGTTGACCTGTAAGTATATTCGAAGCTGTCCAGATTTCAGCAGCTTCGTTTTGAGATCGTTCTATTCCAAGAGCGTCTACAAAGGAATGTTAGATACAGCCAGTGGCGAGAAAAGGACTACATTTTTTGCTGATTATTTTCGAATCGCCAAAGGTCTGCTGTTGGGTCATGGTGGATGCTAGTCCCCAAACATGTGGTCGTACTTATACTATCACCTAACTCGCTTCATTCCCTTCGCCAGCTGCCGACGTACCCAGATTGCCGCAACATGGAAAACCCTCCTTGTCGCACCAATGATCAACACCAGTCCATACCTGTTGATATTTCGTTTGAACTTCAATCTTTCGGTTGAATATATGACTCAAACCCGATAATGGCCAAATCGACCATCAAATCGACCCAATTATCGTTCTTCTGGAGCCTAGAAAATTATGACAGTGCACGTACGGACCTTGCCCAATACTTGAAATGGTCAATATTCCTCACAGGTACCTTGGCTGACCATATATATATCGAGTAGCCAACACTTGCCAATGGGTGTCGAGCATTTATGATGCCCAATAGTACGGATCCAGAAGCCACGACAGACGCCGCGCCTGGTGTTCAAGTCGATCATGCCGAGGCTAGTACAGACTCTGAGGAACAGCCTGACTTGTGCGTGCCCTCACCGTCCAAAGCAACTATGCTGATACTTATGATGCATTCAGCAAGTATAAGGGAGGAGATATCATACACCGACGATGTATGTAAAGCGCTTCTCAGTCTTAACACCAACACTGAGGCTTGTCAGATTCTGTCCTCCACGTGCTCCGTTCCGGAGCCGCATTTCAGCTACTTTCGACAATCGATCTATCAGACGGAGTAATAAGGGTGATGAAGGTTATCCCTAGAGACTATATCGAACAGAGTCGATTCCTATCGGAGTATAGGTGGATCAAGTTCAACCAATCCTTCGCAGAGCGGTGAGTCGTTTATCTTCTGAACGACTGTCCTAATCCAAAAATCCAGTATAGTCCCCGTACTCAACGGATACCAGGATAACACCAGGTGGTTTACAATTTTTCCTCGTCCTGATCTTACTTTGCGAGGCCTAATGGAAGATGGCCCCATTGAGCTTCCGCGACGCCACGTTCGGGAGATAGCTATGCAAGTTACCCAGGCAATTGAATGTAAGTACAATTTAGAAGTGCTGTACTGTTGTCTACTCATGTCTAGTCCAGGGCTTCACGCTGAGGGTGTAAGCCACACCGACATTTGTCCCGAAAACATCGAAGTCGTTGATGACACGATAATATCCGAGCTTTATGTTGACAATGTCAATAGTTTCTCATCTCGAGTCTGTATTTTCATTAATTCTTTGTAACCCGGCTGACCAAAGGCGAATAGGCGGTGTTGAAGTCATCTCGCGTTCGACTTGTATTTTATGGCACGGTCGGAATTCATGAGAATATCGTGGGAACTGACCAATACCGGTCCCCCGAAGTTGCTTTTTGGTCGGTTTATATTCCGAATTAGAACTACATTGCTAACCCGAGCGTTAGGATGGCAATCGGGACCGTCGACTGACAAGTTTGCTTTGGGGTGCTTAATCTATGAAATGTTCACCAGAGACCCCCTGTTCCCCCCTTGTAGTCCAGGTCCCAACTATATCCGATCCAAGGCGCTACTGTACCGAAGAATACTAGGGCCTCTGCCTGCAGGTTTCACGCGGAAGCTCGTTTTTGATCACCCAGACCTGATCGACATTGATGAATGGCCACCAGTGGAGAACCGTGGCCGTACGTCCCGGCTCGGTTTCAATACAAACACTGTCTACCCTCTCTCAGTATGTCTGTCCATGTGCAGTCATAGAGCATGTATTGACGGCGTTCCATCATCCATTCAGGCACTAGTGGAAGACGAGAATGTCCTTGATGTAGTGACGTCCTTGACGCGCATTGTGCCGACTAATAGGTCATCTCTACTGGAGATTGTAGATTTACCTTTTTTTGCCGATCGCTGAAGTGCAGGACCATATTGAGTTCTAGTCAACGGTGTCCTTGAATGACAGAGATATTTGATGTTCATCTAGAATAAAGTCCAGTACTCTAGCGTAGAGTAATCACCAAAATCCGTACGTTGTTGATGTAGCCAAACGTAGTTGTGATTAACCTGAGCTTCATAGTCGACTACTTGCCTCGTTCGATAGTCTGCGCGTTATATGGCTTATATCAAAAAAGAAACTAAATCATTTTGTCCATGTAATACATTGATGGTGACTGTACAGTTACAATTTATATCTAGGACCCGAAGCTGAAGGTGCGACGAAATGTGTTGCATAAAAACTCGGTTGGTTCTAATGCTTCCATCGGGCGAAGCGGACCTGCATAAAATTTAGAAGGAGCCCACAACTATAAAACGACATTACTCACATTTACTGTCGTTCAAGGGCAAGATCCAACAGCTATTGTCACCAATATATCTCTCCCCCCCCTCTTGGAAGTCAATGTCTGAGACATCTGTCTCGTCCGTGTTCTCGTACTTCATCAATGTTTCTTCTTCGCGCTGTAACCAAACTATCTCCTGTCGAGAGTAGCGGAAAGCAGGTTTACGGGACAACAATCGGTTCTGAACAAAGGTTGCGAGGGGAAAAACAGAAACTGCATGACTGTAAGTCATAAAGTTCATTGAACCGGCTAAACATGATAAACACAAGGGCTTTTCGTTATAACTTTGAAACTCACCAAGTGCCATCCCCATGATGTACTCGGGGGGATCCTCATTCACCACATGTACATTGACTGTTGATGTGAATTCGAATGTATCCCTCAACCTGCTAGCGATGGTCCTCCGAATATATTCGAAAATTGCCACTCGTCGAAACGGCCTTTGCCTGCCAGTCTTCAATGATGTGACCGCATATTCGCGATCGTAGTGACGGAGCGAGCTGAAGATGCATTTACCTCCGCCGTCCTTTGTTTGGAACACGTAGTCCTCCAACAGCATCAGACCGTCCAGCTGTCCAACCGACGTCCTTCGGATGCAGATGTCCAACGGCGGCACAGGGTCCTTTCGCCTCCCCAAAAAATGGACAACGCCTGCGCCGAAAAGAACCGCTTTTTGAGATTCTAAGAGGTCTCGAACAAGACTTGACTGACTCCAGTACCTCATCCAAAGCTGTACTGATTGCCACATGCAGGATTTGTAAAAATGGACAATGCTCCGGACGCGGGTGTTGACCTTCTCCAAGCGCAGAATAGACCTAGTGTCCAGGTAATCGAATACTTGTCGGCCAACATCATCGAAATGTAATATCAAGAATACCTCAAGACCTGAGTACGGCGCAGAACAAGCATGATCCACCGAGTCGCAGTAGCCTAATGTGCTTGAGTGATGTTGATGATTCATTGAAAGAAGATATTCCACAGGCGTTATCACATATAAACATACCTGCAGCAACCTCCCTTGACGGCAGCCAAGTCTTCGAGGTAGTTGCGTTGCCGTACCTGAGTGATCACGGAGTACACAGCGATCCAGGGTCAGTACATCCGTGGCAATTGAGATAGTAAGCTGGGACGTGACGGTCGAAATGGAATTGTTTTTTTCTTCTTTGATATCAATATCAATCCTCCCGCCACACATGTAATCAATCTACTTCACGCAATCACTACGACTATCTGTCAACTCAGAAAGGGGTGTATTACGAGTCTGCGCAGTTCTCGAATGATGGGACGCAATAAATTCATTTGGGAATATGATCAAGTTCTATCATAGACATTTGGTCAGACCTCGCGGCCGCGAACAATATTGGGTGTTTTGGAACTAGAAATCTTTGGTCTCGTGGACTTCCTCCTTGCTTGCCCCTTATCTACGGCTTCAGTCATCGAGATGTCCTCTAAATAGACCATTACATGGTCATCAGACTCATCCGGGTCCGAGAGACGTGCGTTCTTGTTTCTCCTTTCATAGTCTGAAAGCCCATCCTCCTCGTCATCCTTCTCTGCGATCTTCCGTTTGATAGAGCCTGTATAAGAGCGTCAGTTAATGTAAAGTTTATGTGATACCTCTTTCTTGCCTTCAAGAGGTTTTATGGGCTGCCCAACCGGAATGTCCACCCATTGATCGTCGGGTGATGGCCAGGCTGTGTACTCTGTTGTGCTATGAACATTTTCTGGACATTTCCCCACTTTAATGATTTCCAGGGGTATGATTTCGGGGCCCCAGAAATCTCCGACTGTGCCGAAAGCCATTTTGAATGAAATCCAAACAACATCGCCTCTCCTGAGCACAGGCTCATTAGAGAATCCGATTGGCATCATGATATCGTTGGCGTAGCTTAGTATCTTAGTCTTCTCGGGATTAGGTTTCCATTTCTGCCCATCCTTCTGATCGGCTACCGCATCCAGAACCCACGGATGTACGTCGTACGGGACCTTACCGTCTCCGTTATTCTTCACAAACATCTTGCTAGCAAATATATATTTTTGCCTATTTGTTTGGACCTTGCCATCTTGCCACTGACGGCGCTTCCGATTACCACGATTAAATCCAGGCTTCGAAAGAGCAAGCTTCTCCAATACCTGTATTGCAGTTATGGCGACATCAGGGAAGCTTCAGTAGCACGTACTAGCTGACCTACCTCCATATTATCGTAAAGCGAAGTGTCCATTGCAGTGTCAAAGGCATAAGAGTATTCGCATTTATAGGATATCTCGGATTGTCTGAAAAATTTCTGGTATCACGCCGCAAAAATAATAGAGGAACATACATTCGACCTTCAGGAAGTCCATTGGGTGCCGTCTCGTTTATCGGAACGAAATTACCAGTGTCGTAATCCGAACCCCACAACCAGACACCTGCATGGCAAAGAACCGCAACTTTGTTGTCTTTGGAGTTATATAACTGCAAAAAAATCATTCTAGTCAAAGAGGACATATGATGCCTTTGGCATACGCACTATGTATCGTGAACTCCCTGGTTTCACAGGTCGAACGTCAACCAGCGGCTTAATTTCGGGATTGCTGAGGGACTCGCAAGCCTCGTCCATCGTGATCTCATAATCTCGGAAGCGCTTATTCTTCCACTCGCCTACAGGGTCCACTGTGTCTGACAAGGAATCCATGCCCCACACCAATGACATTGCTACTACTGTGCTGTCTCGCCTTTTATAGGACCTCTAAACCTAATTTGGAATTCCCCATTTGGAACTCTCTACTTGAGTTCAGGGCAGTCGACAGCAGACCCGCATTTTCAAGATTCGCTGGACTCAAGGCACATTGACTTAACTTAGTGAACTGATCCAACGCTCGATGTTGCGAATTTTCAATATATGTGTGAATGGGAGACATGACCTCAACCATATTACATCGATCGGCATCATTCTGGTGTAATCGAGGAGATGGTGTGGACCCTCAATCGACGAGAGAGACACAAAGGAGCAGAAATGAAACCACTATAAAGTATGCTCCATAAGTTTCCAAGAGCTTGCAGCTACGCATTCTCCAATGGTCATGCTCGTGCATACTTATTCTCCTGGTTCACACCACCTAGTATCATCACATTGACGAAAACCTCCCGCGTTGTTAAAAACATAACAAACGGGACAACCAAAGTCGATTGGAACATTCTACACCTTCTCAATGCATGGTTCAAGGAACCAAGACAGTTTCTTCATCTCCTCCACGAATGCGAGGCGCTAATCAGCGGATCCCAGGTCGTGCAGTTCTTCGAGAGGGAGAAATTTATTGGGAGTGATATGGATATCTACACCAGTATTGGATCTGTGACCAAGATGGCGAGCTGGCTCCATGCAGAAGGTTATATTTACACGGGATCCTATGGAACATATCACTCAGAGCCTTACGCCCACTCTATTGATCGCTTGTCCCAACCTGGAGCGAAGGGAAGCATCTCCGTCGAAAAGTCGATCCTTGCCGTCTACAATTTTGCGAAAGATGGATTGCAGCTTCAGATCATTGCCGTCTCCGTCCACCCAGTGGAGCATATCTTGTTCGAGTTCCATTCAAGTGCGTCATACACAAGTCGTCGTCCAGTTTATTACAACTAATAATAATATCCAGCTGCAGTGATGAACTTTATCACATGTCATGGTGCTATCTCTCTTTTTCCACAGTTTACGTTTAAAGAACGAAGGTCCTTTGTCACTGACATCAAAGGAAATTCTGAAATTGGACAAGAGAAATGGAAGTCCAAGTATGAAGCAAGGGGATATCAAGTAATAGGCCCAGAAGCAGATCAGGAACCTAACCGAGGATTGTACCGAAAGCGATATGTGAACGACTCACGCTGCTGGACAATAAATTTCAATTGTATATTAATACTTCATTGAACGGCCTTTAAGCTAACTCTCTCGTCAGGCGAATACTGTAATCGGGGCACGCCATCTTTGACGTACAGCGCTCCCTTTGAAGTTCTTCCGGCAGTTTCAGGTCACGGTTACATTCGCATCCAAAAGTCTGAGGGAACAGACGAATTCAATGAAGGAATATCACTCGACTCTTAGGGAAATAATCGTTCTGGTACCAATTGCTGAAGGCGAGTTTCCGTCTGGTCATTATGCTGGTGACACCAAATCGTCTATCCTGCTACACTGTGCTTTTCTTCAATTTTACGATTATCAGAACACATTCGATAGCATGTAATATGTTCCTCGAATCAAGACACTGGGTATCTGAGAATTCGTCGCTTCAATACTTCATCAAAAATTTAAGGTGCTCTAACCTTGTCTTCAGCCACAAAGGGGAGTTGATAGGTCTAAATGCCGTTACATGCTATTGAGCAAAAATCCAGTTGAGCTGAGTACGTGATGCAGGGAAATGTGGTCAGATAGCCTTGTACGATTTTATCTAAAAAAACTCGTAACAAAGCAGATACTATCTACCAGCATCTACAGACCCACAAGCCCAAGACCCTCCAGCTCATTTAGCCACCTTTAAAAAACATGCACGTCAGGTGTTGCCCTGGATTTAATCTGAGACACTCACGAAGCAAGAAGAAGATGTGCGTACTCCACCTCGTTGCAAGGCACATTATTAAGCTTCATACGTGCTCCCCTGCTGTACTTGACTAGAGCAACGTTTCCGTGCCAGACCTTGCCAAAGTACCTCATGATTGCATGATTTACTGGCGATGAGACTGAGCCGTTGGACACGATTACCCGCCAGTCATTCAAGAGTAGGTGCCACTTATATCAAATAAAACCCAACCTATCCACGTAGTACTTATCATAATACCAGATGCTTTTATAATATGCCTTTCAATGGCTATTTCATTAAATTCTGGATATCATTTCATTG
>Ga0247741_1002530_pt1 | contig 10133 bp, 6 predicted proteins | sample UWRJL213509R2_FD_180945 | JGI IMG/M metagenome (GOLD analysis project Ga0247741, IMG submission 180945) | Plant litter microbial communities from Arlington Agricultural Research Station in Wisconsin, United States - UWRJ-L213-509R-2 | ecosystem: Environmental > Terrestrial > Plant litter >...
ATTCGTTACTGCAGGTTGGATCGTTGTCCAAGTCACGGCTGTCGTTGCTGCCGCTGAAATAGCGCTATTAGTGTTGATTATACGCCACCAGATTTCGGTATGTTTTTTTGACATTCCCTGTCTTGTGTCAACTGTCTCATTAATTTTTTTTGTTTCAAGACTTAGTCGTGATACTAGCCTTACTCAGGTTTTTTAATCTACTGAGACCCCATGTAATTCCCAAAAATATGCGACTTAGACGTTCACCTGCAGTATTATCTCCACAATCGCCCTGATGCCAGCTCTGAGAAGGGAAGTCCTTTCTAGCAAACACGATTCTGGAAGAGGGAATGAAGATCGAGGATCACCCATACCGTGGTACTTAATGCAATCCTGGATGTCCAGATCTCAAGACTCCCCGCTCGTTGCCTTCGAACTTCGAAGCACGGCAATGCTACTCGCAAGCTCCCCAAGTATGAGTCATTCTGCAGGGTCGTCTACAAAGTGCTCGATCTGTTGCCTAGTCTTTACGACATGTGCCGCCTCCCTCGTGCAGAGAAGTACAACATGGTGCCTACCAGGTTCCGCGATTGTCTGAGTTCTGGAAGTGTTCAATATCGAATCAGCCTTCGATGTGACGCCTGAGGTAAAATTAATGCAGGCAACGCAGAGTCTGCGTTAATTTCGGGCCTTTGGGCCAGATCTTGAGTCTAACAGTACGGATAATTCTAATCGTGAACCCCGGTTCATGCATGAACCCAATTGAACCCCCGAATAAGCTGATGGCCGAATGATGTCCCATCACGGCCTGCTCCAGCCGTGTAGACGCCGACTGTGCTGAATTTCAATCTCCGACACGCAAAGCATCGAACAGGGTTATGCTTTCGTATACAAGTACTTTCTCGTTGAGTATATAAGTTATATGTATAGGGTACCACAGTAAGCTGCTAAAATTCTCCAATTTTTTATTCGTTCAACTGCGAGAGTGTTGGTATTGGAATTTATTGATAACGAACTTGGCGGCTGCGCCTCCCGCGGGATGGACGCACCCGATGTTTCGTGCACACTGTATATAATCATAGCTACATCGATTGTATCAGCACTCGACTGCATAGCAAACCCCCGACTTCTTGCTTTCCCGTTGGTCTCCCCTCTCGGAAGAGGGGTAAATCATTTAAGTCTTGCAAAATGCGACATGTGTTGTGACCTGGCCCAGCACCTACTTATATGTAGAGTTATAACCTATTCCCAACACTCTGGAAAGTATGGCTTGCAAGCAAGAAAAAATGACCGGATTTAAAGTTAGAGACTTGAATGTGTCCACCCCGCTCTGACATTTTCGCCTTCAACATTCTGCTAGAACTTAGTTGGAGCATCTACCTCATATTCACCTTTGAATGTCTGCGTTGAAACCGTGATAGGTCATTTTCCGTGGTCGAAGTGATCTTTTGCAACAAAGACGGGTAAGCTATATTCCAGTAGCTACTTCTCATATTTAGAACGATTTTTTAAGGCTTTAGTTCTTGAGGCAGCACTGGTGCCAGAGCTCTGTATGCAAGGCATCACTAGATACACTATGAGCCAAGGCACATCTTGGGCGCTTATACTATTTGTACAAACCCGATGCCACTATGTCACATCTTCTGATACCCCCACCCACCAGTAAGTCGCTGTCGTGGTGTATTTTTTACACTTCACCACTGGCCGTCGCCCAGTATATTCAAGTGTAGTGCCGTCACAAGAAATTGATGAGAGGTCCGCTTAAGAAGTTGAGTTCATGGTTGGTTCATGGTGCTTATAATCCGGCTGTAATCAAGTGACACTTGCGCCTTCATTCCTTTCCCATCGTAATAGTGTTTAAATATCGCCTATATACCGTAGATACTCAATCTTCAAAATTACTTACTTTTATACGAAAGCAGACGCGAGTCGATGCATTCAGTGTGTCGGAGATTAAAATTCAACTCAGTTGGCGTCTACTCGGCTGCGGTAGGCCATGATGGGACATCAGTCGGCCATCAGCTTAGTCAGGGGTTCAATTGGGTTCACGCATGAACCGGGGTTCGCGATTAGAATTATCCCTAACAGTACCCCTGGAGCAACTTCGATATGCGTGCATGAGCTGAGCGCTGAGTCGTCTGTTTTTCTAAGTCTCCGGTTGCTGACGCTCATCGGGAAACCCCGATACAGGCGGCCTGTGAAGGCATAGTTTCAATCGGGGCATCTACTTTTCCTGTTCAGCATCTTCAAGATGTGGCCAGCATCCCGGCGCATGGCCAGTACACTGTAATCTCCCGGCGCCGGAAGTCTAAACGATCAAGTCCCTGCGAGTGTGAAACTGGGAGTAGATCGTACCTCTGCCCTAGACAGAACTCTACCGGGCCCCTTGGCGATCAAGATTGCTTGTCAATCTTCTATGCCGCAGAACCTAAGCCCTGGTGGCAGTATCCAGAAAATGCTTCCGCTGGATAGCCACTGTTCTTGGCGAGGACATCCACTTTTGGCCTGGAGTTACTATGCCACGATACGATGGTTGTGAATATCTTTCGGTACCACAAGGCTCAGCGGCTGGCGATCGCGGATATCCAAATGTGAACATGGCCCTTGGCATCCTTGCTTGAAACCAACTCGAAAGCACTGCTGATGATCCCCCGGAACGAATTGAACATCTGGGGAAATACTTTTATATTTCTTACTATATCTGAGCAGCGGAGATGACTGATGATTTGTAAACTAAAACACAAGGAGTAGTGCGTTGCGGCCACCGTCGAGACAGTCAATTTCCGTCGAAGGCACTCACTTTTTTTTTTGAACCCTTCGGGGTCAGCATTTAAGGTCATCATGTACATACATTTACTGTACCAACGATTACGTTCTGATATATTTAGATGCAGTAGACGTTATCGTCCGTCCAAATTCGACGATTTGCCTCCGCGAACCTTTCGGCTATCAGGACCTTGCCATCAAACACGACATCGCACTGCATCGAGATCCAACTCTGTTCCGCGATTACTCACCAGTGGCGAAGGGCGCAAACACATGGAGACAGCCAGACCAAAAATTATCGACCGTGGATTTTGACTGCGGGGCCCGGGTGGGTAGGCTGATATTTATAGTGTCACCATTTTGAGAGCTTGCGACACCTATCTGGAAGTGCGTGGGCAGAAAGCAACCCTCGTTAACCCTAGGAGCCACTGTCGGATACCAACGAACATTTAAACAGCTTGATTTATCCTAGTATGACGGCCCTAGCTGGACAGAATTAATAAGAACCAACTAGACAAGAAACTCACTTCTCCAGGGAAAATCTTATTCCAGGTGAAAGTCTTATTTCATGTAAAAGCCTTATTTCGGGTGAAAACCTTAAGTCTGTGAAAACTCTTAAGTCTTGGAAATTTCTAAGTCCACAAAACACTCTCTTCCCATAGATACGATATGCATACTTCGTTGGGTCTCGCTGAGGTCTTGATTCTTGAGGCATGAAGACGCCTACTGCCCTCGACCTGGTGGGCTCTCGACACATCAATGATGGCATCAAATTGGCACCGTGAATGCTGGTTAGCAGGCTCTGCACCAGCCGCACCAGCCGACACATCATATCTATATATACAAAGCAACATGGAAAAATTACGACTTTGTCTGGAGGCTAAACGGGTGGATACACATTTGAAACCGGACCAAGCTTCAGCAGCCTCCGAACGGCACTAGGAACCGGATTAAGGAGCAGACCGAAATCTCTTATTTGGTCGGTGTGATGAGACCCTAAGCAAGGTAGTGGAAGTAAGGAGCCGGAAAGTGAAATATTGCGATACATTCGAGGAGGTCATCTGACTCGGATAGGCCTTCCTGTCATGTCAATACTACAATATAGATGATACAACTTGCAGAATTTTTGTAAAGTGGTAGATTGTAATGACTTCACGAGAGCCGAAGCCGCTCAATGGAACGCCGCGTCCCCACGCGGCGTTGTATTGAAGGCGTAAGGCGATTTTAATTCAAGTTAATGTTCAAAAGAAAACAGTGAGAGATATACAATTAGTCACCCTTCTCCGTTGAGAATAAGTACCTCCACTGTGCGGAACATGGGTAGGTGCATTCAAGGCAGAAGATCTTGGCAACAGTCAGACCACTGATTGACCAGTGAGGGATACAAAAAAAATATAGCCCTTCAAAACACCTCCACCGTGCGGAGCACGGGTGCAGCTCTAGTTTCACATAGAGGTATATGAGTAGGTGAGTCGAGCTAAGAGCCAAAGTCCGCTAGCCACATAAATTTCAAGCATTCCAGTAGATTGTATTTGTTAATGCTTTTAATAAATAGTAAATGGGACGTACCAGTGGATACTCGCTGCTTAAGCGCCACCCAAGCGCTCGTGAAGGGGGCTTGCTGAAGGTGCCGACATGACGCATCACAGCGTCATGACAATGCTCGGCACGATACTGGCAGCCTGCAGGTCAGCATGACATCTGATCGCTGAGCGCCGCGTTTGAAATGGCAATGTAGTTGTGTAGTTGAATGACGAGTCCAGTAGAAATCCCGTTGAGTCAAAATTTCCCCCAAATAACTTTTGCCGAACTTAATACTTTTGCCAGACTTAATACTTTTGCCAGAAATAAGACTTTCCCCAGAGATAAGGAATATCCATGACTTAAGCAGACTTTTCGAGGACTTAAGGTCTTTCTACGGACTGAACAGTTTTTTTTACAGTCAATACTCCATCCTTCAGAGACGAGATTCACCAGAAACAAGACTTTTGATTTTTGTCCAATGGGGTCCCTCATATCCTAGATCTCCACTCTGGCATCTAATATCTATGATCACAAGCTGTTTAAAAACTGGTAAATTGTGTAGCTCATTTCCACTTCGAAGGCAGATGAAGGGGTCGCCTCCGAACCGAAGGGTTGGTGGGAACCTCGTCTCCAAGCTGAAGTTCCCCGTCCGCCGCTGAAATCGGCATTGAGAGGGTACCCACGCCGCCTGCTAATGCGTACTAAGTGCTCTTGTAAGAGCTGCATCAAGTTACACGGTGGGGGAAATAAATGCGTGTAGGTGGAATGTTCATAGACCCATCTAAGCATAATCGCTGTCGCCGAGGCCATGGAATATTTGATCTACTGTCGACCAACGATTTCAATCTTGCTAAAACAAGGTAGCGATATATTATCAAGTTTACTGGATGATCTGCGCTATTCTGATTGCTCCCGCTACAAATTAAAACGTGAGTACTACAGTAGATATACAGAGTAACTTGCTTGGTGGCAATCTTTCATCAGCTTGATCGCCCAAAATTACTAAAGAGATGGTAGTCGCATTCTCGGAGTAGGGGGCACACCGTTTGACCGGTTTTGAGAATGTCCATCATCTTTCCTGCTCTGTCCCAAGCAAATCTGATCCGGCCACATGCGCAAAACTCCCCATCATGTCTCTTCCTACCCCAAGCTGCTTAAGCTTATAATTATATCTTATTTGATTCTTATTCTTATTATTTCTAGTTGGAATATACAAGGAACATTTTTTCTAAATACCGTTTTATGGGCCGCGCAACGCGATCACGTGTTTTGACGCGTCCTATCAGTTTGGTCGCTTTCCCACGCCTTATCCGGTCAACTTCACAAGTTCAACGTTGGACTCAACTTGAACCTGAACTCGAATCGCATCAACACAACCCAGTAATCCTCAAATTTACACCAGCCCTCCCCATAAACCAAAATTTGTACACGCACACATATCGGACATACAGCACGCCTTCGCTGGGACCAGAATATACAGTACTGTGATGCCTAAAACCAGGAACGTCACTCGTTCGCAGTCAAACACAGCAAGTGCTTCCAAAACCACTAGCATTAGGAGGCGCAATGACGAGAACGAAGCTGGCTACGAGAGCGAGAAGGAGAACACAGGGCGGCAAGGTACCCGATCCCAAACCCGGAGTCATCGGCGGGGTGTTCTCGGGGCCCCAAATCCAGCCACCGCAGCCACAGAGGGGTTCACTAAGGCTCCTACCAAATCCACGAAAGCCAGAGCTCCGCTGAAAGGTAAACGTACAGAGGCCCCGCCAAAGGAGAAGAAAGCACCACTCCAAGACATCACTTCCCAGTTTCTCCCCGCACCAGAGTCTGCCAACAGAGGGGAAGGGTACGAAGATGCTGACAATGGCGACGCCGCTAGTGCCTTAGAGAATTCCAACAGCGTAGCTCTTATCATCCCGCCACTGGGTAATGGGCCCACTGTGCCCCTCGAACGTGCTCGGCCTGCATCCCCACTACCACCTTCATCCCCTCCCTCTGACTGGGTTCCTTCACCTGTCTATCGTCGAGAAGATGCACAGTTGAAGACGCGTCTGGATATCGCTTTCTACCAAGATCAAGAAGACCAATGGCGACCTGATGACGATGTCCAACCCATCAGCGGCGGTCAATCCACTCCCACCCCAAACTCCTCGCACTCTGATCCGTTCGGATTTGTTGCGTTGGAACGCAAGCTCAAGCAGGATCGCGAGATAGAGGCCGTCACTGCTGGGCTGCATGACGATATTTACGCGGAGGAGGATTACGAAGACCTCAGCAACATCCTTGTTGCTGATACCTCGTCTCCTCGACCTGTTCGTCGCTTGAAGCGTGTCTATGAAGAAGCTGATGAAGACCAAGACATACCAGAAGATGGCGTTAAGGCTGACTCGTCCTTGCTCGCACCTGTGCTGCCTCATCCACATTACTCCACGCCGCCAACTCCTCACAAAGACAAGCAGAAGAGACGTCGCCTCTCGGACGAAGCTCGCCACGTCTTTAGCCCTTGTCCATCTTCAATCGAGAGTTCTCCTTCTCCTACGAAATTATCTGCTCGCAAACGATCTCGGGTGTACGCAGAGGTTGTGCAAGACCCTCTCGACGAATTCAACGAAGAGGTCGATCGAAGCTTTGGTGCTGACGCAGTAGTGGAGAACTTGTCGCCGGCCAAGAGGCTTCACGAGGAGGTCTCGCCAGATGTAGTGGAAGCGAACACCGACTCTGTTGCTAGGAATCTTCGCTCTCGGAGTCGAGTGACAGCAGCTCTTCGCAGCAAAGTCGGTTCGGACCACGAGGAGAAGTCGGTCAAACCAAAGACGAAGCGGGTCAAGAAACCTATCAGCAAGTCTCGGTCGACGGCAAAGAAGGAGAATGCCGCAGCTGCGAGTGACGACGATGAAGATCATGATGAGGTACGTCTTTGCCCATGATTACTCTCTTTATCTAATCTTCATGTTGATTCCCAGCAGTTTGAAAAGGCTCGTCAAGAACGTATTGAATATTTCAAACGGCTGGAAGAATACCAAGTTGAGAAGGAAGATGTATATGTTATTTAAGGGCTTGATGACTGCAGACCTTCACCGCCACTCTCCTTTACACGTGTAATCATATTTTCTCTTTCGTTCTTGGATCACTTCGCTCATACTACCGCTCTGACAAATTGTAACACCATCAGACTTATGATTATGATACATGTATACCTATAACCATGCCACTCAACATTACTTCTCGTACTCCTTGTTGATATAAAGACTTTACACGAATCTGAACGAGATAACCATTCTTGAACTGTGTTTAAATTTAAATAAATGTAAGCTCAGATCCGCCGGGAGTTCAAGACCCAAGCTCCAACTCATTGTGAAAGCCTCCTGGTTTGTTCGGCCATGGCCATAGCATAGGGGTTTCCTGTGAGAAAGGAGTTAAATCAATGCGGAGGACTTTGCAGGACTACGTACTATTTCCCCATACCGGCCCAGCTACAGGCATCTCAGGTGGGTCAGATGAGTCGTGAAGCGTGGCTGGCATAGCCTTGGGAGAGTGGGTCTGATTTCCATGCTCTGAGTTGAGGTTCATCGTCGAAGGATACGGCTCCGGGAATGACGGTGGTGAATGTGGCGCGTTAGCGGTAATCACATCATAGTTGGGTGGTGGGGGATTTTGAGCAACGTAGCTCTCGAAGGTAGCACTTCTGAAAGCGTCCAATTCTTGTCGTCGAGCATCTAAGTTCCTGCCAGCCTGTAAGAGCTCAGTGCCAGCTGTGTCTGCTCTGCTTCGTGCTGCTTCTCTTTCGGCTTTGAGCTATTTTATGACATTATATGAGGACGCTGACGCATGGTATGAAGGCGAGGAAGCTCACGCGCTGGTTCGCCAGCAGGACTTGGGCCGCAGATTGTTTGATTTTGTCTATCAGAGTAGCAACTTATGAGTTTATCTATTCGTTGGAGAAGAGACACATACTGTGAAACGACATGTCCGTGAAGATATTATCGAAGAAGACGTCGCTCATTATTGAGCTAAGATAAGATGTTAGCTCGCTTGCTAGACGCAACGGTTCGGAGCTTACCCTTGAGAGATATTGACGCGCCCAACGGGCTGAACAGCGGGGGATGTACGCACAGCTTGATCGACCAGCATTTCTGCTTGCGATGCATTAACTTGGGCATTTCTCAGAGCATTTCGCTCCATCATGTCCGCCATGCTAAATCATGACAGGTCAGTGACCTTATCTCAGGTTCAGCGGAAGCAAATACGCACCTCCCTCCACCCCACATATCTGGAGATCACGATCGAGATCGTTGAATCGGTTTCAAAGAAAACAATAAAAGATTACTAACCGTACCGAGAATAACCTAACGCTTCCTGCATGTTCTGCTGACACAAGTCCATGGCCCTCACTGCTCTTGCCAGAAGCTCCGCAGCCCGACTTTCGGAGTTGAGTTTCGCCTGCACCTGCTCATGGCGTTTGACAGCAGCATTGAGATCGTATTCAAGACGATCATCTTCTGGAAAAGCTGTAGGTCGAACGATAGACATACGTCAGTATGAGTTTAAGCAAAGGTGTATACTATGAGCAAGATATCTGTCAGTGAAATTGGTGCCTTCGAACACGTCGGTGTCCGAGGATATTGTGGCCCTTGCATTCAGAAAATCGACACGAGGCCGCAGAATAATTGGAGATGGCAGATCTATGACATGGGCACGTACATTGTGTAGGTCCATCAAATACCCGGCCGTACAATGCTTGCAGCTCCGCTTGTGCCGATTCATGCCTCGTTGCCTTGTCATTTAGGTCAGAGCGCTAATCATGAGGCTGATAAGTCAAGCATTCAAGCACCCTGAACTGCGCAATATCGCATACTTACCACCTGTTTGGCTTCCTCGAGCAGCTGCATGACGACATTCTGGTTATCTCTCTCGGTCATCTCTCGTTCCAGGGCTTCGACGTACTCCCTATGATACGGCGAAAAAGATAGGTAAATTGTTTATCAACCAAGAGAATATGCCCACCTCTCCTCCTTACTCTCCTTCGCCGCATATTGCTCTTTCTTGCCAACCATTTTATGTGCAAACCTCCGGGCTGTGGAATCTCGTAGAACTTCGTGCTCCTTTCTCTCCTTTTTCGTCTTCTCGGCTAGCTGTTTGATGTGCTTGTCATTCTTGCTGACCTGGTTTTCCAAATCCTTGATGTAGGCCTCCTGATTCTTCCTTGCCTGAGGAACATAGTCCAGCTCAGCAATTGTCTTCAGGAGCGTTGCGTGGTACTCGGCGTTGGCGATAATAGTTTCGGGTGTGTCCATGCTCGTCGTAGGAGAGAGTAGACGGTGGATTCAGGAGCGATGGATTGGGATAAAAGCGTTGCCTGATGCATGATGCCTCATATATACGTCACGCCAAGGTGCCTATTGCACAGCACCACGTCCAACTGTGTAGTATGTGAGTGGAACGCTGTGAGATACTGCAGATAGTTACCTGTTTCCTCAAAATAAGCTGTGCTGCACAGGTAACAAGCATGCAAAAGGGCGTTCGTGGTGATGGCAGTAAAGTGAGAACTTGGACTCGGAGACGCGCACAGCCGACTTCAGAGCTGATGGATACATTTACAGTGTAACGGTAATTTACAGGCATAAACATACATTGCATATCTAATATTACAGCCAATGCACAGAATCCGTAGTGCTGGAATGTGGATAATGATAATGAAGCATAGAAGTAGGGGAAAATGCAAAACTGAAGCCTCCGATACGAATCGTCACCGTCTACGACTCATAACGAAACAACCTTCGTACCCCGGAACATTTGCAGGGCTCAAGGTATCCCTCCATCTTCCTCCAAAATTCCCGATTTCATTTCCTACAAGGTAGCCTCGA
>Ga0247741_1002531_pt1 | contig 10133 bp, 14 predicted proteins | sample UWRJL213509R2_FD_180945 | JGI IMG/M metagenome (GOLD analysis project Ga0247741, IMG submission 180945) | Plant litter microbial communities from Arlington Agricultural Research Station in Wisconsin, United States - UWRJ-L213-509R-2 | ecosystem: Environmental > Terrestrial > Plant litter >...
TGGTGTTCGAGTACGGAAAATGTTGTCATAGATATTTCGAATAAATATCCTAGCTTCCCATGTAGTCCAAGAGCTAATAACCGAGTAAGTACATTAATATATATGAAGCCGTTGTTTTTACTGATGCTGAGGGCCGAACGGTGGCACTAATATTGCTATGCGCCAGGTTTGACGTTTTAATTTATAGTCGACATGGTCGCGGCATTGCATGGTTCCGAATCCGTCGAAGTGATTGTTCGTATTCAACTTGGCGTAGTACCACCCCGTCTTACTCAGCGTCTTTCCACCATGCGCTCTTCTCAAGAACAATATGTCAATCTCACGAACTATGGAATTACCAAGCGTACGTGTCTCACCTGCAACTTCGATGCTCGTCGGGATCGTAAGTGAAATTTCTACGATTATCGTTCCTTTTGGTTCTCATGCGTCGTTCTCCATCCTCTCACCAATATTGTCGTAACACTCAACAACCGCCTCGCGTGAACAGCACATACCAGTCGGTCTCCAGGCCCCGAGACTACACCCGTCAGGCTGGAGTAGTCTTCCTTTCAAAGTGCTGGGACCACAAACTTCGGGGAACGATTAGCTGTCAGCTGCGGAGAGGTTGGATGTTGGCTGAGATCAATATGTGTGTTTTCTCATATCGAATTTTTGCTGGTTCATCGAACTACTCTAAGTCTAGATTGGTCTGAGGACGAGATAGATGCGTCGGCGGAGACGAGAGGCCGTCGGTGGGTGTATTTTGGAAGAAAATCCTACAGCCTGACTCGCAGCACGTAAAATGCGATGAAAGGGAAGTATCAGAAGCTCCACGACCTATGGTTTGACCACGCCACCCCACTGGCTCTGGAAGCCTAGTCATGATAGTACCGACTTTGATGCTGATGGTTCTCGATGCACAGCTCATGCTCTCCCAATGCGACACTGCACACCCCACGCACCAAGCTCTAACGAACATAACGATGGAGCAAACGGCTCCTCTTGTCACCTACACACCCACAACCAGCCAGACGCATATCTCTGGCCTCGATATGGCCCAAATGTATGTCCCTCGTTTTCTCTGTTCTCACTGGAGATGCCTTCGGGTCTGACGCATTCGTTATAGTTCTATCATTCTACATCCAGTCAGCGCGATGGTCTATAACGATTCTATCCCGCAACTCACCGTATCGATTCCTGCTATCACCCAAGACGCATCTTTGGCGGCCAAAAATGTTCTCGACTTCCAAGACCACACACATCCAGATATGCGTACCCGCGAAGACAGTCAAGCATCTAGCATTGCCTTCGTATATCGCGGCTCTGGTTGTGATGCCGCGAATGAACCTACACTAGGGAATATGGAAAAGCTGTTGAGGTTGTTGGAACCAAAGGACGGACTGAACGCTGTCTTGGGTCAGGTTATGTATGTTTCTTCTTGTCTGATATCTTTGAACTTCGTATCTGACGTGTCGTAGGTCACCGATCAATGTTTCAACTCTAGATTCTAGGTAGAAGCGTGCTCTTCCCCTCATTGTCCCAAACGTCTGTCTATTCCCAATCGAAACCTTTCCAGTATCTCCACTCCTAAGCCCTTCTTTCTGGCTCGGGCTCGGGGCTCTACAACCACACGGGCACCTGCTCTTGCGCACCCAAAACGCTCTCAATAACGCTCCATGTACTTGGCCTCGTGGCAGCTCATACGACCATGGGATGCTGTTAATGGAACGTATCCTGGCATTGGAGGGGAGGGATGAGCGTATGAAGACGAGAAGGCTGCGTTCGCACCGAGGTCTTGCATTGGAAGGATCAGGGAGGCTAGGTCGACCACTCCGAGGCCGGATACATCCTCTGGTTGCAGCAAAAAGAATGATTATGGCTCTCAAATCGAACATCTCGAACCACACCGCAGACGCATACAACGATGGAAACACCCAAAATATCGTCGATATGGATTGATGATATCACCTGATCCCCGAACGTACATGCTCCTTTCGGCCCTCGTCCACTTTCAAGCTCAAGGACCAAGTCCAACGATTACATTGAATATGTCTGCCTCTTGCCCAGGTCCAGCTTTGGCACCAGACATACGCTAAGGCAGCTTCCACCCCTCCACGGCACGCCGCCGACTCCTACAGTTGCGTTGGCTGGTGTGGAGCTCGCCTTTGAAGGCAAGAGGGTCGCCGTTCCCTTGGTCTACGAAGAACGCCGGTACTGGTAGCAAATAGACTCTAAAGCTCCAACATATTCGACATCCTCATCCACAATCTAGAGATACCTCGACCGATTACGCGTTCACTTCTGGCGTTAGGCCTTAGGATTCCCTACGACTTTCTCACATCTGTCATTGGCTCCTCTCGAATTCTCGTTGGATGAGCCAACTGCCACAACAACTTCAACCACCGCAGTTTCTGTTCTACGAAGTTACCCACCGATGCCTATGATGTCGGTCGTTCAAGCCGCGTTTATGAGGGGTTCACCGCCTGTGGGAGACGTGCTGAGGTGTGCGAGCACCAGTCCGGCCTTGCACCTACCACGCGGGATGCGACCCGCCAGCTCGTTGAAGTTCAATGAACGAAGGGATCGTTCGTTTTTCAAGACACTGCCATGTTTCGTACGACGATATAAGCGTCACTTCCCCTTGCATTTTTCACGGAAAGTCAATCCGGATGTCGACGACAGTTACACCAACACCAAGAGCATAGATTACATTCTCCTTGTTTCCTGTTCTCGTCAATCGTCAATCGTGGACCCGAACCCGAACGCTGCCGAACATTTCTCGACGTCTCATTCCTGGAGATTGGGATCATGGTTGTCATATCCTATGGATGGATGCGCTCTAATCGCCAAAACCTACATACTTGTACGCGTTGCTCCTCTAGCACCTACTTTCAACTAATGCATATGCATTCCAGTCGTTTCCTGCTACATATGACCACCCGAAGTTGCTATTTCACGTTCGGGACAAGTATCTATGGACAACGCGATGAGCGGTCGTTGTGGATCTTCGTCTCTCGGGATCGTGACCGCAGCTTTCATGATAGAGGACATACAATCGCGTACCAGCACTGTAGCTCTTCGACATCGGGTCGTTGGTGACTCCGTCTGTCGCTGGCTCCTATACGCCCAAACTTTCAAGCCCTATCCCCACCGACCGAGGCTACATGGGATAGGGGAAGGAGGGCATGATGCTGTTGGTTATCGGCGACCTTCCCGAAGCAGAGGAGGCGAATTGTTTTGGATAGTACAGACGATTCGAAAACAGTTCTGTCATTTCTTCACAGCGGGATGTATACCCTGACGCTGACAGAATCTAGCCGTAATATCTGGTGGCATGTCGTATGGCAGAGATGTGAGCGTCGTGATTTTGCGATACAGTATGTTCATGTTCTATTCCCTTGATCATCGTCTCACAACCGTCGATGGATTCATGTAAGTTCAATTTGTATGAGAAAGCAAACCCAGACTAACGATTTTATTGTTTCTTCCATTAGCATCAGAGTGGAGTATGAGAGACCGACTTTACTTCCACCGACCGACTCCAGCACCTCATACTCTGAATTCTCGCAAATTGCATATCGACGTCTACTATATTACCAGTTGTCGCTCTACTTCGACTCCTGCACACCTATTATCGTACAGCGGTATGAACATGCGGAAACGACAATCACTGCGCCGGACCTACATTGGAAGATATCATGTACCCCCATTCACCGAAATAGACAGGATTGACGTGGTCGAATGGAACTGCCATATCATCTACTGGTTCAAAATGCCTCTCGGGGACGCTTCGAAGAGATTTGATAACCAGCAGAATATCGCGACTGATGTGAGTAGCCATCGAGGGATTCATCACGATCACTAGATGGATATTCATGTAATACTTGTAAGTTCAATTTGATTGTTGTGAATGGTTGGATCCCGTCACGAGAAGCGAGGAGTCCGACGCTGGGCAAAGTATGGAGCTCAGGAAAGGAGGCATGGGCGGCATAATTGGGTTCGGATTTCGATACATAAAATACTTGATGTGCATACAGTCGGAGCCGAAGCAAAGTGTAAGTTTAGATGTACATACACTATTCATTACATAGATAAGTTTTCTTCAGGAAGGTGGAGGATGAGGCGCATGCGAAAGGCAGCTAGGCTATTCGGCTGCTAGAAGAGGGGATAGAGGTAACGACGATGCAAGGTCTTGGAGAGCATTACGAAAGCAGGAATATGGCAAAGCGAGAGCAAGAGTGTAATATGGTACCAAAGCAGGAAAGCAATGTGAAAGTCAAAGCGACGCAGGAAAGCAGGAAACGAAAGATGTCGTCGAGAGCATGCGGAGAAGAGAACGGGAAATTTTTAAGAAAGGGTGGTGTGGATGAATGGATGCGAAGAATGTATGCAAAGCCAAAAGCCCAAGAGGTCGAATAAATCGTCTAGATGTGTGTGAATCGTGGTATGAAGGCTAAAGGTTAAAAGATGGCGGTGAAATAGGAAGGAAGAGGAAAATGCAAATGTAGAAATATTGAATAGGAAGAATAAAGGTATCGTAGAAACGTATGTATGCTGAAATAGCGTTCGGGAGCGTTCGAGTTCGAGTTCGTGATCATGATTCGGGAAGCAAAGCAAGCAGACAGATAGAGGGACTTTGTGCAGTCTTTGGTTGAGTAATAGAGTTGTTGGTGTCGGTATAGGCGTCGATGGCGTTGCTGGGAGAGTGGAATTTGCGTTCAAGTTCACAGTTCGCAGGGTTTCAGGGGCCCAATAAGCGCATGTTGGCGCCTCACAGAGCCATCCCCATCCCACTCATCCCCTGCGTACCCCCAGGTGTAGTAGGCGTCGGACTCGTACTCGCACTCCTCGGCACATACGGCTCCCACACAGGCGCCGGCCCCCTCACCGACATCGCCGCAGCCTGCGCAACAGACATCATCGGCATCGGCGTCGGCACACGTGTGCTCGTGAAACTGCCATGGTCGAAATTGTTGTGGTAGTCGACGCTCCCGGCGAGACTGGCACTGCCTGCGACGCTCCCGACGCTGCCCATGTATCCGTGGCCGTACGAGCGGCTGCCGCCTGCTAGAGGACCTGGTTTGTATCCGCTTGAATATGGATGTGGGGAGAACTGCGAGCGGGTTGTGGGCGACGAGGAGGGACCGCCGACGCCGTATGTGAAGGCGTAGTCGTGATAATCGGTCGAGGCATCTCCGAACGAGGATGTCGATTGGAGATGTTGATGCTTGGTATTCGATTTTCCTCCGATGCCGGTGCTGGCTTTGGTAGACCAAGGGAACGGCGATCCTCGCCCCTTCACTCCAGACGCGGAAAGCTCCATCCCAGCCAACGTAAACGTGGGCGTCGGCGACGGTGTGATGAGCCGTGGAGGGATAGAAGGTGCTTTCACATGCGTTTGTCCGCCGGTTGACTCGGGGTATGCGTTGAACAGAGGACTTGGGCCTCTTGATGGAGAGCTGAACGGATCGTGCGCGTTTGAATCGCGGGTGAATGAATTGTCTGGGTCTGCGTATGTGATGTGGTTGGCCTCGGTCGCGGTGTATGGACCATCGAGGGTTTGCGGAATGGGCTTCGAGATGCTCGATTTGAGCAGTTCGATCGACATTTTGCCCTTTCCAGTGGGTGTACCCGGCCTAGGAGTCGTCGACCCAGCCCCGTCGAACCTCCCCGTAGTAGGACTCGACAACGCGAACGCTGCTTTCTCGTCTTCGTATCCCCCTCCTCCTCTTCCTCCACTAGCATATACACCGCTAGGGTATCCACCTCCGCTCCTGGAGGTAACGTCGTACCAGGTCTTGTGCCTTAGCTGTTTTCTCCTCCGGACATAGCAGAGGAAATATATCAGGAAGGCGGCTAGGAGGGCAAGAATAGGACCGAGGATGCCGAGCGTTATTGAGAGTGTTTTGGAGGACTTTGATGATTTGGATTTGGAAGGGGTGCTTGAAGGGGAAGAAGTAGTAGTGGAACTCTGGGAAGAAGCGGAGGGGGTTGCGATGGGTATTGGGACAGATGTTCGGGACGAGGAGGTGGTGGAGGCCGAAGTAGTGGTTGAGTTATCCTCGACCTCAAAAACGATCCGGTCCAAAACAGCATATAATCCTCCGCGCGGCACCGACAACCGCAACGTCCTCTCCGTGTTCGTTGTTTCAGTACCACGATAGACGAAGACAACGCTCGACGCTTGACTAGGGGGGCCTGTGCGGATATCGGGGCGGGTATGGTCTTGAAGGTCGAGGAGCATCGTTTGTTCCGTCGGAGCTGCACCTCGCGTGGTGGAAGGGGTAGATATGGTAAGTTGAGTAGAGACGTTGTACGGCCAACGCGCTGAGAGGAGGTAGAACGAGACAACTGTAGATATCGAACGTCAGTTTAACCCGCAGGAACGAACAGACAAAGGATACGACGTACATCTGAAAGTAATGCTCGCACTTGCCCCAGGATCACTGGCCAACATATGACCACCACCCGCGTCAAGGTCACCAGTGATACGGGACCAGCTATTGGCAGGTGTGTAGGTGATGAGAGGGCTTGTTTCGTCGATCGTTATGTTCGTTAGGGCGTAGGCGATGTTACATTGCGAGAGGACGAGAAAGAGTAGAAGGGTCCGCCAGAGGGAGAGTATTGGGAGAGACATGGCAGCGGACATGCTAGCGTTGGTCCTGACAGTCTTGGTCTTCATGTGGGTCTTGATATCGATCTTGAGGTGGATTCAGACTCGACGAGCATGCCAGTAGGGAGTGGTTCCGCGTCAACTCAAAAATGAACCATCCATCACTTTTATGGTATAAACGCCGCGACCCTGTCTGTGTCAAAATTGGGCGTCGGCGCGATCGAGGCATCGTGGGACGTACCTGATTCAACAACATTTCATTTTGCGGCATGTCGGCGCTGTGGCTTGTGCGTTCGGTGTCGTTTGCGTCGAGCGCTTCAGGTATAGATAAAATCATGTGAGGGTGGAGAGACGCGTCCCAACGGTGGTTCAAATAGCTTGACCCAAGTATCGGGTATCGGCGATTCATGTTCGTCTAAATGGGGAACAACGGATTTAGCGTTGTATTTCACAACGTCACCGATTTTTCTCTCTAGAACCACGCCTAACAGAAAACTTATCTCTCAGACCAAGTCTTCCTTGTCTTTTGCACTCAAGTTTCGTCCTCGATTTCTCTGTCCTTGAGATATTCCCATACGTTCAACCAGCCACGCCTACGGCTGGATAGTCCAGCCGCCACGTCGGCCAATCGCAGGGCACATTCCAATCGCTGTGAAGCGATTCAAGTAGGATTGTAATTTCTGGAATACAGGGTCATAGTGGTCAGGCGATTGTCTGTAAGCCTGGCCCTCTCACTCGTCATCCCCCCTCGTCATGGCTGCACTTCTATTGATCTCCTCCCATTTAGAGCATCATCCCCTCCTTCTTGCTCGAAGCCTCCTGTGATACGACTCCAACGCCAACTCGAAAATCACATTCCATATATATTCCTTCCTCGACTTCGTTGCTTCGCCCCATATCACGATCAACGAAGATAGAGAGGAGTCTTGCCATTCCCTGCGTAACTTGCCCTAGTGTAGGCCGTCGAACACGGCAGCCTTTCATACTCTTCGAGCGTCTACCGTAGCTCCTGCATCGGTGGTAACGCAGAGAAGAACACGATCGCCAGTTAACGTCGACGTATACACTGGCATTTGGTTCACCATCAGCCCCTCCGGCTCCTAAGGGTGTTCTACGATTTCGGCTCTTAGCTCGACAAACCCGCTCTGATAAGCTCATCCTCCACGTCTCCGCTCGGCCCTCTACACGTACATACAACGAAGCATTTCCTCTTTCTCTTCTTCTTGTATCGCGCTCATTGGTAGTTTGGCGCTATCACAATTCTAATAACATGTACCACTTCATACTCAAAAAATCTAATATTACAACTCGGAATCACCCAACCTGGTCAACGATTCCAAAAGCCCGAGTTGCACTACAACGCCCCTTAATTCAAGTTCGTGCGATTTCCAGTGTTGTTCTTGGACTACAAAAAGCGTCGACGAGTCATGAAGTTTGAAAGAGCAGACCTGCTGTAACCATCGATGACCAACACACTTTGTCAAACTCCGTTTACGATCTGAGATTATCCACAACCGTTCCGCCAGACAGATGGACTACTTTACAGCCGTTGGCACCAAGTTCGTAAGTCATTGATTCCTTGCTGTGTTCAACGACGAAACACCAGCTAAAGACGCCATAAGTAATCTTCACCAAGCTTGCTTCCCTAACCAAATATCATCATCTGCCTATCATCCTCTCGACACCAGTCACGACATCTTATAATTCCTTTCCTCCAGATGCCTTATTCGCTTCGAAATACAGCTCTACAGCAAATTGCATATCGATAGACTCACCCTAAACATACTACGCTTAGCGTCTTTATTTACATTTGGGGCGGTAAAAACAGGATCTTACCTGGTTGAGGACGACGGTGGGGCCAGCAGAGGCGAGTTGGAGTATGTTAGAGTAATTTTTCATCTAATCTGGTTAGTACGGCCCCAAAAGTAAAACAAAGACGCTGAACGCTGAAAAATCAAGATGAGTCTAATTTGCTATAACCGCAGCAAAATTTGTGTTTGCCCTATGTTCCGCTCATAAGTCGTCCATAATTCAAGTACAGTATAACCGGCTATACATGTGTTAGGAAGTGGAGCTCATGATTGAAGTACATATAATGGGCTAAACAACATGCGTTATGAAACGGAGCTCAGCATGAACACCGGTCGTAAACAAGAACTGACGGACCACGGAGGCGATGCACGTTGTGGTCGTCACGACTTTATAAAAGCACAAAGTCAACAAATATCTCACGGCCTAATACAAGCGCCCAGCCGGATCCTTTTATTCCAATGCGTATATATAGGTGGTCAGCGTGGCTGATCTCAGCATTGAACCATCTGCCCCCGGACCAACTGGCAAAATGGGTACGTCGATCCTTCGAAACGTCATTTCTTCCGCTCTTTTGAGAATACGATTAAATCCAACAGATAATGTCACCAAATTCACGGGAGGAGACGTGCCCTATGCGGATACACCTGAACAGTTCAGACCGTTTATAAATGACGACGAGGACGGAGACATCGCTATGGAGGTCGATCATGATAACGCTGGTAAGCACAACCGGGTTTACATTGACGAAGTACCTACCTCAATTTTGCAATTTTTTAGATCCTACGTCCGAGGCGCCTGGATCAGTTGAGGCCAATCCACTTGCGCTTGCTATCATAACGTCTGACCAAGATCTTTCACAGATGACAGAGTGCCAATCGACAGCAATAGGTGGTGAAAATCTTGATAGAAATTTGAATTTCAGTTTCTATATAACGGGTAAGGTGATCAGTCAATTGAAGTGGGGTATCTTCAACTTTGTTGCCTTCAGACCTCCAACTTGAATGCGCCATGGAAGGGTCCGACTTTCTGTTCCTTGATCCGCTCAGGCTCATAATTTTCGGATCCGAAACCGAGGGAACGGTGTTGTTGGAAAAGAACTCGCCAGGAATATGGAGGCAGTCGTCACTCGTCGAAACGTAGGAGCATCATACCATCTAGTTGGACTTGCAGGAGTTGACACGAATTACATTTTAGACACCCAGACATCGACACCCTCACAATTGTGGCTACATCTGAGAAATACCCAGACTTTGCGTTCATGACTGTGACGAAGGATGAGTTGGCCTTAGGATTAGAAGCCCGTAAGTAATCATCTGGGTTTTTTCTCAAACGAGCGCTCACTGGAATGTATCCTGTGGTATCCCAGGAATAATCAAGAACTTTACGACTGAAGCAGGTGTACCGGGAATAAAGTTGTCATTCCTAGTCACTATAATTCCTCAGGAGGACCATATACAAGACGTTGACGATGAAGAGCTAGACCTAGGTAAGATCGTTCTGGGGATCCTATGAGGAAATACATATTGCTCAATATGCGCAGCTAGGGAATTAAACAACCATGGAAAGAAGTTGATCAAACGCTTTGAACGCACAGGAAACCTTTCCGACGTCTCAGAAGCCATCTCAATCATGCAGCAAGCAGTTCAACTCACCCCCGATGGCCACCCCGACATGCCAAGACAGATAAATGATGTCGGGATGTCCTTTCTATGTCGCTCTTGGAGTTCAG
>Ga0247741_1002533_pt1 | contig 10131 bp, 8 predicted proteins | sample UWRJL213509R2_FD_180945 | JGI IMG/M metagenome (GOLD analysis project Ga0247741, IMG submission 180945) | Plant litter microbial communities from Arlington Agricultural Research Station in Wisconsin, United States - UWRJ-L213-509R-2 | ecosystem: Environmental > Terrestrial > Plant litter >...
TGATCCGCGCTCGCTATGAGGTGTACCAGGTCACACCCGCTGTCACTCCTCGGGGGCGGCTGGCTCTTCCGCAGGCATGGTGCGGGCCGGCACTCGCATGAGTGCTTCGATCTCGGCGCGGTGTGCCCGCAGCTCGTTGGCATCGGGGCGTGTGGTCCACATCCGCAGCCTCGCCACGACAGGTGGCGCCGCGCGAAGCAGGATCAGTCCGGTGCCGAACGGCAGAGTGCGGATTCTGTCGGGCGGCATGATCGCCACACGGCGGACCGAGCGTTGTGACGAGCGGGCGCCGCGATCGCCGACGGTAGTGGAGTCGGTTGCATCGTCCCGTTCTCCGATGAGGGTCGAGAGGTCCTGTAGGTCTCGAGAGTTGGATGCCCCGCCGAGAACAATCTTGACGATGGACGAGTCCCAGATGGAGGCTGCTGCGTTGTCGCTCCATTTCGTTCGTGCCTGGGCGAGGGATTGCAGCACGGGCATTGTCGTGATGCCGGTGCCGCCGCCCTCAGCCATGAGTGTCGGAAGCGACGGCAGGGGAGCGAGGTTGCCAATCTCGTCAAGCGCGAGCAGCATTGGCGGGTCCAACCTCGCACCTGGGCTGCGGGCCGCGATGCGGCGCGCCGTCTCCACGAGGTCCTCGACGAGCGCCGACACCAGAGCGGCGGAATTGTTCGAACCGGCTCCGGTCGCCAACAGGTACAGCGTGCCGTTGCTGCGGATGAATCCCTCCGGGTCGAAGCTCTCGCCTTCGCTCGGCGAGACGGCGTCGAGGACGCGGGGGTCGGCGAGCGCGCCGAGCGAGAGGGAGACGCCCTGCCAGATCGAGTCGCGTGTGCGCGGGTCCGACTCGAGCATGGCCTGCAGCGAATCGCCCCAGCCGGTCGCGGCGGCCGGGCTGCTGAGCAGGATCGAGACAGCGTCGTGCGCGACGGCCGGGTCGAGTGTCCAGCGGAACAGCTCGGCAGGAGACCGCCGATTCAGTGCCGCCGCGTGCAGCAGCGCCTGCAGTGCTGTGCGGGTCTTGGCTTCCCAGAACCCGCCACCCTCTACTCCGCCGGCAGCGAGCCCGGTGCCCGCGGCCAGTCCCGTCGCGCGGATCATCGCTGTGAGCGGATCTTCGCAGCCGCGGATCGGTGACCAGCGCAGCCCGGCGGGCACGCCTTCCGCGAGCTGTTGTGGGTCGAACACGGCGACGGGGCCGATTCGCTCACGGGCACGCAGGGTCGCGGTGAGATTGTCGGGGCGCGTGGATGTCGCGACCACTGATCCCGGCGCGTCGAGGATGGCGTTGATCACAATGTGAGCGCCTTTGCCCGATCTCGGGGGCCCAATTACGAGTGTCGAGTCCTCGACGCTCGCCCACACGTCCGCGCCACGGGAGCGCCCGATTCGGTATCCCACGTCCGTGGGTCCGGCCTTGGAGAGCGAGGGACGAAGATGGATTGCCCGCCGCATGAGGGCCTTTGTGGATGCCGCCCGCAGCACGTCGGCCCGGGTAGCGATGCCGTGAATCCGGTATGGGTCCGATTCGGCGCTGTGGCCGAGATTGCGCAGCCACCGCCACAGCGAAAACCCCGCGGCTCCCAGAATGCCGAACAGCAGAATCGCGGCGGCCCAATACGCGACGGGATTCAAGCCCGGTGCGTGCAGGGCCGCCGACGGATTCCCTGGGTTGAACAGCACCGCGATTCCAGCTTCAGGTCCACCGGCCGGCTGAGCGATACCCGTCGCCCACGTAGCGACAGCACCCGCGCCCCGCAGGAGCAGGGCGAGTACCGCAGCGCTGATGAGAATCCCGATCCCGATGTTGGCGAACTCATCACCGGGCGTGGACTGCGGCCGTTGTGACGTCATCGACGTCTCAGAACCGCAGCTCGGGGCCGGGCCTGCTGAACCGTCTGACGGGGGAGTAGGCGAAGGTGCGGTCGCCGGAGAACCCCGCGGTCGAGTCCAGTAGATCCGTGACATCCTGAGCATCGATGACGAGACTCGCGATTCCCTCCTGAATGAGCCGATGGCATCCCGCGCTCGCCGCACTGGTGACCGGGCCGGGGATAGCGCCGACCGGGCGGCCGAGCGAGTGGGCTTGGCCGGCGATGTCGAGGGACCCGGAGCGGTAACCGGCCTCAACTACCACCGTTGCGCCGGAGAGGGCCGCGAGTACCCGATTGCGTTGCAAGAACCGCCACCGGGTCGGTGCCGAGCCGGGCGGTAGTTCGCTGACGAGAAGGCCCCCGCCTTGCTCGATGCGTTCGAACAGCTGCTCGTTGCCGGCCGGGTGCACGCGGTCGAGACCGCTGGCTAGGACCGCGATCGTCGAACCGGGCTGGGCGACGGCGGCGGCGCGGTGCACGGACACGTCGATTCCGTAGGCACCGCCGGAGAGGATCACCCGCCCCTGGTAGGCGAGTTCCGAGGCGAGCTCGGTCGCGACCTGACTGCCGTACGCTGTCGCGGCCCGGGCGCCGACTATTGTGACGCGGCCGGGAAGCGGTGTCGACAGGCCAGTGCGGTCACCCTTCAGCCAGAGAGCGATCGGTGCGCTCCCCCCAAGCTGCTGCAGCTCACCCGGCCAATCAACGTCTTCGGGCGTGAGCAACTGCAAGTCGTGGCGTTCCATGTCCGCGCGGATGCGGTCGAGCTGGCCCGGGTTGACACGCGGGGCGAGCCGGCGCCGCCACAACTCGCCCTCGGCCGGGTCGACACCGTTCGGTAGCCGCACCCCCGAGGTGATGAGCTGCACCGTTTCCGCAGCACCGAGACGGGCGACGAGCGTCCCCGTGACGATGTCGCTCGGCTCGGACAGCACAGCGAGCGTCAGCCGCGCCTCACGCTCGGCGCTCATAGTTTCCGCCATGGAAATGCCTCCTCGATCTGAAAGTAGGTGCGCAGCGGCAACCAGAGACCTACGTACTCGCTTTCATACGAGCAGTGGTGTCGAACACCGCGAGCTCATCGGGGTGCAGCTGGTGCTGCACAACGAAGCTGCGATCCTTGATCCGCCACAACCCTTGCCCTGTGCCGAGCGTGGGGAGGAGCTTCTGCTCGGTCCCGCTGAGGCCAAGCGCGCTCGCCGTAGATCCGAGTTGGTCGGGTTCCTGCCGGTAGACGATCCGGGTCTCGGCGTTGGCGAGGAGGGATGATGCGATTGCGCGCATTGCAGATCCGGAGTCGCCGACGTTGTCGAGGTCGCTGAGTTTATGGAAGATCAGCATGTTCGCAATGCCGAAGTGCCGGGCGAGCCGCCATTGGGCGTCCATCCGGCGCAGCAGAGCGGGGTAGGCCATGATTCGCCAGGCTTCGTCGTAGATGACCCACCGTTTGCCGCCGGTCGGGTCGGCGAGGGCGGCTTCCATCCATGCCGACGAACAGGTCATCAGTACGGAGATGAGGGTCGAGTTCTCGGCGACCCGGGAAAGGTCGAGGGAGACCATCGGCAGCGACGGGTCGAAGCGCAGGGTGGAGGGTCCGTCGAACAGGCCAGCGAGGTCACCGGCGACCAGTCGACGCAGGGCGTGGCCGACGAGGCGGCCGTCCTCGGCGAGCCGGCCCTCGTCATCCGTCGGATTGGGGGCGAGGATGCGGTCGACGACCATGGGCAGGATGGGAACGTTCGAACACCGGACCGCGTCGGCGAGGGCGAGGTCGATCGCGGTGTGTTCTAGGGGGCTGAGCGGTCGCCCCAGCACCGTCTCGGCGAGAGCGCCGATGAGTTCGCGTCGGCGTGAGGCCAGTTGCGCCGCCCACTCCTCGTCAGAAGTGGATACCGCGCGGTGGCCCTCGTCGAGCGGGTTGAGCCGATTGCGCATCCCATGTCCCAGCTTGATAGCCATCCCGCCGACCGCCTCGGCGACGGCGGTGTGTTCGCCTTTGGGATCGCCCGGCACGTAGACGCGGTAGCCGAAGGGCAGCGAGCGCGTGTACAGCGACTTCGCCAGGGCTGACTTGCCGGAGCCGACTATGCCGGCGAGCACAATATTCGGGGCCGTGATCAGCCCGCGCTGGTAGAGCACCCATGGGTCGTAGACGAACGAGCTCCCCGAGTAGAGGTCCTGCCCGACGAAGACCCCGGCCGATCCCAGTCCTGCCTCGGCGAGGAACGGGTAGTGGCCGGACAGGGTGGCCGAGGTGTCCTGATGCTTGGGTATCCGCAGGCGCCCGGGCATCCGCAGCTGCGCGGCCTCCGACTCGCCGCCGGCGGGAAGGTAGGCGCCTGGTCGCGCCTGGTCGCGCTCGGTGATCCAGCGCACTCGCGCTTCGAGCTGTTTGGCTTTGTGGGCATCCGCTTCGATTTTTGCGGCGACCCGTTTGCGGGCGCGACGGTCTCCGCGATGTTCGCCGTGCGGCTCCACCAGCGCTGCGGTGTGCAGTCGCTCGTCCGTGGAGATCTTCACAACGCCACCGCGTGCCTCGCCTGAGGTGTCGGGGCGAGCCGGGCGGGTCCCCAGATGTCGACGACCGGGCGGCCTACCCGCGAGGATCGGCTCGGGAATGCCGCAGGCGTCGCTACGGACTCCCACGGGTACCGGCGCAATAGTGAGACGTACCGGTGGGCCGTGCTGTAGGTCAGTGCGTAGGGCGAGCCAGCCGGCACCACGGTGCGGTCGGTTGATCCGGCCGGGATGCGGTCGTACACGTACCCGTTGATTAGCGCGGCATCCGTCGTCTCATCGCCGAAGTCCCATTGCCGCAGGTACTCGATACCTGCACCGAATCCGCGACGATTGATGGTGCCGATCGCCCGGTCGGCTTCGTCTCCCTGAAGGAAGACAACGCTGACCCAGCGATACTCCGGCGCGTTTGTGTCGAACATGGTTGCTCCTATATCTGGCTGGGTTTCAGAGAAGGTGCGCGCGTCTCACACGTTGCGGCACAATGGCAGCGCGGCGGCGGTGAAGGCCTGCGCCTGCTGGCCGAGAAGCCGACGCGTCTCGCACGAGCTCTGAATCGCCGCCTGCTCGATCGACGACACCGCGGCATCGAGCTCGTCGACGGTGGGCGCGGTGACGCAGATGAGTCCCGTAGTCCTCAGTACTCCGTGGCCGGCGGTGAGATCGGCCTCCTGCTGCAGCACGTCCTCGAACTCCGCGGTCGCAGAGGCATCTTCGATCTGGCCGATGCGTTGCCGCTGGTGGGCGTCACTGATCAGCTCGGTCTTCTTTTTTCGGATGTCACGGGCAGCCTGATCTGCGCGGACAGGGAGGTAGTGCAGCGAGACCGTGCGCAGCACGCCGTTCGTAAAGGCGAGGGGCGACAGGAACCCCGGATACACCTGTGACCTCGGCCATTCACTGATCCACAACACCGCGTGGTATCCGCTGTCGGAGCGCAGGCGGTCCCAGCTCTCGGAAACGGCGACCGGGCCGGCGGTAGCCAGGTCGCGCCCGACTCCGGGATGCCGGTCCAGCTCGACACCGGCGGCGGGGTCGTAGGCGCTTCGGAGAATGTTTGCGAGATCGTCGGCGGCGAGCCATCCGCCCACAATCAGGTCAGCAGCCCGCAGAGCCCGGGTCAGGGCTGTCATCTCCTGCCGGAGCACGACTGCCGCACCACGAATGCCGCCGCCCTGCGACCGAATCTGACGGGAGGCTGCAGAGATGTCGAGTGCGAGGCTGATCGTCGTGGCATGACGTTCACCGGCGGGCCCCGCCCGGTCGATGAGCTCCCTGTAAGTGTTCGCAGCCCAACTGCTGTCCTCGATGCCGCGCTGCGTCCACCATTCGGTCAGATCAGTGCCCGAGTCGGGCAGCGTGCGTTCGCAAACCTGCAGCCGAGCGATGCGGCCCGATCGGCATGCGCCGGCCAGCACACGCCCCCACCCGGTCACGCGTCGTTGCTGCTCGCCCGGGTCGAGCAGAGCGAATGCCGGATGCGACACCGTCACGATCGCGGTGAGGGTGCGCCCGTGCGGGTCGTGGATCATGATTGCACCCGACTCGGGATCGTTCCACTCGCGCAGGGCACTCGCATCCCCGGGCAGCGCCAGAGTGCCCACCGGCCTGGGGCGGATGATTCGGCGCCGATAGGTCAACTGCCCTTGGGCGGTTCGCAGCATCCACCGGCTCACGATCGGTACCCACTCGACGACCTTGCGACCGCCGATCGGGACGCCGGCGATCACCGCAGCCGGTCCCCAAATCGGGCTCGTCCACGCGACCCCCGTAGCGCCCATCGTGTACAGCGACGCGATCAGAGTCACGGTGCCGATCGACAGGGCCACCAACTGCGGTACCGAGAGGCCGAGCATGATCCCGCGACGGCTCAGCCTCGAGAACTGCACCGGTGCAAGCTGGAAATCGGCGTTCTTCGTTTCGCTAGTCATAGCTGTTGTCCTTTCCCACTCACGACGATGCGGACGAAACGTTGGGCGGGGGAGCAAGGGCGTCCGACCGGGGTGCCGGAGGCGGTGCGGGCGTGCTTGCGACATCGGCGGACTGCGAATGATCGTCTGCCGCACCGCCGATTGCCTTGCCCACTTTCGGGCCCGCGGATGCCGCGGCAGCAGCAACCGCTGCGACAGCGGTTACCCCTGCACCAGCTGCAGCACCGCCACCCGCACCTGCCGCCGCACCAGAGCCGGAGCTCGATCCGCCGGCCGCGCCGGCACCTGCGGATGCGGGACCGGATCCACCGCTCGATGGAGTCGGCGCAGCCGTGCCTGACTGTGAGGTCTTTGTGCTGCCTCCCTGGTCGAGGATTTTCTTCGCGTTTCCGGACATGGGTGAGTTTGGCACTGGCACGGGCCGGTTCATAGCCGACTTTGCCTCCTGTTCGCTCGACATCGCGTGATACATGTCGAAGCCGAGGAAGTTCAGGAACTTGTAGCTGATGTAGGGCGCGAAAGCCGCGATGAACATCAGCACGATCCCAGCGATCGGGTCGCTGATGGCTGCCAGATCCGCGTCGATCGGGGCCGACACCTGTGTGACGGCCACGAGGAAGATCACGACGAGTACCAGCTTCGATAGGATCAGGGCGATGACGAACGAGACCCACTTCGTGAACCATCCCTTCGCGGCATCCCACGTCGCTCCCGCCAAGGCAATCGGGCCGAAAACGATAGCCACGAGCAGGAGCGCTTTGCGAATGAGGAGCGAGAACCAGACGATCGCCGCGCCGCTGATCGCGAGCGCGGAGAGGAAGATGGTCATGATCGCGCCGACGCCCGGAGCGCCGACAGTGATCCCGGTCAGCCCGCCGGCGAGGAGGGCGACGCGGTCTCCCATTCCCTCCATCGTGTTACCGGTCGCTTGAACGACCCCGATCGACAACTGGTCGGTGATCTCCAGCAGCAACCCCGTGATGGTGACGATCACGAACGATCCGAGCACCGCCTTGGCGGCACCCAGCGCGGCCCGAGAGAGCGCCGTCGGATCGCGACGCACAACACCGGTAATCAGTTGCAGGCAGAAGAGCAGCAGCGTCACGAACACTGCAACACCGAAAAGCACGTTGAAGACGCCAAGATAGGCGGGATCGGTGAGATCGACGAGCGTGGTTGTGTCGAACGCGGACCACACGGTTTGGAACATCCACGCTGCAGCGGATCCCATTGCGTTCGCAAGCCAGTCGAACGGCGCGGCGATGAGCGACGCCGTGCCCTCGCCGACGGCGCTGCAGACTTCGGCAATCAGTGGAACGTCGCACACACTCATTCGGATACCCCGCTCGAGTCGGTGTCGGTTCAGACGGTCTGTCCGACGTTCCAGAAGAAGTTCACGAGAGTCACGGCCGAGCCGCAGATGATCGCCGCCCCACACGCGACCAAAACCCCGACCTTGCCGCGGGAAGCGAGGTGCGGGTTTGAGGAGTTCGCTCCGAAGCCCCACATGATCGCCGCGACGATCAACGCGAGCACGCTGAGAATGAGCCCGAGCGTCATGACAGCACCCACGATTACGCGTAGCTGCTCGATGCCGGGAAGGCCTGTCCCGTTCGGGTCTATGTCGATCATGTTGCGCTCCATTTGTCAGACGGCGGTTATGACAGCTAGGAGCACAGCTCCGCCCGCGACGAATGTTTTGGCTAGTGTGCCCCTCCGATGGGGAGCCCGCGCGGTGGTCTGACCGAAAGGGCGAATCGGTGCGCGCCGAGTGAGGAACTCAGCGTCTCGTCGTCCGGTCTCGCCGTTCTGGTCTACGGTAATTATTGATTTATATTCGAGTGCTCATTGAAGAGCTCGAAATAGAAGCTCGGTTGCTTCAGCCTGTGGTGTCTAGTTTGGAGTTCCAATTGCGTGATCTATCTGTACTAAGCCAGTCCGTAGTCGACGTTGCCGTGCGCCCGCTTGTTGACGAGGCAATTCGCGCCTTCAACGGCGGAGCTCATCGTTCTGCGGTTGTTGCCGCCTGGATTGCGGTTGCGGTCGACCTAACCAATAAAGTCCGTGCGCTGGCGGAGGCCGGTGACGGGGAAGCGAAGCGTCGGCTGTCGAAAGTAGACGAAGCGATCGCGAGTCACAATGTCAAAGAATTTTTGATCTTCGAAAACGAGCTTATTTCCGTCGCTGAGGACGTTTTTAGCCTTCTAGATCATCGCGAGGCAAGTCACCTGAGACGCTTATACGACGACCGCAACTCTTGTGCACATCCCGGATTTGCTCCGGACGACGAATTGTTCGTACCGACGGCGGAAGCTGTTCGTGCGCATCTGGTCGCAGCTCACGATGCGGTCTTCTCTAAACAGGCGATAGCGGGTGTAAGGCGCCAGCAACTGCTAATCGATGAGTTGCAAGGCGAATCATGGCCGCAAGTTGCTGTAATGCCGGACTATCTAGAGTCCCGATTCTTCAAGGGAGCTTCCGTAGCGTCGGCATCGAACATGACAAAGTTGTTGATCAAATCAGCAATAGTGCCCCCATTGAATTGCAAACGACCAAATCAAGTAGCAGGGCGGGCTCGCCGGGCTGCTGTCGCTCGCAGGAATCGCAATCCACTTGGTTTCCAGCTCGCACTCGAAGAGGTGCTCATCTCCTGGGAGAATTCGGGTCGCCTGTCCGATGCGGCACTGGTCCGAGCGGTTGGTGCATTCGGAACTACGTCAGAGTTTTGGGAGGCACTTCCGAACACCGCTCTGGAACGTGCGAACAGTTTTGTAACCAACGCGGAAACCGGCGTTCTTGTCAAGGAGCGTTTTTTCGCGTCTGGCCGTCCGTTGAGTGCAAAATTGGCTGCTCTCTTCGAAACACGTCTGAAAAGCTTGGACGAGGACGATTTGGTAGTCGTGTTTAAGCAGACTCGTGAATATTCATATTTCGTCCCGCGGCTGTTGGAACTGATCGGGGAAAGCGACACCTTCGAGACCGCGGGAAGACGAATGAATCTTCTTTCAACGGTAAGCGCCTGCTTCACGGTCGAACACATCACGCTTCTCCAAAAGAAGATTGTGGAGAGCCCCTCGGACCAAATTCGGCCAGCTCGTGATGTTGAAGAGGCACTGATTGACGCTTTTCGCGCGTCGAATTCCAAGGACTTGGAATTGCTAACTGCGTGGCGGTCCTTAGCTTCGGAGCTGGTGGGGACGACAGATGCACGCCGATATTTTGGCAACAGGCGAGGGGCGCCGTATGAGGAACTAGACGAAGCTGTGAACGCTTCATAGCGCGACTTAGAGCGACAGTGTGAAGGCAGATAGGAACCGTGCCCGCAGCCGTGCGGATGGCAAGTGGGAATGCTCCGGAAGTTAACTAGCGTTCAGCTCGCACTGTGGTCAAAGACGGGGTACACGGAGCACGCCGCACTTGCGGAACTGCACGGAGCTAGTTGTAGACGAACGAGCCGAATCTTGGGGTGATCACCCAAGTCACCGATTTGGCACCAGCAAAACGTCCATCCCCACCAGAAAGCGATATTCGCGAAGTCGGGAGCTACTCAGATGCTCGTCCCAACGTTCAACAGGAAGTTCACCCACGCAACTCCAACGCCGGCAAGCGCCGCAGCGCCGCAGGCCACCAAGAATCCGGTGCGGGCCTTCGTCGCCGTCTGAAAATTGCCGTTCGATACGGAAAGCGCCCAAACCGCGCCGTTCACGACCATCATCAGCACCGAGACGATGAGCACGACGGTGAGTAGAGCCCCGATAATGCTCCGCAGTAGTTCAGCCCCGCCGACCGCACCGAAGTTCGGAAAGATG
>Ga0247741_1002534_pt1 | contig 10131 bp, 10 predicted proteins | sample UWRJL213509R2_FD_180945 | JGI IMG/M metagenome (GOLD analysis project Ga0247741, IMG submission 180945) | Plant litter microbial communities from Arlington Agricultural Research Station in Wisconsin, United States - UWRJ-L213-509R-2 | ecosystem: Environmental > Terrestrial > Plant litter >...
TCTGGAAAAGAAAATTGTTCGGGTAGATCGTAAAGCTTCAAGCGTTGTGCGTGAGGTTTTCGGGTATCAACAGTTCGTGTTCGGCAGCGTCCGTTGTAAACACCGCCCATTGCTTGTAAATCTTGCCGAGTGCAATCGCAGGGGTAAATGAGATTCTGTTGGCGCAAACGATAGAGGTAATCTTCATAAATATCCCAACGCTGGCTTTGGTAAACCGCATCGCCATCCCACTCAAGACCGTAATCTTCGAGGCAGCGCAGAATTGCATCGGCAGCGCCAACATGTTCGCGCGGTGGGTCAAGATCTTCCATGCGAACCAACCAAGTGCCATTGTGGTAATGGGCATCCAGGTAGCTGGCGATAGCGCTGACGAGCGAACCAAAATGTAAAGAGCCGGTGGGCGAGGGCGCGAAGCGGCCAATATAGGCCCGATTATGTTGAGAGGAATTATTTACTGAGGACATACAAAAACGGCGAGGTTTCCCTCGCCGCCTGATTTGTTGCTGAAACCTGCGGCTTAGCCGCCGATTTGTTTTTCTTTGATTTCTGCAAGAGTTTTGCAATCCACGCAGAGCGTTGCGGTTGGGCGCGCTTCAAGGCGACGGATACCAATCTCAACACCACAGGCATTGCAGTAGCCGTAATCATCGTTCTCAATCAACTCAAGGGTGCTGTCGATTTTCTTGATGAGCTTGCGCTCGCGGTCACGGGTACGCAATTCCAGGCTGAATTCTTCTTCCTGGCTGGCGCGGTCGGCTGGATCGGGGAAGTTCGCGGCCTCATCTTTCATATGAGATACGGTGCGATCAACCTCTTCCATCAACTCGGAGCGCCAGTTGAGCAACAGGTTGCGGAAGTGTTGCTTCTGGTTGTCATTCATATACTCCTCGCCTTTTTTCTCCTCATAAGGAGTAAATGGACGTAGAGCAAAAGTTTCAGTTGAAGGAGTTTTTTTCGCCATAGCTGTAGCGCCTCGTAGTGCTAATTATCTCGTTCTTGAAAAACCGGCTAGCGGCGCTAGTCTCGGCACGTGGGGCAGCATGGTGCAACCACAGAGAATTTGAAGGGGAGGCAAGCTACCAGATAATAAAACAGGGTGCCAGCGATTTTTCGCCACATGCTTTATAACCGCCAAAGATCGCCCAAAAACGCTCGAAATGTGGTTCAATCCTGCGCAATTGTTACCTTGGGCTCCGCCTTTCCTTCTCATTATTCTCGTTGATCAATTATGCCTCCAGAACCCAAACCGCTTCAGTTATTTCCCGCACAGTTAATCCAACGTTATAAGCGTTTTTTGGCGGATATTATTTTACGCAGCGGCGAAACCATTACCGTGCACTGCCCAAATACCGGGTCGATGAAAAATTGTATTTCGCACATGAGCCCGTGCTGGTATTCAACATCTGAAAGCGCCGCCCGTAAATATCCCAATACCTTGGAAATTGTCACCACACCAAGTGGCGATCTCGCAGGCATAAATACATCGCGCTCAAATAATTTGGTGGCAGATGCAATTTGCGCTGGCGTTATCAGCGAAGTGCAAGGTTATGACATCACTCGCCGCGAAGTTGTTTACGGCAATGAAAAATCCCGCATAGATTTTTTGTTGGAACGAGCTAATGAGAAATGTTTTATAGAAGTTAAAAATGTCACTCTTATGGAAGCCAAAGGCCACGGATTATTCCCCGACGCTGTGAGTGACCGCGGCACCAAACATTTGCGCGAATTGATGCAAATGGTACGCGATGGACATCGCGCCGTTTTACTGTATTGCGTGCAACACACTGGTATCGAATGGGTTGAGCCTGCGGACGCTATTGATCCACTTTATGGGAAGACGTTACGCGAGGCGGTTGCTGCGGGCGTTGAGGTAATTGCTTATGGTGCAGAGATAAAGCCGGAATTAAATCGAATCGTTTTAAATAAAAAACTTGTAGTAAAAATTTAATTTCTATTTGGTTTATTTTATTTCAGGTAATGGTGTGAGTTTTATCCCGTTCCCAAGCAGGCGCTTGGGAACGAGTTGAACTGAATAATAAGAACTAGGCCGCCGCATCCAAAATTTTACGTGTTACCTCTGCTGTAATATCTTGTTTTTCACCCAGCGGATTCGGGTTATGGCGAATTACGTTGTCGACTAAAACAGGAATCGAACTACCATCCAATCCGTAACCTTTGAAAGTTGTAGGCACGCCCATTTGCTCGAAGAAATTTTTGGTGGCGGCGATAGCTGCATCGATTATTTCATCTTCATTTTCGTTGGATAAATTCCAAACGCGTTTACCATATTGAATTAATTTTCCGCGTTTTTGTTCGCGTTGTTGATTCATCAGCGCAGGTAAAACAATTGCCAATGTTTGCGCGTGGTCGAGGCCGTGTAGCGCTGTTAGTTCGTGGCCGATGCAATGAGTTGCCCAATCTTGCGGAACGCCTACGCCGATTAAACCATTCAATGCCATGGTGGCTGCCCACATAACATTTGCGCGAATTGCGTAATCTTTTGGTTGTGCTAAAACTTTTGGGCCTTCTTCAATTAGCGTTAAAAGCAAACCTTCGGCAAAACGATCCTGAACTTTTGCATTTACGGGATAAGTTAAATACTGTTCCATGATGTGCACGAACGCGTCCACAACGCCGTTTGAAATTTGGCGTGTTGGTAATGAGTAAGTTGTAGTTGGGTCGAGGATTGCAAATTGTGGATAAACCAGTGGGCTACCGAAGGCCAGTTTTTCTTGCGTGGCCGCTTTGGTAATTACCGAGTTGCCATTGCTTTCGGTGCCGGTTGCGGGCAGCGTTAATATGCAGCCGATGGGTAGGGCGCTGGTGAAAGTTGCGTGTTTTTCTAAAATATCCCACGGCTCACCGTTAAAGTTAACGCCTGCAGCAATTAATTTGGTTGCATCAACAACGCTACCGCCGCCGACTGCAAGTAAAAAATCGATATTTTTTTCTTTGATAAGTGCAATAGCTTTTTGGCAAGTTTCATAATGTGGATTTGGTTCTATGCCAGAAAATTCAAAAAACGTTTTGCCTTCAAGTGCTTTGATTACTTGATCGTAAACGCCATTTTTTTTGATTGAGCCACCGCCATAAGTTAATAAAATACGTGCGTTCGCTGGAAGTAAATCAGCAAGCGCACTGATTTGGCCTTCGCCGAAAATAATATTGGTTGGATTGTGGAAACTGAAGTTGTTCATGAGGTAATCCTGTGTGCGAGTAAAGTGCTGAATCTAAATGAACGGCATACTCTAGGTAAGTTTATTTACGGATGTTTACTGAGCGGCATTTAATATGCCTTCTGCTATGCCATTTGGCTGTTGTCGTTGTGTAAAGCGCGAACGTACTGGTAAATCAATTGGGTTGCTGCAGACAAATAAATCCATCAATTACATCGAATTTAATAGCAATCAGTTTTTTCCCATTACATGGGCCCGTAACGCAGGCGCCATTCTCAATAACAAAAAGTGCGCCGTGATTGGCGCACTGAATCATGCTGTGGCTGCTATCCAAAAATTGGTCTTCAACCCATTCAAGTGGAATGCCAAGATGCGGACATGCATTTTTGTAGACGTAAATTTTATTTCGCGTTTTTACCGCAAAATATTTTTGATTATTTACCTCAAAACCTTTGCTGCTGTTGTCGAGAATATCGTTGATATTTAATTCTGTCCGCAGCATATAAAATCCAGAAAATAATTAAGGCTTACTGACGGGCGGTGGTGCAAGCGTGAGCGAGCGCTTAATCACTTTGCCATCGCGTACCAATTGTATCTCCACGGTGTCACCAGGTTTGTGGCTTTCCAGAATACTCATGTACGCATCGTTATTAGGCGTAAGTTTGCCATCAATCGCCACAACTACATCGCCTAATACAAGCTGGCCCCAGTTATTGCGAGTTACACCTTGCAAACCCGCTTGTTGCGCTGGTGAATTATTAAATACGCGTAAAATTGGTAAACCTTCGATGCCGCTTTGCAGTGCCCATTGCTCGGGTGCAGATTCAAAACCAATTACGGGGCGAATAATTTTCCCATTCTTAATCAACTGCGGCACTACATCTTTTACGGTGTTAACGGGAATCGCAAAACCAATGCCCGCACTTGCACCACTCGGGCTATAAATCATGGTATTTACGCCAACCAATTGACCTTGCGAATTCAGCAGCGGTCCACCGGAGTTGCCGGGGTTGATGGCGGCATCCGTTTGAATAACGTTGCCAATTTTACGTTGATTGGGCGATTCAATTTCACGGCCCAATGCACTGACAACGCCGGTAGTGAGAGTAGCGTCTAGACCAAAAGGATTGCCGATGGCGAGAACTTTTCTGCCGACAGTAAGCTGACTCGAATCACCCAAACTCAATGCGAGAAGTTTTTCATTGGGCGCGATAATTTTTAATACAGCAAGATCGCGTTCAGGTGCAAGGCCGATCACTTTTGCGGGCCATGAGGTTTGGTCTTGCAAGGTGATCATTACCTTGTTCGCACCTTCAACCACATGGTAATTGGTAACTATATAGCCGTCTGCACTCCATACAAATCCCGTCCCTGAACCGGCGGGTACACTCATAATGTCGAATGAGCGTGGGTCGCGCGCTAATTGCTCGTTGGTCACAAACACCACGCTAGGACGAGCCTGCTCAAATACTTGCATGCTGTTGCGTTCGTCATCCGTCGCAAATTCAACGGCGGCGTGCGCGGCAGATGCAAGCGTTGCAAGACCTAATGCCAAACTACTTAACCATTTAGTGATGAAATTTTTGCTTGCTAACATTTCCAATAATTCCCCTAAAAATTGTTTTTATTAAGAGATATAACCGTTAAAAAAAGAGGCTTAAAAGCCTCTTTTGTTGGACATGGTATTGATTAAGAAAGGCTTTGGCGCAAAGCTTCCGGACTATTGTGGCCGTTACGCAAGGCTTGAATGCGATCTGCAAGTGGTGGATGGCTGGCAAAAAAACGACCCATTCCACCAGCGATACCAAAGGCTTGCATGCTGGCAGGCAAGGATGTTTCAGCACCTTGTCCGCTCTCAGCTTGTAAACGTTGGAGCGCACGAATCATTGCATTGCGGTCGGCCAGATTTGCGCCAGCTTCGTCCGCACGGTATTCACGGTAACGAGAAAAAGCAGCAACAATCATAGAAGCCAAAATCCCGAAAATAATTTCCGCCACAAATGTACCTATGTAATAACCCATGCCTACGCCATTGCTGCGTTCGTTGTTACCCTGCAGTGCTTTGTCGATGGCGAAGCCTACGATACGCGCAAAGAACATCACGAAAGTGTTCACTATGCCTTGAATCAGGCTGAGCGTAATCATGTCACCGTTAGCGACGTGGCCAATTTCGTGGGCGAGTACTGCACGCACTTCATCGCGCTCAAAGCGTTGCAATAGTCCCAAACTCACTGCGACCAAGGCATCATTACGGTTCCAGCCGGTGGCGAATGCGTTGGATTCTGGCGCTGGGAAAATACCTACTTCAGGCATTTTAATACCAGCTTTTTGGGATAAATCTGCAACGGTTTCCATTAACCAGCGTTCATCAGCGTTGCGTGGACTAACAATAAGCTCAACGCCCATGGAGCGTTTTGCCATCCACTTGGAAATTAATAAGGAGATAAACGAGCCGGTAAAACCAAAAACCGCACAAAATATTAACAAGCTTTGCAGGTTTAACTGGCCTTGGCTAATGAATCTACCCACGCCCAGAAGGTTGATGACGACGCCCGCAACAAGCATGACGGCCAGGTTGGTTAACAAAAACAAGCCAATACGTAGCACGATGAATCTCCTCGATTGAAAATAGGTGGACTGCTTTCAGACAATCTAGCCCATATATATGTTCAATTTGGTGAAATTCAATGTATTAAGATGTTTAGAAATGAAAAGAATACTCGATTCCTAACCAAGTATTCTTTTGAGTGACGGGTCTTATTGTCTGGCGAGGAGTTGATTATTCAATTGATTAATCTTAGTGGCCATCTCTTCAATTAAACCCAAACAAATCTGTGGCTGATGATCGATGAGGTCAATAAATTCTTCTTTGCGAACTGCCAATACGGTGCAATCTGAAGTTGCAATGACGGATGCAATACGCGGCTGGCGAGTAAATACTGCAAGTGCTCCAAAAATTTCATTTGCATTTACGTCGCCAACTTTCACGCCGTCACAAATGGCATCGGCGCTGCCATCTAGCAAGGTATAAACCTTATCGGCTGGGTCGCCTTGGCGAATAATGGTTTCGCCTTCGCTGAAATGTACAAAGCCGGCTTGCGGTTGAAATTCCGCGCGGATTTCCTGCGCGAGCGAATTTTGGAAAAAGGCGATATTGCATACCAGGTAATGCGCCCAGTTTTTCTGCAATTTAGCGTCAGCATTAACGTGTGCGATTAGTTCATCGCGGTCGTAAGGTACAAGTTGTACGTCCTCAATACAACTGAACAAACCTTCGTTTAGGTTTAATGAACGCGTCAGCCCAATCAAATCACCTTCTTCTAATACCGCAACCAATTTGCCGCGCACACGATAAAATACCTGACCTTCGGTAACAAGAAATAAGCGAGTAGTGGGCTGGACTTCAAACACATCGTTACTGACAGTAAGTTCAACGGGTTTGCCGGATGGCAACAAGTTTTGCAGAAAAAGCTCAGTCAAACTGCGAGATTTAATCGCAATGTCGGTGATGATGTCAGATTGTTTGGTGGGCAAATGCATAGCATCCTCGGTAAACAGTACACTTATTTTCTAAGTGTAGCTGGTTACCGAGGAAAATCTGCCGACGATGGCTCAGACTGACTATTTAGCGAATGCCTGAATTAAGCGTAAACCTGCTGACCGTGACCATTACTGAAGCCTTGCTCGGCTTCGGCCACTAACTGCAGTTTCATTTCAGGCTCAAGATCGTTCCAATGAACATTCAGCAATGCGCCTTGCAGGGCGTAGAGCATTACTTTGGAGACATTGATATCGCGTGCTTTTATTCGAAGGTAAGCTTCAACTGCGCCAACACGGCGAAGATCAGCAAAAGTATTGATTCCGACCGCGTGAAGAATATTCACTGAGGCCATACCGAGGTTTTTTAATTGGAGTAACTCACTGTGACTTGTCGTCATGAAGATCCCGCTCCGCTTATTAAGTTATGATTATTGTTCCCGCTGCCTAAAAATTTCCGTTTGTAGCGCGTCCTTATAGTAACCTGTTCGTAATCCAGTGCAATTACTTTGTGTCCTTGAACGCCAGTTTATGGCTTAAAAAAGGTGTAAATATGAAAGATGCCGTGCAAAATTTCGTAAAGACGGATGTTATTCCAGATTTATTACAAAGTTTTGACCTTTTCGGTATCACTGATGAGCATTTAATAAGTCTTCCGCAGCAACAAATTAAAATTCATCCGCAAGTTTTAAATTCACTAATGGAAATAATTGCGCGTGCAGCAGCAGCAGGTTTTGATGTGCAAATTGCCAGTGGCTTTCGCAGTTTTGAACGGCAATTATTAATTTGGAATGGAAAGGCAAATGGCTTACGTCCGGTTCTCGACGAATTTGGGCAAGTAATTGATTTAAATAATCTGAACGACGATGAAAAAGTTTATGCAATTTTACGATGGTCAGCATTGCCCGGCGCATCGCGACATCATTGGGGAACAGATATAGATGTTTATGATGCGTCGCGCATTGACGATTCTTATCAATTGCAATTAACCGTAGAAGAAACAGAAAACGGCGGTCCATTTGCAGAATTTCACGCGTGGCTCTCGCAAGATTTACAGCAAAATCCGCAGGAGTTTTTTCGTCCTTATATCGCCGGTGTCGGAAGCATCTCACCGGAGCCCTGGCATTTAAGTTACACGCCACTTGCTGGATTATTTGCAGCGCAGCTCAGCGAAAATATTCTGCGTGAAAAAATCCAGGCAACCGATATAGAGTTGAAAGAAAGTATTTTGAAAAATCTCACCCATATTTTTGATAATTATATAAAACCTTATAAATAATAAAATCTGGAGCTTATGTTGAGCGATTCTTTATTGACTCCGTCTGTTAACAAACGCGGCATTATTGGTTGGATGTTTTACGATTGGGCCGCGCAGCCTTTTTTTACGGTTGTGCTGACCTTTATTTTTGGACCTTATTTTGTATCGCGTTTAGTTGCAGATCCGAATATGGGACAGGCCGCGTGGGGTTATACGGTCACCATTTCCGGCATCATAATTGCGCTCTTATCGCCAGTGTTAGGAGCGATTGCCGATGCATCCGGTTCGCGTAAAAAGTGGATTGGATTTTTTGCGCTTATTAAAGTTACTGCGCTCACTTTTTTATGGCTGGCAGCACCTGGTTCTGAATTATGGTTGCCTATGCTTTGCGTAATATTGGCAACCGTAGCCGCAGAATTTTCAATTGTATTTAATGACTCCATGATGCCGCGCTTAGTGAGCAAAGAAGATGTTGGCCGCATTTCAAATACTGCATGGGGTTTAGGTTATGCCGGCGGTTTAGTAGCATTATTTATCGTTCTCTTATTGTTGGCGGGAAGCCCCACCACGGGTAAAACATTAATTGGATTATCGCCGCTGTTTGGTTTGGATCCTGCGCTTGGTGAAGATGCAAGAATTACCGGCCCGCTCGCAGCCTGCTGGTATTTTATTTTTTTAATTCCGATGTTTTTATTTACACCCGATGCTCCCTCTGGATTACCCTTAAAACAAGCTGTCAAAACCGGCTTGAATGAATTACTGGGAACACTAAAAGAATTAAAACATCGCGTGGCAATTTTAAAATTTTTAGCCGCGCGTATGATTTATCAAGACGGTGTTAATGGTTTGTTAGCCTTGGGCGGAACCTTCGCCGCGGGTATGTTCGGTTGGAAAACTGTTGAAATGGGAATCTACGGAATTTTGCTCTTAGTTGTAGCCATATTCGGATGTTATTTTGCGGGTAAATTAGACACTTATATTGGTTCGAAAAAAGTTGTTTCTATCAGTCTGGTGTGTTTAATAATTTCTACAATTGGAATTGTTTCTACTGGCCCTGGCTATACATTATTTGGATTGCTGCAATTATCAACGCTAGATAACGGTGGTTTGTTTGCGACTGCGGCTGAAAAAGCTTATATCGTTTACGGCTTATTAATTGGCTTGGTGTTTGGCCCCGCACAAGCATCTTCTCGTTCCTATTTAGCGCGCAGTGTCAGTCTTGAAGAGGCAGGGCGGTTCTTCGGTTTATACGCATTGTCTGGTCGCGCAACTTCATTTTTAGCTCCCGCTGCCGTGGCAACTATTACGGTGCTAACTGATTCCGCACGCACTGGTATGTGTGCATTAATTGGCTTTTTAGTAGTCGGGTTTTTATTATTGTTGGCTGCTCCTTATCCAGCAATCGACAATAAATCTGTTATCAATAATTCTGTAGGGTAAATTTATTTATGTTAGTTATTTTTGATTGTGATGGTGTTTTGGTAGATAGCGAAATTTTATCTGCGCAAGTTTTTTCTGAATGCCTTGCGGAAGATTACGATATTCATGTGAGCCCACATTATTCGCTGGAAGCTTATCGCGGAAAATCAGTTCCCGATTGCATCAGTATGATCACAGAGGAATTGACGGAAAAATTAAATTGGCAAGATTTACCTCAAGCAGAGCGCGACGAGCGCGGCAGAAATTTTTGGCGTCGCGTGCAATTACAAACCTTGGTTGCCTGCGAAAACCGTTTATTTCCGGTGATTGGCGTTGAGAATGTTTTAAAACAATTACAAGATAAAAAAATACCTTTTTGTGTAGCGTCCAACGGTAGGCATGAAAAGATGGCGGTTACTTTGGTAAAAACTAATTTATTAAAATATGTTGAAGGCAATATATTTAGTTTTGAAGATGTAGCCCGCGGAAAACCAGCGCCAGATTTATTTTTATACGCGGCTAAAACTATGGGAGTTCCAGCTAGCGATGCTATTGTTGTAGAGGACTCATTAACAGGGGTTATTGCCGCCAAAGCCGCAGGTATGCGCCCTTTGGCTTATTGTCCACCGGACGATGAGGGTATTGCGAATAGCTTGGTTGGGGAAATGCGTAATTTGGGTGCTGAAGTTTTTACGAGTATGGATGATCTTATTGCTCTAATCCTTGAGTCTGCAGCTAAAC
>Ga0247741_1002536_pt1 | contig 10128 bp, 13 predicted proteins | sample UWRJL213509R2_FD_180945 | JGI IMG/M metagenome (GOLD analysis project Ga0247741, IMG submission 180945) | Plant litter microbial communities from Arlington Agricultural Research Station in Wisconsin, United States - UWRJ-L213-509R-2 | ecosystem: Environmental > Terrestrial > Plant litter >...
CAGGGCTTCGAAACTTCGTCCAGGGATAATGCAAGAGAAGCGGCGCTACTAGTTAAACTTGAAATGTCGACGAGACTCGTCTGGCGTTGCTGGATGGTCCGGTCGAAGCCTGCAACCTCCGAGAGAAGTTGGAGAGCAACATCGTATCCACGCAAGGATTCTAATGGGTCCTGAAAGATAGCAACTTCGGCCCATCGACGGGCGGCGTTCAAGCGTATTGAGGCAGTGCCTGTAATATGGGTGGCAGATAAGCGATAGTTGGATGCTGCCTCATGAATATCGACGATGTTTCCGGTGCGTCGAAAGAGACGCCAAAATGAATTTCCAAGGCTATTGAGCCAAACTGGCAGGTTAGCATGGCCGTGGGGTGTAAGTTGAACTGCCCTTTGATGGACTGAGATGGCGTCCGACAGATCGGGTAGAGCAGTAGTTTGTTGAAAGCGACATACGAGTGACTCTCCAAGGTTATTCAACCTTTCCGGCTTGCTAGCAGAGCCATCAGAAGTGAGCTGAACGGCCTTCTCGTGAGCAGAGATGGCATTGGAGAGATCAGTAAGATCGCGTGTATGAAGAAAGCGACACAAAAATGAATTTCCAAGGTTATTCAGCCGTCCAGGCACGCCAGCATGACCACGAGGGCTAATTTGCACCGCTCTCTGATGGGATGAGATGGCATTGCAGACGTCGGAGACGTCATGCGTACTCGAGAAACGACGGGCATAGGAATTTCCGAGGTTGTTCAACCGCCCTGGTAGATCAGGATGATGATCGGGCGTGAGTTCAACTGCCCTCTGGTGGGCCGAGATGGCGTCGAAGATGTCAGGAAGATCGGATGTGCGTTCGAAGCGGCACAGAAGTGAATTCCCAAGATTACTCAACATCGCTGGCATGTCAACATGACCATGGGGCATGAGCTGAACTGCTCTCTGCAGAGCAGAGATAGCATTGGAAATGTCCAGGGCATCACCAGTATGTCTGTAACGATACTGAAATGACTCGCCAAGGTTGCTCAGCAGTCTTGATTGATTGGCATGACCGCAAGGAGTGAGCTTAACCGCCCTCTGTTGGGCTGAGACGCAGTTGGAAATGTCAGCGAGATCACCTGCGTGTTCAAAACGATACGCAAACGATAATCCAAGGTCACTCAGCCTATCTGGCATCGCTGCATGGCAGTCAGGGGTGAGTTGAACTGCCTTCTGGTGGACTGAGATTGCATTGGATATGTCAGAGGGATCGCCTGAGTGGTTGAAGGAGCACATATATGCATTTCCAAGGCTATTTAGCAAGCTCGGCATGTTGGCGTGGCCATGAGGAGTGAGTTCAACAGCTCGTTGGTGGGCTGAGATGGCATTGAGAATATCAGATTGATCACCCGTGTGCTCAAAGCGGCGCCAAAGTGAGGTCCCTAGGCTGTTTATTGCTAATGGCAAGGCAGGACGGCCATCAGGGAGGAGCTGAACCGCTTTCTGGTGGGCTGAGATGGCCTCGGAAATGTCAGCGAGGTTGCCTGTACGTTCGAAGCGAGAACGAAGTGAATTTCCGAGGCTATTCAAGACTACTGGCATGTCGGAATGGCCATCAGGAGTGAGCTGGACCGCTTTCTGGTGGGCTGAGATAGACTCGGAGATGTCGGTGAGATCACCTGCGCGTTCGAAGCGACAAAGAAGTGAACTTCCGAGGCTATTCAAGACTATTCGCATGTCAGAATGGTCTTCAGGAATGAGTTGGACTGCTCTCCGGTTCGCTGAGATAGCACCAGAAAGATCACAAAGGTCACCCGTATGTCCAAAGCGGCAGCTAAAGGAATTTCCAAGGTTATTCAGACATATTGAGGGGTCAGGATGGCGATCTGGGGTGAGTTGAACTGCCCTTTGGAGGGCAGAGATGGCACTGGAAATGTCGGAGAGATTATTTGTGTGTTCAAAGCGACGTGCCAATGCCCTCCCAAGGCGGGTCAGCTTGTCTGGCATGGTGGTATGGTCGTGAGGAGTGAGATGAACGGATCTCTGAAGGGCGGCGATGGCATCGGTGATGTCGGAGAGATCAGCTGCATGTTCAAAACGACACAGAATTGAATCTCCAAGGTATTCCAGCAGCCTTGACATGTCGGAGTGGTCATCAGCAGTAACCTGAACTGCCTTCTGGTGGGCAGAGATCGCATGGGAAATATCCTTGACATCCCCTGTATGCCTAAATCGACACGAAAACGAGCTCCCTACGTTATTCAGCAACATCGCCATGTTGGGATGGCCGTGGGGAGTGAGCTGGAGTGCCATTTGATAGGATGAGAGGGCGTCGGTAATGTCAGAAAGATCATCCGAGTGCTCAAAGCGACGACATAATGAGGTTCCAAGGTCATTCAGCCGATACGGCATGCGGGCGTGGCCTTGGGGAGTAAGCTGAACTGCTCTTCGGTAAGCCGATATAGCTTGGGAAATGTCGCTGAGATCGCCAGTGCGTTGGAAGCGATAGAAAAATGAAGCTCCAATGCCAACCAGTCCATCTGCATTATCCCAGTTCAACGCTACAGTGAGCGAGTCATTGAGAGGAGAGGAGGTGTCGGTCATTGGCGATTGAACCCAGCCAAGTTCAAAAGCAGGTCCTAAAATCAAGCGTCAACTCTCTTATTGATTCTGATGAAAGTCGGTATATACCACTTTGATGACATTGGTCATCACCAAAATCTTCTGTCGTTTCATCCAAAGGAATGTCGGTGATCTTGAACGACAGTTTTGAAATAGGTGCGCCATCGTCAAATGTGTAGGCTCTCAAAATCTCTGTAATATAGAGTAAGAACACTGGATTTAAATCATCATAGGGGTTAGGATGTTGAACGTACGCCGATTCGATTGTCCAAGGACTCCCGGTTCAACGGAATCCAGATCGTCCATTGTCAAAGAGGTGTCTATCATGTCAACAACACCCTCATTCGACCCAGCCAGAATCAGTAGTTTGTGGAAGTTTGTGGGTCTTCAGAGCATGATTCGGTCCTATTTCAGTCCTTCCCAAAGTTCACAACAATTGGATGCTTACATTTTAACAGGCGCGTTCTGCTTCCACACACCCGACGACACTCTTCTTAACATCGAGATTTTGTCCACCTTCTCGTCCGGGTTCCCAAGTCCAGTGACTAGAAGCCCTATGCTATCGAGGCGTCGGCGATTGACCCCACCATGTGCAGTTTCGATAACCAGGTCTGACAGAGATCAAAACTCATACATAGATGTTCGATGCAGTTTTATTCTCACCTGTGACACAAAGTGCAAACTCCTCAGTGGTTGCATCGAGATGCTGAGCATCTACAACTGGAAATAGTTTCTCGGAATCGTCCTTGCTAGATGGAGGTACATCTTGCGCTGCATAATCAGTGTCGACTACAGCGAACAGAAGAGCAGTGTATTGATATGAGATCAGTTACGGGATAGGCAGTTTAAAAAAATCATCGCCTGTGCTTACCATTTTTGGTACCACCACAAGGGGGAATGAATGAGAACGACTCAGAAGTTCGCTTGAGGGAAGATTTGCCGCCGACATTGATCTCGTGCGGCGCAGCTTGCTCCTCTCCTTCAGTCGTCGATCCGGCGCTGTCAACTGCGAGATGGCACATTAGCTACGGTAGCATATAGTGTAGTCGACCTACCGACGTCGCGACCCAGTTCTAGACCAGGTTCCCCAACTCTGGCATTGTCGTCGATGATTGTGTCCATAGGTAGGAGAGATGATAGGTGAGGTAGAAGACGGTTTCTGCAGGTATCCGAGTATGCACTTAATGGTTCGAAGTTATATGGATGGCTTGGATGAAGAAGCACTCAGTTAAGCGCTGTGATATCAAGTCATGGCGTGGATACCTCATGTCCAATATATTTGGTGCTTGAAGGAAACCGTGTACATGGACCAGTGTGAACCGCAGCAAAGACGAGAATTCAGATCGTTAATACTTCAACGGCGGAAATTAGGCGCAGCCTCGACGTTAGCGCTCAGTCTTCACCTTATTATTAACAAGAACACACCCATTCCGAGATCTCCACTTGACATTGAAGCACCTTGTTTACCGTGAAGGGAAGGGAGGAGGAAATATTTGAGAGAAGCTGTGACCTGCTAGAGCGTTTTGAACAGTCCTCAGTATTTCCCAATCCAACCAAATATATAGATGTGCCTACTCACCTGGCTCTGAGCTTTTGAGGCACTGCCAGATCTCCACGCAAAGCAGGTTTGACACTTATGTCAAACCTGGACATACATGCAGTCGGACTCAACGCACTAGACTCATGGGTCTATGCTCCCCATGTTATCGCCAAGGTATCGTAGCTGAATTGACTGACAACTGTGAGTCAGAAGAGTCGATGTTCGCATACAAGAACGAACGCAAGCAGTCTCGATCATCTTAGCTCACTTGGTGCTGTAGCCTGCAGATCGAGCCGCGTCTCTTGCCGATGTAATGTGAAGGTCTTCAAGTTGTTGATGTTGACGACTGTGACTGAGTTTGACCACATGTTTCCATTCCCGGGCTAAATATATTCGATCACATTGAACATTGCGAACCACATAGAAGCCATACACTGGATGCAGGTAAGGTGTTGGGGTTCAAAGGGAATTCACCTCTGCAATGGAGTATCCTGACATACGCGAATACGTCAATCGAGGACCCAACCACTGCCAGATATTTCCCCCGAAAGGCTCTTTGATCGCGATCGAGGGGACGCAACATTGCCCCAAATCTGATATTCGCGATGTTAGAGTTCCCGGGTACGGGTCGAAGACCACTGGGCAGGAGGGTGTTTGATTTCTTGAGAGATCTTCGGCACACAACTAGTCGTGGTCAAAGTCGAGCGTGGTCAATCCTCGAATCTAGGAGCGGATTTTCCGGAACGACAGTTGCGGGACAAGTTTGGTAAAAGCCAAGTTGAAGGCTATGGAGCAGATCGTGACCGAGGTTTAAGGGCAAAGAGGATGGAGAGCAGATTTTTTCTGTAAGGATTTTTCTGTGGGGCATTGCGGGAGAAGATGCAGAAAGACTTCCGGTTGTGTGCTTGGATAGCGATTGGGAAAAGGTAGTGCTACGGTGGCGCGATATGCCACTCTCCACCACAATATGCCATGGACTGGTTTCCAGGGGAAGTGATTGATCGTTCGGGGCAGACGAAGATGTCCAATCCAATGTACGGTGCAGCCATCCATTTCCGAGTCCCCGGTTTCGGGCCAAGCGGGTCAATCAACTGTAGGTGACGTGGTGCTCCAATCATCGAAGTTTATATCCAAGTCCACCTGGTCAACAAATCAATCGTTTCAGCGGTCTGATTGACATTGGAGAGTAAGGCTCACCGAGGAGACATCTTTCTCAATGTCCACAGCTAACATTTGCGCATAGGCTTCAAGATCCTGCCGTGCGCGTGGACCACAGTACGAACAAGCCTGGGCTCTTTCGACCGCTCTGTTCATCGAGTCCCACTTCCTCACTGTCTCTCCCCAAGGTTTCGCCTTCACCTCCTTGGACACCTCATCGATCCACTGTACCCACCACTTCCTCACATCAGGAAAACTTGACCGATTGAAGAGAGAATACACAAGGGAAGTCCCGTTCGAATTACCCACACAGCGTCTACAGGTGATCCATGTCCAGCAATCGTCCGACTCTGCTAGAGCTGGTTGTAGCATGACTCTAGATTTGGCGACTTCGCCACATAGACGGTGGTATTCTTGAAGGTGGAAGAATGTAGCTGCTGAGATGAACTCGAGCTCAGCGACGAAGGATCCGCTCATTGGATTGGAGTGGCGAAGAGTGTAACGGGCTGCTTGACGTGCTTCAAGATCCCACCCGGAGCGGTAGGCGATGGCAAAAACGCGAAGGGGCTGGGATTCGAGAAAATGAGGAGAGAGTAGGCCGGATGACGATCTGAGATAGGTCAAGATGGAAGTCATCTCGAATTTGAGAGCAGCTTCGGCAACCTTTTGTAGTTGCGGAAGGGAGGTAAAAGTTGTCCTTTGAGGATGGACGCTGATGGGGAAGCAGAGACCGAGAAAAAGTTGGAGTGTCTCGCTATCTTCTGACATTTGGATGACAGGGATCTTATGGTCCCGAATGCGAGGGCTTAGGCTGAGAGTCTCGCCTGCATAGGGTGATCCAGGTAAACTGGGTGGTGGTTGTGGAAGGGTGAAGATGTCCGAGAAAAAGGGCGACGACAGGGAAAGAAATAGCTTGAAGACGCGAAAATCGACGGGTTCTTTGTCTGAGGATCGGAGCACAACATCTGCTTCAGGGTGGTTGAATGGTGCGGGCGCTGGAATGGTTTTGAACATCGCTGTAGGTCGTTACTGTGGATGAAGGGACAAAAGAGGGATGTCCGAGTCCTGCAAAGACGGAACGTCGGCATTGGTGAGACCGAGTCGCCTCGAGGCGTTCTAAAATTGAATGGTCTTCATCCATAGCTAGGTTGAACCGGCGAGGGCAACGTCATTGTATGCTTTGAAGAAATAGTAGATCAATTCGTACAAGCGAACAAGCGTTTCAATACTAGGTATGTAGCAGGTTAATTGCAAATTGAATAAAGAAACTCCAAAAATCGTGGTAGTATAAGACATGTAGTAGGTATTAGGTCAAATAAGATGGTGTTTGGTATCCGATAATATTACCGAAATCTGTCCTTGAAGGCCCCAGGTTCCATTAGATAGCAACGACTCCAGCAACAGCTCCCATGAGCAACGCGTCAACCGTTCCTTCCGTGCGTTCATCCAGCCATGCATCCAAGTTCTCGAACATGTGCATAGCAGCACCACCTTGAGCCTTGACAGCCTTCTTCGCTGGCCACATACCCTTCTCCTGAAGGCCGACAAAGTTCAAAAGGATTCCCGTGTCATCACTTGGACCGGAAGGTACTTGGACGACCATGTCGAAAGAGTAAGAGTCAGAGCCATAGAATGAACCCTCCTTGATGTGATGCCTGACATGCTCGTCTGGAGGATTGTCGTCGAGTGACCATTGCAGGACGTGAGCGTCGAATGCGATAACTGCGATCGTAGTGTCAGTTTAGCGTTCTCTGAATACAAAAACGCGCTTACCTGTCCAAATGAGGCCAGGATGCGAGACAGTCACCGTCAAATTCCTCGTTCCCGAGATCAGACTCTCTCCACGGTTGATGGCCTTTACGGAGAAACTCTGGCCATTGACCCAAGGAGAAACGTATGTTGGATCTACGGCCAAAGGCACCTTGTATGGCGTCAAAAACTGGAGTGACTAGTATTAGCAACGCGACGATAAAGAAGGTTCGAACAGCTCACGGCAGAGAATGGATATATCGAATCCCAATCGCTGTTATAATCATCCATGACCACAGGGGCGGGCGCGACATCGGTTGTCCCGAATTCCTTCACAATGTCCTCAACCAAAATTTCAAATCCAGGTGCGCCATCCGCAGCTGCGAGATGCAAATGCTGCTCGTGCGTTGTAATCTGGTGGTTGTCGGTAAGCATACAAACAACAAAGCACGGGGCGGAATGGGACTCACGTTCTCCATATGAATGATGAAGAGCCTCTTCTGGTGCATACTGTCGAATGGCTCTCTCACTGCGTACAAAGCTATGGCCGCTGCCGTCACCATGGTCATAACGAGGACACCCTTCAGCAACGCTCGGTGTCCAAACCTATGCGAGAAGGGCAGTAAAAGTGGGAGGGAGATGCCGCCGAGACCCGCGATGATACTAGCAATGATATTCTCCGCTGGCGCATCGGCACCTATTCTGCCGGTCTGCAGTAAACATTAGTTTTGCAGTTCTGAAGACGGGCAAAAATTGGCGTACGAGAGGCACGAACACTTCCACAACGCCAATTAACAGCATGGTGCCCGTCAGCAACGGCAGGGCTTGCCCGATTGCATAAGTCCATAAAGAAATCCTCCTGCTCGTAGCAACGGAAGAAGCAGACGCGAATGCGGGGTTCAACGCAAGGGAGGCGAAAAGAGGCAATGCCGTGAGGAAGGGCAACGCCGCTGATCCAACACCTGCCGCTTGTACGGCAATAGCAAAAAAGGATTGGATCAAGAGAAGGGAGGTGTAGACAGACTGCTCATGGACCTCGCCGACGAAGTACTGTGAGAGTAAAGCACCTAACGAATGGTGAGATATGAACATGTTGTGGCAACGCTCAAAAAACATCGACTAACCTAACACCGCAGCAGGTCCATAAAGTCCAATAGGTACCAGAGGGCCGTTAAACCAGCTCATGCCTTTCTTCAGCCCATATTTCATCAGCAATGCGACTACGTTGGGAACAACGATGGTGCCCAGCATTCCCGCAGAAACCGCAACGCCGCCTTTAATCTGTTCTTTCCAGAACCCATTGCGTTTCTTTAATGCAGGAGCTGGATCCACAAAGGTAAGCCGCACTAGCCCGAAGGATACAGCGAAGAGAACCGCGTAGATGATCTTGGCTGTAGCGAAAGAGTACATGAAGAATGTACGTCCGACATGCGCGAAGAAGACGGTAGTGGGAGGTGCATAGCCCTCAGTTAGGGTCGATAGAGGGGAACCTTCCGAGCTGAGGTATTGAATGAGAGCAAGGGAATTTTCGCCCATATGCTAGTAGAAAAGATTAACTCCAGATCTTATTTGAAGGTAGAAGGTCTTACCTGAGCCACTCCTGCTTCGATATTCTCCACAAGGTCCTAGAAATTATGTGAGAGGTTGTAGAGATATTTGACGGACGATAAGTACCTTCCTCATGTGGTAGAGATAACTATTTCCAACTATTGCCATCTAGAACTATGTCAACGCGTGTCTGACCGAAAATGTCGGGTCAACGTACATCAAGACCAGTCACATTAAGGTATTGCTCAAATTGTCGGAAGTCGGTGCTATAACCAAATTAAAAACGATTGTGAAAAAGAGAGAAATGCAAGACATACTCGGACAAGATGATCCCAGAGCTGAAGATGTCATTGGCGAAAATCGTACCATACGGTCTGGGCACATGAGAGTACGCTTCAATCATCTGCTCTGAAGTCGCCTGGAACAGAATTTCACGTCCTGTCGTTCCAGCGGCCTCGAGATTAAGAACGGCCCGAACCCTAAAACAATAGTAAGTTTGATTACGGAGGACACGTTGCGAGATAACATACGTGGATGCAATTGGGTGCTGTGTAGAGAACAGGTGGGATCCATCCTGTAGCGATTCTTCCGCATGGTTAAACACTATCATGGGGTCAGTTACTGGTACAAAGTGCAGGAAAGGCACCTCTTACAGAAAATTATGGCATGCTTAGGCGACCAGTCTGGCGTCTCGACGAGTACACGCATGCAATCTAGCATAACACCAACTGGCAACGCGTCATCCGCAGCACCAGGACTGGGTAGCGTGCTATCAAGGTGAGCATTGACAAGGACAGCGTGCTCCTTGCCCTCAGGTGTGCCGTCTGATATCCGTACGATTATGTTACTTAGGTTCACGTATGTCTTGTACAACCGTTTGCCCATCATGTCGAATCTACCCAGAACTTAGCGAATGAGACAGAATCGAAGTTATTTTTCAACGCACCTGTGATTTCCACTGCCTTCTTGACGCCACACTTCACATTCAAGCTTTCTCCCTGTTTTCAAAACGACCTCCTCACAGTTCCGCTTGACCCGTTCAGCTGCTTCCAGCATCCATTTGTCCGCTAGAGCGTGTTCGTATGTACCGACGGTGCGGTAGCCAATTCCTTCTGATAAATGTTTCGCGACACCTAATATTTGTTCTTCAGATATTTGAGGTAGTTTCGTTACGGGGTTCGTTCTATCACAGGGTAAGTATCCTCTAGAACGGTCATGAGTAAGCCTCACAGTGCAGATAGAGGTTCCGGAAGCGCTAAAGGGAGTTGAGTACGAATGTCACCTCCAAGGTAGAGTCTACTCACTGTAGTGGTGATGATACGCCAACCAAGGTGCACAAAGGAGAATGGGTGACAAGGCGAGCAGAGAGCGCCATGGTCCCCAATGGCTACCAGAATTCATTGTAGAGGTATTGTCAGGAAGGCAAGCTCGAGAAAGATCTTTTGGATGACCTTGAGGCTAACCTCTGACCAGCTGCTTTCGGACACGTCTGAAGAACTCCTCTGCGAGAGTTGATCACTCTGGTGGCACTTGATATCGCTGAATAGG
>Ga0247741_1002537_pt1 | contig 10127 bp, 10 predicted proteins | sample UWRJL213509R2_FD_180945 | JGI IMG/M metagenome (GOLD analysis project Ga0247741, IMG submission 180945) | Plant litter microbial communities from Arlington Agricultural Research Station in Wisconsin, United States - UWRJ-L213-509R-2 | ecosystem: Environmental > Terrestrial > Plant litter >...
ATGTACTTGTACGCGTTACTCCTCTCTACACGTGTATCGCCTACTTTTAACTAATAAATACATTCTAGTCGTTTCCTACATTATGACCGCACGAAATGGCCATATCACATTTGGGACGGGATCGCTATGGACATCGCGAAGAGCAATCGTCGTGGATATTCGTCTCTCGGAATCGTGACCCCAGCGTTCATGATAGAAGACATACGGTCGCCGACTAACGCTGTTGCCCTTAGGCATCGGCTCGTCGTTGACTCCATCTGTCACTAGTTCCTCTATACCCCTTTACCACCTTTCAAGCCTATCCCTACCGACCGAGGCTGTATGCATGGGATAGGGGCAGGAAGACAAGATACCGTTGGTTATCGGCGACATTCCCGACGCAGAGGATGCGACTTGTATTGGATAGGACAGACGGTTCGAAGAATGTTCTTTCATTGCTTCACAGCGGGAGTTATAGCTTGACGTTGGCAGAATCTAGCCGTGATATCTTGTTGCATGTTTATGGTGGAAATGTGATCGTCGCGACTTTACGATACGGTGTGTCCATGTTCAACTTCCTTGATCATCGTCTCACAACCCATCCTAAGGTTTACTTATTTCAGGTCCATCCACGTAGTCGGTAATCTACATGACTTGCAAGAGCCGTAGATCGTTTTAGACCATCGCATTCCCAGCAAAGGTGCACGATCAGTTGCAGATGCTAGGCGATATACAATCTTGAGATACTTATAACTTAGTATAAGTAGGCCATCTCCAAGAAAAGAATAGTTGTGAGTAAACTAATCTACAGCTCACACATACCTCACATACCTATCTACAATACATTCGCAATCTGGATGTTATTTCGACACTAGATAGCTAGCTATGAGTGGTCAGATGGCGGATGTCTCAGCGTTCAGCGTCCTGGCGAATAGACAAGAACGCTTGACTAAAAGAGGTCTACACGGACTTATTTCGAGCTTTCTGAATCGGACTCATGGGCATGCATATGCGAACTGGAGCTGTTCTACCACAGTAGATTGAAAATTGACTCAATCGCAACTCCTCTGATGAATAACAAGTATTACACAAGGAACTCGACGAAGAGATGGCTGTTTGTTTAAACTCTGTAAATATGAATAGATGGACGAAGATATTTGACCGTCCAGCCACGCAATACACTATGAAACAAGGAAACAACAAACTCAATAGCCAAAGTAGACGTACGGTACCCATGTCAGAAGACCTTGTTCCGTATCACCAAGTGTCTTTCGAATACCCTGAATGGAATGATGGAGGGCGTGCGCAGCACCGCTGCTGTCGAGTCCTGGCTTTCCCAAAGCCTTTCCCCTCTCCATAAGGTCTTTATAGAAGCTTTCCGCCACCAAGGGGCCATATCGATCTTTGATAGACCACATAGTCGCCACCACACCTCGATACCCAGCGGCCAGCATCCCAGCTGCAAGGTGAACAGCCTCTTCTGAAAGCTTCTCGGTACCAGCACTTGTCTGAAATGCTGACAAAAAGGCCAACTCGCGAACGACAAATTTTTGCTTCATAATTTCCGAGAGCTCGAGACGTCCGTCGTGCAGGTAGAAGCCGCTTTTGAGAGGGTTCTCGATGTCCTGGGTTGCATGGCATGCGAGGTGGATTGAACCGTATGACTCCATCTCTAGCTTGACTCGGCTGATCGATGCGAATTCTCCTTCCAGGCAAAGAGTGTTGCTATGAGATGCATCAGTTGTGTCCCATATGCAATTCATCTCTTTCGTGGTTGCAGGGATAGCAGAGCGTCCTGGAGTGTTCGGTTGGCTAATGATAAGGAGCTTTGACGATGCGGGCTGTTGTACATTCACAGATTCCTTGAGCTTCTCCAGCAAGGAGCTAACAGTAGGTGTATATGAGGAGATAGCAAAGTCTGAAATGCAGGAGCCTGGTGGCGATCGCCCGTTGGGACTATATATTCCTGCCGCGTGAAGTGGAAGGAACGCGAGGGGACCAGTTGGACACCACCAGATTCGAGCTGGATCTGAGGCGGCAGGTGACTTGGAAAGCAGTATTAACACGATAATATGACAGGAAATTGAAAAAACACTTACGGAGCATATAAGGGCATCGCGAATTGGTCTTACCACACGCAGCCAGAGTGCTTCAAGAATGAGATGGATTTCGCTCTGGATGTCAGTATCTCCCTCCAGTACTGTGCGTGGGCCACGTTCTTCTTCACGCATGCGAACCCTATGGTTTGAAAGAAAGCGACGCAGGCGCTCTCTAAGGTTAGATGCTTCGTCGTAAGTAAAATCAAGAGGGATATGCATGGGGGCTCCGACACCGGAGACGAGAGCCAGTGCATCGCAACGGTCTTCGTGAACATTGATAAGAATCACAACACCGTCCAAAGGAAGGTGTTTCAGGAGGTCTGATGCCCGAGGTGGTCGAAGGAAATCGTGGAATTTGGGGATGCGGCGAATTTCGTCAAGTAACTCGCTCCATTCGCGAGAAAGCTTGACATGAAGGTGGGCTTCGTCTTGTAAGCACATTTTTTGTGACATTGAAGCATCCGTGCTCAGGCCTTCGGATCCATGGCGGGATCCAGAGGTCTCTAATGCACCTGCGATATCCGAGAAACGTTGGGCCAGGTGTTCATCATGAGCACGAAGGTGGTCGAGGGGTGTGTGAAGTTGGTTGAGTTGGCTCCAGACAAGGCAACGGCCTTGTTCGAGCCATTCGAGAACTTTATCAACGGCACCCAAATTGAATGCGACGGATGCAGCGGAGGTGGTTAAATTAGAGATTCCAATGAGGTCTGTGTGACGCTGTTGGATCGTGCGGTCCAAACCTGCGATTTGCGCTATAAGGTCAAGTAAAACACCATATGCTGTCAATACTTGTGGGAGACAAAGAAACTTGGAGAAATGTGCCCATTTTCGGGCGGCAAAAAGGCGAGTAGACGGAAGTCCAAAGGTTGTTGCTGACTTTCGAAATGTCAATGTGGCGGTATGCGCGTCAGAAACGGCGCCGCTGCGTTGGAAGCGACACCAAAATGAGATTCCCAGGTTATACAGCCACCCTGGCATCTCAGCGTGCCCATTAGGGGTGAGCTGAACTGCCTGCTGCTGGACTGTGATTGCCTCTGAGACATCAGGAATATTTCCTGTGCATTCGAAGCGACACCGAAATGAAATACCAAGGTTATTCAGCAGGCCTGGCATGTTAGCATGACCATTGGGAGTGAGTTGAATTGCCTGCTGATAGAATGAGATGGCCTCTGAGATATCAGAAACATCCCTCGTGTGTTCGAAGCGGCAACGAAATGAGCTTCCGAGGTTATTCAACTGGCCTGGCCTGTCGGCGTGGCCATAGGGGGTAAGTCGAACTGCCCGCTGATGGACTGAGATCGCCTCTGAGACATCAGAAAAATTACCGGTGCGGTCGAAGCGACAGAGAAATAAAGTTCCAAGGTTGGACAGCTGGCCCGGCATGTCAGGGTGGTCGTTCGGAGAGAGTTGAATTGCGTGCTGCTGGACTGAGATGGCCTCTGAGAGATCAGAAACATCTCCAGTGCGTTCGAAGCGAGACCGAAATGAGGTTCCGAGGTTATTCAGCCAGCCTGGCAAGTTAGGGTGGCCATTGGGGGTAAGTTGAACTGCGCGCTGATGGACAGAGATTGCTTCTGAGACATCAGAAATATTGCCAGTGCAGTGGAAACGACACCGAAATGAGGTTCCGAGGTTATTTAGCCAGCCTGGTATCTCAGCATGTCCAATGGGAGAGAGTTGAATTCCTCGCTGCTGGACTAATATGGCCTCTGAGAGATCAGAGGCATCGTTGGTTTGTTGGAAGCGACATCGAAATGAATGACCGAGGCTATTCAGCCTGCCTGGCATGTTAGGGTGGCCATTAGGGGTGAGTCCAACGGACTGCTGCTGGACTGAGATTGCCTCTGAGAGATCAGAAATACTCCCTGTGCGCTCAAAACGACAGCGAAAGGAGTTTCCAAGGTTATTCAGCCGTCCTGGCTTGTCAGCATGTCCACTGGGGGTGAGTTGGACAGCGCGCTGATGGACTGAGATCGCCTCTGAAACATCGCATACATCGCCAGTCTGTTCGAAACGACACAAGAATGAAACTCCAAGATTACACAACTGGCCTGCCATGTCGATATGGTCATTTTTGGTGAGTTTGATTGCCTTCTGTTGGACTGAGATCGCCTCTGAGATGTCAGAAACATCGCCCGTGCGGGTGAATCGACACTGAAATGAGTTTCCAAGGTTGCCCAGCAGGCTCGGTATGTCAGCGTGGCCATCGGGGGTGAGTTGAACTGCCTTCTGGTGGAGTGAAATGGCTTCTGAGACGTCAGAAACATTGCCAGTGCGTTTGAAGCGACACTGAAATGAATTTCCGAGGTTACTCAGTATGCCTGGCATGTGAGCGTGGCCATTGGGGATGAGTTGAACCGCGCGCTGCTGAACTGAGATGGCCTCAGAGATATCAGAAACATCGCCAGTGTGTTGGAAGCGATGCTGGAATGAAATTCCGAGGTCGTTCAGGCGGCCTAGCATGTCAGGATGGCCATTGGGGGTGAGTTGAATCGCCTGCTGTTGGATTGAGATGGCCTCAGAGAGATCCAAAACATTGCCAGTGCGTTCGAAGCGACACTTGAGCGAGTTTCCGAGGCTCTCTAATTCTTGAGCTACACATTTTTTCAATAATCATGTTCTTTTTGGGGTCACAATCTAGCGTACCTACTGCCGACTCTTTGTCACTGTCTTGTACCTGTTCCTCTTGAGGAATTTCTGTGACCGAGAATCCCATCTTGAGTGCTGGCACACCCGCAGCAGAAGTACAATCTTTCGTTATTCCTGAAAATTCGAGTGAGCGATCATTTGGGCAATTCCAGGTTAAACCATGACTTACGGCCCTCCAATCCCGAAGCCAATTCATCTCTTGTAAATGTCACAAACGCAAAGTCTGTGTATTCTTCTGATGTAGCCACAATCGTGAGGCTGTCTACATCTCTGTCTCTGAAACATAGTTACGGTCATATATTGTAGATAAAATTATATTCCCTCAGATTCTTACATTTCGGCTAACGATGATTGCTTCCACGTCTCTGAAGACTCTCTTTCAAGTGACAAAACCTTCGTCGCAGACCCAAAAACGACCAGTTGGACAGAGTTGGAAAATGGAAAGTTGAAATTTTTTGTTGCACATTGAAGTTGGAGGTCTGATGACAAGGATTGATAATACGTCAACTTGTTTGGATGATGATCTTACCCGTTATATAGAGTCTGGAATGTCTTTCCGCACTGTGCAAGATGCTCTTGGAAAGCTCCTCGTCTGACGCCGTGCTATCAATCGTGGCTTGTTTTTCTTCAGCAGGTGCTGTGTGCTCAAGCCCTAATACTGAATAATTGAAGATTAGAATAAATTTAAACGCGCTGATAACCCCCGCCCATGGTACGTGCCAGTTGTGGTATCCCGACTGTCTCCCTCATCATCGGTTACATACGACGTGAAAGACGCAATTATCTCCATACGGGGTACATCTCTTGATGGGGGTTGATCAGCAATTTCTAAGTAATTCAATACTGTTTTTAGAGAACCAAAGGGGGAATTTGCAGAAGCGACGTACCGATTTCGTCATGACCTGGTCCTTGCGTAGATGAGCCAGCATCAAGACTTGCACAATGAGCCATCTGTGTTATAAGCGAGTTTCGTTGAAATGTTCTTGAAATATAGAAGAATTGAGCGTCGATTGATTGATTTCAGTCCGGCCTTATGATTCTTATAAGCCAGAGCAGCGCAGCATTTCTGCTGACTATAGATAAGGTGTACCTCATGTCGTACTCATACAAAATGCAGTAGCTTAATTCTACCTGTATCATGCAGTGGTATGCATTTTCACAGGCGGATGAGCAGTACTCTGCACGTTTCGGGGGGCCACACTCCGTACACACTGCCATTAACATGGCAGTGCTCGCCGTGCCATGTTCTCCGGTACTTGGTCGAATCCTGTCATCACCAAACCTATCGGTACTATGAATCCGCCGGTCCATGTACTCACTGGCATGTTGACAGGAAAGGTAAAAGTGATTCGGCATTTACTGACTGTGCAAGGGCTGTGGCACGCAGTGCTCTATACTTTGTGGATATTTATTATACTTGGGTTTTAGATCGGTAACGCACTGACTCTAAACCATAGCTTATGACGCATGTAAAATCCCTGCAAATCCTAGGCTACTTGTGCCAGATCTGTAGCTAGACCTTGGGTGTGATTATATTCTCGTTCCTCCCTACGCTGATGGTTGATGAGCGCACCATGTCAATCATAACCCTCAGTAAAAATGGTAAAGTCTGGTCAGCATCTGTAGGTAGTCATTTGCAGTCAAAAGTCGATCGAATCCAAGACTTTGTGAAACCGACTTCAAGTTCCAACTGAAAGTGTGTTGATAAATGTGACCCGGCACCAACTTGAACAGTAGATTAGAGTTGGACTGAGGATGGTCGAGAAGTTGGTAGACGGTTGTAGAGAATGAGTAGCAAGTCGATCAAACGTAAACTCGAAGTCTGTCAGTAACCATTCGGTAACCAGTCGGTAGCGTTTGCTTCACAATTTCGTTATCTTGGGTCAGTCTACAATTAGTGATTTGTTGAGAAATATCGGTATTTTTCAGTCATTGTACTTCATGTCGAGGATGAGCAGCATCTGATCTATCCTGGCTCGACGAAGATCTTCCAGACACATGTAGACTTTTAGAACACGATGTCTTGACGGGTTCTGACGGTTCGTTCCGGATGCCAGAGGATGTAGCTAGAAATTTCTACGCCTATATCGTCAGCTACAACCGACAAAAAATATTCCAGTGTATTCACAAGGGATGCATTGCCTGAAGTGAATCGAATAAATGATAAGCGAATCGAGTAGTAATTATGACTGATCCGCATGATTGAGATGCTGATTTTTTCACCTGGAAAGAGGGCCGATAATCTAATATCGAGATCAGCACAGGTATTCATTGTCTCGCGGTTGAGTATGAACGGAGCTCGTTGAAATGCGTTCAGCAGCGAACAGAGAATCGTGACAATCTCTGGTGATTTCCTGCACATGTCGGCAAACACCGAAATCCCCGGGACCTGTGCGCTTCTCTGCATCAAACATGAGCTCACAATCATAGCATAGATAGTCGCGAAATGCTGCACTGTCTTAAAGCCTCACTCGTAGTTGAATACATACCGTTACATGATACTTGGGAATTTAAACTTCTTGAATAGAATCACTGCCTTCGATATGAGACTGCACGAGATGAACATGAGGTTTACCTTATCTACGCCGAGCGGAAAGCGTACAAATTTTGCAAATGAATCCTTATACAGTTGGAGCTTTAATTGGCAGGCAGGTCTTGGCAGGTCAACGGATGACAGTGCTTCACTATTCTAGCTCGTATCTCTTATCAATATCTACCTGGAGTTTGGCAGGTATGTACAATTTGAATGTACAGCTATTGATATATCTTGTACTTGGATTGAAGTCCACCGGAGACAACATTGTGCGAATAATTTCATAGGTAACCTCTGAAATTGGGTGGACCAGCGATTTCTTCACACCCTAAAGTGCGACTCAGTATGTGCGTATTTCTGACAGGATTGCGGCATTACAGTTTTCCTACAGCAACATGTAATAGATGGACCAACATAAACATTGGCACTTTGGCACCGCTCTCACTCACCAATCGAAAGTTTGATTGGAAGAGTGGATAGGTAAACAAACCCAAAGGCACAGATAGGGAGATGTGACGTTACTGAGGTCATGGCCTATGCGTTGAAGACTCAGAAGGACTTTATATATATATAAAAGAAATTTGTGATTGAGGGAGGCAGAAACATATGTGCCTTCTAGCTCACAAAAATCAGAGAACTGGTGACATATAGACTACACGATCATCTTGTGTGCGGAGACTGGCCGACAGACGAGACAATGATAATAAATTCGTCAATATTGATAAATGCGTTATTGATTGGGTCGCAGTTAGTTGAATTAGGTGGTGGAAAGAAACCTCGTCGTTGAGTTTGAGAAAGAAGAAACGATCACCATGCACAATGGCAATCGCAAAAGGAAAATTGCTCCAGGCACCGTGCGATATTTTGACGAAAGCTGCTGCGACTATAAAAGTTTTAATAAAAGGGATGTCGAGTTCGTTTTCGATCTGACAATGAACCACTTCCTACTAGCAACAACGAGTGCGTCAGTCGACCTTAAGATCGTCTTAAAACCTCCATTTGCATCAACGATCGCCACCATGACTCTCCCGGCCCATACCTCTGGCGAATTTACCTTTACGCTCGTGCTCCTGCTCATCTTCTCCCGATTCGACACAGTACTAGTAACGACGCCTGTCCCGGACTTGGAGAATTAATTCGAATAAAAAAGTGGGTAAAATTTATGGTGGACTTGAGGACAATAGAGTGTAGTCGTGTGCGCATACTGTTAATGAAACGATGATTGAGTGTAAACGATAGGATGGGTTTATCCACGGAAAACCAAGATTAAATATGATAAGATGTTGCAGGTATGAGTCATGGCCGTGTCAACGGAAGATGTTTTCGAAGGTATTCGAGCACACCATGGACGACTCGGAGTGGAGGGGAGACTCGGACGACGAGAGTGGCTGAGAGATCGCACATGTATCCTGGCTGGGTGGATTCAAGAATCAGTGACGTAGTCATATCACCAAGCCCTTCTTTCCCCATTCAGACGCAAGCGCGCCGGTACCCGGTCCTCGTGCCTGGTTCATTTTCGACTTGACGCGGCGTGAAGCCCACCATACACAAGGATTGCCGCGACCTTTATCATTATAGTATAACCCTCTCATTCCTCTGGGGGATCTGTTTCTCTTCGTCCTGGTCATGTCTTGACAAACATCATGATCGACGAAACCAGTCCTCTTATCACCTACACATCCACCACCAAATGGACGCGTATTATCGGCGACCTCGACGCAGGTGGTGGAACATATGCTGGCTTGTGATTCTGCGGTGAGTGCGGGTGTTATTTCAAATGTATGTCTTTGTTTCTCCGCCCTATTTCCTCGTTCAATCCAGCAGTTCCAACTAACTAACGCCTACGAACCCTCTAGCAGTGTTATTATACCTCTTCAAGATAGCGTACAACATTTTGAAGCAGCTCACATATACACTGCTTCTGTCTCCCATAGCGCAGCTCCGATAGGCCAAATAGCCCTCCTCGACTTGAGGAGCAGATCTGCTACGATACGCATCCAAGCGATGCCAGCCAAGCGTTCAGCGGTGTCTTTTTTCAGGAAAGATGAAGGAGAGGACTACGAGGCTTCTCGTACCGCGAGGAAGGTTGCATACTGTTTCGGACCAATCCTGTAAGTTTTCTTTGTCTACTTCTTTTGAACTTTATCTGAAGCGTTGTGCGCCTACTCTAAATTTCAGCTCCACCTCCACTTCCTCTTCATTCTCTTCGTCCCAGTCTCAATCGGCCCCTTTTTACGTGCTTCCTCCGGCTCTGGCTCTATGACTGCCTCCCACTCTAACGCCCTAGAACATCCAAAACTTTCTCAATGACACTCGGCCACCCTAACAGCTGTCCTCGCCCATTTCGTCTGCTCAATTCAAGAAAGGCGTAGGAGAAACATGGCCATGCGACGCGGTATAATTTTCACGGACTTATCCTGCGGAAATGGCGTAGGAAGCTGAGAAGAAGACCAGGTTCGCATTCAAGTCTATCATCGGAAGGATCGGGGGAATAGGTCGACGACTCCGAGGGTGTTACATAAAATCAGAACAGCAGAACGTCCACCTAGCCCCTCGAATGCATCTCGGATCCCATCCCCTAATCGTTCGATGATTCAGACGCCGCCACAGCCGAGGCTAGACACTTCATATATGCGGACCCAGGCGACTTGGATGGCCCGATCCTCGAACGCATGTGGCCTTTTCAGCTGTCTTTCGAGAGAACAAGCTCGACGGTCGTTTCGGATACCAACGCCAACGTGTACCCGGAGGGTGATGCTGGTTCATAGATTGTGGCCTATGGCGAAGGGAGTTTGCGAGCGAAGGCATAGGGTGAGGTCTATGCATCAGCGGTGGCAGTGCTAAGCCTTCGCTTGCACTCGGACTGC
>Ga0247741_1002538_pt1 | contig 10126 bp, 13 predicted proteins | sample UWRJL213509R2_FD_180945 | JGI IMG/M metagenome (GOLD analysis project Ga0247741, IMG submission 180945) | Plant litter microbial communities from Arlington Agricultural Research Station in Wisconsin, United States - UWRJ-L213-509R-2 | ecosystem: Environmental > Terrestrial > Plant litter >...
TTAGGTCCAACCTCTTTGATGTCTTTGAAAAGCTGAACGACTTCTGGATGGTCGAGAATGTGGCTCCCAGTGCCCACATCATCTGCGAAAATGGCATAGAACTCGCTGGGCGGGTATGTAAATCTATGGCCATGAATCCATTCCCTGCAAGTTATAAAGATATTGTGATAAGCAAACTGCGAGATCTCTGAGCAGAAAATTCTCGCCTGCATAACCTCTCCTGCTTCTCAGCGTCCGCAATCCTTCCCATAGACCTGTAGAGCCTCGCCATGTTGGCTCTTGCCCAGAGAAGGTTCTTCTGTGGGCGTTGTGGGATATCGTTGAGGTGTTCGATGACTTCATTGAATGTTCTGATAGCGCGTTCCTCGTCTCCGGTGTTTCTACTTAGCGCAACGGCCAAGTAGAGCCCAGGCATGACATCGACCTTGGTGTTACGATGTATACGTCTGTACGACTCGACAAGGAAGGTTAGAGGTGCTACCGCCTCTCCGATCCTAGTGGGGGTGGAACGCTGAGCTCGTAGTCAGTTGATTGGTTTTGAGATAAATCGAGTACTAGATACGCACTCGAAGACATTGAGCAAGTTGCCAGCTTGCCTCATCCGCGAGGAGACCTTTATGCTTGTTGACGCCGTTTTGTCGAATGTATGTATCTGGTGGGAGCTAGCACGTATGATGGAACGTACAGTTATTTTTATCAATACGAATAATGAAACGCACTGCATGAGCCTCTTGAAGATAGCTTTCGAGAAGGCGTACAACCTTCCTTTGCGTCGCAGGTGGCTGAGTATCGATGGTCAGACAGAGGTTGTCGTCGAGTACAGAGACAGTCGATCCATTAGGCAGGGTGATACTGGGAGGGTGTAGGGACATATTGTCGCAAGCGTGAGTGGCCCAGGATGTGACTAGGAAGGAAGATTCAGGAGGCGATAATGATGCATAATGATAAGTAAACGTGAAAAGGGTAAAGATCACGTACATCGCAAGCACGAGGCAGGGATCCGGAATTCGAAATTCGTCAGGCTCCCTCAAAACTTGTGTAGGGATAGCAGGTTTTATTCAAAACATAAAGCGGTGTTCAACATTCTGCGTGGTCAAGAATTGGAGAGTGCGTGATTATTACAAGAGAACTGGGGCTAGAAGACAACAAAAACGAGGAGGTAGGGTGAGTTGTTCGCAGCGCGTTATGGGTCAAGATATGGATATAAAGGGTTTAAGTCGTTCTTTTAATACTCAAGGATTGCGGAGGGTGACATGGATACCCCCCACAAGTGCCGTTGTAGGTGTGAGCATAACCCAAGAATTAAAGACTCGCAAGACATCCGGATGGTCGAGGATATATGTGCCAGTTCCCACATCATCAGCCAATGTAGAGTTAATCTTGGCAGGTGTAAAAGCCTGGGGATTAAGGATAATCCACTGGCTATCGCGAAGAATAAGCCTCTGAATATAGGTTTAAACTGAAGCGATTGAACATACCGAGCAAGGAATTCCTGTTCTTTCGCTGCTGAAACTCGATTCATTCGTCGGAGTAAACGAGCGAGGTTCGCTCTGGCCCAGATAAAGTTCAATGCAGGCCGGCCATCGTGATCACTACCAATACTGTTGAACGCCTCATTGAATGCCCTAATAGCCCGCTCTTCTTCTCCGTCAATTCGGCTGGGCGCAACGCCGATATAGAGAGTAGGGACGACGTCCACTGTCTGGCCCGTTAATGCGACTGTAGGAGTCGGCCAGGAAGGTCAAAGAATCCAAGGCTTCTATTATCCTCGTGGGTGTGGAGTACTAGAAGTGGGTCAGCCATATAGACAAAAGGTGTGCCATAGCTTACTCTGAAACACTGGGCGAGCTGCCAACTGATCCTATCGATGTGGACATGATCATTTTTTCTTTGCTCCTGCGTGTGTCCCTTGGGTAGCTGCCAATAAATAAAATTTTGAGAACTAATTTTGGTCCACGGAGCTCATCAGCATACAGTGTAAGCCTCTTGACGATAATTCTCAAGCAACCGAATGGCCTTCCTTTGAGTGGCTGGTGGCAACTCCTGGAATATGACTAACAGTGTCCTCGAAAGAACAGAGAGGCTTTCGCCAGTCGGTATGGTAATAATTGGTACCAGCCTACTGGGGTCTGAGGCTACGACTGGCATGATCGTCTGTTTAATGGTGGTTGCAGCCGGTGACCTTAAAGCTCCTCAAGAGTCCTCAAGTTGGAGTCGATTTGATCCCATCACTAGGTTTTCCCACACAAAGGCTGATTAGCGCTCGCCACCCAGTGACGTCGCGGGTTCCTTATTTTTCAATCCTGTATGCGATAATTGTCTTTCTGGATATCTAGAGACCCAAAAATTTCACAGAAACTAATCATTGTCACAATCGGACCATATACGGCAGGCAGTAAGGCCAGATCGCTCGGGCTTCTACAGCCGCCGCAAAGAAACAAATATGTGCATACGTAGTGGGGGAAGGGATTGTCGTGACAGTTACGCCCGCTACTGATGGAGGAAAGATAGCTCGTCATACTTTGGGGTTGTAGATAAGATTTCCTCCCATCAACATAACACCAGGGCCTAGCTCTTCGATATCTCTGAAAACATCCATAACATCAGGATGGTCAACGATGTTTCCTCCAGTGCCTATGTCGTCTGCGATCGAGGCATGTATTTCGCTTGGGGCAAATTTATAACGATGACCCAAGATCCATTCTCTTAAAACAAGATATTATGAGCGACAGTATCATTAAACGAGACAAAGACATACCGGGAAAGTCTCTCCTGCTTCTCAGCTTCTGCAGTCCTGTTCATGCGTCGGAGGAGCCGGGCATGATTTGCTCTAGCCCATATGAGGTTCAAAGCGGGCACTTCGAAGGGACCATTGGAAAAAATGTTGTTGCTGCCTTCCTTGAACGCGCGGATTGACCTTTCCTCTTCTCCTTCAAACCTGCTGAGGGCAACACTCAAGTAGAGGGTTGGGACTAGATCTACACTTTTGCTTCCGTTTTTCTGTTTGTAGGTCTCAGCAAGGAACGTCAGAGGAGGCACGGCCTCGACGATCCTCGTTGGTTGTGAATACTAGTATAAATGTATTATAATGCCGGTGCTTCAAACACGGGTAATCGCATGGGAAACACGTACGCGCAGGGTTTGTGCAAGATACCAGCTAACCTTGCAAATAAAATCACGGCGGAGCTTCTGTTCTTTGTCGTTGTTGCCACGCGGCAGCTTGTGACTTGAGTCAGGTCAAGGGAAAAGCAATAGGAGTAAAAACCACTTACCACATGTCCTTGTTGTAATAGCTCCTCGAGCATTCTGACGATTTTCCTCTGCAGAGCCGGTGGCCAATTAGATACATGGTGTGGGTGGTATTCATCTGACGTCAAGCGTATCTTTTGGCCATCTGGAAGTGTTAGGATGGGTACAATATCTGCAAGATCTACTCCGCCCACAACAAGGCCAGACATTCTGAGAGATTTGACAAGGGTTTTAAAGATATGTGGACGTGTTTGAGGCTCAGTAAGAGCCTGTTCCGATACCAAAATACAAATCTATTCCGGACTCGTATTATTCCCACCGGTCCAAATGCAGATCGCCGGACGGTCCATCCGCATTCGGATGTGACGTTTGCTCGCCGCACTTTTGATGCGGGCCCCTATATCTTAGCCAGTATTTCTCTCCGAAAGTTGGCTGAAGTATTAAAATATGTTTATAATAGACTTCATGTTTAAGAAAGTGGATTTGCTTACAAAATATCCCACCAAAATTTGTTACCGTTGCTAAAATCAATGTCTTAGGTATGGCGGTAGTATTATTTGAAATTTAAGCTAAATGACTCAAAAGCAGTTGTACGTATGCAGTAAGGTATTGCAAGTTATTTGAAAGAAAAAAATTCACCAGATATATGCGAGCTCGCTATTACAGACGATGAGCTCGCATCAAAGGGGATGGCGAGCAAACGTTCCACGTCGGATAGACCACCATGCAACTGATATGTCTGCCGATCTGCATTTTGACTGGACTGTGGGCGGGCCGATCGACGCCACCGGGCCGGGATCACTTTGCTCGGACTTGAGTCACTCGACTCTACTTAATCACTGACCTCAACCATCATGGCGACAGTCACTCACTACATCTACTCTCATTACGATCCAGAAGAACGCGAAATTCTCGAAGAGGAGACCAAACAGCATGTGCCAGACGAACTCACTCCAGATGAAGCCTGGCAGAAGGAGGCACCTCGTTTGTCAAATCGTCTGCGTGCACCTCCACCTCAATTCGTTCCAGCAACCATCTTGTACGACGACTGGAGCTCTGCAGCATTAAAAATTCCAGAGCTACCAAAAGGTTCCTCTGAGCCTTTAGGAAACAGTTTGTCTGGCTGGTATCGCTCGTTGACCAGTAGCCGCAACTCACCTATTGCTCCTTCAAATTCTGACTCGTTGTCTGCGTCCATACACCAGTCTACTTCGACATATCCCGAGAACGCCAAAATAGGTTCTTCAAACACGGTTTCAAAGATACACGAGCCCCGTAACAAGAATAACTGGTTTATCATGAATGCTATTCAATCAGAACCCTCATCCTCCGAATCGATGGCTGCTCCCAGTCTTGCCGAGATTCTTGCCCGAGATCCCCCTCCGCTACCCTCCGAGGGAAAGTACACCCCACCCGTCTGGTTGGAGATCGGTCCTTCGAACAGGGGTTTTGGCATGCTTCAGCGCTCGGGCTGGAACGAAGGCGAAGCCCTTGGCCCAGATGTTGTGCGTCGAAAGCCTTTGGAGATATTACTTCCAGGAGATGATATCATCCCAGCGGCGACAGATGTCAAAATCAAGGGAAAAGCCCGTCGGATAAACCCACTCAACTCAACAACAAAGAGGGCGACGGTGGAAGTCAAAGTGGAGAACATGGACGACGTGAGTGAGATACGACACGTTGACGTGATAGACCTCACCATGTCAGATTCGGAGTTGGAGGATGGCGACTCGGATGCGAATGCGACGGCTGAAGACGGAGACTTAAACGGGGAAGAAGGTTCGCCTGCTGGCCAGTTGGAAGAGCATCGTATTCAAGACGACCATATGCCACACGATGTTGATAACTCTGCATATGCCCGGAAGGCTCTTCTCACTCCTATTGCTACCGTGCTGAAGTCTGATAGATTAGGCATTGGATTGAAGGCGAAAACCGTGGGTCCTCACAAGGCCTCGCAGAAACGTGTAACGCACAGTGTTGCGGCATTGGCCGCGCACGTCAAGGCGGCGGAGGAAAGCCGGAGACGTAGAAAACTGTTTGGACGGGGTAAGAGAGGGTTTGAGAAGCAGCATCGACGGGAAGAGGAGAATAGAAAGGCAATGATAGCGTATCTGAAGGGCCCATGACCCTCTTCACGTACATTTGTTCGACTATATGGCCCTTGCATCAAAACAATATAGATTACAATTAGAATAATCAATTCCGCCGAAAGTCTGGACGCAATCCACAGCAAATGAGAATATCCAGGGGGGAGATCTAGGGTGGGTGCAGAGAGCAAAATATAGGAAAGGAAGAGACGGAGAATACAATCATGGCAAAGCAGGTTCACCCCAAACACCCTTAGCCGACTCACACTTGACAGTCTCGACGTACATCCTCAACCACTGCACCATCTCCTTGCTAATCTGATTGCACCGTGTTACGTCTATCATTCGGACCCGTTGGGGGCCAGCAATCAGGGCCGTTTGGCCGTTATGTCGGCTCTTCATGCGTGCGTAGTCTGCTGCTGCAGCAGAAGCTGACGACACGATCGACGCGACGCTAGTATGGTAGCGTTTATACGCGTGGGGGTCGGCTGGAAGCCTGGATTCGACGAATGCGCGGAGCGAATCCCAGTCGAAGGATGTACATCCATCGAGCGTCACATACTCAAGGCGAGGACATGGCCAGGGTTGATGAGACGAAAGTGCCTGTGAAGAGTTTGTGAGATCAAGGTAAATCAGGGTGAATACCATGTGTGGTAGTGCGAACCTTCAACGAAATGTACGAGATATCTTCAATATCCACCAGTTGAAGGGTTACCAATGACGGTAGTTTGCGAAGCAGATTGACGAACTTCATTTCCCCAAATAAGCAAGTCTCTATCCGCAGGAATTTCAGCGGAAGCCGCGTCAATGCCTGGGCATAAAGCAGTTGCAGGAGGGGGTTCACGTTTTCGAGATAAGCGAGCTCCAGGGATTCGAGGTTGGGGAACGAGATGTGGCTCATGATCTCTCGCGTATGCGCGATTCCAGAGTAATAAAGCGACACCTTTTTCAGACGAGGTAGGTGGATCTTGCTAATAACCGGTGCGTCGAGGTCTTCAATCAAGCCTGCCGAACACGAGTTGTTCTCAAGATCCGACATGTTTCGCAGGGCAAACTCCTCAAGATCTGGACATTGTCGCAGGATGTCGAGCAGCGTGGATGGAGATGGTGAAAATGAGTTGAAGTAGCCTCCCAGCTTGAGAACGCGCAGCTTGGTCATAAGCTTGAGGTCCCATCCGAAATTGAATGACGTAAGAGAACAGGAACGCAGGTTAGGTGTATGTCCGTTGAAAAGGGGAACCGGAGGATTAGAATATCGATCGTCTTGCATCGAGTGGTACACATGGATGGTCAAATTTTCCAATATCGGTGCGTCTTCCTGACAGCGGAGAAGTGCCGTGTAAGCCTGAGGTCGATTCGGAACGGTGAGGCTGAAAGATTTGGTCCGCCATAGTGCTGGTCTGAATAAATCCATGGCATGCACAATGTGCTCGCTGACGCTCTGGGTATACTCAATCCGAGGACCAAAATTGACGGTGATGTCGAGTGGGCACGACTTTGATCGCATGAGCCGTCTCCGCGCCTTCTCGAGGGAATCGTGTGGGCTGACCGAGATCTTTGCCCATAGGACCGGTGTATTCAGCGCCACTTCCGCCCAGTATCGGCTGTATTAAATAGCGTTTTAAGGAAACGGAAGCCGGTAGATAATTGGAAATGGAGGCACTCACCAAACCAGCATCAGAGTAGGCACCATAACGGGATTATCATCGCCCGTTTCCAGAACGCCGATGGTGAATATGGTCGAAAGCAGCTCGCTGGGTAGCCGGAGCACGGGGGATTGCAGTCTGACTGCTGTTTCGAGTTTGGTCTCGAGCGCGGCACGTTCCTTAATGAGGGCAGCCATCTTGGTGTCTATGGTCGAGATCGCCTCTCGCAGGTAGGCTATGGACATGAAAGCGGGTGATCGTGGAACGTATACATCGTCGGGACTGTTGCATCCCCTCGTCTTCAGAGGGGGAAGAGCGACGTATGCCTTAAGAGAGGGCTTCCGCCGTCTCGGATTTGTAAAGACGCTAGCAGGAATGCGAGCTGGGTAAGTTGTCATGAGGGTCGGACGACCTGCTGCGTTCCGAGAGGACCTTAAGTACAAGGGGCCTCGCGGACAAGGCTATGGTCCTGTTCGGCACAAAATGAGCGCAAAGGACTGCTGTCGGTGACATGACGCACCGTGCGGACTCGGGAGAGGAAAAACGGAGGCTAGGGGAAAATATATTGGTATGCAGGTACTTATAACGAATTTTGCGATCGCGTACTGATAAAGACGTACCTGCCCATTTCGCTCTCCTGTGGTCCGCATAAGCACGAGGCGTGAAGCATGCCGCTGGCTTTCTCGCAGCTGGACAAAGGGACTCTGAAAACCTGGTGGCTGACCTGCAACGTGGGATTTTGTAATGAACATCTGAGGCACGAGGAGGGCAACGAGGCAAAGTTCAACACAACGCGTCAAAATCCACCTCCACTTCGGTCCCAATGCCGTTTTCTCGGGCCAGACCCCCCATTTCAAAAAGTATGCAACATTGCTGTCCCATTTGGTCCCAGACCTATCATCATTCGCTTCGCATTCTTGTCTGGGATATCAAATAGTATTCTACTCTCTTTGCGCTCGCGGTCTAATCTTATCAGCGTACCGATAGTAAGAGAACTGACACAAGACCTATGCGAATCGAGAAGCCCAAAGGGTGAGTAACCACCCCCCGAGAAACAGAGTCCACTTACGAAGATATCCAGAAACACTGTACATGCACTTCCTGTGAAGAACACACACCGTTAGCCACGGTATCCCGCTATTGAAAGTGGATTACCTACCTGCCAACCACCCTCCATTGGTGACCAAATAGTCCTTGTCCATACTCTTCGCACAAATAGACAATGCATAGGTGCTGTTGCCGAAAATTGCAAAGAAGAATAGTGCAGGCGACAAGCCCTCGCAGCGTGTGCTGAAATTTTTAGCTTGATTTGGAGTCAGCAAAGACGATTCAATAGGCAGCAAGGCAGATTCTGACATATCTGTGGAACTCGTGCACCGAGCTGTAGGCGGAGATGAATCAGATAACACAGCTCTTATAGCGAGGTTGCATACGTACGAAAAGCAGTGCACTCGACCACCCTAGCGCTTGAATGATCCACCACTTCGTGCCTTTCTTCGGTGGGTCGGGTCTGGTGAAATCCGAGTCCTCATTGTCCTTGGTTATCCACCACGCAGTGATACCAACAGCAGTCACGAATGCGAGTGCAGCAGCGTATCTCAATACCAAGATTTTCACAGGAACTATCTCCTCTTCAGCTACCTGATTTCCTAAAAGAGGTGCTCGTTCCTCCTCGTTGGTTGAGGCGGCCGCTGGATTGGGGTTTCTTTTCCACCGGTAATAATAGATTTGGAACAATAAAATAAGGTCGCATGTTGTGTACTTCGAAGAGCTGTTCATTAAGCCTGTTGGAGATAACAGGTGCGGGGACTCACGTAGAGGGCAATGATGATGACCGTCGGTAACAGTCCTGCCAAGCTTGCTCCAGCAAGGTTGGCAAGGTCGCCTAGAAGCCAGATGAAGACGAAGAGAAGGCTAAGTCCTTCGCCAGACTGAAGTGTATAGTTTTCAATGACTTGAGGGGAATAAACAACAATCCTGATGAAGCATTAGGTGGATTAGATTCGGTTTCTCCGGTACGAAGCCGCCAATCATTTACCAGCAAGCGATGGATATCCAGCCAAGCTGCAGGCAATTCAACCTCAGTTGCAAATCTGGTGGAGAAAATCACTCACGACAGCGCTCAAGCTGTTACCGTTGATCATTTTTTTTTGGTTACGAGATGGTTGTGGGGAAAGCGCACATCCTCAAAATTGCTCTATCTGCGCCGCAAACTTAACAGCCGCCGAGCGGGCTTGCCACGGCAAAAGTCTAAGTAACTCACGTGGTTGATGTGTGACGGACCGTAACAATGTCACGCCTTTCGGCAGAGGCGCGTCTCCAAAATACGACACGGTTTTGCCGTCTGACCAAGTCCTTCACACTTGACTAACATGAACGACGAAACTTTCCGCCGGTTCACAAAGCAGCTCCGAACTGTTGGAGGTGGAAATATTCCGGGAGGAAAGGGTTTGTTCGCTGGGAGTGGTCTTCTTGTTGCACTCGTTGCTGGAGGATTTGCGCTTAATGCGAGTTTGTTCAACGGTGAGCAGCAGTTCGACACGTTATCCCTTGTCTTGAACTAAACATTCTTCTAACAACAGTGGATGGTGGTCACCGTGCTATTAAGTACAGCAGGTTAGCAGGACTGCACCTATGGTGTGGGGAGGTTTATTGACCAGTCTTGCCAGATTACACGGTATCAAGGAGGAGATATTCAATGAAGGAACACATCTTATGGTGCGTAGAACTATCGGTCTAATATGTCATTTACTAAATTGACATTTAGCTTCCCTGGTTTGAAACACCAATTCTCTTTGACATTCGAGCAAAGCCTCGGAACATTGCCAGTTTGACTGGCACAAAAGGTATTATCGTCTGTCCCAACCTCCATGCTGGGACCTTACGCTGACTGTTCGATTTCAGACCTTCAAATGGTCAACATCACTTGTCGTGTGCTGTCCCGACCAAGCACGACGGCCCTTCCAACCATCTTCCGTGAGCTTGGCAAGGACTATGACGAGCGGGTTCTCCCTTCAATTGTCAATGAGGTCTTGAAGAGTGTTGTTGCACAGTTCAACGCCAGTCAGCTCATCACACAGCGAGAAAACGTATGAGTTTTACTATTTCTTATCATGACAAACCTATTCACTCACTTGACGCACA
>Ga0247741_1002540_pt1 | contig 10121 bp, 10 predicted proteins | sample UWRJL213509R2_FD_180945 | JGI IMG/M metagenome (GOLD analysis project Ga0247741, IMG submission 180945) | Plant litter microbial communities from Arlington Agricultural Research Station in Wisconsin, United States - UWRJ-L213-509R-2 | ecosystem: Environmental > Terrestrial > Plant litter >...
CTAAACTATAACCGCTGTACAGGGCATATGTAATCCCCCCCCCCTCCCCTAGGTGTATCTATTCAGAACAACAGGTTTCAAAGCCCGTGGTTGCTAGCCTCCGCCATGGTCAAGTCAAAACATCAATTTACTATTTTAAAAATGTTTCTTGAGGAAGGGGTCACCACAGTTGGAGCCGGACGCGTCTGTGTTCTAAATCTCAAGGGCGACTACATACCATGAGGGCCAGTCCGGAAACAAATCTGTGTCCCCCTTCGGAGGACCAATCAGAGGCCAGGACGAATCGTAATTTTTTCCATGTTGCTTTGTATATATAGATCAGCTCGGTAAGTGGCATAAGGCTTGAAACTTCCGATTTCTGCAGCGCTGATATTATGTCTGCCTTTCTCAGCACAAAATGACCCGCGCAGCCTACCACCAACCCAATGATTGGAGGTGGTTACGCGATACGCCTTCAAAGTCTGCGGGCCGCTTACCGCTGGTCCGAGGTCTTCGCCGACTAGGTATTGCTTCCTTTACATCCGTTTTTCATGACATCCTTCCTCGTGGACACATTTCACAGAGGGGCAGCCAAAGGTCTGCTACTAACTTGGGCTATGCAGTAGGCAAGCAGTGGCTTATGAATATCGGTCTGCGGTTCAGTGAGTGGACCTTTTCAGCTTTCAGTGCGGTATTTCCAATTGGATCGAGTTATACCCTCAGGTACCAGGTCCTCAACTATATCGGAAACATAAGGTATGAGATTTTCCATACGGTGATAATTTTGGTATGATTGACAAACCTGTCCTGCGTCAGACTCGGATGCTGGTCGAACCCAGTGAATAGTGCTACACCTTCATGACGAAATATGGGTTTTTTCGGCTGTACTTTCCAATTCGGGTGAAAGTAAAGAAATTGTCTTAAATTTCAATAGACGTGCTTCCTAGACAACCTCGTAACTACAATGGCAACTTAGATCTTTCAAACTTTAATCAACATTTCACGTATTCAGCGGATGCGCCGTTCACAATGGTCGACAAGGAGTAATAATGACGGAACTAGAGAATAATGAAGCGGCATGTTGTCTGGACGGCTGCGCAAGGTGGAAAGAAGTTCGGAGATAGTTTATATTTGACGATGAAGCATCACGGAGACAAAGGATTGGAATTAGCGTCAGCTACCTCAAATGGTGGGACTGGATTTTCCCTCTGCAGTGGATTGGAGTAGGGAATAGGTATGGAAGGCTTGAATCTGGCTATCGTAATCAATTGTTTAAACCGTGGCAGATTCTTCCAGATCCAATACGTATGATAAAAAGCGGGAATAAACCGGAGGAAGATGAGGGTCTGGCGCGAAGCTGATCTTGCTTTTAGCTAGAGATTGAAGATCGCGGGGTTGGTTCGGTGAGCCCATGAGGTCGTCCCAGGGTAGGGTGCCCTTCACCAAATAAATCAATGTATAAGCCAACGACACAAGGTCATCCGCTATGGAAGGTTCTATATGAAATTAGAGTCATGAAGACTTTGTTTTGTGATGAAGTGAACTCACCAGAGCCAGGGGATAAAATACGCCTCCCGCTCGCAAAATAGAAATTAATAGGGACCTCGGATTGCTTTACTTTGGGTGATCCAAGCAGGGTGCGGCTCCAAATTCAATTAGACGTACAAGCAGCTCCGATCCCTCCGTATGGAAGGAAAGGGTCAAGTTGGCGGGGTGAATATCGCCGTGTACGACGTCCTTTAGATGTACCGATTTTATTATTGTAAGCTGAAGATAAGACGTGAGTGAAGAGTTTTAAAAATGAAGCGGAAGATTTAGTACCATCTCTTGGGCAAAAAATGCCACCATGTATTTATGCACAAGTTCATCACGTTGCTGTAGAAAGGAATCCAACTCTACGCCTGCGTTTTCCATGACCAGAGCGCGATATTGTCCTTTTTGCCCATAAAACTCGACACAGGGAACACCAACGACGTCCTTCAAGTGGGAATAAATCCAGTATTCGTGTTGAAGTAGGGTCCTATTTGAGTCTTTTTCCAACTTTATAACCAGGCGCCCACGAGATCCTTGCACCTCATATACGGACGCTTATCGTTTATGAGTATGAGTGCACGCCGCGCGAGAAGGGAAGTAGACAAACCGGAACCTCCTTTCCCAATGATTTTCCCAGCCCGGTAAGAAGTTGGCATGGTGTTTTGAGCGGTAGAACTGGGGACAGGAGGGAAGTAGTGTTGAAGCGGCCGAAAGAAATGAGAGTGTGAACCAAGTCGTCTTGACTCAAGTAGGCTTTCAGCAGCACTCGGAAATAAAATGGTTCGAAGGTTTATGTAATATAATGCTTCACGCCGGATAGGGAGCTGGGTTATGCTTTCGCAACGTCGTGGAGTTGATGTTTGTCCAGAAATGGGAGGCCGACTGCCCAGTTCAGCGCGGCCGGCAAGCCGCATGTAACGGAAAGTACGTCATCATCGCTAGCCGTAGTGCCGGCCGGTCCTTGACTGGGCTTTCAAACTTTCTTTCCTCGAGCCCTTCGGCGCCTCAATCCATACATATCGACTCACAACATCTCTCTGCTGAAACGGCCGATGCTACTTCACCCCCCTAAACTATGGATGTTGCCTACTCGTCGCGGGAGGATTCCATAAAACTTTGGGTTAGTTCGGCCAATGATAGGTATGTCCCAGTTTACTGTGACCTTCAGGCTGAAGAAGTCTCTCAAGATTACGCCCCTTCCGTTCATTAGCAAGCCAAACGCCACTCCAAAACTAGATCTTATTCTATGCAAACATTCCCCCGCGACGAGTCCAACTCATTTTCACCCTCCGCATTTGCCCAAATTCCAACATTGGACACCCATTACACCAATGTATGCAGCCCATGGCCACGCACCCTGCACGAAGTGACTCGTTGATGGTTGCTGTTAGTACTGGCTCACCCTCTGTAAGCGCATTATTTTGTCGTTGCCTCTCCAATGGCTGACCACCTTCAGGTTATCACAGACTCTAGATCCAAGACGCACCAGAGGCTGAAAGTCAGACTCTACAGGCCGCTCCGCCACCTTTCCAAACCTCGAAGCGCCTCAGTTATCAAAACCTGTAAATATTATACTAGGCATGTCTCTCTCTACTCTTTATTGCGAGCTTCAGGCTAAGACATTGTTCTATCAATAGGACTCTCTCAACATTACGGCCTTCCAATCATTGCCAAACCAGACGGCTTTCCACTGGCGCTCATCCAGTGGAAACAGAGTCCAAGTCTCAACGTTTACTTGCACCCCCAACGACGGCCAAATTTGGACTTGCCAATCATCTCTGCTCCCATACCGTGACGCTCGTCTTGTCTCGGCAACCCCATCCTCTTACTGTTTCGAAAACAGGCATAGTGCACGAGTTCAGACCGATGGCTGCCATGGACGCCATCCGAAAGTGAATGTCGCGCCGTGAGAGTGGGGTTTGGGGGTTTAACTGGCCTGTATTTCTTACTGGCTAAGGTTTCCAATCCTCGACACCCTCAACTCAATGTATGCGCACCACCCATTCTGCAAATTTTGGTGACGCGCCATCGCGGCTAGTGCACTGTGCTGGTCAAGGCCAACTACTCCCGCCCTCTATCCGAGCCGGGTCCAAGTTCGCCTCAATATTTAGCACTCTCGGGCTGTTATCGGCAAAGCAATTCAGTCTTATCATATGGCCTCCGCATTTCCTATGGATTCGTACCTCGATCTGGATTCCATATCTGCCGTACTCTAAAGCTCATGGAGAACAACTGGTTCCCCCGTTCTCACCGTCAGCGCTCGAGATCTTACACGTGTGCTCCGAGCTAAATTCTGCTCCAGTATAGATAATGGAAGAATCTGTTACTTTTCTGCAATTCATGAATTACATTCGCATCCGAGTCATCACATATCGAAGCAAGGCTGGCTGAATTGGGTAGAGCCTATCGAGCGGCTAAAGTGGATCTCCATCAAACATGGAGGGCCAACGATACCAGCACTTGTAGTCGGCCCCCTGGCTCAGGTTGACGATGGATGGTTGCATGTTACCTCGAGCGTGCGTACAAAAAGTCCACAGTGAAAGTTCGAAATTCAATCTTGGATCGCGTAAGTGCCCAAATCCTGGAACCTCTGACATCACAGAGTCCCATCCGACATCGTGCCACAACTCCTTTGCCATCTTCTTGAAGGTCTTCATCGGCTTATCAGCGCGCAATGACATTTTCAATACCAAGTCCCCGGCTTTAATATAAGAACTAGGGCTGCTGAAGACGACATGGCGGTGGAGATTTGCTGTGGACATCGCATTGGACAGGTCATTGATCCATTCATATTGCGTCTCCAGAAGCCTCGCTCCTAGGAGCTCCTGAAATTGTGGGTTGTTTCTACCGCATTCAAGTCGATTTTCCCCCACTGGGCTCCTCCGAGTCGTTGACGGCAGGGCTTGGCCTCACAGCCCGAACTTCTCCTTTGTCAGCTTCTATTTTCCGAAGGCCTTTTTATCGCCATTCAGTTCACGACCTACATCAAACCCCTCAGACCCCTCAGTATATCAATTACGACTAAAAACTCCAGGTCCTGATTTCAAACTAAGTGGAACCGCTATCGTTGTGTAGCTGCTACTAAACAAAGGTTATCCTGCTCCCGAACTCACCGCCTCGTGCATTCCACTCCAAATAGACCAGCCGTAATGATTACTTCTTGTTAAGGTACTGATAAAAGTTGAGGTCCTGTGCGAAACTTGCTTCACGGGCAAACCTAAAGCTCAGTGCTCAGTGCTCATGGCATCGAATCACGGTAACACACCTTAACGATGGACTCCTCCAGTGAAAACCGACCCGTCAAGCTGCTTGCACTCGGTGAGCTATAGTATCTTTTTACTAAAGTTGTTACCAACTTGTATTTTTTTGGACAGACGGTGGCGGTATTCGTGGGCTTTCAGAGCTGCTCATAGTCAAACAAATTATGCACAAAGTCATGATCAATGAAAACGCGAAACGGAAACAGGATGGCAAACCGCCTCTTACTTGTCTGCCCAAGCCGTGCGATTGCTTTGATCTAATCGGTGGCACAAGTACAGGAGGGTGCGCTAGTTTCACCCTGACTCACCACTGGCACGGCTAATTTGGACATTACAGTATAGTCGCTCTGATGCTTGGTCGTCTTCGGATGGACGTAGACACCGCAATAAAACACTATGATACTTTGGTAAAACACGTCTTCTCTCACCCGAAACGATGGCACGGAGAAGGAAAATTCAAAGCGACAAGACTTGAAGAAGCAATGAAGGCAATGATAAGGGACGCAACTGGTGATTCGGAGACCCTTCTATTGGAGCCCGACGACGCTACACGTTGCCGGACGTGAGTCTAACGGTCACTCCTGAATTATCTTGGTTTTAAATCGGCTATTCTTTAGCTTTGTTTGCGCCAAGAATGCCTATAATATGAACGCGAATATTCCGGTGCTTTTCAGGAGCTACGAGTCTCTCGAACCACACCCGAATTGCTGTATTTGGGAAGCTGCTCGAGCGACATCGGCAGCCCCTACCTTCTTCAAGCGCATAGAGATTGGACGGGCCCAGCCTTACATCGAGGGTGGACTTGGTCGCAATAACCCCAGTCGAGTGGTACTGGATGAAGCCAAGGCTCTTTTTGGCACTCGTCACATCGGGTGCCTGATGAGTATCGGTACCGGACAGGTCAAGACAATCGGTGTCAGGAAACCTGGATTTTTCCAGCAGATCGTACCAACGGACATCGTCGACGCGCTGAGGGCAATCGCCAATGATTGTGAAGATAGTCCCGAGAGCGCAACTTACGATCGAGCAGCTCGGTATGAAAGAAATTGGTCTATTTATCTAAAGAGTGGCTCATCATTGCTCAGTTTCCCCAAGGCCACCCGTGGAATCAGTTCAAAAAATCCGAGAACGCAAGCACTGTCCGCCGCCGGTGACTTCATTTATAGGTCGAAAGGCAATCTTCGAGAAGATGTGCAAGTATTTCGATTCAGATGACGCATGTCAACGCATCTTCGTTCTGCATGGCATTGGCGGCGCGGGAAAAAGCCAACTTGCATTCAAATTCACTGAAGAATCCAAGGGCAAACGGTATACAAATCCCTCGAGTAACAACAGATCGTGGTTTTTTTGACGATTTGAGAATTTTAGGTTCTCCGATATCTTCTACGTTGACGCCACAAGCGAAGAGACCATTCAAACGGATCTCGAGACTATTGTACCAGGAAATGTAAAACAATCAGTGGACGCGAGTCTGCGTTGGCTTGCAACCCAGACCGACAGAAACTGGCTTCTTGTCTTCGACAACGCGGATAATGTTGACCTGAAGCTGAAGACATACTTCCCTCCATGCTCATCTGGAAATATTCTGATTACAACACGGAACCGAGAGCTTCGCCATTACACTGCTAAAGACGCAGACGCAGAAGTTAAGGGGATGGATCTTGAGGACGCAAAATTTTTACTTTTGGTTCATGCCCGGGCGGAAATTAATGTCGGAAATAACGCACTGGCGGAGACAATTGTAAAAGTATTTCTTCTTTCAATTTTTCGTAAAGAATCTCAGGTTAACGTACTCGGATATAGGACCTCCATTGCTTTGCATTGGCAGTTGCACAAGCTGGTGCTTTCATTCATTGCCATTCGTCCTTGAGTCAATATCGAGAACTCTACCGCCGTGAACGCGACAATTTACTGCAGAACAAAGAGACTCAAGGACAAGATCCGCACGAATTAGCGGTGTACTCAACATGGAGACTTAGCTACGAGAAACTCGATCCATCAGCAAGGTTGTTCCTCCAGATTTGCTCGTTGTTGCATCACGAAGGAATTTCGGAGGAAATGTTTGAAAAAGCTGCACTATCTGAATTAAATTTGGAGGATTCGGAACTGCAGGAAGGCGTGACCACGCTGTTGAACCAGCTCGGGAAAAAAGATTCGGGTTGGAGTTCCTGGACATTTCAGAAGGTCGTAATGCGCCTCGGTTCACATTCACTCATTGAATATGATCACCAAAACCACACCTACAGCATTCATCCGCTTGTACACCACTGGAGCAGCACAACTATGGAAACAAACCGATACGACATGCAGAAGCTAGTTCTCACTATCATTGGACTATCATTTTCTTTGACATACGCCGACGAGGACTACAAATATCGACGCAAACTCTTCAAACACACGAGAAACTCTATGGCCTCCCTCAAGCCGGAGGATATCAATTCATTAGTCGGGATGCATATAGCACAAATTTATGACGACGCTGGTTGCTTTAAGGAAACAGAGGCGCTCGAGGTGATGGTTATGGAAAAGAGTAGGTCGATGCTAGGAGATGATCACCCTCGCACCCTCAAAAGTATGGAAAATCTTGCGGGCACGTACTGGCACCAGGGCCGCTGCAACGATGCGGAGGCGCTCTGCCTCTTGGTGTTGGAAAAGAGAAAGTTGGTCCTAGGAGATGACCATCCTGATACCCTCCGAGGTATGCATTATCTTGCCAACACGTATTGGTCCCAGGGCCACTGGGATGATGCGGAAGGGCTCTACCTCGCGGTGTTGGAAAAGAGAAAGTTGGTCCTGGGATACGACCATCCTGATACCCTCATGAGCATGGGAAATCTTTCCACAACACACTGGAATCAGGGACGCTTGGCGGATGCGGAGGCGCTTGATCTGGTGGTGATGGAGAAGAGGAAGCAACTGCTGGGAGAGGACCATCCAGACACCCTTGGAGCGATGGTGAATCTTGCTACCAATTACACAAGCCAGGGTCGCCTGAAGGATGCGGAGGCGCTTGGTTTGGTAGCGATGGAGAAGAGCAAGCGAGTACTGGGAGAGGACCATCCAGATGCCCTACTAAGCATGGCTAACCTTGCTTCTACGTACAGGGAGCAAGGACGCTTAAAGGATGCGGAAGTGCTCGAGATGTTGGTACTGGAGAAGAGGAAGCATTTGTTGGGTGATGAGCATCCTCTCACTCTGAGGGGTATGTTACAACTGGCAGCCACATACAGGAAACAGGACCGCTTGCAGGATGCAGAGGTGCTTCAGCTGATAACGATGGAAAAGACGAAGCGGCTACTGGGAGACGACCATCGTTACACCCTCGAAAACATGGAAAATCTTGCCGACACCTACAGGGACCAGGACCGTCTGAACGATGCAGTGGCGCTCCAGGAGGCGGTGATGGAGAGGAGGAGGCAGGTGTTAAGAGATCGGCATCCTGATACCCTCAAGATCACGTCGAGCCTCGCAGCTACGTATAGGGACTCGGGTCGTATGAACGACGCAGAGGCGCTTGAGGTAGCGATAAAGGAGAATATAATACAATCATGATGGTCCTTGAAGCTGGAAGGAGAACGCTGTAGCCGTGAGCTCTGGCGTAGCGTGCGCGCCTAGATAATAGTTTGGTCAATATCAGTGGCGTATAGTTTCTTCTGATATTTACGGTCGTGTACCGGTCCTTGACCGGACTTGAAAACTTTAATATTTTCCTCAAGTACATTTGGATCCATACGTATCAATGGCCCTGCTTAAACGGACGTACCTTCCCTAAGCGTCTCCATCCGATGTCCAAGAACTATGGATGTTGCTCACTCGTCGCCGGATGCTGGTTTCTGTAGAACTTCTGATTAGTGAAACCGATACATGACGCAGCCGAGATCACCCTGAGATCGCTCAAAGAGACCCCACCAAACAGGTCGCTCAACGCGCCTAACCACCGCCCAACGGACTTTTCACTCAGAACTCCAAAACTAAATCTCATCCTGCACAAACGTTCCCCCGTGACGAGTCCAACTCATCTTCATCTGTTGCCATATTATGGCCCTCCGACTGGCCGTTTTCCGCATTTGCACAAATTCTTGGGCTCGAAGCCGTCTCCTTGGGGGGCAATTCTTGACCGTGAGTTTGAATTAAAATTTAAGACTGGAAGAACTGCACCATGATCGAGTACATGACAACTTTTAAACTCCGGCTTGCCATACGCGGAACGAGCTCCCACGGACGCGCTTGATCAACGCGTGTCGACGCGTCTCATTTCTATCCTAGTTTGCATGTACTAAAGCCTCTCCATAAGGGACGCACCCTTTAAACGACTTCCCTAGGACGAGAGATAATTGTTGACGGTTGCTGTTAGTACTGTCTCACCCTCTGTAAGCGCATTATTTTGTCGTCGACTCTCCCGTAGCTAACCATTCAGGTTATCACAGACCAAGCACTGTTCGAATCAAGACACACCAGAAGCTGAAAGCCACTACTGGATGATCTCGTGTCTAAGATCCAACGAGCTGCGCTTGCCCGCGATATCGAAGATGAACTCGAAATCATGCTATGGGTTTTATCTGGGAAAGGGAAGGGAACCAAAGGAAGGCTAGAGGTGCCGAAAGGAAGAAAATGCGGGAGGAAGGGAAGGCACTTCGGAAAGAGTGATTATCTTTTTTTGCTCAACCGCCTCCCGTGCTGATCTGACTCAGATGTTGTCAACGTGGAGGAAGAGTCGTGAAATCAGCTCTCAAAGACTCCCCAGTTGTTTTCGCGACCTGCCATCCGACCCCAACTAAAAAATTGTCGTCTTCATTATCGACGAGGTACAGATGCTGTGGTCCATATACAACGATATAGCCTCCCAGAACGTCCGTTGTATATTCCGGGTTGGCTGAAGCTCTCCTGGCTCGATCTTTAGGTATATCCCTCTCTACTCGTTATTGCGAGCTTTAGGCTAAGACGCTGCTCTATCAATAGGACTCTCAACATCACGCCACTCCATTCATCGCCAACCCAGACGCCTCTATACTGGTTCACTCCAAAACCACTGGCACCCATCCAGCGTGAACAGATCCCGACAACGATCCCGAATCTTGACGTTTACTTACACCCCCAACAATGGCCGACGTTGGCTTCCTTACCCGCCAATGATCTCCGCTTCCATATCGTGACGCTTGTACATGTCTCGTCCAACAGGCCTATATCTCTTACTGGCCAAGGTTTCCCATACTCGACACCCGCAACACCATTTTATGCGTACCACCCATTCTGCGTCAAGTTTTGGTGGTGCACCATCGCGGCTAGTGGCAGGGACAGACCTGGAATATCATCGGTAAGGCAATTCAGCCTTATAATAGAGTCAACCTA
>Ga0247741_1002541_pt1 | contig 10117 bp, 6 predicted proteins | sample UWRJL213509R2_FD_180945 | JGI IMG/M metagenome (GOLD analysis project Ga0247741, IMG submission 180945) | Plant litter microbial communities from Arlington Agricultural Research Station in Wisconsin, United States - UWRJ-L213-509R-2 | ecosystem: Environmental > Terrestrial > Plant litter >...
GCACGCATGTGAAGAAAGGCGACCTGTTGGCCCGGGTCGATCCGCGTCCACTGAAAGCCGCCTACGACCAGGCGCAAGGCAACGTGTCGCGCGACCAGGCGCAGTTGGTCAAAGCCGAGGCCGATCTGGCCCGCTATGAAAACATGCTTGGCAAGGGGTTCGTCAGTCGCGCCGACTACGACTTGTACAAGGCCAACCTGGGCGTCGCCCGGGCCGCCCTCGAAAGCGATCGTGCCGCTGCGCGCGCTGCGCAGACCCAGCTCGACTTCACCACGATCAGCGCGCCGTTCGACGGTGTCACCGGTGCGCCGCTGGCGTATCCCGGCGCCACGTTGACGGCCGACACCACGGATATCGTGGTGCTCAACGAGGTCGACCCCATCCGTGTCGCGTTTTCCATTCCGGAAGACAGCCTGTCCGCCGTGCGTACCAGCCTGCGAAACGGGACCCTGCCCGTGCAGGCGACGATCCCGGGCGACAAGGGCGTGCCGGTGCAGGGCGAACTCGAATTCATCGACAACGCGGTGGATGCCACCACGGGAACCATCATCCTCAAGGGGCGCTTCGAAAATGCGAACGGCCGGCTCACGCCGGGCCAGTTCGCCGACGTCACCTTGCCCACGACGCGCCTGACCGATGCGGTCAGCGTGCCGGTGATCGCCTTGCAGAGCTCCACGTCCGGCTCGTTCGTCTTCGTCGTCAAGCCGGACAAGACCGTGGAGCAGCGCAGCGTCACGACGGGTGCGACGACTGCCGATCGCGCCGTGATCGACAAGGGCTTGCAAGGCGGTGAGCGGGTCGTCATCGAAGGACAGATGCTGCTCGTCGACGGCGCACGCGTGCGCTTCGACAAGGGCTGAGGAGGGCGCATGAACCTCCCGGAACTCTGCATCCGTCGCCCGGTGATGACGACGTTGCTGATGGCTGCGCTGGTCATTTTCGGCATCGCCGCGTACCCGCGGTTGCCTGTGAACGAATTGCCGAACGTCGACTTCCCGACGATCAACATCAGCGCCTCCCTGCCGGGCGCGTCGCCGGAGACGATGGCGTCCTCAGTGGCGACACCGCTCGAGTCCCAGCTGTCGACCGTCGCCGGCATCGACTCTATGACCTCGTCCAGTTCGCTCGGCTCGACCACGATCACCGTCACCTTTTCGCTCGACCGCAGCATCGATGGCGCGGCGCAGGACGTCCAGGCGGCCATTTCCGCGGCGCAGCGTCAGCTGCCACAGGACATGCCCACGCCGCCGACCTATCGCAAGGTCAATCCGGCCGATGCGCCGATTCTCTTCCTCACCATGCAGTCGTCGACGCTACCGTTGTCCACGGTCGACGACTATGCGGAGACCGAACTCGCCCAGCGGCTGTCGATGGTCGACGGTGTGGCACAGGTCAACGTCTACGGCTCGCAGAAATACGCCGTGCGCATCGCCGTCGATCCGGATCGGCTTGCCGCGACCGGCATCGGCGTGGACAAGATGGTCGACGCGATCGCCGCCGCCAACGTCAACAAAGCCACGGGTTCGCTCAACGGGCGGCGGCAACTGCTGTCCATACGCTCGGATGGCCAGTTGATGCGTGCCGCCGACTACGGGCAGATCGTGGTGGCCTATCGCAATGGCGCACCCGTTCGGCTGTCCGACATCGCCGTGCCGCGCGACAGCGTGCAGGATGACCAGAAGGCGAGCTGGTACAACGGCACGCGCGCCATCACCCTGGCCATCCAGCGTCAGCCGGGCGCGAATACGGTGGAGACGGTCGACAAGATCCTTTCCCTGCTGCCGAACTTCAGCGCCACCCTGCCGCCATCGGTGAAGCTGGACGTGATGTACGACCGCTCCGATTCGATTCGAGATTCGGTGCACGACGTGCAGTTCACCCTGGTCCTCGCCGGCATCCTCGTCGTCATCGTGATCTACCTGTTCCTTGGCAATGCCTCGGCCACGTTGATTCCCGCCGTGGCCTTGCCTATCTCGGTGCTGGGCACCTTTGGCGCAATGTTCGCGCTCGGCTACAGCCTGGATAACCTGTCCCTGCTCGCGTTGACGCTCGCGGTGGGCTTCGTCGTCGACGACGCCATTGTGATGCTCGAGAACATCATGCGTCACATTGAACTGGGCGAGACGCCGTTCGACGCGGCGGTGAAGGGCGCCAACGAAATCGGCTTCACGATCTTCTCGATGACGCTGTCACTGGTCGCGGTGTTCATCCCGGTCATGTTCATGAGTGGCATCGTCGGACGGCTGTTCCACGAGTTTGCCGTCGTCATCAGTGTCTCGATCCTGATCTCGGGTTTCGTCTCGATCACGCTTACACCCATGTTGTGCAGTCGTTTCGTCAAGGCTCATGCGCACGACAAACGCAGCTTTATCGTGGTCTGGTTCGATCGTGGCTTTGCGTCGATGACCAACGGTTACACGAGTACGCTGGCCTGGTGCATGCGCCACCCGCGCACCGTCGTCGGTGTCTTCGCGCTGAGCCTCGTGGCGACGGGCGTCCTGTTCGTGATCACCCCGAAGGACTTCATCCCCGCGGGCGACAGCGGTCAGCTGCGTGTCACTACCGAAGGTCCCACCGATATCTCGTTCGCGGCGATGTCCGCGCGGCAGCAGTCCCTGGCCGACATGGCGCTGAAGGATCCGAACATCGAAGGGGTCATGTCGAGCGTGGGTGCCGGCGGTGCCCGCGCCACGATCAACTCAGGCTCCCTGCTGCTCCGTCTGAAGGATCCTGCTGAGCGAGGGCACACGACGCCCGACCAGATCATCCAGGAGCTGCGGCATAAGTTCGCCGAGATGCCGGGCATCCGCACTTACATCCAGAATCCGCCGTCGATCCAGGTCGGCGGCAGGCAGTCGAAGGCGCAGTACCAGTACACGGTGCAATCGACCGACCTGCACGCGTTGTACGACTGGTCGGGCAAGCTGGTCGCGGCGTTCCAGAAGCTGCCCGGTTTCCAGGACGTGACGACGGACCTCGACCTCAACAGCCCGTCGATGGTGGTTACGGTCAATCGCAACAAGCTGGCGCCGCTGGGCCTGACGATGGACCAAGTGCAGACCGCGCTGGGTTCGGCCTTCGGCGAGAACCAGATTTCGACCATCTATGGATCGGCGACGCAGTACTGGGTGATCCTCCAGGTCGAACGACGCATGCAGGACGATCCCGCCGTTCTGTCTAAGCTGTATGTCACGGCGGACAGCGGCAAGCTCGTACCGTTGAATACGGTGGCCAGCTTCGAGCGCAAGCCACAGGTGCTGACGGTGAACCACCAGGGCCAGCTGCCTGCTGTCACCGTGTCGTTCAATCTCGCGCCGGGTGTATCGCTCAGCGACGCCGTGGCGAGCATCGATCGCGCGACGACCGAGTTGAAATTGCCGCCGACATTGAGCGGCAGCGTGCAGGGCACGGCACAGGCCTTCCAGGATTCGGTGAAGGGTATGGGCCTGTTGCTCCTGCTCGCGGTATTCGTCATCTACCTCGTGCTGGGCATCCTCTATGAGAGCTTCATCCACCCGCTGACGATTCTCTCGGGCCTGCCCGCCGCAGCGGTGGGTGCCTTGTTGACGCTGGTGATCTTCAACGCCTCGCTGGATCTGTTCGCCTTCGTCGGCATCATCATGCTGGTGGGCATCGTAAAGAAGAACGCGATCATGATGATCGACTTCGCCCTGGAGCGTCAGCGAGAGGGCGGCGTCACGCCGCACGAGGCGATCTCCGAGGCCTGCCGTGTGCGTTTTCGTCCGATCATGATGACGACGGCCGCCGCGTTCGCCGGCACGCTGCCGATCGCTCTCGGCATTGGCGCTGGCGCATCGACACGGCAGCCACTGGGCCTGGCCGTGGTGGGTGGCCTCGTGGTCTCTCAGATCCTGACGCTCTACCTCACGCCGGTGATTTACCTGTACATGAATCGCCTGCAGGAACGCCTGGCGCCTGCGAAGAAGCTAGAGACACATCCGGCACATTGATGCCTGGCTTTGTGTAGGAGCCGATTCATCGGCGATGCTCTTCGGCTTCATCGCTCCGTTGGTCTTTCGCCGCTGAAGCGGCTCCCACATTGCTGCGGGAGCCGCACCGGTCAATCAATCGTGCGCGCCGTCTTTAGCGAACGCGCCCGGCTTCGAACCAAAATCGCCATTGGCCTGGGCGGCCATGTAGGCGAACGCGGCATACACGGCCACGTTCTGCGCGAGTGCCTTCGGGTCGATCTTGTCGAGCGTGTCGTTGGCGTTGTGGTGGTAGTCGAAGTAGTCCGTGCCGTCCTGGGTGAGCGACAGCGCCGCCATGCCCTTGCCATGCATCTGCGACAGGTCGGAGCCACCACCGCCGGGCTTGCTGGCATCGTAGGCGACGCCGATCGGCTCGACTACCTTGGCGATCTGCTGGATCGCGCCGAGGGCCTCGGGTTTTACGCTCGCCGTCATGCGCCAGATACGGCCGGCGCCGAAGTCGGACTCGGTGCCGAGCTGGAACTTCGCCACGTCCTTCGCATGGGCTTCGGCATAGGCACGACCGCCCCACAGGCCCATTTCCTCGTTGGCGAAGGCGATGACGCGGATCGTTCGGTCGGGGCGCTGCGGCATGTCCTTGATGAGCTTGGCGGCTGCGGCGGCAATCGCCACGCCGGCGCCATCGTCGATGGCACCGGTGCCCAGATCCCATGAATCGAGGTGGCCGCCGATGGCGACGACTTCGTTCGGATACTTGCGGCCGGTGACTTCGGCAATGACGTTCGCGCCTTCGTAGGTGCCGGCAAAGCCGACATCGAGGTCCAGCTTGAGCGTGACTGGCTTGCCTTCCTTCAGTACGCGCTCGAGCTGGTCCGCATCCGGCAGCGACAGGGCGGCGGCGGGAATCGCCTGCTTCGGATCGGTAAAGCCGGTGACGCCCGTGTGCGGCGTGCGGCTGTGCGCATCGGTGCCGGCCGAACGCAGCAGGTAAGCCGCCGCGCCCATCTGTGCGGCGAGGACCGCACCGCGCGTGCGCGTGGCCGAGCCCATGCCGTAGTCGTGTCCATCCTTCTGCTGCTGCATGTGCGTGCTGACGTAGACGATCTTGCCCTTGACGCTCGCCGGGTCCGCGGCCTTGAGTGCATCGAGGTCGTTGAAGGCGACCACGTCGGCCGTGAGGCCGCCAGTGGGGGTGCCCGCCGAATAGCCGAGTGCGGTAAGCGCCAGCGGCTGCGGGAACGGCGCGACGATCGCCCCGTGCTCGCTGCGGCGCTGCCACAGCGGGTAACTCACCTTCTCGGTGTAGACCTTATCGAAGCCCATGGCCTTGAACTTCGCCACCGTCCAGGCGACGCCACGTGCATCGGCGGCACTGCCGGCCAGTCGCGGGCCGACTTCGGTGGTGAGCGCGGAGACGAACTCGTAGCCTGTGTTGTCATTCATCGCGCGATCGCGCAATTCGGTCGCGGCGGTCACGGCCTTGTCTGGAATCGTCGTGGCCTTGTCGGCGGCGTGGGCGGAGAAGGCGAGCGCAAGGCACGCGGCCAGCGCGTGGAGACGAAGCGTATGACGCATGGGGACCCCCGGGGACGGAAAGGTCGATTATGGCCCTACGGAGGGGTCATCCCACGTAGGTAAGAAGTCATGCATGGACTGCCTCAGCTGCCTGTCGGCGCCGTGGCAGGCAGGCTGACGACGGCGCGGAGACCGCCATCCTTGCGGTTGCGCAGCGCCACGGTACCGCCGTGGTCAAGCACGATGGCACGAACGGTGGCCAGTCCCAGGCCGATGCCGCCAGTATCGCGGTTGCGTGAGGCTTCCAGCCGAAAGAACGGTTCGAACACCTGTTGCTGCATGGTTTCGGGGATGCCCGGGCCATCGTCGTCCACTTCCAGGACACACCCATCACCGGTGCCGCGCAGGCGCAGGCGCACGCGCTCGCCGTACTTGAGCCCGTTCTCGACCAGGTTGATCACGGCGCGACGCAGCGCGACCGGGTCGCCTTCGATCGTAATGGCCGTTCCGGGCTGCACGGTCACGTCGTGCCCGATGTCGGCGAGATCGTCCACGACGCTCTCCACCAGCAAACGGACGTCCAGTCGGTGGCGGTGCACGCCAAGCGAGCGGTCGCGAATAAAGTCCAGGGCCGCCGAGATCATCGTCTTCATCTCCTGAATGTCCGCATCGACCTTCTCGGCGAGCGGTGAAGGCAGTCCGTCCAGGCGGAACGTCAGGCGCGTGAGTGGTGTGCGCAGGTCGTGCGCAATCGCAGCGATCATCTGCGTGCGTTCCTGCAGCAGGCGGTTGATGCGTGCTTGCATGGCGTTGAACGAATCGACCGCCTGGCGCATTTCAGGTGGACCTTCCCGCACGACGGGCGGCGCGCTGGTGTCGCTTCCCAACCGTTGCGCCGCCTCGGAAAAACGCCGGATCGGTGCGGCAAGCGCGCGGGCGAAGAGAAAGGCCAGGGGCAACAGGACAAGGACACCGAGGGCGAGCAGCAGGAAAATTTGCTGCTCGAGCACCGTGGGAAAGGGCTCGACCGGGACGGTCGCCACTCGCCAACGGCCGTCTGCCTGCCTCAGGGCGACGATCGACCCGCCGCCGAGACCGAGTCGCATCGGGCCGTGCGCACCCGGTAGCTCGCGCTCGGTGACGAAGACACGCAGTCGGTCGCTGGACACCCGGAATATGTCGGCCAGGTGCACGGCCACGATGTCGGAGGCCTTGCTATCGAACGACGCTGGCGGCGGCGGTGGCCCTGGCACCGTGGCGATATCCAGGTCGGCGTCGCCACGATGGTCGAATTCTGCGCCCGGGGGCGGTCCGCCTTCACCGGGGTGGAGGTGATCGTCGCCAAAAGGCCGGTTGCCGAAGGGCGACGTCTCGGGCTGCAGCACGGCGGCGAGTTCAAAGAGGCTGACCGCCGAAGGTCGCAGGGGAGGCCTGATGACAAGGACGGCGAAGCCGATCGCCGCGGCGACCAGCAGCGCGCCGATCATCATCAGGAACGTACGGGAGAAGATCGACAGTCGGGACAGGTGCATCACAGGCGCGACACCTTGGGAACCAACATGTAGCCCTCGTTCCGCACGGTGCGGATCATTTCTTCGTGCACACGGTCGTTGAGCTTGCGCCGTAGACGGCTGATCTGGGTATCGATCGCGCGGTCGAATACCTCCGAGCGGCCGCCATGCACCAGGTCGAGCAACTGGTCGCGGCTGAGGATGCGCTGCGGATGCTCCACGAAGCTGCGTAACAGCGCGAACTCGCCATCGGACAGATTGATGAAGATGCCGGTCGGGTCGCGGAGATCGCGTCGGGTCACGTCCAGACGCCAGCCGGCGAAGCCGTAGGGCCGGGCGTCCTCGGCGGCGACCGGCTCGCTGTTGCCGGTTCTGCGCAATACCGCGCGGACGCGCGCGAGCAGCTCGCGTGGATTGCACGGCTTGGCGAGGTAATCGTCGGCGCCGACTTCCAGGCCGATGATGCGGTCCGTGTCACCGCCCAGCGCGCTGAGGATGATGACGGGCGGCCCCTTGTCGGCCGCCAGGCGCCTGGCCGCACTCAAGCCATCCTCCCCCGGCATCATCACGTCGAGCACGACGAGGTCCGGGCGCTCGCGCTCGATCGCCAGGTTCATCTGCAGGGCATTCTCGGCCGACTGCACGCGATACCCGTGACCACCGAGGAACTCCGTGATCAGGCTGCGCAGTTCGGGGTCGTCGTCGACGACGAGGATGAGCGACTGAAGATCCATGGCCATGCATAGCTTGATACCAGATCAGTCTACGGCGCGTTTGCCGGCCCGGCAAAGAAGCCGACACAAAGCGGACACACGCGGACAACCGGCGGTGACGGGCGCCCATTAGCGTGGGCTCTCCCGCTCGGTCCCATGGATGCCCAACGCATGAAGCCTTTTCCCACGCTGCCTTCCCTGTTGTTCGCTTTTGGCGCGCTCCTCGTCGCGGTCGCATCGGCCCAGGAGCCGCCGCACGCCGGGCCACCGCAGGATCCCCAGATCGAGGCGGCGCTGGACGATTGCTGGATCGATATCGACGGCAAGGCGGATGACCCGGACGACGGCGTCGATGCCGACCTGATGGATCTGTGCATGGCCGACAAGGGCTTCGATACACCGCTGGAACCGCCTCCGCGCCCCGATGGCGGCCCGCCGCCTCGTCGTTCCAGTCCCTGATCCGGGAGTCGCACGCCTTGTCTACCTCGTACCACGATTTACCGACACGCTCGGGGACGCCGGCATACAGTCCTGCCGCATTGCAGTTCTGGCAGGACTTTTCCCGGCGGCAGGGCATGAGCACGATGCTCGACGGCTACGCCGGCGAACACCTGCGCCTGGCCACCTTCCGGCACAGCCCGCACGTCATGACCGGCGACTCCCTGGCGCGCATCCACCGGGGCGCTGCGCTTCTGTGCCATCACGTGGACGGTGGCGCCAGCGTCGAGCAGCATGGGCGGCGGGGCGATATAACCACGGGCGACTTTTGCCTGATCGACCTGTCCCGGCCCTTCCGCCTGCAGATTGGTGCTGCCACGGTGCAGACGCTTTACCTGCCCCTTGCAGCCCTTCGCGAGGCCATGCCGAGGCTCGATCAGTTGTCGGCGATCGGTCTTCACGGGCACCTGAGCGCCGTAGGCTATCTGCGCGTGCTTTTCCACGAGCTTTTTGCGCACGCCTCCGAACTCACGGAGGCCGTGGCCGATCGCGTGGCCGACGCGATACCGCACATGCTTGCGGCGGCCTTCGAATCCATGGCGGCGGTAGAGACCTCGCCTTCGCAACTTCGCCAACAGTACAAGCAGCAGGTGCGTCGCTTCGTGCGGGACCGCCTGGCCGATCCTGCGTTATGTGTCGAAATGATCGGTGCCGGGGTCGGGTTATCCCCGAGCTACCTCTTCGAGCTGTTTGCCGACGAATCGATGACCCTGATGCGCTGGGTGCGAGCCGAGCGGCTCGCGCGGTGCCGTCGTGAACTTGCGGATCCCGCCCTGCGTCACCGCAGCATCGCGCAGGTGGCTCAGTCATGGGGCTTCGGTGACATGACGCACTTCAGTCGTTGTTTTCGCGACGCTTTCAGCACGTCGCCGCGGGAATTTCGCCAGTCCTGCCTTGAAGGAAGGTACGGGCGATAAGTTCCTCCGGACGTCTATACGTCCGACAAATCGTCAAGTCGCACGGCATTTTCCGCCGCATGCGAACGTCGACTTAACACTAAATTGAGGTTGTGGCGATCGCCACGACTCACGACGTTTCAAGCGCGTCGCCGGGCCACGTGGGGAACAGCGCCTGCCGGGCGCCCGCCCGGCGGCGACGCCAATCCATCTTTCGGGGAGTGCTTCACAGTGCTGATGAATCAATTGAAATGGGCGCGCCTTAGCCGGATCAGCCTCGCGCTGAGCGTGGCGTTGGGTAGCGCGGGGGCCATCGCCCAGTCGACGACGGGCAGTATTTTCGGACAAGCACCGGCGGCCGCAGGCGAAACCGTGCAGGCCAAGAGCACGTCGGGCCTGACACGCGAGGTAGCTGTCTACGCGGACGGGCGCTATAGCATCGGCTCGCTGCCGCTGGGCACGTATACCGTGGCGCTCATGCAAGGCGGCAAAGCGGTCGACTCGCGTGGTGACGTCACACTCCGCGTCGGCTCGGGAACGGAGGTCTCGTTCGCGGCCGCCGCAGCCGGTGCGACCGCGCTGGGCTCGGTGACGGTCTCCGCTAACGCCTTGCCGGCGATCGACGTGACCAGCGTCGACGCACGCACCGTCATTACGTCCGAGCAGATGGCCAAACTGCCGCTGTCGCGCAGCGCCGAAGCGATCGCCTTGCTCGCACCTGGCGTCGTTCCGGGCTATAGCGGCTTCAAGAGCGGCACCACCGGTGGATCGCTCGTGTCGTTCAGTGGCTCCTCGGTCACCGAGAACGCTTATTATCTCAACGGCTTCAATACGACGGATCCGCTGAGCGGATTCGGCGGCATCAGCCTGCCGTACGGTGCGATCGACCAGCAGGAAATCCTCAGCGGCGGCTACGGTGCCGCCTACGGTCGATCCGACGGCGGTGTGATCAGCCAGAGCGGCAAGCGCGGTACCAACGAATGGCACTTCGGCGCGCAGGTGCAATGGACACCGGGGTCGCTCGAAGGCGT
>Ga0247741_1002542_pt1 | contig 10116 bp, 11 predicted proteins | sample UWRJL213509R2_FD_180945 | JGI IMG/M metagenome (GOLD analysis project Ga0247741, IMG submission 180945) | Plant litter microbial communities from Arlington Agricultural Research Station in Wisconsin, United States - UWRJ-L213-509R-2 | ecosystem: Environmental > Terrestrial > Plant litter >...
TGAACAAAATTTAGAATGTAAGGGATAGGGGGCTGGGATCCGGGATTTCAGGTTGAGCGCACGTGATGACTCGCGGAAATCTCAGTCGTGAAAACGAAATGTGTTTTAACCATGCGCTTCCAGGACACCGTACGCGACGGACCGGGACTAGACCCGGATTTCGGGTTTTTACTAGTCTAGTCGGTCAGAATAAGCGCCCGTCAGCAAGCTGTTCCAGCGGCGAATGTCTAGCTGGGTTATAATCTACAACATTGACCATTTAAACCACTAGACCTTCCATCCCTTGTCAGCCTGTCTCAGAAATGGTTTCGACTGTGTCAAAGGTCGGTCTGGCAGAGAGCTCGAATTCGAATGGTGAACATATGGAGGATTATGCGTCAACGGTCAAGGGTATTGTTACCTTCGCCGGAGTATTTCACCAGTGTACTAGGGCAGCGTAGGGCAGCGTAGACAGCCAGCTTAGAGAAGGTAGACTGCATGGCTTACTCAGCGCTCAGCTATTCTGCGCCTATGGACCAGGGTCTCATCAAATATCATGATCCTAATATTATACAGCTATTTTTCTGGGTGTATCCATCAGATTCGAGAAGACGAATTACCAATCGTCAAGTTTCCATGATTTCAAAGCAAGTGGGCTTCTCAGTTGTGGTACCAGGATATTAGTAATTAAGGCACTGCTGGATGCAGTTGATATAAAAACGACCATCGAGTTGGCCTCGTGCCTTGAGAATCAAGATCACTGCGTAAATGACTACTCACACCTCAACCAATTTTCAGAAGGCCCTCCTTGTCGAGACACCCCTTGCTCCTTTCACCCTCCGCGACATTCCCAAGTATGTTCCAGGACCGGGAGAAATTCTCATCAAGGTCCATGCTGTGGGCCTAAATCCTGCTGACTGGAAAATGCAGAAGGAGGGGGCCTTCAACGACATTATGACATTCCCTGCCGTACTTGGAGTGGATATTGCTGGAGAAGTCGACGAAACAGGCGAAGGGGTTACAAACTTACAGAGAGGTGATAGGGTGTGAGTAATCCCATTTGGCGCGGAGGATATCTGCCCTCATCATGGCTAATCTCAGATGTACGTTAGATTCGGGAGCGGTACGCTCTGGAACAACGAGAAGAGTGGGTTCCAACAATATACCCTTGCCTTGGCTTCCACCACTGCGAAGGTTCGTCGAGTCTCGATTACACGATAATGTTTTGAACTCATGAGTCATCCGTCTAGATTCCTTCGAATATCTCGTACGATGAAGCTGCATCCATCCCAGTCGCAATAATCACCGCCTATGTTGGATTGTATAACCACTGTCCATACGGACTTGGCCTTGACGCTCCTATTACTCTTTCAACTCTAGGAAAATATTCTGGAAACCCGATAATCGTACTCGGAGGGTCGTCCGCCGTTGGTCAATCCGGTATGTTTAAATTTTCTGAACTGCAGTGCTCAGAAACTGATGTTCTCCGTGTTAGTCATCCAACTTGCGAAGATATCTGGGTTTTCGCCTATCATAACCACCGCATCCATCAAACACGCGGAAGCCTTGAAGGGTCTCGGAGCAGACGTAGTCCTTGCTCGCAATCTTTCAACAGAGGAGCTGAAGCAAGAGATTCCGAAGCACACCTCGAAGCCAATTTCATTGATTTACGACGCCGTCTCTTTGGACTCGACACTGGGTACCGCCGCTGATCTCCTTGCACCCAATGGCACCTTGGTCACAACTCGTCCAGATGTGATCAGAGAACTTGACCAAGGAAAGACTATTATCAGGGAGGTGAGTATATTGAGGTTGGAACAAAATGTGGCATTGCTCGAGGATCTCTTCCAAAATCACCTGTCGGGATGGGTAGAAAAGGGACTTATTCAGGTACGAATATCATGCCCGCTCTGCGAAAACTATATTGATCTTTTTTTAGCCCAATCGCGTGGAAGTCCTTCCAAATGGTCTTTTGGGAATTCCAGATGGCTTGGGTCGATTAGAGAGGGACGAAATTTCGCGATTGAAGCTGGTCACGCACCCGCAAGAAACTCCCTAGATGGCGTTCATGAGTGCGCTTATGTAGTGGGAGACGCAAAAATATAAGCGATTATTTCATCCAGAGTGTGCTTGGATATATCACAATTCGACATCCAGCTGGCAAAGATATCCAGGTTCTCATCGATCATAACGACTGCATCTGTGAAACATGTAGCGGCCTTGAAAGGTCTTGGAGCGGACGTAGTCCTTTCTCGTGACCTTTCAACAGATGAAGTGAAGCAGGAAATTTCAAAGCACACTTCGAAGCCGATCAACTTGACTTACGACGCCGTTTCTTTGGGTTCGACACAGCGTACCGCTGTTGAACTCCTTGTACCTAATGGCGCCTTAGTCACAACTCTTCCAGACGTGATTGGGGAACTCGACCAAGGAAAGACCAGTATAAGTGTATGGGGTGCCCTAAGGTTGGAACAGAATGTCGCATTGCTCGAAAATCTTTTTCATGACAACCTATCGGGGTGGTTAGAAAAGGGACTTTTTAAGGTACGAACATTATGCCCACTCTGTGAAAACCATACTAATCTTTTTTTCAGCCCAATCGTGTAGAAGTTCTTCCAAATGGTCTGTTGGGAATCCCTGATGGTCTTAATCGATTAGCGAGGGACGAAATTTCGCGATTGAAGCTGGTTGCGCACCCGCAGGACACTCCATAAATGATGTATATGAGTACATTTGTTTAGTGAGAAACGCAACAGCAGAATCGGTCCGATATGTTATCGACTAGCTTTGAAGTCAGGGTCCTTGTTGACGCGAAGTCTGATTGCGAGCTCACGTTGCGAATAGACAAATCAGTAGTAGTCAAGGCATTTACCAGTTGTAATGCGATGAAATTTATACCGACGTCAAGATTGCGGTTGAATATATTGCAATTTGAGATATCTGATGCTGACAGTAGATAGAGGTTCGAGCGGCCGAGAACAATGTCCGACTCACCTACCTCAACTATTCACGACGAGAATTTCTAAGAGCTTTCGTATACACAGGTATACGCATTGGTCAGTGTCGATAAAGTTCGAGGTTGCAAGGGTTGGACCTACATGCATCCTCCAGATGGATGAACCGGGCAAGTAGGACCCCGTTCTGGTTCAGTGCAATATATCCGAGCTGTTGGTTTGGAAGGTGTTATATACTGAGCCTTGTTCTCCTGAAGCACCATTCCTGGATGTCACCTTACCCCCTCGGAAAGAGAAGTGGTCACTGCAAAGGAGTGTACCTAGGGTGCAGGTCACTGAAATAATGGAGCAGCCCTGTCCATGCCTTCGTTCTGGTCCATGCTTTCGTTGAGATATCCCTGTAGATCGGAGGTATAGAGTTGAGCGTAGCGAGGCATATAACCATCAAATAGTGTAAGAGCACCAGAAAGATGATGGAGTTCTCCAGAAATTACTGTGCGTTGGGTTGTCGTGTTCCCTTGACACGTGGGAATTGCTGAGTGCGACGGACCGGACCCGAATTCTTGGGGAAGAGGGTTTTAGTCAGTCAGATTAGTCAGTCAGAATAAGCGCCCGTCAGCAAGCCAGCGGCGAAGACCCAGCTGGGTTATAATCAATAAATTTGACCATTTGGATCACCAAATTTTGTATCCATTGTTAGCCCGTTTCGGGAATGGTTTGACCACGATGTCAAAGGGTCGGTCTGATATGAAAGACCGGCAAAGAGCTCGAATTCAAATGGAAGATTATTGGGCCAACGGTCAAGAGTGGTGTTACCTTCGATGGCGGACTGAGCCAGTGTAATAAGCCAGCGTAGACAGCCAGCTTGGAGAAGGCAGACGGTACGGCTTACTCAGCACTCAGTTATTCCGTGCTTATGAACTGGGGTCTCAATTGAACATCATGATCGTAATACTTTGCAGCTACTTTCCTGCGTGTAACCATCAGGTTCAAGAAGACGAATTACCAATCATCAAGTTTCCATGATTTCAAAGCAAGTGGACTTCTCCATCGTAATACCAGGATATTAATAACTAAGGCCTGCTGTATGGAGTTGATATAAAAACGACCACAGAGTTGGCCTCCTGTCTTAAGAATCAAGATCACCGCGGAAATGACCACTCAAACCTCAACCAAATTTCAAAAGGCCCTCCTTGTCGAGAAATCACTTGCTCCTTTCACCCTACGCGACATTCCCAAGTATGTTCCAGGACCGGGCGAGATTCTCATCAAGGTCCACGCTGTGGGCTTAAATCCAGCCGACTGGAAGATCCACGAGGGGCTCTTGAATGAGAATGTGACATTCCCCGCCGTACTTGGAGTGGATATTGCTGGAGAAGTTGACGAAATGGGCGAAGGGGTTGCGGACTTCCAGAGAGGAGATAGAGTGTAAGTAACCCCATTTGACGCGGAGGATATGTGCCTTGATCATCGTTGCTAATCTTATATGTACGTTAGATTCGGGAGCGGCACGCTCTGGAATAACGAGAAGAGTGGGTTCCAACAATATACCATCGCCTTGGCTTCCACCACTGCGAAGGTTCGTGGAGTCTCGATTATACTATTATCCTTCTATTCACGAGGCATTCTTCCAGATTCCTGCAAATATCTCGTACGATGAAGCTGCATCCATCCCAGTCGCAATAATCGCCGCCTATGTTGGATTGTACAACCGCCCTCCATACGGACTTGGCCTCGACGCTCCTATTATTCCTTCGACTGTAGGAAAATATTCAGGGAACCCAATAGTCGTATTTGGAGGGTCCTCCTCTGTTGGTCAATCCGGTATGTCCATTTTTTCTATACTGTAATGACCGGCAACCAATGTTCTGGGTGTCAGCCATCCAGCTTGCAAAATTGTCTGGATTCTCACCGATTATAACGATCGCATCCATCAAACACGCGACGGCCTTAAAGGGTCTCGGGGCAGACGTAGTCCTTTCTCGTGACCTCACAACATATGAACTGAAGCAAGAGATTTCGAAGCATACCTCGAAGCCAATCACACTCATTTACGACGCCGTCTCTTTGGACTCGACACAGCGTACCGCCGCTGATCTCCTTGCACCTAATGGCACCTTGGTCATAACTCTTCCTGACGTGATTGGAGAACTTGATCAAGGAAGGACTATTATCAGGGAGGTGGGTATATTGAGGTTGGAACAGAATGTGGCATTGCTCGAGGATCTTTTCCAAAATCACCTGTCAGGATGGGTAGAGAAGGGACTTGTTCAGGTACGAACTTGAATGTTACTCCCACTCTGCGAAAACCATACTGATATTGTTTTAGCCCAATCGCGTTGAAGTTCTTCCAAATGGTCTGTTGGGAATTCCTGACGGCTTGGATCGATTAGCGAGGGACAAAATTTCGCGATTGAAGCTGGTTGCGCACCCGCAGGAGACTCCCTAGATTGTGTTTGTGGGTGCGCTTATGCAGCGAGACATGCAAAGTAGAAGCATTTAGTTCATCCAGAGTGTGCTTGGATACATCGCAATTCTAAATAGCTAGTGGGGCTGACAGTCAGGGAGGTTCGATTGGCTGAGAGAGCAATAAAGATTGGTTGATTTACCCGCACTAAGATGATACTATTTTCACCAACTTTTGGCCTTTCAGCCCCACTTCGACCACCCCAATTCAAGTACCTATTCTACGCCTAATAAAGCCAAAAAGTGGAATTTTACAGCCATATATGGCCAATGTGCAAATGTCTCGACATGTAAGTTCAAGGTCGGTTCAAGGTTCGCACTTTGCAAAGCGCGGTCCCAAGTTCGCGTTCTGAGGTCCGCCCACGTGAGATTTGGGTGAGTTCTCGGTTCGAGTTCACAGTGGGTTGAGGGTTCGAGCTGCGCCGACCCTTGAACCCAGTGAATGCCACTTTCTGCCATGTCACGATTTCGACACATTCGTAAGACGCTACGTCTCAGCGCACTTGTTCAATGTTAAAGTGCAGCCGTTCTGCGTCGCGTCCACCATCAGTACTGACTGGACCCACAAAGTGCAAGGCAGAAGAATAATGCTCACCAGCTCACATTCGGCAACGAATATCTACTTTCTGCTGACACCCACTCCATTTTTCGGAATGAAAATCTCATCACCGTATATCCAATACTACTGCTGAGATATTGAACATAACCTTGCCCTTTACTCTAACCTTCGTCGGGCGGTTCGACCCAATGGAGCGCACACCCAAACGGGAACTCGCATTTAGAGATAAACCTGTTTTAAGTTTGGTGTTCTTGTGAATAGGGGGTAGTCTTTGAGTTGTTGTTCTGCTTCAGCACTTTGGGTTGTTGGTTCACAGCAGCATAGCTGAAGCTAGTTAGCATGTGAGCGAAAGCACGACAGTGCTCTCCAGCCCATGTCGGGAGACATGACCATTCGAGACAAGCTGCGACGGGCGGGAGGGAATATCGCCGCTGTCGATTGCAACTGGCTTTTATCAAGGTTTCTAATGTGTTAATCTCGCAATGGGTCCGTCTCCCAGACAGGGCTTGAAAAAAAAATTCAAGATCTGATCGATAGCGGCGCTGAATAGCGACAGATATTCAGTCTGGGAGTGGTGGGTGGGTGAAAACTGAGAAGGCCGCGGCCGCCTTTGCGAGCACGAGCGGCGAGGGATGATGGTGGTTCGAAGCGGAGAGCAACACGTGCCCGCCATCACTCCCTCGAAGACTATATTCTATCCCACCGATGTTCCTTTCTTAGGACTAGAATTCCAATATCCGGATACAGCGATAGATATAGTGAGTAGCACAGGCGTTTCAGGGCTTTTGGAACAAGGGGAGAAGGGGAGCTATAAGACTGGTGGCTGACTCATGGAGCGATGATGCGGTGGATAATGAGAAGGCGATAGAAGTTTCGATGTCGTCGTTGGTGTTCTACGTTGACAAAAGGAGGAGATCCAGAAGGGCAAGTACATATTTGCGCGTAAGATGGCTCCTGGAGGTTCTCTTCGTGAACAGTTGAGGATGTCCGTGCAAAATATGGGGGATTTAGGTTACAATTATGGTGCCTGGCGAACATTATTCCACCAACTTCAGCCTATGTCCGAGGTTCAAGTTCGCAGTTCGTGGTTCGCTGATCTCACTGCCAGTGGACGACATCCACGTACCAGTCTGTCCCATTCCATGACTTGAGGGAGGCACGTGAGAAGTATGATCGGACCGACAGACCTGAATTCTGAGGCAGAATGAGCGCCCGTCAGCCTGTTACAGTACTGGCGAATGCATAGCTGGGTTATATATAATCGAAGACTTTGATCATTGGGCCATCAGATTTTTGGAAGCACGTCTCAGAAATAGTTTGATCAATGTCAAGGTTCAGACTGACATGAAACAGCTGGCGAGAACTCAAATGATGACATCATGGAGAATTATTGCGTCAACCGCAAAGGGCGAGTTATGCACATCCCACGGTTCTCCATGCTTATGAACCACGTTCTCATTGAGTACCCTAAAATCATACAACTACTGTATGCATCAGGTTCGAGAAGACGAATTACCAATCGTATAGTTTCCATGATTTCAAAGCAAGCGGGCTCCTCCATTGTATGTTAATAACCAAGGCACTGCTGGGTGATAATAAAAGACAACCCAGTCGCTTCATCCTATGAAGACCCAAGATCGTCACAGAAATGGCCGCTCGCTCAACCAAATCGCAGAAGGCTCTCCTTGTAGAGAAGTCGCTTGCTCCTTTTACCTTGCACGACATTCCCAAGTATGTTCCAGGACCGGGCGAGATACTCATTAAGATCCACGCTGTTGGCCTAAATCCCGTCGACTGGAAAATTCAAAAGGAGGGGCTCTTCAACGAGAATGTGAAATTTCCTGCTGTACTTGGATTGGATATTGCTGGGGAAGTTGACGAAACAGGTGAAGGGGTTACGGATTTTCGGAGAGGTGATAGGGTGTGAGTTCTCTCATTTGGCACGGGTGCCTTAATTATCGGCGCTAATCTCAGATGTACGGTAGATTCGGCATAGGCACATTGTTGGATAACGAGAGAAGTGGTTATCAACAATACACTCTCGCCTTGGCTTCCACTACTGCGAAGGTTCGTCGAGTTCTGCTTGAACGATTATTTCGGCTCACGAGTCATCCTTCCAGATTCCATCGAATATCTCATTCGATGAAGCCGCATCCATCCCAGTTGCAATAACCGCTGCCTATGTCGGATTGTATAACCACCACCCAGATGGACTCGGTATCGACGCTCCTGTCACACCTTCGGCTGTAGGCAAATATTCTGGAAACCCGATAATCGTGCTCGGGGGGTCCTCTGCTGTTGGTCAATCCGGTGTGTTTAATTTTTTTGAACGGCAATGCTCAGAAACTGATGTTCTCGGTGTTAGTCGTCCAACTCGCGAAGATATCTGGATTTTCGCCTATCATAACCACCGCATCCATCAAACACGCGGAAGCTTTAAAGGGTCTCGGGGCAGATGTTGTCCTTTCTCGCGATCTTTCAACAGATGAGCTGAAGCAAGAGATTTCGAAGCACACCTCGAAGCCAATCACATTAATTTACGACGCCGTCTCATTGGACTCGACACAGCGTACCGCCGTTGATCTCCTTGCACCCAATGGTGCTTTGGTTACAACTCTTCCAGACGTGATCGGAGAACTCGACCAAGGAAAGACTAGTATCAGGGTGTGGGGTATTTTGAGGTTGGAACAGAATGTGGTATTGCTCGAGGATTTCTTCCATGAACGCATATCGGGATGGGTAGAGAAGGGACTTATTCAGGTACGAATATCATGCCCACTCTGCGAAAACTATACTGATCTCTTTTTAGCCCAACCGCGTCGAAGTCCTTCCAAATGGTCTGTTGGGAATTCCTGATGGCCTGGGTCGGTTAGAGAGGGACGAAATTTCGCGATTGAAGCTGGTCGCGCACCCGCAGGAGACTCCCTAGATAGTTCATATGAATATATTTATTTAATGAGAGATGCAACAGCAAAAGCAATTGGATATGTTATTTATTAGCTTTGAAATTAGGGTCCTTGTTGACGCACAAACTGGCTGCGAGCTCATATTGTGTCAATGAATAGGCAAATCAGTAGTCTGGACCATTAACAGTGCAATGCGACGAAATTTATACCGGCATAAAGGATTCGATTGGATATATTTCAATTCGGGATACTTATCTGGTGCTGGCAGTCAGAAAGATGTGAGCGGCTAACACCAATGATCGATACGTACCTTGGACATCCTCAACTATTCACAACGAGACTATCTAAGAGCCTTCTTATACACAGATATACGCTTTGGCAAACTTGAAACAAAGAAGCAGTGAGTAGGCGTCCTCCACGTAGAAGAGCATTGGTTTCATCCAGACGGTCGTGAAGTCGAAAGCACCTGTAGCGTGGGAATTCGAGACTACCTTTCCCTTGACACGTGGGAATTGTTGACTAGATAAAGAGGGTTTAGTTAGTCAGAATAAGCGCCCGTCAGCAAGCCATTCCAGCGGTGAATGCCTGGCTCGATTATGATCTATGACTTTGACCATTCGGGCCACCAGATATTTTGTCTCTTGTAGCCCGTCTCGGTAATGGTTTTGCTGCGATGTCAAAGGTTCAGTCTGACACGAAAGACTGGCAAAGAACTCAAATAAATGGTGATATTATGGACTATTATCGCATCAACCAGCCAAGGGCGCCTGTCGGACTTTACCAGCATACTTGGTCAGCGTAGATAGCTAGCTTGGAGAGGGTAGACGGCACGACTTACTCAGCGATCAGTTATCCCGTGCTTATCAACCAGGTTCTCATTGAATACTCTAGTATTATGCAGCCACTTCCCTGGGTACATCCATCAGATTCGATAAGACCAATTACTAATCATCACATTTCTATGATTTCAAAGCAAGTGGGATGCTCCAGTGTGGTATCAGGATATTAAGAACTAAGCCCTTGCTGAGTACAGTCGATATAAAAACGACCTTTGAGTTGGCTACTTGTGATAAGATTCAAGATCACTGCGGAAATGATCACTCACACCTCAAACAAATCGCAGAAGGCTCTCCTCATCGAGAAGTCGCTCAGTCCTTTCACCTTGCACGACATTTCCAAGTATGCCCCTGGACCAGGCGAGATTCTCATCAAAGTTCACGCTGTTGGCCTAAATCCCGTCGACTGGAAATTC
>Ga0247741_1002543_pt1 | contig 10115 bp, 6 predicted proteins | sample UWRJL213509R2_FD_180945 | JGI IMG/M metagenome (GOLD analysis project Ga0247741, IMG submission 180945) | Plant litter microbial communities from Arlington Agricultural Research Station in Wisconsin, United States - UWRJ-L213-509R-2 | ecosystem: Environmental > Terrestrial > Plant litter >...
CCTCTCGGGCGACCCCTTCTTCCCCGCGTTCATCGGGGGAGTCGAGTCGGCCCTCGCGCCGGTCGAGCAGGCACTCGTGCTCAGCATGGTCGGCAGCGAGCAGGCCGAGATGGCCAGCTACCGCAAGCTCGCGGCGCACGACCGGGTCGACGGCGTCATCCTCACCGACCTGCGCCGCGACGACCCGCGCATCGCGCTCGTCGCCGAACTCGCGCTTCCGGCCGTCACCCTCGGCCACGCCGACGTGCCGGCCGGCATCCCGGCGGTGCTGCTCGACGACACCCCGGGCCTGCGCGCGGTGGTCGCCCACCTCGCCGGCCTCGGCCACACCCGGTTCGCGCACGTCGCCGGCCCGTCGCGCATGCTGCACGGCGAGCGTCGCGCGCGCTCCTTCGCCGCCGCCCTCGACGACCTCGGCCTCCCGCCCGGCCGCATCGTGGAGACCGACTTCACCGCCGCCGACGGCGCCCGCGCGACCCGCGAGCTGCTCGAGACGGGCGACCGCCCGACCGCCATCGTCTACGCCAATGACCCGATGGCCATCGCCGGCCTCGGCATCGCCCAGCGCATGGGCCTCGAGGTGCCGCGCGAGCTGTCGATCACCGGCTTCGACGGGAGCGACGTGGGCGCCTACATCCACCCCGCGCTCACGACGGTCACGACCGCGGCGGGTGCGTGGGGGCGCGCGGCGGCCGAGCTGCTGTTGCGCGTCATCGACTCCCCGGCCGAATCGGCGGCCGACGTCGTCCTCGATCCCGCGACCCTCGTCATCCGCAATTCGACGGCGCCACCCCTCAACTGAAAAATCACCACTCCCCGACCTCGGCAATGTTGCCGGATTGAAAGGAACCACCGTGAAAAAGAGAACAGCCACAGCCGCAGCGGGTGTGCTCGTCGCATCCCTCGCCCTGACCGCGTGCGGAGGCGGCGGAGGCTCAGGCTCGGCCGACGGCCGCGGCGACATCACCATCTGGTACTCGAACAACGAGCAGGAGGTCGCCTGGGGCAAGCAGATGGTCGAGGCCTGGAACGCCGACCACCCCGACGAGAAGATCAAGGGCCAGGAGATCCCGGCGGGCAAGAGCAGCGAAGAAGTGATCGGCGCCGCCATCACCGCGGGCAACGCGCCCTGCCTGATCTACAACACGGCCCCCTCGGCCGTGGGCCAGTTCGAAAAGCAGGGCGGTCTCGTCGACCTGTCGAAGTTCGACGACGGCGCCTCGTACATCGAAGACCGGTCGGGCGACGTGGCCGAGCAGTACCAGAACACCGAGGGCGACTACTTCCAGATGCCCTGGAAGTCGAACCCCGTCGTGATCTTCTACAACAAGGACATGTTCACGGCGGCCGGACTCGACGCCGAGAACCCGAAGCTCGCGACCTACGACGAGTTCCTCGCCACCTCGAAGACCCTGGTCGACGCCGGCGTCGCGCCGAACGCGATCCTGCCGGCCCCGACGAGCGAGTTCTTCCAGACCCAGTTCGACTTCTACCCGCTGTACGCCGCGCAGACCGGCGGCAAGCAGATCGTCGAAGACAACAAGGCGACCTTCGCCGACCAGGACGGCTACGACGTGGCCGACTTCTGGGCGAAGCTCTACACCGACAAGCTCGCCGGGCAGGAGCAGTTCCAGGGCGACTCGTTCGCCGACGGAGCCGCGGCCATGGCCATCGTCGGCCCGTGGGCGGTCTCGGTCTACAAGGACGTCAACTGGGGCGCGGTGCCCGTGCCGACCAAAAACGGCACGCCGGCGGATGAGACGTGGACCTTCAGTGACGCCAAGAACATCGGTCTCTACTCGGCCTGCAAGAACCAGGCCACCGCATGGGACGTGCTGAAGTTCTCGACCAGCGAGGAACAAGACGGAAAGCTGCTCGAACTCACCGGCCAGATGCCGCTGCGCACCGACCTGTCGACCACCTACGCCGACTACTTCGCCGCGAATCCCGCCTACGAGATGTTCGGCGACCAGGCCTCGCGCACCGTCGAGGTGCCGCCGGGACCGAACACCGTGCAGATGCTGCAGGCCTTCCGTGACGCATGGAGCAACGCCGTGATCTTCGGCAAGGGCGACGTGCACGAGGCACTCGACGACGCCGCCGCCAAGATCGACGACATCGCCGCGCAGCCGTAAACCGATGACCGCCACCGCACAGGCCGTCAGGCCGCCCCGCCGCAAGGGGCGCCTGCTCGGCCGCAATCCGCTCGGGTTGCTGTTCAGCGCGCCGTACCTCGCGTTCGTGCTGCTCGTGTTCGCGTTCCCGCTGGTGTACTCGGTGTGGATCGCGTTCCACGATTTCTTCTTCGCGGCCCCCGGGGCGCAGGTCGACCGGCCGTTCGTCGGGCTGGACAACTTTGCGGCCGCCCTCAGCGACCCCGCCGTCATCCGGTCGTTCGGCAACGTCGGCATCTTCCTGCTCATCAACGTCCCGCTCACGGTGGTGCTCTCGCTCGTGCTCGCGACGGCGCTCAACCGGGTCACGCGCTTCCGCACCTTTTTGCGCGTGAGCTACTACGTGCCCTACGTGACCGCGAGCGTCGCGGTCGTGGGCGTGTGGCTGTTCCTGTTCAACGGGGGAGGACTGGTCAACCAGGTGCTCGGGCCGTTGGCGCCCGACCCGTCGTGGCTGATCAACGAGACCTGGGCGATGCCCACGATCGCGATCTTCGTGACCTGGAAGCAGCTCGGCTTCTACATCCTGCTGTACCTCGCGGCGCTGCAGGGTGTGCCGAAGGAGCTCTACGAATCGGCGTCGACCGACGGCGCCGGCGCCATCCGCAGCTTCTTCTCGGTCACCGTGCCCGGCGTGCGGCCGGCGACCGTGCTGGTGCTGCTGGTCTCCACCGTCACCGGCGCCAATCTGTTCACCGAGCCCTACCTGCTGACCGGCGGCGGCGGCCCGAACGGAGCGTCGGCGTCGCCGGTGCTGATCATGTACCAGAGGGGCCTGCAGCAGGGGCAACCCGACATCGCGGCCGCCATCGGGGTCGTGCTCGTCGTGCTCGTGCTGATCATCGCCTGGTTGCAGAACCGATTCGCGGGAGGACGGGACTGATGTCTACGACGAAATCGAGGGTGCGGATGACGCCTGTCGACACGCTCTCCGAAACGCGGATGTCGCGCGGGCAGGCCACGCTGCGCGCGGCCGTGTTGGCCCTCGGGGCGCTGGTGTTCCTGTTCCCGTTCTACTACATGGTGATCGGCTCGCTGCAGGCCGAACCCGACTCGACGGTCGCGGGCGCCTTTCCCAACCCGGCGAACCTGACGCTCGACAACTTCACCGCCATCAACGAGCGCATCAGCCTGCTGACCGGGCTCGTGAACTCGGGCATCTTCACGGGCGGCGTGCTGCTCGGCACGCTAGTCTTCGGGCTGCTCGCCGGCTACGCGCTCGCCCAACTGCAGTGGCGCGGACGCGGGGTCACCTTCGCGCTCGCCCTGCTCGTGCAGGTCGTGCCGTTCCAGCTGCTGATGATCCCGCTGTACGTGCTGATCGCGCGCGACTACGGGCTCTCCGACAACTACGTCGGCATGATCCTGCCGTTCTTCATCAACTCCACGGCGGTCGTGATCTTCAGGCAGTACTTCCTGCAGCTGCCGAAAGAGCTCTTCGAGGCGGCGCGCATCGACGGTGCGAGCGAACTGGTTCTGCTTTGGCGCATCGCCATCCCCCTCGTCAGGCCCGCCCTCATCACGGTGGTGCTGCTGACCTTCATCGGCCCGTGGAACGAGTTTCTCTGGCCGTTCCTCATCACGAAGGACGCCGCGCTGCAGCCGCTCGCGGTCTCGCTCGCGAACTACATCTCGACGGTGGCCGCATCGGCAGCGAACCCGTTCGGCGCGACGCTGGCCGGGGCCGTGGTGCTCGCGGCTCCCGTGGTCGTGCTGTTCATCGTGTTCCAGCGCTACTTCATCTCCACCGACATCGGCTCAGGCGTGAAAGGTTGACCATGCAGTTCTTCGACAAGCACTTCCCCTACAAGCTCGAAAGGGTCGGGGTCGTTATGACTCCCGAAGACGGCAACGAACTGGAGGCCGAGGGTGTGCTCAACCCGGGGTCGGGGCACACGCCCGACGGCACCCTCTACCTGCTGCCGAGACTCGTGGCGAGCGGCAACGTGAGCCGGGTGGGCCTCGCGAGGGTCGTCATCGAGAACGGTGTGCCCGTCGGCGTCGAGCGCGAGGGCATCGTGCTCGCGCCCGACCGCGGCTGGGAGCGCGGGGCGAACAATGCGGGCGTCGAAGACCCCAGGGTCACGTTCATCCCGCGGCTCGGGCTCCACGTGATGACCTACGTCGCCTACGGCCCCCTCGGCCCGCGCACGGCGATCGCGACATCCGACAACCTCCGCGACTGGACCAGGCTCGGCCCCGCCCTGTTCGCCTACGACGACGCGCTCGACATGGACCTCAACCTGTTCCACAACAAAGACACCGTGTTCTTCCCTGAACCGGTCACCGCGCCCGACGGCACCGAGAGCTTCGCGGTGCTGCACCGGCCGATGTGGGACCTCGGCGAGATCCGCGAGGGCGAGGGACTGCGCACGCCCGTCGGCCTTCCCGACCAGCGGCAGAGCATCTGGATCAGCTACGTGCCTGTCGCGGCCGTCGAGAACGACATCACCGCCCTCGCCTTCTGGGGGCAGCACCGCTTTGTAGCCGGGCCGGAGTTCGCGTTCGAGGAGGTCAAGATCGGCGGTGGCCCGCCGCCGCTGCGCGTGCCGGAGGGCTGGCTCGTGCTGCACCACGGCGTGACCGGCAAGCTCGAGCGCGCGTTCGACCAGCAGCAGAAGGTGAACTACGCCGCCGGCGCGCTGATTCTCGACGCCGACGACCCGTCGAAGGTCGTCGCCCGCACGAGCGAACCGTTGCTGTTCGCCGAGACCGAAGACGAGAAGAGCGGCATCGTGCCGAACGTCGTCTTCCCGACCGCGATCGAAGAGATCGACGGTCAGCGCTACGTCTTCTACGGCATGGCCGACTCGAAGATCGGCGTCGCCAGGCTCGACTCCGTCTGACCTGGGCCCGGCCCCGATCTCGGCCGACCTGCCTGGGCCCGACCTGCTTGGGCCCGGCCTCACCACCATCGAAAGAAAGCACCGACAGACCGCACCTTCGAACAGCACCACCGAGAGAACAGGACTGTTTCAATGACGAACCGTTCCACGACCCGCAGCGCCGGCCGGCGCTGGGCGGCGACCCTGACCGTCGCCGCCCTGGCCACAGGCCTCGCGGTGACGGGTGCGCAGGCATCCGTCGCCGCGCCGGCCTCCCCGGCGGCGCCCGCCGCGCCCGCGCCGCTCACCAACCTCGCGCACCTCGACTTTCTGCTCGATCAGGCCTCGCCGCCCGAACTCGCCGAGCACACCACCTACCGGCTGGCCGAACAGCCGGCGCTCACCTTCCCGTGGACCTACGCCGACGCCCGTGACGGAGGCACCTTCCAGCGCGTCGGCGGCGGCCCGCTCGACCCGGCGACCGGCTACTGGGGGCAGGGCGCCTACAACTCCGACGACATCGCGCGCGCCGCCGTCGTCTACCTGCGCGACTGGAAGCAGACCGGTTCGGCAACCAGCCGGGCCAGCGCCTACGAGCTGCTGCGCTCGGTCGCCTACCTGCAGACCTCCAGCGGACCCAATGCCGGCAACGTGGTGCTGTGGATGCAGCCCGACGGCACGCTCAACCCCTCGCCCGAGCCCGTCGAACTACCCGATCCCTCCGACAGCGGCGAGAGCTACTGGCTCGCGCGCAGCCTGTGGGCGTTCGGCGAGGGATACGCCGCCTTCGCCGCCGACGACCCCGAGTTCGCGGCCTTTCTGCAGCAGCGGCTGCAGCTCGGCGTCGGGGCGCTCGAGCGCGACTCGCTCTCGCGCTACGGACAGTACGCCGACGCCGACGGAGTGAAAGTGCCCGCATGGCTGATCGTCGACGGGGCGGATGCCTCGGCCGAAGCCGTCCTCGGACTCGCGGCCTACTCCGCCGCAGTCCCCGGCGACGCGGCGGCGCGATCGGCGTTGGCCGAGCTCGCCGAGGGCATCGCCAAGATGGGGGCGGGCGACACCCGCACCTGGCCGTACGGCGCCATCCTGCCCTGGGCGCAGTCGCGCTCGATGTGGCACGCCTGGTCGAGCCAGATGCCGGCGGCGCTCGCCGAGGCGTCGACGGTGCTCGGAGACGCCGGGCTGCTCGCGCCCGCCATCGCCGACTCGGCCGGCTTCGTGCCCACCCTGCTCACCGCGGGAGGGCCCGACAACGCGTGGTACCCCACGCCCATCGAGAAAGTGCAGATCGCCTACGGCGCCGACTCCCGGCTGCAGTCGTTGCTCGCGGTCGCCGACGCCGCGAACCGGCCCGGCTTCTCCGACCTCGCCGGCATGATGGGCGCCTGGTACTTCGGCATGAACAAGGCGGGGGAGCCCGTCTACGACCCCGCCACCGGGGTCACCTACGACGGCGTGCAGGCCGACGGCTCGATCAACCGCAACAGCGGCGCCGAGAGCACCATCCACGGCCTGCTCTCGATGATCGCCCTCGACGCCCACCCCGAGGTCGCCGCGCGCGCCGTCGCGGTGACCCGAACCACCGCGATCGAGGGACTCAGCACGGTCGAGGCGGAGGCCGCCACCTCGACGACCGGTACGGTGGTCACCCCCGAGTCCGCGTGGACCGGAGAGTCGCAGTATGGCGGCGGCGCATACCTGTCGCTCGCCCGCGGCCAGAGGGCGACGATCGCGATCCCCGGCTCGGCAACACTGCGCCACGTCGAACCGGTGACCTTCCAGCCGAACCCGGGCTCGGCCTCGTCGTTGTGGACCGCGAAGCTGCTGCCACTCGGCCTCGTGCGCGACCGCGCGGGGGAGCAGGGCATCACCGCTGTTCCCGGCGTGCTGCTGCCGCAACCCACCCTGCTGCCGGTGCCCGCGAAACGTGACTCGGTGACGGTCACCGGCGTCTCGGGAACCGTCGCGCTCGACGCCGTGATCGTGCGTCCGTTGCTCTCGCGGCTCGTGCTCGAGGGTGAAGCCGGGCAGGCGGGATCCACCGAGTTGGTGCACTCCACCGAGGTCGTTCCGCAGCGCACGACCGTCGGCACCGCCGGTGCGGCCGCGACCCTGCGCAGCTACGACCGCGCGGGCGTGCTCGTCGAAGAGCGCGCCATCACCGGAACCACGAAGGTCACCGTACGGGCGGGAGGTTTTGTGGTGGTCGAGCGCTGATTAAAACGCTATGGTTGTGAGCGTTCTGCCATCGTGGGCATGAACCCTTGAGAATTACGTTCGACGATTCTCGCGAAGGACCGCCGAATATCCGAGGGACCCCCATGCAGCGTGTAGCGAAAAAAGCGACGGCAATCGTGGCGACGGCCGCGGCGATCGGGTTCTCCTCCCTGTTTCTCGCGGCGGCCCCCGCGAACGCTGCGCCCGTCAGCTGTGGCAACGGCGCCACCATGCTTCCCGGCGGTATCTGCGAGCTCACCGTGACCGCCACCGGACCGACGGTGTTCACCCCGACTGCCGAGGTGAGCCAGCTCGAGGCGCTGCTCGTCGCCGGCGGCGGCAGCGGAACCTACGCGGCGCAGAGCTACGGCGCGGGCGGCGGCGGCGAGGTGACGGTGGTCGGATTCGCCGACACAGTCACGCCGATCGACCTCACAGTCGGCGCTGCCAATACCGCCACCACGGCAACCCAGGGTGCGGCGACCCAGACGGCGGACGCCGGCATTAACGGTACGCAGAGCGCGGTTTACGGCGGGGGCACCAGCGGCAACGGCAACCCCGGATTCGCGGGATCCGCCGGCGCCACCGGTGCCGGCGGCGGCGCGGGCGGCGCAGCACCCGACCAGTCGACCGGAGGCGCCGGAGCGACGGCCGCCAGTGTCGCGCCCGCGGGTTCGCTCTTCTCGGGCGACACCACCTGCTATGGCGGAGGCGGAGCCAGCGCCACCCCGCCGACCACCGCGGGAGTCGCCTCGTGCGGCGGCGGTTTCGTGACGTTCGACGGAGCGGCCTTCGTGCCAACGGCACCGACCCCCAACTCCGGCGGCGGCGGCAGCGCCGGCAGCACGAACCTCAGCGCTGCTACCACGGGCGCCAGCGGCGTCGTCGTGCTGCGCTGGGTCGCGGTCGGCGCCACCGTCACCTTCGACACCGGGGGCCGCGGCACCGCCGTCGCGCCCGAGACCGTCGCGTTCGGCACGACCGTGACGCGACCCGCCGACCCGACGGCCGCAGGATTCACGTTCGACGGCTGGTTCACCGACGCCGCGTTCACGACCCCGGTCGACTTCTCCGCTCCGGTGGGCGCCTCGACGACCTACTACGCCTCGTTCACACCGGTGCCCGTTGCACCCGTCACCGTCACCTTCGCCACCGGCGGTCGGGGCGCGGCCATTGCTCCGCAGACCGTCGCCTCCGGTTCGACCGTGACGCGTCCCGCCGATCCCGTGGCCGCAGGCTTCGTCTTCAACGGCTGGTTCAGCGACGCAGCGTTCACCGCCCCGGTGAACTTCGCCGCTCCGGTGACCGCGTCGGCGACCTATTACGCCTCGTTCAGCGCCGCACCGGCGCCCGCCGTGATTCCGGCTCCGGTCGTCACCGACCCGGCGCCCGCCGTACCCACGCCGACGCTGACGCCTCAGGCGCCCACCCGCGCGCTGGCCGTGACCGGTGGCACCGTCGACACGAGTGCGCTCGGGGCGGGCCTCGCGGCTCTGATCGCGGGCGCCGGCCTCATCGCGATCTCCGCGCGCCGCGCCCGCCGCACCCGGTAACAGGGGCGGGCGCGCCCGCTACCGTTCCCGGTACGACTCGGAGAGGGTGCGGCGCAGGGGCTTGCCCATCGCGTTGCGCGGAACCTCGCCGGTACGGGCGACCAGCTTGGGGCTCGCGCTCCCGAAGCGTTCGCCGAGCGCGCGCACGAGCGCCTGAACGTCGACGCCGTCTTCGGTGACCAGGGCGATGCCGATCTGGGATACCCCTGACGCGGTCTCGTAGGCGAAGCTCGCGGCGTCGAGTACGAGCGGGTGCGCGACGGCGAAAAGGTCGAGTTGCACGGGATCGATCTTCACCCCGCCCGCGTTGAGCACCTCCGAGGCGCGTCCGGCCAGCGTCAGCCCGCCGTCGGGGCGGATCGATCCGAGGTCGCCGGGGTAGAACCAGTCGCCTCGGAAGGCTGCGCGCGACGCCTCCGGGTTGCCGAGATACTCGCGCACCATGTGCGGGTGATGGTGGCGGATGCGACCGATCTCTCCATCGGGAAGTTCGTTGTCGTCGTCGTCGACGATCTGCAGCCGTGATTCGCCGAAGAGGTGGCCGACGTCGAACGGGTCATCCGACTCGTACATGCGCGCGGTGGCGAGGGTCGCCTCGGTCGACCCGTAGACGCTGAACACCTTGCATCCCGGGGCGACGGCGCGGAGTCGTGCCGCGAGCGCCGGAGGCATGGCGGTTCCCACGCAGAACACCGACTCGACGTGAGGGAGCGTCAGCTCCCGGCGCTCGAGCACCTCGACGATGCCGACGATCTGCGCGGGGGAGGCCTTGAGCGACGTGGCCGAGCTGCGCAGGGCGAGCTCGACGATCTTCTGTGGATCGCCCGCGTCGACCGCCCAGAACGGGCGGGCGTGTTTGACGCTCAGGTAGAAGGCGTAGAAACCGAAGGGGCTGCTGGTGGGCAGAAAGGTCAGTGCCGGTTCGCCGACCATCCACGTGGTCGGCGCGGACTCCGCATGGAACTCGATCGCGCTGAGCGGAACGGCGATGGCGTTCGGCTGCCCCGTCGTGCCGCTCGAGAACGCGATGCGCGCGCTCACCGACGACGACTCGTACTCGCGCGCGGCGATGCCGGTCGGGTTCTCTGACACCCGGCGCAAAAACGCGGCGTCGACGGTCACGACCGTCGCGCCGCCCTGGTGCGCGGGTGGGGTCTCGGCGCCACTGAAGATCCAGTGGACCGCGAACGACCCGTCGAACTCGTAGCCGCGTGGCAGCACCGTGCTCGACGCCGCCTCGTGGAAGACCGCTTCGGTGAAGACCATGCTGAGGGTCTCCGGCAGGTCGAGCGCGACGACGTCGCCGGGCCGCACGCCGAGCAGGCGCATCTCGAAGGCGACCT
>Ga0247741_1002544_pt1 | contig 10114 bp, 8 predicted proteins | sample UWRJL213509R2_FD_180945 | JGI IMG/M metagenome (GOLD analysis project Ga0247741, IMG submission 180945) | Plant litter microbial communities from Arlington Agricultural Research Station in Wisconsin, United States - UWRJ-L213-509R-2 | ecosystem: Environmental > Terrestrial > Plant litter >...
TTCTCGCTCGAGAACGTGCAGGGCCTCGCCGAGGCGATCGGCCGCTCGTGGATCCTCACGGGCAACCCGGGCTCGTTCATCAAGGACGTCGATTCCATCGAGAAGGTCACCGCCGCCGACGTGCAGCGCGTGGTCAAGCAATACATGGCTGCCGACCGCGCGACGATCGTGGTCATTCCGCCGAAGGGTCGCTGAATCATGAAGCGCGCACTCCTCGTCACTCTCCTCGTCAGCGCGTGCGGTCCGAAGCCCACGCCCACCGCGGTGCCGCTGTTGCCCGGCGATGGCGACACGAACGTCGCGAAGCCGCCGCCGGTGAAGGCGCCCACCGCCCCCGATGCGTGGTCGGGCAAGACGGATCTGATCAAGGCCCCCGCGGCCGCCGCTCCGGCGCCGGTCGAGCTGCCGAAGATCGACGAGATCAAGCTCGCGAACGGGCTCGCCGTGCACGTCATCAAGAACGATCGCCTGCCGGTGGTCAGCTTCCAGATGGCGATCCGCGCGGGCCGCATGCACGAGCCACGCTCGCGTCTCGGCGTGGCCGAGGCCACCGCGAACATGCTCGTCAAGGGCACGAAGAAGCGCGACGCGCTCTCGATCGCGAAGCAGATCGACTTCGTCGGCGGCACGATCGCCGCGGACGCCACGTTCGAAGCGACGCTGCTCTCGTGCAGCGTGCTCGCGCGCAACACGGGCGTGTGTCTCGACCTCGTGCCCGACATGCTGATGAACCCCACGTTCCCCGACGCGGAGCTGACGAAGGTCCGCGAGGGGCTGCTCGCCGAGGTTCGCCAGCGGCTCGACGACGCGGGCGCGCAGGCCTCGGCGCACGTGCAGAATCTTCTGTGGGGCAACGACCACGTGCGCGGCTGGATCAGCAGCGAGGCGTCGGTCGGGTCGCTGAAGCGCGAGGACCTCGTCGCGTGGCACAAGGCATGGTTCGTCCCGGCGAACGCGATCCTCGTCGTCACCGGCGATGTCGACGTGAAGAAGCTCAAGGGCGACCTCGAGCGCACGTTCGGCAAGTGGGCCAAGGGCCCGGTGCCGCCGACGCCCACGTTCAAGGAGCAGGGCCTCTCGGGCAGCCGGATCCGGCTCGTCGACAAGCCGGGCCAGACGCAGACGCACATCCGCGTGGCGCAGTTCGGCATCAAGCACGATGACCCGCGCTTCTTCGATTCGCTCGTGTGGAACTACACGCTCGGTGGCGGGGCCTTCAGCTCGCGCCTCATGAAGGTGGTGCGCGTCGAGGGCGGCAAGACGTACGGCGCGAGCTCGAGCTTCGATCGCAACCTCGACAAGGGCTCGTTCGTCGCGTCCACGTTCACGCGCAACACCGAGGCGGTCTCGACGACGAAGCTCCTGCTCGGCGAGATCGCGAAGATGGCGAAGGACGGTCCGACCGAAGCCGAAGTGGCGGCGGCGGTCTCGAACATCGCGGGCAGCTACGGCCTGCGGTTCCAGGCGGCATCGGATGTGGGCGCGGCGCTGATCGGCGCCGAGCTGCACGGCTTCGGCAAGGAGTATCTGACGAACTTCCCGCTCGCCGTCGGCAAGGTCGACGTCGCCTCGGCGAAGCGTGCGGCCGCGGAGATCCTCGATCCGCGCGCGTACGTGATCGTGATGGTCGGCGACGCGAAGGATCTCGAGCCGCTGCTGAAGAAAGAGGGCTGGCGCTACGAGAAGGTCGCGTTCACCGCGCCGATCACGCCCGAGGTTCCGCAGGTGGCGACGCCGGTCTCGGCGAACGCGCTCGCCGCGACGCAGAAGGCGGTCGACGAAGCGATCGCGGCCAAGGGTGGCAAGGCGAAGCTCGCTTCGATCAAGGCGATCAGGATCGTCGCGACCGGTAGCACCACCATCGGACCGCAGACGCTGCCGGTGGAGACCGAGCGTACGTTCGTGCTCCCCGACAAGATCCGCATCGACGCCACGCTGCACCCGCCCAACAAGGTGGTGAAGGTGCAGATCGGCGTGGTCGGCAAGGGCGGCTGGCAGGTCGGCCCCGATCCGCAGACCGGCAACTCGGTGATCGCGGATATCGAAGGCCAGGACGTGCAGGCCATCGACTTCGAGCGCTACCGCGAGCCCGAGCTCCTGCTGCTGAAGGCGGCGGATCCGGCGGCGAAGCTCACGCCGTTCCCCGACGAGCAGATCGATGGCAAGCCGCACACGGTGTTCAGCATCAAGTCGCCGTTCGGCATCGACCTCAAGGTGTTCATCGACAAGAAGACGAAGCTCGTCTCGCGCGTCTCGTATAGCGATGGCGGCAACTCGGAGACCGACGAGTTCTCGGACTACAAGGACGTCAGCGGCGTGAAGATCGCGTTCAAGCGCAAGAGCGTCGGCACCGGTCAGGGCGCGCGCTCGACAGACCTTGTCGTGAAGTCGGCGGAGATCGATCCCACGATCGACGCGAAGATCTTCGCGAAGCCCGCCGCGCCGTGATCGCGCGCGTCCTCGCGCTGCTGCTGCTCGTGTGCGGCGTCGCGCACGCGCAGCCCGTACAGCTGGGGATGGACCACGCGTTCGCGGGGCCGGTCGAGGACGAGCCGCCGGATGTCGAGCTCGTCACGCTCGGCGTGGGCGATCGGATCTTCGAGAAGTTCGGCCACGCGGCGATCTGCCTGCGCTACCACGACCCGTCGCTGATCCCGGTTTGCTTCAACTACGGGGTCACCGACTTCGATGCGGGCGCCACGCTCGTCTACCGCTTCCTGCGCAACGACCAGAGGTTCTGGGTCGAGGCCGAATCGATGGGCTCGCTCGTCGGGTTCTACACGTGGGAGGACCGCGATATCTGGGTGCAGACGATCCCGCTCTCGGCCGTGGGCAAGCGCGCGATCGAAGCGAAGCTGTGGAGCGACACCGAGGAGGCGAACAAGTACTACCTCTACGATCACTTCTTCGATAACTGCACCACGCGCATCCGCGACATGATCGATCGCGCGAGCGGCGGCGTGCTCTCCAAGGGCGCCGACGAGGCGTTTCCTCTCACGTTCCGCGATCTCGGTGCGCGCGGCCTCGCGAGCGCGGAGCCGCTGGTGGCGATCGCCGACTTCGTGCTCGGGCGCGCGCTCGATGCAACGCCCACGCTCTACCAGGCGATGTTCTCGCCCGACGTGCTGCGCCGCGAGGTCACGCTGCGGTTCAAGGCCGAGCCGCGCCTCGTGTACAAGCGCGTCGGTCCCGAGTTCCCGCACCAGGGCGGCACCGGCCGCTGGAAGTTCATCCTCGTGGCGGCGCTGTTCTCCGTCATTCTCCTCATCGCCCAGTGGCGCCGCCGCTTCGAGCGCTTCGCGCTGATCGCGGCGACGAGCTATCTGGCGCTGTGGGGCGTCATCATCTGGGCACTCGTGATCGGATCGTCGTTGCCGGGCATCCGGTGGAACGAAGTCGCCTTCGTGCTGATGCCGTTCGATCTCGCGCTGCCGTTCCTCTCGGTCGTGCGCCGCCGCAAGTACGCACAGGTGCGCGTCGTGATGCTGCTCGCCGTGTCGGCGATGGCGGCGGTCGGCGTGTTTCACCAGCCGCTGTGGGTGCCGATCCTGACCGCGATCATGCCGCTGGCCGTGATCGCGTTCGACCTACCGCGTGTCCGGTCGCCGGACAACTAAGGAGTCATGCTCGACCTGCCTGCAGCTGCATGCGCGCGATGCTCGAGTTGAGGCGGTGGGCCGAACCCGCCGCCGAGATCACCGACAGCAGGTGGAGGAACAGGCCCGGGAGGATCAGCAGATAGCCGAGGCTGACGACCATGAACCAGAGCACCGCGGCGACCGGGCGACCGACGTACGCCTGACCCGCGCCGGGGAGGAGCAGCGAGAAGAACGCGGCGAGACCCGGGTTGGCCGGGGCGCCGTTGCGAAGCGCGAGCGGGCGCTTCGGGTTCGGGATCATGTGGAGCGGCGCCGGCGCCTCGACGCGCGGCGTGAGCTTCTGCCGGTCGGGCACCTCGTACACGATGGTGCCGTCGTCGCTGACTTCCATGGCGATGCGGTCCTTCGCGACGAGACCGTCGAGGACCTTCTCCGCATCCTCGATCGAGCACATCGCGTAGTACGCGAGGACCGGCGCGGTGATCTTCACGTCCGTGGTGTAGGCGAGCTCCAGCAACCGATGCTCGATCACGCCGAGGTCGTTCGTGCGTTCCATCATTGCGGTCCTTTCCGGCGGACGGCTTTCCACATCGCCGCCGTGATCGCCTGCTTCGTCGTTTCCATGTCCTTCCACGGATCCTCGGCCAGCTGGCCGAGGCGCTTCGGGACGGTGAGGGTGGTGAACGAGAGAGGATCGACGCCCTGCGCGAGCTCCTCCCACGTGATCGGCACCGCGACGGTCGCGTTCTCGCGAGAGCGCGGCGAGTACGGTGCGATGAACGTGGCGTTGCGGCCGTTGCGCAGGTAGTCGATGAAGATCTTCCCCTTGCGCGCACGCTTTGCCATGTTCGTGGTGAAGCGATCGGGAGCGTTGGCCTCCATCGCCTCGGCGACGAGCTTCGTGAACTCCTTGAGCTCGTCCCAGTCGAGGCTCCGCTTGAACGGCACGACCACGTGCAGGCCCTTGCCGCCGGTTGTCTTCACGAACGAGACGAGGCCGAGGTCGCGGAGCCGCTTCCGCAACTGCAGCGCGGCCAGAGCGACCTTGTCCCACGGGAGGCCCTCGTCGGGATCGAGGTCGAACACCATGAGGTCGGGCCGCTCCCCGTTGTCGGCGTGCGCGCCCCACGTATGGATCTCGAGCGTGCCCATCTGGGCGAGCGCCACGAGGCCGGGCATGTCGTCGACGCGCATGTAGTCTTCAGTGTCGCCATCGGAGTCGGTGATCGGGACCCGGTGGATCGGGGAGGGCGACCCCTTGAGAATGTGCTTCTGGAAGAAGCACGGCTTCTTTCGTCCCTCGGGGCACCGCACGATCGTGAGCGGCCGGTTGGCCACGTGGGGCAACATCCAGTCCGCGACGACGGCGAGGTACGCGAGCAGCTGGCCCTTCGTGATGCCCTGCTCGGGATAGAGAACCTTGTCGAGGTTCGTCACCTTGAAGCCGAGCGGCAGCTGCGCGACGAGCGTCTCCACGTTCGCGTTCGCGGGTGCCTTCGCGGCGACGCCCGCCTTCGGCTTCACCTTCTCGGCGCGGTTACTCTGCCACACGCGGTCGGGGTGGGCGGCGATCTCCTCGACCGTGCGGCCGGTGATGACGCTCTCTGGTCGCTTCTCGACGATGTCGAGCTTGTCGTTCGCCGCGTCGTCCTTGCCCTTGAACAGCAGCCAGCCCTCCTGCTTGCCCTGCGGCTTCGTGCGCACGAGGTGCCAGCGACCGTGCAGCTTGTCGCCGTCGAGCGTGAAGGTCAGCCGGCCCTTCTTCATCCCGTCCTGCGCGTCGCCTTCGGGCGTCCACGTGCCGCGATCCCAGACCACGACCGTGCCGCCGCCGTACTGGCCCGCGGGGATGATGCCCTCGAAGTCAGCGTAATCGAGCGGATGATCCTCGGTGCGCACCGCGAGCCGGCGCTCGGTGGGCGAGAGGCTCGGGCCCTTGGGCACGGACCACGAGAGCAGCACGCCATCGAGCTCGAGCCGGAAGTCGTAGTGCAGCCGGCGCGCGGCGTGCTTCTGGATCACGAACGAGTTTCCCCGATGCGCCTTCGCACGATCGCCGCTAGGCTCGGCCGTCTGCGCGAAATCGCGCATCGATCGGTACTTGGCGAGCTTTCCCGCGGCGGTGCGAACGGCCATGCACGAGATACCTGCATTGCCCGCGCCACCGGAGCTCACGCGATCGGGCGGATGACCTCGGCCAGCTCGTCGGGCGACAGGGCGTTCAGCACTTGCGAGCGCCGGATCCGTGCCCGCCGAGCCATGGCCACGGCGTACTTCACCATCCCGAGACCGCGCGTGGAGTGCGCGTCGCTCGAGAGCACGAACTTGAGGCCACGCGCGGCGGCCTTCCGCGCGTTCACCGGATCGAGATCGAGGCGGTGCGGATCGCCGTTGATCTCGATCGCGGCACGCGACTCCGCGGCGGCATCGAGGACGTCCTCCACGCGGCACTTGATGGGATCGCGACGCAGGACGAGCCGGCCGAGCGCGTGGCCCCAGATCTTGAAGAACGGCTGGCGCATCGCGGTGACGAGCCGGTTCGTCATGCCGTCTTCGTCGAGCTGGAAGCGCTGGTGCACGCTCGCGATGATCACGTCGAGCTCGGGAACGATATCGGGCGGCACGTCGATCGCGCCGTCGGCGAGGATGTCTGCCTCGGTGCCGCGCAACACGCGCGCTTCGGGATCGACGAGCCCCGCGATCTCCACCGCCTGCGCGCGCAGCGAATCGAGCGTCAGCCCGCTCGCGTAGCTGGCCGCGGCGGAGTGGTCGGTGATCGTGATCGCGTCGAAGCCGAGCTCGGCCGCCGCGCGCACCATCTCGGCGACGGAGTTGCGGCCGTCGGAGTAGGTGGTGTGGCAGTGCGTGGCGGTGGTCAGATCCTCGAGCGTGACGAGGTCGGTGAACGTGTCGCCGCCGATCGCGGCGCTGACCTCGTCGGTGCCATCGCGCACCTCGGGTGGGATCCACGGGAGGCCGAGGGCCTTGTACACGTGGGGCTCGTCGGCGGCTTCGAGCACCGCGAGATCCATCCCGCGATCCCTCGCGCGCGCTTCGAGCAGCGCGACGTGCTCGGCGGAGCCCGTCGCGCGGACCTGCGCCCAGCCGAGCTTCTGCGGCGGCGCGAGGTAGAGCTCCGCGCGGAGGCCGCCCGCGAGGTACGCCACGACCGGCGCGTGCTCCGCGTCGCGATCGCGATCGATGGAGGTCACGAGGCCAAAGCTGCCCAGGCGCTCGATGATCGCCTCGGGCGCGCGCGTGGCCACGGCGTACGCGAGGTGATCGACGACCTCGCACCAGCGCCGCACCTGGCCGCAGACCTCGACGCTGATCGTCGCGGGGTCGAGCTTCAGGTGGTGCGCGAGCGACAGCGCGGAACCTTCCGCATCGACGAGCAGGACGCGCGTCCCCGTGAGGCGGCGCTCCTCGATCGCCTCGAGGATCTTCTTCTCGCTGAGCTTGCCGAAACCGGGGAGCTCGCTGATCGCGTGCTGCTGGCAGAGCGCCGCCACGGCATCGAGATCCGCGGGACGCAGCGCTTCGAACAGCTTCCGAGCCTTCGTCACGCCGAGCGAGGGCAGCCGCGCCAGCTCGATCACCACCGCGGGCCACTTCACGCGCAGGCGCTCGAGGACCTCCACGGTGCCGCGGCGCGCGAGCTCCGCGATGACCCGCGCGATCGAGGGTCCGATCCCGGGCAGCTCCTCGAGGCGTCCCTCGTCGATCAGACGGTGCAGGCCCTTCGCCTGCTCGATGGCCTTCGCCGCGCGGTCGTACGCGAACGTGCGGTGCCGGTCGCCGTCGAGCTCGTAGTACACCGCGAGCTCGCGAAGCATCGCTGCGACCGCCGCGGGTTCCATCCTCACTGTCTAGACTAACGGGGGTTCGGCGTCGACGGCGTCGGCGTATTCGTACCGGTCGCCGGGCCCAGCGGCGTCGCGCGGCCGGTGCCCGTGCCGGGGCCATTCGGGCCTGCTCCGGTGACCGGGCCGCTGATCGGCGTGGACGGCGTGCCCGTGGTCGGGGCCGTCGTCGTCGGGGCGTTCGTGACCGGGACCGTGCCCCCGACCGTCGGTGCGAAGACCGTGGCCGGTCCCTGATCGGGAGTACCGGCGGTGTTCCCCGATTTTGCCTGGTCGATGGTCGAGGGCTGCTCGCCCACGGTGGGCGTCACGCTGCCCGGCGCGGTTCCGACGGGGGCCGAGATCCGTCCGCCGCCCTCGCGAATGTCGGTCGGATCGTTGGGAGGTGGGCGCGACGGATCACTCGGGCCCGGAGCGGTCGACTGACCGATGACCGGGCCGACGACCTTTTCATTGTGCGGACGGCCAGCGCATGCGGCGGTGACCAACAACAGGGCGAGGACGGTACGCATACGGGCAAGGCTTGCGAGCCACGTGCCGCCCGCCATCCGAGATCTCCCGATCCGTTTGGTACGCGGATCGCACCGGAGGTCGCCATGCCCGCCCGCTCCATCGATACCGCCACGATCGCGTTCGGACTCGTCTCGATTCCGGTGAAGGTCTACTCGACGAACGAGCCATCGCACGAGATCCACTTCCACTACATCCACGCGGGATGCGGAGAGCGGCTGAAGCAGCAGTACGTGTGCCCGAAGCACGGCGAGGTCGAGCGAGCGGACTTCGCGAAGGGCTTCGAGCTCACGAAGGGCAACTGGGTCGAGCTCTCGAAGGAAGAGCTGAAGAACCTCGAGGCCGTCGCCTCCGACGAGATCGCGATCCGCGAGTTCGTCCCGCTGGCGGCGGTGGATCCGCTGATGATCGACGCGAGCTACTACCTCGGACCCGGCAAGGGCGGCGATCGCGCCTACCGCCTGATGCGCGACGCCCTCGAGGATGCGGGCCTCGCCGGCATCGCGGCCTACGCGGCACGCGGCAAGGAGTACGTCGTGATGGTGCGCCCCTTCGAGGACGGCCTCGTGATGCACCAGCTGCGCTACCCCGACGAGATCAAGGCGTGGAGCGAGGTACCGCTGAGCAAGCTGCCGAAGCCGTCGAGCTCGGAGCTCGCGCTCGCCGGCAAGATCATCGACCAGCTCACGCGCGAGAAGTTCAACGCCGAGAGCTACAAGGACACCGTGAAGGCGCGCGTGCGCAAGCTCATCGCCGACAAGGCGAAGGGCAAGGAGATCACGGCCCCGCCCGAGGTCGAGCGCGCTCCGGTGGCCGATCTCATGGCCGCGCTCAAGGCGTCGCTCGAAGGCGGTGCCGCCCCGAAGAAGTCCCACGCGCCGCGCGTCACCACCGCGAAGGCGCGCACCAAGCGCGCTCGTCCTGCAGCGGCCCGCGCCCAGGCGCGCGGCAAAGCCGGCGCCAAACGGGCTCGCGCCCACCGGTAGCACGCCGGCTTCCCCGTTGCCGCCCACCATGAAATCGAACAACGGCTGGAAGACCTGCTCGCGCGGCCACAAGTACCGCGGGGCGCGCTGTACGAAGTGCTGGAAGGGCGGTCGCAAGCGCGCTCACCGCCATTAGCGCACCGCGCGGATCCGCTACGGCTGGAGCGTCTTCGAGGCGTCGTTCGGGATCGCGTCGGGAATCGCCGGCGGGAGCGCGGCGGCGTCGGAGAGCGCGCCGTCACCACCGGTACCGCCATCGCGGCCGGCGTACGCCTCGGCGGAGGGCGCGTAGATCGGCGATGGTGCCTCGCGAACAGTGATCGGGCCCTCCGCCGGAGGAGGCGCCGGGACGGGGAAGGTTGGACCCGGCGTATCGGGGCCCTTCGGAGGCTTGGGGACCGGGTTCGCCGTGGGCGTCACCGGGCCGGGGCGCGGACCCATCGGCTGGCCCTCGGGCAGCGCGGCGCGGCAGGCCACCGCGACGCCCAGGGTGGCGAAGGACAGGAGCACGAGACGGCGGAGGTGGGCGAAGCGAGACATGGTGAACCGTGTCGCTGCCAGCCGCGTGCCGGCGGGGGCGCCGAGCGGAGGCGCCACGGTGTGCGCATGTGCGCGCAACGAAGTGTTGCGGGATCGGCGTTGGCAGCGCGCCGAGATGAATATAGATTCATGCTCGTGAATCTAGATTCACCAAAACGGCGACAACCGCGCCTGGCGCTGCGCTCGCAGCTCCGCGAGGCGGTGCGCGCCGCGATCCTCGACGCCGCCGAGGAGCTGATCGCCGCGAAGGGCATGCACGGCGCCGGTCTCGCGCAGATCGCGAAGAAGGCCGGCATCGCCGTGGGCACGCTCTACAACTACTTCGAGGACCGCGACGCGATGGTGCGCGCGCTGTTCGAGACGCGCCGGGCGACGTTGCGTCCCAAGGTGCAGGCCGCGCTCGCCGCCGGTGCCGACCTCCCGTTCGAGGCGCGCCTTCGCACGTTCCTGCGCCAGGTGTTCGGCGTGTTCGAAGAGCACCGCCGCTACATCAAGGTCGTGTTCGAGGCCGAGCACCTGAAGCCCACGGGCTCGCACGTGGATCTGATCACCGCGATCGACGCGATCATCGCCGTCGGTCTCGCCGAGGGCGTGATCGCGAAGGCGAGCGTCGAGC
>Ga0247741_1002545_pt1 | contig 10109 bp, 3 predicted proteins | sample UWRJL213509R2_FD_180945 | JGI IMG/M metagenome (GOLD analysis project Ga0247741, IMG submission 180945) | Plant litter microbial communities from Arlington Agricultural Research Station in Wisconsin, United States - UWRJ-L213-509R-2 | ecosystem: Environmental > Terrestrial > Plant litter >...
CGTACTTGTTCCAGAGATGGGTATCGTCTCTCTGATCTTCAGGAATTCTTTCAACCCCACCAGCTTCCACACCGAGGTCAAACAACTTCTCCATATATGGGCCCAGGCGTCCGAATCTTGACGCAATGGCTCTGCTGTGTTCGCCATCAGAGGAACCACTATCGACCACAGGACCTTCTTCCACAGAACGCACTGTTACTGAGATCTCCTCCTTCTCTTTGGATTTATCGTAAGATGAGGCCATTGTCGAGCTTGCAGAAGTGCCGGACGCCAAAGTGGAGAGTGGGATAGAAGGTACTCAGGTAGCTAAAGAGCAGGTGGGGTCGATATATAGGGACCATTAATGATACATCCTAGGTGCCCTCCGGGAGTCGGTAGGCGAAAGGTTATTTTCGTGCGTCACATCCGACCAAAAATACACTGGTTATTTTTGACCATCCACGCAGAGCTGAGATAACGGTTAGACGAATTTGTCTGCTTTTGAAATCGGCAGTCCGTAGGCGAGAGAATGAGGTGAGGATCTGCAAAGCCAGGCACCTTGACCAGGATTCCAGAATTCATTGAACATAATGCAAAAGTTCGTATGGTTGGGAGAGACAGAAGGGTCAAAAGGTAGGTATTGCATTTGAAAGATACCAGAAAGACCAGAGTTCGGCATGGACTGCGGTTAAACTGTCAGTGTCAAGGTTCATCAGTAAAACCATGGATTTATCGTTTAACATCCTGAGAGTCACGAACCAGTCACAACATTTTATTACATCAAATCGTATTATGATGAGGCAGTGAGGTGCTCAGTATATTTTCTGTAGCTCACGATGGTGTCACAATTATCATGACATTTCATGATATGATGATGATACACTCAGGATATTGTCTAATGATTCGCAGTTTCTTCAAAACATTTTATTGGGTCAGGATAGGGTCACAACGCGCAGTTAATATCCCCCTCACTCCGTGATGTTTCTACGAGCTCAGAAGTCCCTCATACGGAAGTATAGTATTCTACGAGTGCCCTTAAAGAACTGGTAGCACGGGTAGTAAATGATAACTTCTCGAGTACCAGCATGTCAATATAGCATGTCTAGGCTATGTTAGTCATGTAGGACTTGATCTCTCATAAGTGCACATGCCAGGCCAGCGGAGGGGGCTTATTGCCTGGGGAAAAATATTACAGTGTTCGGCGAATTGCCGGCGAAGTGACTTGCGACGCGGCGCAACGAAGCATGTGACTCATGTTTGTTGATGCCGCGTGGTGAGGGAACTTCAACTTGTTCAACCTTTCTCACCCGAACCACCACTGTTCACAACGTTCGCTCTCCATTTGCTCCTCTTCCTTCCTCACTTCCTCAAAATCGAATGCGAGCTGAGTGCCCGTATGCTGGGCTCCGGTCTTTCGCTCGAGTTTCTTCTCGTAACCGACTTGTTGTCGGTCAGGCAGTCTGTTGCCGTCGTCTCTATGTCTCCGACTTGTTGTCGTTCAGGCAGTTTGTTGCCGTTATTACCAAATGGCAGCCTGTTGCCGTGATTGAACTTCCCTGTGAGCCGCGCCTGCTTGAATGTGCGGATGTCCTATGTAGTGCGCGTCTGGTTATCATTCACCTCCACCATTTTTACCTCCATCCAGTTGTAGAGTCGTAACCATCCAACGTCGTCAAGGTAAATGGTTCAATTCGAGTGACTCGTTTTCTCGATTGATAACCCGATTCTCTATAGATCTTCAATGTTATCATTTGGCGCGTTTGGATGTTGGCTAACAGTCGGCTTTGGTCCCTCGTCATTGTGCCTACGTATTTATTCCACATATTTTTCCTCGCTCTGCCGGCGGTGTCAATGAACACGGGTTGCATAGCTCAGAATGCAAGTGTGAGTAATCCACCCCAGCCGCCCTATGCTTTACTTCGAGAATGTGATGTAATCTGGTCTATAATCTATTATATACCGTCCATGGTCTGAGTATCCTAGCCAATATATATGAACATGTTGTATTAAATCATACACCCCACCAGAGGTTCCATCAGCATTGTAAGATGACAAAAGATTGTAAGGCATCACGAACACACCAAAAGATAACGAATATTATGAAATGTCCAGGGCATAATGAAATTTTGGGTTCCTGCGTGTGGCGTTATATAGCATTATGATCTAGTTCGCGATATCATCTCACCTCGTGGGCATTTTGGAAAGTCGCGATGGGTTTTATGACCTTGTAACCCATCGTACTAATTCCCCGAATTTACTGATGTTGTAGTGATTCTGAATCAAGAGCGCCATCAACTTACCCAGTCACGTGTATGACCGTGCATCGACGCGTCAGGAAATAGGGGCTGCACCCCGATATATACTTCCGATTATTAGCGCTCACCCCCACATGAGATTGATAGGAATTGCGAGCCCTTGATGTGTGGAAGACATAAGCAGAATATAGTAGAAAGACACTTCAGTATGAACCGAAATACAATTTCAGATAGTAACAAATGCGACAGTGGTAATCGAACAATGGAAATGAACAGGATGGAGGTATTGAACTGGCAGGTATTTAAAACCGGTGATATAAGGTAGATACAGATACGATGGTATATTAGTAGTAGCCGAACTTGATAATTGGGAAGAATCTAGACACGAGTGTTGAACATAGGAGTTGGCCGACAGGTCAGTAGTGAGAGAAGACGCATGAGAACCCCAAAAATGCAGCACAGATATAAGAAATGGTCTACAACGACGCACAAATTGAGAATCCACATCAACCAGAATTCACAGGAGGTGGGCTTGGCGCCCTGGACGCCGCCCTTGATGAACCAGTGGAACCCCCACCAGACGCAGATTCTTCTGCAACGGGACTTGTGGGACTGACCGCATCTACAACACCAAACGAGCCAGAGCCAGAACCGCGCCCTGCAGTCCCTGGTCTGCCTTCTTCGTCAACCCACCGCACAGACCTTGACGGGGAGCTCTCCCTCGTTTGCGGCCTACTGTGCAGCGCTCTAATGCTCTCGACTCTGTGATTCCGTGCGCTATTGACTGTATCGGCAGTGCCTGGACGAGAACCCATGCCCCGACTTTGGTTGTTGTAGGCGCCATTACCGAATCGGGATGAGCCCGAGCTTCCGCCTGTTCCTTGACGGAAGCCTGTACCAGCTGCGAAGCTGACAGACGATCCTCCGGATGCCGAAGTGGGCCGGCCGTCTCGGCCTCTTGGTTCTTCTGTAATCTCTTCTCCGCCACTTGCACTTGCACCACCACCACCACCTGCAGCAGAGGGTCCGAGTGCGACGACTGGACTCTCCCTCGCAGATACCGATCCACGTCTCATACTGGCCCTCCGTCGGGTCTTGGGGGAATGGACGGCGTGTATGAGGTGTGTTGCTTTGCCTAGACGCGACTTGGGCGATGAGGATTTACGCGTCGAGGTGGCAGCAGACGCTCCGCCGTCGTCAGAAGCCCAATCGTCGTCGTCTTCGTCGTCGGAGGCGACAGCTGTGTCCACGAGGAGTGCCTGACCGCGGCTACCACTTGCACCCAAGTTGGAACCAGCCGCACCAGCGGTTTCCTTTGGCTTCTTGCTATGGTGGAAGCCAAACATGCCAATTTCCTTCCGGATCGCTTTCCCAATCTCTTCTGCGTCCTTTTCAAGCTCGTCTTTTGTCCCGTTCCATGTACGTTTAGGCTTAAACGCGTCAGGAGCGTGAGGGTTCTCATTGATGACTGTCACCTCGACCTAGGGAGAAAAAGTCAGCTCAGTTTGTGAGGCGCATATATGCGGTTGGGGTGATGCAGGTGCATAACTGCGAGGGCGGAACAGAAACTGGTGCGGCATAGAAGACGCATATAGGTGCATTTACAGGCTCACCGCTGTGATAAGCACGAAAGAAAAGCTATACTCACATCGTCACCAGGGCCTAATCGTCTCTCCACAACTCGGTGGCTACCCTCCATCCACTCGTTGATCGTCTCTGTCCCATCAAGTGGTTGTTCTTCGCGATAATCATGAGCTTTCGTGTCTGCGTGTGTCGGAGTTGAGACTGAAGACGCGTGTGAGGACGAACTGATGATCTTGGATGGCATAGGTGTCAGTTGTGGTCGAAGCCTATCGACTGATGTAAGGATTCCGCCGCTGGGATCTTGCAGGTCTAAAGGTGACTCGGTCTCGTATCCACCCAATGTTGAAGGACGAGGAGGTAGAACCAGCGTATCCGACAAGTTCATCTTAGTCTCTTCGCTGCTCGAACCCGCAGTTGAAGCGGTACCCTTCCGTTGAGAAACGCGCCTATCTCCTTCGCTCTCCTCGATATCCATCTTCTCATCGTATGAGTCCCCTTTCTCCAGATCCACCTCTCGTCTTCCACCATGATAATGCCCGTTCAAGTGGCCACCGACAATCTCATCCCTATCTCTGTTGATGACGATCTCATCGCCTCGCCTGACGATGGTGGCTTGGTTGGCCCACTCTGGCGTCCTCGTGCCATTCGCGCTTTGCATGGTGTCCCTCCTTGACCAAGTCCTTGAAACACTGTGCACACGTCTGCCGAGGGAGAAAGAGGGGATAGACAGTCCATGAATAGTGATAGAACAAAGAACCATGAATGCGACGATCGGCTCGATGGTTTGCATGAGGAGTTCCGTCTGACCGAGATGGGCTGAATTTTCATCTCCGATCCCTGGAGCAGCATCTGCGCTACCACCTGCATGAGCAGCCTCCTGTGCGCGATGCAGGACCTCCATAGCGAGGGTAGAGATGAAGACAGCCCCGATCCCAATAGGTCCGAAGTGGCCTGCGAATACGGCCTCTCGGAACGTTTTGATATCTGGAATCCATTTGTACAGTGCCACCATCACTGGCAAACGGCGAAGCAGTAGTATGAGAATGGCGATCACAAAGAGACGCCAAACTTCCAACGTGAGACTGAGGTCCTGGAATTTGTTGAACGGCATCCAGGCGCCGACATAAACGAAGGCTGCGATGTTGAAGAGTAGGTCAATAACGCTGCTGAAAACGCTCTCCTCAGTTTGCCTGTTGAAGAATCCATCCCAAGCGAAGGCTGTCCCACAGAAGAAGGCAGCGAGAAGGTCATCCGACCCGAGGAGAGTGGTAACTCCGATTGTAAGCATGGCGAGCGAAACATATTGCGCGACATAGGAGTGTCGATCAATGAGATCGTGTTTTTGGCAAAATTTCATGAGGTAGCGGAACCCGAAGCCCAAGAAGCAGCCGATTATAGCGCCCAGTATTACCTGGTCTGGAGGGGTTAGCACAACACAACAAACGAAATGTGGGGTTGGGGTAACTCACAAAGCCAAAGAATTAATACCCAGTCCTTGATCGCCACACCAACGTCTTTGTCGATGATGAGGTACAGAGCAATGAAGAGGAATGGAAACGCTGCCCCATCATTGCAACCGCTCTCCGCGGCGAGTAAATGTCGAATGTGTGCCGGAACGTGTTTGTCGGCCCACTTTCCTCCCACGACGGCGGCAGCAAGAATGGGGTCTGTGGGTGTAAGACATGCGGCGATGGCAAGAGAAGAAAGGAAGTTGAGGCCTGGGATGAGGGCGTATATGAGTCCAGCAGAGACAAACCAACCCTAACGGAGATTGGATATTTAGCACTGTCACGGAGAATACTAGTGTTCAAATACACGTACCCAAGTCATGACAGGGACCAGCAAGAAAAATAGACTTTTCCAATGCTTCGCCATGTACGCCTTTGGAAGCTCGACACCAATCGCAAACACTCCAATAGCTAATACGACCCGAGTGAATTCGAGGGTGATGACGTTGGTTGTGTCTTCGCTGCCTCCTCCCCATGAACGCGGATTGAATACATCTGCACAATATGGGCCTGTGAATTACACCTTTGGTTAGAACAATTCAGATAGCTGGTCGGACTGTGCTCACCGATTATGACACCGAATAAGAAGGCCCAAATTGCTTCTCCAACGTAGAGCTATTTTTACCCAACATGCTCAATGGGCTGGAATTGCGCCGAACGGTGAAAGAAGAACGTACCCTTTCTCGCATTAGCAGTGAGAACATACCAAACTAGGATGCTCAGTCAGCATCATGGAAATTTTCAAGACACATTGAGAACGTACGAGGACGATGAAGCCTCCGAGGACGGCATAGATAATGTGTGGAGTAGTTACTTCGAACTGGAGCTCTGAATCAGGATCCCGAATAGAGGCACAGGCACGCAGCGTACTCACTGGATAGAACGTCATCGTGTCTGTCGAGTCGGAAAAGTTATGTCGTCTTTGTAGCGTTGCAGGTCGTCGTAGTCGCGTGGGTGCGAGGAAGTCTCACTCTACTTGCTCTACTTTCTCCTCCAGCTCACTACGATCTCAATTTCTGCAGGATGAGAGCGCGTGTTGCGTGTGTCGGTATATAGGATGAATGACTGATGCGCACAGGCCCTGGCTCGGCGTCGGTGGAGCCTCGTTAGTCGATAGGATGGTCGACGTCGGGCTCGAGCCTAGGGTGTTAATGACAGCGTCTGGGTAAGGGAGAGAAAGGGACTTCGAGTAAAAAAAGTCAAAGACGAAACACGGAGGTAGAAAAGTACAAAAGGGCTGCACACCCTCAACCCGTCCGTTTGGCTGGGAGTAAACGGACCCTATCATAACAATGACGAACGTAAATGCTGGGCGTTTTCCAAATGCCCGATCCGCCTATCTAAAACGGGCAGATCTTACAAAGACCTCACTTGCCGTGTCGCGTAAAAATAAGCAGCACCCTTGCCGCGGCCGGACTGAGAATGGTGTACACGAATAAGGTGTGCTTGCAGCTTTCTCGACTGTGCATGATTGCACGTTTGAAAGACTATCGAGACCGCACAGAAGTTCTAAACACTCCTGAGCACTTCAAATCTCGTTATCATGCTCATCTCTCGGCATGCACCACATTTGAAGCTTCCAAGACTCCAAGGTTCTTGCGGCACCAATTCTTCTCATGAGCACCCTTGCTGGATCCTGTCAGCGCTTCCTTGGCCAAACTTTGCACCCTTTCTTGACCCTCTCGGTATCCTTGGGCTTTTCATATCTTCATGATGTTATTTGATCCCGATACTCTCTACCTTTTCATTTGCAAACGGTGAACTGTACCCACCCAAGCGTGCCCAAGCACAAATCCTCGAGCCTATGATTACTTCTAGCTTACATCGTCCATACACATATCCGAGCACAGCGCATAAATCCACGCAAGCTCCATTACGTCCCCCTTTGTGCTGTCGGGATTCGGACTGACCTTGAGTAGCTTCCTTTCATGTGCCTTGAGGCTGAGACATTTGCCCTTACACAGCCTCAGAAGATCTCAGATCTCGATCGAAGGAAGTGACTTGACGCGCCGCTTCAACTTTATGTCCTCGGCACCTCTGCTTCCGAACAGCAAATGACAATGCGAAGCTTTGACGTTGACTTTCATTCCTGCGCGACAAACAAGCACTACTCATAAAAGACACCCATATTAAATCTTCGTTGCTGTCGCACGTTTACTGGGTGCTGCCTCTACATTTTCGGTCTTGTCTGTCTCCAGACACTCCTCACACGACTCGTCAACGAGCTCTAGGTGTTGAGAATTTACCGCAGCCTCGAGGGATCTGCTCTATCGAATAGCTCAATGCTCATGCCAGGGTCGATGATCATGTTCGCCACCCGGACGGAGCTTGCTCTCTAAAGTTTCCTCTGCGAAACGACCTGCCTCTGACGAACTTCTGTTGGCATGCAGCTATCTCTCGTCCATTCTGCCGCACCTATAAATAATGTCGGCCACGACCACTACCACTCGGAGGCGCTTCTGTTCAACAACTAAGCACAAACTCGAAGCATCATTCTCAAGCCCAGCACGCTCTCTGAGTCTATCAATTTACTCCCCACAATGCCGCACGGCTTTCATGTCCGGTCTCTTCATAAATTAGCATGTGGTCGTCGAGATGCAGGGAGGCTTGCCCAACAAAGTATGCGTCACAACGCTAGTCCTCGGTAAACTACCCGCACACGGGATCATCAACTACAGATATTGAAGGTGGATACTGTAGAAGCTCAGGCGAGCTTACTGGGAGCTGTTCGGCCGATGCTCAAGAACGATTACCCATGACCTTTTTTGATGGACGCTCTCATTCTCATGAACTACACAAGCGAGTCTCTTGGCGTATCGTGAACCGGGAACTGGAAATTTGGCCCTTTTCGTGAGAAGGAGTCGAGCTCAGGATACCTGGAGCCTCAGAGTCCCATCGAAGCAGAACGAGAGCATAGGGCAAGCCAAATTAGCGAAGCGCCCATGGTTCCCCATGCTTGTCTTTTAGCAAGATCTCTCGCCAGAGAAGTATGCTTTCGCCTATTACAAGATCTAGATGCAGTTGACGCCTAACCCCGCCGGTGTTATTGCTCTTCCAGCCTGGAATCTTGTCAGTTGGCCTTACGAAGTTTCAATCCCATAGCCATAGGCTGGGTATTGCATGTTGGTGAGCAGCTCGGAGCGCACATTGCTAAGAGGAGAAGTGCAGGTTTTGGAAGAGATTTTTTTTGCTTCCCATTCAAGGCAAAACTGCGTTAAGAGGAGCTGATTTGACTCCAAGAGTCTGGACGTCTAGGCCATGACAAACTTCTTCTCCCTGACACTCCCTTTCGCGCTTTACATTCTAGGTCCATGCATCGAAAGATGAAATAGGACGAAAGGAGAAGTCGTGCAAGACATACATTTATCGCTGAGTCCACTACTTTTTAACTGAACCCCATCTCTTCTTCAAGATCTCCGGTTCTGGTCGCTTCTAGTTTTCAAATTGTTTTCGAACGTCCCCATTTCTTTTTCAACAATATCATTCTTATATTTAAAATTCAAGATACGTGAGTCGTTCGGATGACTGTTCTAATCCGTAAACGTTGGCTAGACATTTCCACATCAATCCCCGCGTCTTCTAGTGTGAGGTACACTTCGGGTGTTCCTCCGTAAACCACCAAGTCCCGTTGGCTCAAGGGCCAAGGCACGTTTCCTTCCTCATTGAGATTTAGGACGTTTCGAATGTTCGGTTCCGTCAGGGAAGTCGGATGAGCCAATTGATGATGGTAACCGAACGGATCCAAATCCAAGCCTTCACAACGGGATAAGAATTCCTTTAAAAGAGCCTCCCAGGCCCTCCACCTTAGATAGGCAAGTGTGGCCCATCATCATCAGTCGTTCCGTATGCCGATCTTGTCCATCTCGGTGAGTTACTCGAACTTTGAAAGCAGTTTAGCTCCTCCTGGGTTCGTAGCATGTTCGTTTATATCGCTTGGCATGGCCTTCTTCCGAGTGAACGTGCCGGATGTGTCGCAGCATTCCCTGTTTCCAGGATATCTATCAACTGCATACAAGACATGGTTGACATAAGAGCGTCATCTCAGAGGATCAAATAACGTAACTAAGCTAACTTGGACGAGCAGTAGTCGCCTAAAGGTATGTCAGCTGAGTATGAAGGTTCATTGGCAAGGACAGTCATCGAGGCTCGTGCATTTGTTGCCCAGTCAAGGAACTTACATCTGCTCGGGGTTAAGTCACGCATAAACAGGACCTATGATTGATCGCCATTTTGTCCTTATCCTCTCACCAAGACCAAGAGAATGAGACACTATTTCTTCAAATAGAGGTCCCTCTGTTGTTCTTATAAATAAATAAAAAGACTTGCCCATAATCCGTCAATAGAGTCTCAAACTCTATCCATCTGCTCCTATGCTGCTCGTATGTCGTAGTGTGATATCTCAATGAATCCACGGTTGCAATAGATGGGATGAATTCCGCGTGACACTGAGCAAACAAACCCTACGAAAGCCGTGTGCAGAAACACATCTTGGGGATCGCTGAACATCCCGGGTTAAAAATAGACTTCACTGCGCAGTTCGAGCTCTGATTACTACAAACCCCAAGATTTTCTGACTGAGTCATTTAAGATTCCTAGATAATGCTCACGAGCAGCTCAGAAACATCATTCAATTCCAAACATATCTTCGTCCATCCGCGCTAATATGACGATCATCTTCTACGACATTCCATCGCGTCTCGGCAGAACATGGTCTCCAAACTTGTGGAAGGCCAGGTGTGTCACTTATGAATGTAATATAATGGACGATTGTATGACAGGCCAT
>Ga0247741_1002547_pt1 | contig 10108 bp, 17 predicted proteins | sample UWRJL213509R2_FD_180945 | JGI IMG/M metagenome (GOLD analysis project Ga0247741, IMG submission 180945) | Plant litter microbial communities from Arlington Agricultural Research Station in Wisconsin, United States - UWRJ-L213-509R-2 | ecosystem: Environmental > Terrestrial > Plant litter >...
ACCTCCGAAATCAGAGATTCAAGATACAGCGTAACCTGCATTTGGCAAAGAACGCCAAGTGAATTCAACAATCTGAACACCAACCACCTCTCTCCCTCAGTCGTACAGCGCCAATGCGTAGGTCCAATGGCATCTCGAAAGGCGTTAAGATCACCTATGGTCAAGCCCTTACCAGCAACCACCAGAAGGTGAAACGCACGACAGCGAATCGGAACTATAAGGATATACTGAAGGATCGGCGCATCGCAGCTGAGGAGATTTCAAGTATGTTTAATTCCCTCTCAATTCGCCGTCGCTGATTTTATTTTTAAAAGATCTGAACTTCACGCAGCGCCAACACATTCTTTTTGCTGATTACCTCAACTCATCTCATGACCACGAGCATCCAGGGGACATAGTTATCCCAGAAGATGACGCTGACAGTGATTGGGATGACGAGGAGGCCGCAGCATTGCGACGCCCTCCTCCAGGAGAGGAAGGATTTCTTCAAAGTCATGCTGGGGGCGAAGCTACATTGGAGAGCCTTTTGGAAAGCATGACATTCTCGTACGTTTCAAGATCCATGTTGTTAATCTCAATACTAACTGATCCTTTAGCAAGCGTATTGATTCACGAACTCGAAAGGACCGAATCCAGAGGAATATTGACTCATGGAAGCGTCAGACCGAATTGCTTGCCCGGTGTTACCTCGACTGGAAACAAAGTGGCCCACCTTCTGAGGCTGTGGTATCCTCCGCCATGTCCTGGACCATTGATGTCGTATCCTTTTCAGGTATTTCTTAAGGATCCTGAGATATCATTATCTAACCGTGTTCTTTCTAGTCTATGATTACCACGAGTTCTCACATGCCCCTGACGCCCAGTACACCAACGAGACACTTGTGCGTTACGGCTACCTTGGTGCCTCGCCTGAGAACCCTACGTTAGCTTTCTCTCTTGAGTTTCTTGAGGTCTATAGGCAGCTTCGACGTGTGTGTCCACGATTTAGCCTTGATGCTCTTGCTCGTGCTTTATGTCACATACATCGTGTGAGTTGGACTTATCCCATGGGAACACATAAGCTAATGTTTGACTTTAGAAACCTCGTCAACCTCATCTAGCAGACCAGCTCAGTTCAGCCTTTGATGCATACTTGGAAATACAGCGTGTGGTACATAAATGGAGTCAAGCCGCTCTTGGGCGCGATGAGCTTTGGGAACGTCAGCATGTTTGCGCTCCATGCTTCTACAAGACGGAAGATGAACCTGCCCTCAAATTCAGTTTTCTAGCAGCGATGGATGGCAATAATTCGCTGAAACTCGTCGACAGTACATTCCGCTCCGGTTCAGTACGTACCGACACCCGGTCTAGTGTTTCTGGGCGGTGGATCTTGCCAGACGTGGTTGACTTGTTCAAAGATGAGGTGAACCGCAAGGTTTGTTATTCAGTTCCGTCAAGCGTCTTTTTTATATTTACTGCTGCCTAGGCGGCCGCATTGACTCAGGCTCATCCTGCGCCGTCACACACGCCTCCAGTGGCTGCTACTCAAGCTGTAGTCAATGATGTGGACCCAGCACTCCCAGATGCTGACGTTAATGACGAAAATGTGGCATGGCTGAATGTCACAGAAATTGATGAGCTGGCTCAGTGCGTGAATACATGCGTGGAACGATGGCGGAATGCTGGACCTGAGGCGCGGAAGAAGATGTTCGCCCTTTTTGCAGTAGCTGGCATTTTCCTTGCTGTCTGTCGTCATGGGCATGTACTTGTCATATGCGATATGATTAGAAGTGGCGAGCTGTGAGTATCTTCCTCTTTCATCATCGTTATGTGACTTACAGAGACCTAATGTAGCATGAAATATCCCTTGGCTATTGTCGATCAGCTCATTGATACGTACGGCTCGGACATCTGCTTAGGATATGACATTATGTGTGCCTTTATTAAGACACTATCTCGGAGTGTTCTTGGTCCAAAAAAGGTGGCCTTTCGTCTTCACGGTGTCGTACCATCTTTCCATGGCCATGCCCACAATCGTGGGTGTCAACTGCATTGGCATCCTATGTACACTGAGGGTGTTGGTCTCGAAGATTTTGAAGAATGTGAACGTACGTTTGCTAAGTCAAATGAGCTCGCATCTGTGACCCGCCTTGCATCGCCATATCACCGCCAACAACATATCGATGAACACTTCTCATTTCATGACCAGGATAAGCACGCTGCGTCAGGTAGTTGTTAAAGGGTTGTCTTATCAGCGATCATGGTAGCTGATTCATATTTCAGGGAATTTCATATTTCAAAACTACCGTCAAGCCCTCAACAAAATTGAGATAGAATCGCGGCAATTGGCTGCACTGGCCTCGAAGCTCAACACTACAGACTCAGACTATGAGGAGTATCTCCAGGCAGAGCGGGACCATCTACAGTCCCTCAAAGCTGAACCGGACTCGGTCAAGATGACCGTGGATTACATGGAATTACTCTCCAAGCTCTTCGATCTCAAGTATGTTACTTTATTCATTGAATTCAATGTCGTCACTGAGTCCGAGCACTTTTAGAAAGCAATCCGATGATGCCAGTAAGGAGTTTAAAGCACTCGACTATAATATCATCCACAAACGCTACACTATGAAGGAGATCAAACAAGTCCGCACACGATACGGTACCACTTTCACCCGTTATCAAGTAAAGGAAGAAGAGGTCACCCGTTTCGAGGAAGAGCATGACATTGAAGAGCGATGGTTACCCACATCAGAGGCCTATCGTACAGCTGAAAAACTTCTTGTCGAGCGTAGCTATCGACGTGCTGTTGATAACCTAGAACGGTTGGTTGTACAGAGACTCTTCGAACTCACAAAACTTGGCATGAATGGTGTTGGTAAGCAATCTTCTCAAAAATTCTCTTCTTCTTTTCACGTCGCATTAAAGGCTATAAATTACGAGAGAAGATAACGAAGGCCCTCAGAACTCGCTCAGACGCCATAAAATCAGCTCTTAAGGCCTACAATGATGCGGCAGGACGTCTAAATCCCCCTCGACCACAACTAACCTGGTCGGCTGTCCTCAAAGCAGCAACTGTTGCAGACTTTGACCTCCTCCGAGATACACGAACCGACATTCGCTGTCTTCCATGGACTGAGCCCTCTCGTCGAGAGGCCACGTCATTCTATTTTGGAATCAAACGTGCGCGCGAAGAGATTATTAGGCTTAACGTTGAAATAACACGTTTACTTACCTTCATGCTTGATAGCCACTCAGACTACTCTCTCGCGATCCAGGCGAATTTGGTTACCAACCCATCTCTGGCGCATGAGTTGATGTCTATGCAGCAGTATCAAGATCGTATACACGAACAGATTGTTCGGAAACTTGTAGAGACCAGTCGACTACCTGGCTTTACCGGAAAACTTGCGTTTGGCACCCGCATTGGCCGAACTCGAGATCCATTGGAGGCTGAACTACCACAACCTAGCTGGGTTGCGCTGCTCACACCTTCAGGTAGTACGACTGGAGTTACCTTGACTCATCCTGCTATCAGCAGCTTCGAGGAGACCAATGACTACGACGTACCACGAGAGGTCAACGTTGACACAGAAGCTGTAATTATGCTGGTAGAACGTATCAATGCGAAGGACTAGACACTTTGGCTAGTAGACTCGAATACATATGGTCGTTCTTTGTATCCCTACTTTAATATCATTTCATTTTTGATTCTCTGCATGACTGAATAACGAATCACAAGGCTTTCTTGAGTCAGAACTGTTGTTTCTGATGCTTCGCAGTACTTTAATAAGTTTACTAGTACTCGGCGTAGTATCGAATGTTTCCAATGTGTATCTGAGATGGATTTGCCAGTTATGAAGAGCCTTTGAAACGGTCAACCAATCGTGTTGAGGTATTGCCCATTATACACGATATCGAGACACAAGAGGTGGTTGGGAATTCAAATCGTCGAAGTGTTTCATTGGGCATGACTATTAGAGCTATCCTAAAACTGTAAAGAGTAGCAGCTTCGTTACATTTATCTACATCCAACATATATTTATGGACGATACAGGACAACGAGTTGGAATTCATATAATTAAAGTCCTCTTGAGGTCCAACTGAAGCGAGACTCGTGCGACTCGACTCACCGTTTAACAACAAGGAAATTCTTAGATAAGCTTATGCTCCTTCGCTTTCCCAGTCGACTCTCCATTCTTTTACACCCATAGCTCAACGACTGAGCTTGCTATACTTCCATTCCTATTAGCTGCAATGCTTGCCTTCGTCTATTTACCAGCCGATCTAATCTACGCCCTAGATTTGGATCGTAGGGTTCAAGTTCAGGGACAACCAACAGGGTTTACCTCCGCAACACCAAAAGGAGTGCGAGATATCAATGCTTTCTTTCTGTCCCCCCACATCTACTGCGTCGCAATCGTCCTCAGATGCACAATTCGGTCAGCACTACTCATCCATGGGGAATCCCCGTCACGATTTTAGAGCCGACTGGAGGGGATATTCCAATAATCCCCTTCACTGAGTTGAAGTTCAACCCAGTAGGGCTCTACCACCTGCGTCGCTGGCAAGGTGTTTTCCCTCGTGTCCCAGGTCTGTATGCCACACATCAAGCTCGGTTCGACGCTGCAGACCTTGCCTGGTTTGCGCATGGAATGCATCGTGACGGCAACCACAATCATGCCTTGCAGGCCTTTCATCCAATGTTGGTCGATTTCTATCGTACATCGAGCAAGGAGGATCGAAAAGCCTTGATGACCCGACTTCAGGCATTGGCTTACGATGTGGTATGTTATATCTGGCTGTAATATTTTTATTGACCTAACACGTCTTTGGATTTTAAGATCACAATGTGGGATAGGACTTCGGGTGGAACGACGATGCTGCTTCATGTCAATGGTACCAACGTTCCAGGTGCTCCAGCCTCACCGGAGTACCTCAAGGCCCTTGTCTGTCTCCCACCCGCACTTGTAAACCACCATCGCCACTTGGAGCCCACCATCATGCGCATTGTTCAACTCTTCTTAGAAAGTGTTGGTGTTGAGACTGTACGACTTTGGGCTGACCGCGCCAGGCGATGCCTCAACTACAGTCTCACCCAAGTTGGTACAACTCGTCAGAACCCAGCCATGTCCACGATGCCTCTCCCCGAGCCTTTAACATCGAGCTATACATTCTTTGGCCAGCCCATCTCTGCCTCCTCTCTGTCTCCCCCTTCATCGTCCGCAGACTCCTCCGGATATGATGAACCAACAGCTGAGGAGATGCGCATCATTGAACTCACTGAGCAACTCGCAGTTTCTCAGAATCACAATGAAGCATTGACCAAGGAGCTCCAACGCGCGAAACAGATGCTCACCCAACTTCGCCGTCCTCCACCAAATCCGTCTTCCCCAAGGCCTGTTACCCCTACAAAAACACCCGTGCCACCAGCCTCTCAGTTTGTTCACCGCCCTTACGCCACAATTTCGTCACCCTTATCACCTTCTATTCGTCGTTCTGTCACATCAGGAGGGTCGCTTAATGCAGCTGTATCATCGCCTCAGCTCTCGCCTTCCCCATTCCGCTACCAAAGCCAGGCTCTGGCAGATGGTGATGATAGTGGCGAGTTGTCTCAATCAGTGGTTGGCCTGTTTCTTCAAAGGCACGAACTTACTCACCATGAGGCGGCAGTTAACATGATTATTGAATGTGTCCCTGCCAGGGAACATATTCGTCGCCTCATTCAATTAGGGATCACTCCGGAGTTGGCACCCCAGCTGGCAGCCGCTATCACTATGGACCAGGCGTGAACCTTGTAGATAATCTGGCCCTATTTGTCGACTCAATTCATCTTTCTTATTTCCTTTTTGAGTTTAGAAACTTACTCTCTGGAATCTTGATCTTTGTATTGAGATCCCTTGATACCTCTTCCCCCTTTTCTTCGAACTCGTAACTTTTTACTGAGAAACTTAAAAAAAACCCTACATATTTTTTGTGTCTTGCTCTGTCGTCTTCATGTCTTCGTATACATCTACTACCGTCAAATCTATCAGCTCTACTCGACGTCGCACTCGAGATGACCAGCAACCCAACCGAAAGCCATCAGCTCCCCTCCGTCAACGTCAAGAGAAGGCAGAAGAACGACATCGCAAGCAGGAAGAGCAAGACCTTGCTGTCAGTGAATGGCATGCCTCAACTCTTACCAAGGCAAATGAACTGGGTGAACGGTTTGGCAAGAAACCACGTTACTTCCTGGACCAGTTCTACTCTGGAGGTGCACGTATGGTCCATCATCATGAGAAGGTCAACCCCCACAATGCATTCAAGAGTTTGAAAGCCCGGGAGTTGCGAGACGGTGAGTTCACCTTGAGGTCATTGTTTTATTTACTGACATGTGGTCCACAGAGGGTGCTGACATGTCTCTCCTCGAGATGCAGCAAAAGTATCTTGATGAGTATCGCGCACTAGGGAAGGAAGAACGGGATGAAATTGTTCGAGAGTTCAAGGAAAATGTTGATATTACCAAGAACCTCCCTCGACCAGCACCTCGCGGGAAGATTCAAGACGTCTCCAATGTCATACGCAATATGAGAGAACTGGTGAGTACCACAGATTTACTTCGTTTAGTTCCATATTAACTCTGAACCTCAGATGTCAGGTCTTAATTCTCGGGTTGGTATCGAAGGATTCTTTTGCATTGTACGCAACAACTCTCAGTACCACATGTCACCACAGTGGTACTTCACTACAGAAGCCCTTGCAAACTACATGCCTATGGCCGTTCGCAAGAAGTGGGATACACATGACGTTGGGACGAAGCTGGAAGCCTTTGCTATTGCTGGATGTGATCCAGTCAGTAAGTCATCTTCCAAGTAGCTGACGTGATTTTTTCATCAATGATATTTACTAGATCTTTGCGCAACGTCGAAGCAGAAGGCTGACTACATGAAGGCTCAGATACGTGACAAAATTAACACCAAGCTAGGTATGTCAATCTTTTGTTCTTGGTCGGCTCCCCACTCTTACTCGTACATGTAGTTGAAATCACTCAAAACCCAAAGGCTATTATCAGCTACACAGACTTTGAAGAGAAGATTGTGCTACGTTATGGTGTTGACATTGTTGGTTACACATACGACAACTTTGTTAACCCGAGCGAGCTTAGTAGCTCACTCCCACCCCTCAAGGCCCTCCTCGACGCCCTCAACGACAATACTTGCAAATTTATCAAGCTTACGAGTTCAGAAAGGAAGGAGCGCGAAACCACATTTTATTCCAAGGTACAGTCTGGCGAGGTTGAAGTACGCAAACGCAAGAGAAGGGCCGATTACGGTGTGCGAAAGAAAAAAAGAGTTGAACAAGACTCTGCAGATAAGGGCAGCAGCGAGGGACTCATTGAGGACGAAGATGGCGAGGAAGGCGAGGATTAAGCTAGAGCAGTACTGTAGTCTCCTGAACTCCTAATCCGGACAAAATGCCTAAGTATGGATATCATAATTGCAAGCACGATCACATACCATTTAAGTCATTATCTCCGAACGTCAAAGGTCAAACCCTTAACATCTGGGCGTCATCAGCCGATATGTCATCCCTTATAGGAACTTATCTCTGAATGAGCAATAGACTATTGCGTAAATTCTGGATGTGAACGTACCCTGTCAGTGATAAGCCGCCACTATCCCATTCAGGAACTTATCTCTGAATCAGTAATAGACCCTTTCGTGAACCTTGATGGGAGTACACCTTTTCAACGGTAGTACGCCACCCATCCTGTCTAGAAACTTATTGCAACACCCTTTCAGTGAGATATACCACTTATCTTATCTCCCAAGAACAGCGCTGGACTCATGTGAAAAACGCTGTACCGTTTGGCGCTGTACGACTGAGGGAGAGAGGTGGTTGGTGTTCAGATTGTTGAATTCACTTGGCGTTCTTTGCCAAATGCAGGTTACGCTGTATCTTGAATCTCTGATTTCGGAGGTGGTCCCATCTAGGAACTAATCTCTAAATGAGTAATAGACCCTTTCCTCGTTCCTTGAGCACGTACCCTTTCGGCGACAATACGCCACCCATCCATTTATTGGCCTTATCTCTCTAAGACGGCGCCGAATCCTTTCGTAAATCCTTGGTGGGAGTGCGCGCCATTCGGCGATGATAAGCCACCTATTCATTTAGACGCTAATCTCCAAATGAGCAAAAGACCCTTTCACGAATGTTCGATACGAGTACGTACCGCCCCAGCAGCCGTTATCGCATTGACAGTTGCCCAGCTCATGAATGATGGCAACGTATCTTGACAGCCCGTCACCCCATGACGTGGGTCCCAGAGTCCTGAGCGCCCGAACATCTCCAAAAATGGGTATGGGCGGCCACTGAGAGCGGTCAATGCAGGCGGTAAGAGGTCCTCAACGAGCAATTACAGCTTGGGAGACGGGGGTGAACGGCGTATGATATGTATACTGAGCAGTGCTGTACATGACGGTAGCTAGGCATGATACAGATAGACTAGAATTGGTTGCCGTGCGCTGTGGTGCTGCATAGACTCGGAGTGACGAAGGCGTTCAACAGAAGAAATGCCAAAGAAGGCATCGCCATGGAGGACAGCGGCACATGGAGGTGGTGCACGCTATGGCCGTAGGACAGAGATGGCGGGCAAGAGGGCACACGAATGGCGGCAGTGGTGGTGATGGCGCGCCAGTAATGGGAGGAGTGCGGGATGTTGTGGAAGAGGGCGTGGGAGGTACTATACAGTTGACGGAAAGCGCCGGAGAACAGTCTGCACCGGCTACATCGGATACACGGGAAACCTACCCGGCGCTCAAGAAATTCAGCGTTAAAGTTGAACGCTATTCAGGTCGCTATCGGAGGGTAAGCAGAATACGCGTTTTCACGGCAGATTGATGGGACTGTACTGATGGGGTCTACCCCACTAATTTGCCCGGTAACGTGGGACCCTTAGGTGTCAGGGTGAGGTGTCATTCAACACGCTAAGATGAGTACTAAACGTAAACTCTAGCGCCAGCAAAGCCTTATGGGCTATCAACCTAAGAATGCTGTAGGACCGCAGTCAAAATTGTTCGTCCAGTATGATGTCCCAATTTAGAGTCCCGGATAAGGCATTTCTACGGAACATAGCATTATCTCACGAACGCTGAGGTTAAAGCACCTACAATTTGTGCATCGTGTACGGAGAGGATGTGGGCTGATAATTGCGTATCTCTCCACGCTCAGGCTCGAGCTCGATTCAGCGTTAACTCCTTCGCATCTCCACAGACAGTTGAGTCAGTGCATATTGAAGGTCAAGACGTCAAAGCTTCCATCAACACGCTGCCAGAACGTCGATTGTATTCTTCCCACTTAAAAGGGTAGAATCGGCTCTAGCACAGATAGCCACTTCACTGCGGCCGCATTAAGACCAGGTCTCAGTGATAATATGCGCTTTCCTCATAAAAGTTTCATAGCGGTAAGAGATCAAAGTCCCTTCCGAATCTGGTACTACGTAGACTTGCATCCGCGCCGTGCATGTATAATGAACCATGGCTGGTATCGTTGAATACTAATAGTATCAATCGGCGTTGACCACGCGTGATAAATCGATGCCTATCTGGGTCTCGTTTTGGAATAAAATTCCAATTTAGGAATATGACTTCAGTGTGCTTGTCCTTGGCCTCAGAGTACAACATTGTGCCCATTATTCACAGAGTACAAAACTTCATATTTTTCTACTACCCCAAGCTGGTTGTACTTGTACAGTTATTACTCTGTCATGTTCCCTTAGCCCGGCACTGCTGAGATAATGAGTTTGTTGGTTTAGGCGTCGAGATGAAGGGTAATACGAATCATAACCACATCATCCAGAGGGTGGTCAATGAGGGCAAAGTGGCATGTTATTGTTGTTGTGTGCTGATAAGGTGTTATTATATGATATATCTTCCAGAATCAACTCTGTCAGAGAGTCAATTCATGGAAGTGGTCGATGCTATCGTTTTTGACTGGAAGGTTTTCCTTTCCGAATCTCGAGCGCTATTCTGTGCATTTGTTCCACAAAAATCGCCGATCAAGTATGATCAAAAGAATCATGCCATGTGATATATAAACTACTTAAGAGGACAAAGAAGACAGAGACGCGATACATATGTGGCAAGCC
>Ga0247741_1002548_pt1 | contig 10104 bp, 11 predicted proteins | sample UWRJL213509R2_FD_180945 | JGI IMG/M metagenome (GOLD analysis project Ga0247741, IMG submission 180945) | Plant litter microbial communities from Arlington Agricultural Research Station in Wisconsin, United States - UWRJ-L213-509R-2 | ecosystem: Environmental > Terrestrial > Plant litter >...
CTTATAGTCGATTATGGGGGCAATAAGGCGTACAGCAACTCTTTCCGAGTGAGTTGATTTCATATAGGATCATGGGGACCTATGTTCATATTTGTTCAGGCTTTCAAGAATCACGAGATAGTGGATGTCTTCCACCAACCAGGGAACAGCGACCTGACCGCTAATGTTGACTTCGCCTACCTGAGAGAAGCCATGAGTGACCTAGGTATATTGTTTCTCTTTCCTACTACACCCCTTCTGATCTTCATAAATAGTAAACACTTACGGTCCCATAACCCAAGGTTCATTCCTCGAAAAAATGGGCCTTCAACTCCGTCTCGCTGGCCTATTGAAAGCTGCTAAAACTGAAGAACGCAAACAGCAGCTCGGTGATGCGGTCAAGCGACTGGTGGATCCGAGCGGTATGGGGAAGGAATATCAGGTGTTTGGGATCACGAGCAAAGTGGCTGAAGGAACGGAGGCATGGCCATTCGTATCTGAAGATAGTTCATAGCCGTAACCTTTTGGTCGCGGCTTCTCTCGATTCCAATTAACTCGTTGTATCGGATACCACTTGAACGGATATGACTCTTTCAACCAGATGCGAACAGACGCCCTCAAGGCTCATCGTGACCGCAGAAGCGGGAGAACCAGACCCATATAAATGCGAAAATCGTACATTTGGGAGGCGCGATTGAAGTAGTTTCGGGCGTCGATGCTCTTACCTAAGGAATAATAACCGCAAACGTTGAGAATTCGAGTAGCAGAATTAAAGTAGCCAAAGGATATCGTTCAAGAGTGGCTCTTGCGTTGGTCAGGGTCTTCTCTAGTGCGGCGGGGTGAATGCGATCGCGAGTTCCGCCTCTTCCGCCGTCTCTCCGAGATATCCTCGTCCATGGCCCTCTTTTCTCGCCGGACATTATGTCTCTTCTTTTCTTCCTCCCCTAGAACTCCACCTACTCGTTCCCGCATTCTTTTGTCCTCCGAACGTTCGCCTGGGCTCTCATCAGATTTCTCCAAGTCCGCAGACAAACCCCCATTGGCCTCCCCCTGCATTCCTTTCTCCTTCGTTCTCTTCCACATCAGCCTCTTCAAACACTTCCCGCATAGAACCACCTTAACCAATGCACTCTTGTTCTCCCCATGTTCTTCATAGACGAAAGGGAGTTCGAGAGTTGTTAGTGGCACCACAGGTTCTGGGTTATCATCGAATCGCCGCCGAGGTGCAAAGTGGTGTTCGCAACGCGTGTTACCGCATGTTGTTTCTCCAGAACCAGCGAGAACTTCTTCTTCTGTGCGCCATCGTAGTGCGAACTGTACAAACAATTGATCGAGTCAGTCGGTGCATGGTGCGGAACCAGGGGCCTGAAGCGAGCACGTACGTTTCCCGACTTGTAGTGCTTCAGATCACACAACGCAAACTCTCTATATAGGCTTGCATAATATTTCGCAGCTAGCTGCTCATCCCACGACGAGGCTTTCTCGTCTTGTTCTCGTAGAAACCTTCATGATAGTTAGGAATAGTATCAATGGGCCTTGATCCACAAACCAAATGAGCGACAACTCACTTATGCGATGCTTTCAGGATTTCAAATTCAGTGATACCAACTTGCTTGGATGTACTTGGTTGACCAGGCTTGTAGAGCGACATGGCAGTATGAAAAGAAGGGAATCGGAATTACCTAACGCTGTGCATGGGCGCTAAGTCCATGCGGTCGGACCGGACTGCTTTGAGCCCTAGGTAACACGCCCCTGCCTCTTGCTTGAGCTGCTCTGCAATCTCTGATATTAAATTCGAGTCTCTATGATACGTGTAAGTAATTCATTAAGGGGATCCCCAGGCTAAGTACTCAATCCAAAACGTCCAGGTTCGCTTCAAACCACTACAATGCAATCCTCCTCAATCGTCCCACCACCGGTCTCAATCCATGAGCCATCTTGTTCGAACCAGAAAGTGTCGCCCTTCTCATGGCAGCAACCCCTTCAGAGAGATCACTAAGATCTTCAGTGTGCTTGAAGCTGAGAACAAGCAGCTGTCCGAGATTCCCAAGTAATACCGTCAGATCGCCCTCTTTTCCAACACCCGTCAACTCGATAGCTCTTCTCAACGATGAAATCGCATCATAGAGGTCCTCCAGTGCATGGAAATGTAGAAAACGAGCTGCAGACAGGCAAGCGGAGCTGTTGAGCTGTGCTGGTATGTCAAGCCACTTTGACACAGTTGGTACTTGATCTAAAGTAGTGAGCCTCTGGAAATAATTTCGAAGCAGGGAATATTATGTATACCTCCATGGTTATGTCGCAGACCATCGTTGTGCCTCTCGACAGTTTCGTTTAAGGCGACTTTTTCGGAGATCTTGATGTATGTTTTCATTTCAGGCATCTCGTCTCCTGGGATAACTGCACCTTTGACTGTGAAAAAAACTATGTTGAGAACGCCCTACTTGGCAAGGACATGTCGCTCACATTCTATTGATTCTTTGTAGTATCGGAACCCGTCCAAATCTTCTTCTGTTAAGAAGACGTGACCGATATCACCATTCTCTGCCGAGTGTGCGACTACAACGAGCTCGTTGATGTTCGAAGGTCTTTATAGACGGTAATATTCGTGAGGACTATAGTATATCAATAGGCGCATTACTCACAAATTCATTGGACCATAGTATTGCCATATATCAGGCGACACCATGTCCAAAGATAAAGTCCTGCTCGCGTCCCTCCCGATCCCGGGATTACATGCAATGCGGACGGAGTCCACATTGGTAATTCCCCTTTTCTCAGGTGTGTGGTTTGCGACAATGGCAAGATCTAAACAGCATAAGATGGGTTCATCAGTGTTCGGACAAAATCACATCCAAACCTCTAGGATACGTACGCATAACATAGGTTTCAATAATACCTTCAGTTTCGTCACTGCTTCTGGTTTGCTCTCTAGTCCCGTAAACATCCTCGTTGACGATACTCCTGGTGATTTTCTCATCGCCCACCAGTGCCACTTCCCATCGCTTCTCGTCGTTCGGTCGACGTATATCCAATGTGCTCTGTGATTCCAGAACGGGAGTGTCGATTTCTTCATCCAGAACTGACTCCACTTCGATTACTCGGGCAACTATCTCCTCCCTTTCTACCTCAACATGGACATCAAGTCTCGACGGTGAGGTCTCGAAGGGTGCCGGTGCGTCTCGATTAGCAAGGAGCTCTCGCGGCGGTGAACGTTTAGGGATCGTGTCTAGGAGCTTCTTTAGGCGAGATATCGGCTTTGAAAACAGAGCCTTCTTGAGTGACTTTGTGTACTTCATGTGTGGAAAAATCGATCTAAAACGACGTTTGAGGTGGAAGGTGGTAATGAGTGCAGGATGCAAAGGATGGGAAGGGGTATGTTGGACAGGTCTGCGGGCCTCCTGTGCATTTAACATCCCATGTGTAGATGCACTGACGTCTGCATGTACACATGCATCGTGTTCTGCGCCTAGTGTTTCAATTAGTAGACATGCCGAAGACGTGCCGGCGTCTATGCAGGCGGGCGCCTATTACGTCAGCCTTCTTTACCATGCAAAATTCAGGCCCGAGCACAAGCGTCGAATCAATTAGGTAAAGTCACGCAAAAATACCTTTCCTCTGATGATGGATGCGAAGTTGGAGGTTATCACTCCGAGTCCCATTTACCAACTCAAACAATTGCTCAATATCTCCGAGTCGATGACTTGGCCGTGGTGGGCATTATTACAAATGAATCATCAAGGCAGTGAAGGTTCACTTGATGCTTGACCTTGACGAAAAAAATAGGCCAAGGCTTTCTTCTTCTCCTATGTCTGAGTTTCAAATGGCGGCCAGTGCCAATGGATGTGTCTCAAGCCAGTTTCAACCAACACCTCCATCATGTCAGTATGGCTCAATTCGAATCCCAACACTTCAATGCTAACAGTTCTTCATATCACAGACTCTGAGATGCCAGTAGATGGTCAAAGTCTAATACGCTCTGCTAAGTCAGGCCGTAACTGGGCAGAAAATGAGCTGTTGGCATACAAAATCCAGGTTTCCTCACAGGAAGCACCGCAATTTTTTGGTCGGGAGCTTTGCCCCATCGATCACTTGGACGCCAAACTCCTTTCTACCATCGACCCTTCTATCGCCTCTAATCTCAGCAAGGAAACCTACCGCTTCCTTGCGCTTTTGGACCTTGCGTCGCATGCTGATGTTGGCCAGGAGAGCGCCATCAACGATTTTCGGAAAGCTGTCCTTGAGGTGACAGGATATGACGAATTAGGGACGATCCTACGCTCGCGCTATGATATTCCCTTCACCATTGCTGGTGAAACAAGAACAGCCAAAACGGGCCTCTGTCTTGTCCACTTCAGCTCGATGATACTTTTGGTAGTGCAAGAAGACAAGGCGGATGGAACGAGCATGCAGTCGCCTGAGGCTCAGGTTATTGCCGAGGCGATTGCCACTTTTGAGAACAATAACAGAAAACGTCGCAACCGCCATCTTGAACCTCTCGAGTCGATGAACGTCCCTTGCATTACGATGATCGGGACACGCCCACGCTTTTACAAGGTACCGGTTACACGAGAGCTCAGCAAGGCTGTTATATGTGGACAATACCCAGAGCAACCCACAATTGTAACGTGCTGTGCTCCGCCCCCTCGCCTTCGGTCGTTTGAGGGCATGGAGATACCGGATTATCGTCGAATTGCCTTACAGTACTACGACACTTTCCGTGGATTCGCGAAGGAATGCTGGACTGAGTTCATTGCCGGTATCTAAGGAAGGACGGTAAGTATCTCAGATGGTGTTGCTTCCTTGCTATTGTTGGCCCTTGTTTCAAGTATCGCGACGAAGAACTTTTCCAGCGTCCTGTGCTACAGAACGTGGCTCTGAGGTAGTGAAGTATAGAGAGATCTTGGGTTTTTGATACCCACCCTCCCAAACCGTATATTCACATTGTGGTTGCAACTACTGATACATGTAGCTCTACCTGTCCATGAATTCATCTTTCCGAGGCTTGGCTGGCAAACGAGCCGCCAAGCTGTCCATTTTGGCTATCCATCTTCGCATAATATCACGCCAAGGTACAATGGCCTCCCATAAAGCCGATCTGTCACGACAGCTGAATCCAGTCTTGTTCGATCTTGTGTGACTTTGTTTCCTCGACGCGTCCAACCGGGCTGGAGATGATTGCATGTCGGGAATTCAATAAAGTAGTAAACACACTAAGGGATATACGGTCCATCAGCAGGTCGTAAGCAGTTGTGACCCACTCTTTACTGACCTCCGTATCGCCACAGACGAATAACGTCTCAAAAATTACCCAATCAATTTGCTCTTCATTCATCAAGCGATCAAATTCTCCTGACCTGATAAAGTCAATGAGTTGTGCCTTTGTATTAGGTTCCATAAACCGTGTAGGGGGTCCAGGGCGAGGGGGCAACTGATTCTCCTGCAGACGACTCCTACAGATCTGTCTGTTTGACAGAAAAAAATGAGTCGCTATTCGGCAGTCAATGCTGTTGACTGACCTCTTACAAGAGTACTCGAGGCAGGTAAGTGCTACTTTCACATAATTTCCACCAATACAGGTGTAAACTATTGCTCTGCTAGCATCATGGAAGAAGTCGTTGAGGAATTGGCAGACATCGTCGAATTGCGTAGTACACAATCTCAACGGAACCATCATATGCTTAGTGTCAGGTGATGCTGGATATGAGAGGGAGTCAAATTAGTGTGAAAGAAGTAGGCAATGCTACCAACTGACGATTGAAAACTGTGAGCAGACCATCATGGGGGAGTAGACCAAGACAGTATAAGATGCACTCGTCCACGCCTGAACGGAGATCAAGAATGAGCGATGATACATCCGGTCTTGCAGACTTGAAACAGGATGAGTCTTTCGAAACCGCTGAAAGACAATGATGGATTGGAATCGCACCTCATGTCCAAGATACGCAATCAGCCGTATCATGGACTCCAAAAATAAGGCTCCCCGTACTTCGTCCGTATCCCCCAGATGCGCCTTGAGGTTAATTTGTGAGAATTTCTGTAGAAGGTCTGGCTTTAAACCCGAATAGCGTAACAAAGATAATAGTTTTCCCCAAGCGTAAGAATGTTCCAAGTCTATCAAGGAGCGAGGAGTCAGGACAGTTGACACGATTGAAAGAGTTCTCACAGTTTCTGCCACCCAGACTGAAGTTCCTCAAGCAAATATGAAGTATGTCTGCGGATAACACGCCACAGTCGATATAAAAGTCTCTTGAACGTCGTTTGTCCTGAAGGAAATCGCCTAGAGATGCATGCGAGACTTCGACGAGAGAATAATGATCGACTTTAATGATAGAAGCCAGATTCCCCAGAAGAAGCTCAACATCTGCTACTTGAAGCGCGAAGAACTCTGCCAAACATTGTAAGTCCTGGAACATGGGAGCTTGAACCGCTTCCACAACTAGGACGCCAATGATTGTCATCACGAGCGTTCTGTTCTCTGGCGGTATCGACGAAAGTATTTCCAGGAATAACGCGTCAAGTTGAGCGAAAGGTAGGTCGCGCTCCGAAGGGTTTACACGAAGGCCCAGAATGATCTCGAGGCGATCGACAGGGTGGTGGTGTGGCGAGGAGATATATTTGATGACCGTTGCAGCGTATATGAACTGACCCGAGGCTCGTTTAACCAATTCGTCGATGAGACTGGAATCCGGCCATGATTTGGGAATATGGCCTTTAATCTGATGCGTCCTCTTGAGTTTTTCGAATGCATCCACAAAGAGACGGCGGATGTCAGCATCTGTTTCCTCCGAATCATCGAGTGCAACTCGCTCCGAAAGCGCCTGAAGTGGATTGCAGTTGAAAGCGCCCTTGATGACCACCTCTGGTCGGCTAACCACGAGGACTTTCAATGGTACTTTGCATTTCTGAATAGCGCCTGAGAGGATATCGAGAACATGACACTGTTGTTCTGCATCCGAACACTCATCCAGGCCATCGATGATGATGACATGTGGAGCTTGGATTGGAGGTTGCGAATTATTTCGATGAAGGGCATTGAGGGGATTGATGAGGAGAGTGTCGAATTGAACACGCAAAGATTTGCTGAAAACCAACGGATCCCGTTCCAGGGCAGCAATGACATGACTCTTGAGGAGGGGATATGCCATAACCGCCTGGTATACGATGGTGGGGACGAAGAAAGTAAGATGAGACCTTTGAGGATCACCTCTAGAGAAGAAGAAACCTCCGAGTAGCATGCTGCGCTCAGCACACCACTCTGCAAGCGTCTGCGCAATGGTAGACTTGCCGGCTCCTGCACCGCCGTAGAGCCACATGATACAGGCCGCTCTAACAAACGCTCCGAGCATCCAGTCTGTAAACCTCTTCAGGACGGCGACGCGGGTGTTCTCATGGCACTTGGGTCTGTCGAAGATTTCACCTGAGTCGTGCATTGCAGCGGATTTGGCAAGTTTTTGGAGTTGTCTAAACGGGTCATCGCTAGTCCCTACAGTGCAACACATGTCAAGGGCTATCCAAAATAGTGGTCAGTAGAATACCTCACCTTCTGTTTGGTTCGCAATGATGAAGTTGCCTCCGGAAACCAAGATATTTTCGCAATGATTGAAGAGACCAGCCATCAGCAGAGACCGACGGATATGTTCAGACCCGAGAGTGTCGTTCTGAATACGACAAGACTTCGATAACTTGATACTCAAGTGGGCTGATATGGTGGAATGAGAGTTGCAGTGTGAAGGGGCGTCTTTGACTTCAGCGCCTGCTTCACGTGGCACCTGCCGTTAGCGCACCAGACGGTGGTCACCAGTCCCAGAGGCAGTTCGGTCACCTGTGCGTTGCCAAGCAGTACAAGGTAAGAAAACTGTATGTAACCTTGCCTCTTGTCTTCCCTTGTACTTATTCTGGTCGACAAGTATCCTCAAATTTCTAACACCGTGTCTCTATACTGTACAATTTCGACCTATCGTTCATGCCATGTTACGCGTTACATACATTGTTCACTGGACCCAATGTTCACTACTAGTACCAAATGTTACCTGTTACTGACAGCAAAAATCATTCACAGACGTTAGACCATGCCCCCTAAGATGAATTTGACAGACCGAGGCAGACGGCCAAATTTCTTGACGAGATGATATAACGAGTTAGAACCATGCCGGAAGCGATCTTATACTACTTAGTCCATTTGGTCGTTTGGAGTGGTGGGTGTGCGCACTTTCGAGGCCGAAAATAGCTTTTCCCCCTATCCTAGACTATATATTGCACATTGTTCGCCAGTCCTCGTTACCCGTTACATTTGGCGAAATTATTCAGTTCATGACCACCCGTTACCCGTTACGTGAACAATTGGTCGAAATAGTACAGTATCAGCAATGTACTCGGCTGAGTCAGCGTGCTACGGGCGCTTGACCGGCGCTTATAAGTATCCATATACCATAGCTACTATCTCGGCGGTTGAATAAAACCAACGCTCAGTTTAATATCACGTCTTCCTTCATCAACGGCGGGGCCGCCAGTGAACGTTGAATAAAAATCAAATTAACCCTCCGAAGTGACATGCTACAGGGTAGGGCAGAGCAGGTATATAACGTACTTCCCGTGCTACGAGTACAATACTAGTACTTGCATAGCGTACTTGTGCGTGGTTGTTGGTGGTATCGCGAATGCGACAGAATTTGGATGATCCGGGGATGGGTGTGTGGATGTATAGATGGATGAGAGAGTGAGAGTGAGAGTAGTGGTAGAGAGTGTGTGGACTTGAATGAGCTCGAGGGTGACGCGCGGGTCGTTAAGGTAAGTGGTGGAAGTATACAAATGCGGGGAAGAAGAAAATAATCATAGGATAATGAGAGTGTGAAAGGATGCAGATGAAAAGAACTCGGAAACCAGAGAGAGAGAGAGAGAGAGAGATCGGTGCGGTCGTACAACCAAAACGGAAGCAGGAGGAGAAGAACTGAGAAGTGGAGGTTCAAAGGAGGGAAAGGAGAGTAGTTGCAAAAGCAGGAAGGGGAAGCAGGTGATGAAACGATGCAAGTGAGTGAGTGGTGAGAGAGATGGGAAATATCTGAAGCATTGTGAGGGAAGGAGTGACGCAATGGTCCAGGAAAGAAAAAGATGGTGATAGTAATGAGTGGTATGGTCATCATCGACGCGAACGAGGTCCATACATCGTTCCTCGCCCTCGCCGTCGTAGGGGGGTATAAATCCAAAAAATGAAAGCACCGTGCAGCGCAGGGCAGGGATGCACAAAACCCGACAAGGTCGGGCAGTGTCGTCGTCGGGCCGTACGCAGACAATAAAATGGCTATGCGTGCCTTCGAGTTCAATGTTCGGGACCGAACAACGATAACCGATAACGCGACTTGAGGAATATATGAATTTTCTTCCTCCTCTTCCTCCCTCCCTCCCCTCCACACACACCTAAACGCAATAGCAGCATTCACCAACTCAGCAGCTCACCCCAAAAACGCCAACTCCGTCATCCGCCTCGTCTCCTCATCCTCAATATGCGTCGTCTGCTGTAAAATACTCCCATGGTTATACATCACAGGGGACACCGCCTGGCGGGGCACGACCGGTTGACGGGGCACGACGGGCTGTCGTCGGGGGATCGGCATGGACCGCATGGGCGTCGTTGACGCGTCGGGACGCACAGAAGGCGTCGTCTGCGCCCTCTTCACCCGCCTCGCGCTCCCAGATCCGAAGCCAGGCATGGATATGGACATCTTGTTTTGCACGGGGGAGAGGGGTGGGGAGGCGGGTAGGATGGGAGTCTTTGATCTAGGCCCCGAGCTGGAGTTGGAGGAGGAGAGCGTACCGACGACCGACCGACGGATGTTGGAGAACGATTTGGCTACGCCTAGCTTCCTCGGCGTTGTCTGTGCCTGCACCTGGGTCTGTCCGTGCCCCGAGCTCAAACCCAACGACGTAGGTGATAACGGCGCCACCGAATCCAGCTCATCTTCTTCCTCCTCCTGGTCACCGCCTACATCCTCCTTATCATCAACGACAACATCCACCACCGCCGCTACATCCTCCACCCTCTCCTCATCCCCCTTCTCCTCGTCCTCGTCCTCTTTCTCATAAACAACAGCACTCCCCGCAGGCGGCTGACTAGCGCTCCTCGTC
>Ga0247741_1002550_pt1 | contig 10101 bp, 12 predicted proteins | sample UWRJL213509R2_FD_180945 | JGI IMG/M metagenome (GOLD analysis project Ga0247741, IMG submission 180945) | Plant litter microbial communities from Arlington Agricultural Research Station in Wisconsin, United States - UWRJ-L213-509R-2 | ecosystem: Environmental > Terrestrial > Plant litter >...
GACCCCGAGACGAAGTTCGCCGTCGCCGACTGGGCCGTCTCGAACGGGCGCACCTACGTGATCGCCTCCGCGCTCCGCTACGGCGGCAACGTCTTCGGCGGCGCGCCCGGCGTCGCGTGCTACCGGTGCCTGTTCGAGGACCCCGTCGATGCGCCGACCTGCGCCGACGCCGGGGTGCTCGGCCCCGTGGTCGGTGCGATCGGCGGCGTCGCCGCGGCGATCGCGCTTGGCCTCGTCGCGAACGACCGTCGCTACGCGGGCGCGTTGCTCGCCTTCGACGACCTCCGCAAGTTGCCCGAGCCGCGCGTCGTGCGGTTCGCGCCGCGCCCCGATTGCCCGGCGTGCAAGCGCGCGCCGATTTCACCCCTGGCCGCGCAACCGTTGCGCATCGCGGAGAATTCCTGATGGCGAGCATTCGAGTCCCCAGCGCGTTGCGATCGTTCACCGGTGGCGCATCCGACGTCGAGATCACGGCGAGCACCGTGCGCGACGCGATCGCCGAGCTCGAGAAGAAGCACCCCGGCATCGCTGCGAAGGTCCTCGACAAGGGCAACGTGAAGCCCTTCATCCGCATCTTCGTCGGCTCCGACGACATCGGCGACCTCGGCGGCCTCGACGCGAAGGTCACCGACCGCGACGAAATCTCGATCGTCCCCGCGATCGCCGGAGGCGCCGGTGCGTGACGACCAGGTGCGGCGCTACGCGCGTCACATCCTTCTCCCCGACGTCGGCGGCCTCGGCCAGACCGCGCTGATGACCTCGGCCGCGCACATCGAGCTGCGCGAATCCGAGCCCACCGCCGAGCTCGTCGCCGCCGCCTACCTCGCCGCCGGCGGCGTCGGCGCCCTCGCCGTGAGCGGGGCCGAAGAATCCCAGCTCGCGATCATCGCGACCCACGGCCCCGACACCAAGGTCACCACCGGCACCACCGGCCGCACCCTCGCGCTCGCCCCGAAACCACCCTGGTGGCCCACCGCCGACCACGACGAGCACGCCCTCGCCTTCTGGCGCGGCAGCATCGCCGCCGTCCGCTGGATGGCCGACATCGCCAACCGGTGACCGCCCTCGCGATCCCCGAACCCCTCCTCGCGGGCCTCTACGCCCACGCCCTCACCGCATTCCCCGACGAAGCCTGCGGCTACCTCACCGGCCCCCGCGGCGCCGCCGCCGTCGACGCGATGGTCGCCTGCCGCAACGCCCAACCCGACGGCGAGCACCCCATCGCCCCCGCACGCGGCGCCGACACCGGCTTCGTGATCGCCGGCGCCGAGCTCCTCGCCTTCGCCCGCACCTTCGACTCGTCGCACCCGGCGCGCATCGTCTACCACTCGCACACAAACGGCCGCGCCTACCTCTCCGACGTCGACCGCGAAATGGCCCTCGCCTCCGGCTACCCCGTTCACCACCTCGTCATCGGCCTCACCGCCGCCGGCGTCACCGAAGTCGCGCAGTTCGACGAAACGCTCGCCGAAATCGCGCGCTGGAACCCCCATGTCCGGTAACGGGGACGCTGTGCATTTTCGTAAGTTGCGGTCTGCAAGTCCGCATTCGGCCATCGACGCTCGACGCGGCGGCGACCATCCAACCACTAGTTGGCGATCGCAAGTTGTGACAAGGCACAGCGTCCCCATTGCCGGACAGCGCGCTGGAACCCCCATGTCCGGTAACGGGGACGCTGTGCATTTTCGTAAGTTGCGGTCTGCAAGTCCGCATTCGGCCATCGACGCTCGACGCGGCGGCGACCATCGAATCACTCGTTGGCGATCGCAAGTTGTGACAATGCACAGCGTCCCCGTTGCCGGACACAGCACTCGTTGGCGATCGCAGGTTGTGACAATGCACAACGTCCCCGTTGCCGGACACCGGCCTTGAAGCTCGGCCTCGTGCTGTCGACGGCGGCGGACCTCGCCACGATGGCGGCGCTCGCGCATGCGGCGCGGAGGGGGCGGCACGAGGTGGCGATCTTCGTCATGGATGCAGGCGCGCGGGCGCTGGCCGGGGCGCCGGACGTCGCGGGGGCGCTGCTCGAGGACGACTGCGAGATCACGGCGTGCTCGAACTCGGCGGTCGGGCTGGAGCTGGTCGAGGGGATCGTGCGCGGTAGTCAGGATGATCATGCGGCGGTGCTCGGCACGAGCGACCGCGTGGTGGCGTTCACGTGATTCTGATCGTGTGCCGCACGATGGATCCGCACCGGCAGAGCGAGGCGCTGCGGGCGGCGCTCGGGGTCACGCTGCGCGGGGAGCGCGTGGAGGTAGTGGTCGAGGGGGCGCTGCTCACGCCGCTCGCGCAGCGGGCGGCGGAGACGCTCGTGTCGTTCGGGCACGTGGTGGGCGCGGAGCTCGCGGAGGCCTTGCCGCGGGCGAAGGTGGTCGAGGTGTGGACGTGAGGACGGTGCTGCATCTCGTGCGCCCGGGCGCTACCCCGCTGGCGGTGGCCGCGGGCGACTGGGTGGTGTATCTCGGAGACACGGAGATCGTGCTCGCCGCCGACACGGCTCCGCTGCCCTCGGGACCCGTCACGTATGACCAGCTCGTCGCCCTCAGCTTTGCCGCCGACCTCGTGGTCACCTGGTGACGCGCTCGATATTCGCGGCGAGGTGTGCCCGTTCACGTTCGTGCGCACGAAGCTCGCGCTGGAGCAGATTGCCATCGGCGATACGCTGCGGGTGATCACGGATCACGAACCGGCGAGTCGGAATATCCCGCGCAGCGCGGCGGAATGGGGGCAAGAGGTGATCGGCGTCAGCCCCCTCCCCGACGGGACGTGGGCGATCGACCTCCGCAGGCGAGTGCGCTAGGTTGTGGCGATGTCCAAGCTCGATACGCTCAAAACGACGCTCGCCGGCTATGGCCAGGTCGTCGTCGCGTTCTCGGGCGGCGTGGACTCCGCGTTTCTGCTGAAGGTCGCGGCCGACGTGCTCGGCGATCGATGCCACGCCGTGACGGCCGTCTCGCAGACGATGGCGCGATCGGAGATCGCGGATGCGATCGCGCTCGCGAAAGAGCTCGGGCTCGGCGACCGGCATCGCGTGATCGAGTCGCACGAGCTCGAGGTGCCGGGGTTCGCGGAGAACCCCACGCACCGGTGCGCGCTGTGCAAGACCGAGCTGATGGACGTGGCCGCGCCGATCGCCGCGGAGCTCGCCGCCCAGGTAGCGCTCGGCACCAACCTCGACGACCTCGGCGACGTTCGGCCCGGCATCGCCGCGGCGCGCGATCGCGGTGCGCGCATGCCGCTCGTCGAGGCGGAGCTCTCCAAGGCCGAGGTCCGCACGCTCTCGAAGGAGCTCGGCCTCCGCACGTGGGACAAACCGCAGCTCGCGTGTCTGTCGTCGCGATTTCCGTACGGCACGCAGATCACGCCCGACCGGCTGCGTCGCGTCGATGACTTCGAGGACGGGCTCCGCGCCCTCGGGTTCCGGCAGCTGCGCGTGCGCTTTCACGATTCGATCGCGCGCCTCGAGATCGAGACGTCGGAGCTGCCGCAGATCGTCGCGCCCGGCGTGCGCGAGGCGATCGTCGCGCTCGGCAAGCGCCTCGGCTTCTCGTACGTCGCGCTTGATCTCGCCGGCTTCCGATCCGGATCGCTCAACGAAGTGCTGCCCGCCGAGACCCTGATCCAGCTCCGCGGGCGCCCGTCGTGATCCGCGTTGCGGCCGCAGCGATTCTTCTCGCGGCGACCGCAGCGCAGGCCGACGATGGCATCGTCAAGAAGGACGCCGAACGCGCCGCGAAGACGACGAAGCACGGTCCCTCGCCCGTCCCCGGCACCAGGCCGGCGAAGCTCGTGAACCTCTATAACCAGTGGACGCACGAGTGGCTCGCGTTCGAGCCGGGCCGCATTCCCACCGGCGCCACCGTGGATCGGTTCCTGCGCGATCACTTCACGAATGCGCCGGCGCAGATGGAGCCACGTCTGCTCGGCATGGTCGCCGCCGCCGCGAAGAACTTCCGCAGCGACACGGCCATCGTCGTCAGCGCGTTCCGCCATCCCAAGTACAACCTCATCCTCCGCAAGAAGGGGCACCAGGTCGCGCGGGATAGCCAGCACACGCACGGCGACGCGATCGACTTCTACATCCCGAATGTCCCCACGCTCGCGCTGCACAAGTGGGCAAAGGATCAGTCGATCGGTGGCGTGGGCCTTTACCTCGAGAGCGGCTTCGTTCACATGGACACCGGTCGCGTTCGCTACTGGTCCGGAGAATGATCGACGAATGACCGATCGCGACGATGAGGTCAACGCGACCGGCCCCACCGTGCCGCCGTCGAACGCGACCGACGAGACGCTCGCAGCACCGGTGAGTACGCCGACCGTCAGCGATCACACCATCGTCCCGATCCCGGAGATCGTGCGCCTCGCGGCCGGCGATCAGCTGCGCTCCAAGACCGACAGCCAGGCGCGCAGCGTGGGCGAGGAGATGCAGAGCGCTCGCATCGAGCAGTTCGGCACGGTGGGCCACGATCGCTTCGAGGTGCTTGACGAGCTGGCGCGCGGTGGCCTCGGCCGCGTGTTCCGCGCGCGCGATCCGCGCACGAACCGGATCGTCGCGATCAAGGAAGTCCTTCGCCCGCAGCCCGACATCATCGTGCGGTTCGCGCGCGAGGCGCTGGTCACGGCGAACCTCCAGCATCCCGCCATCGTCCCGGTCTACGAGGTGGGTCGCTGGGAGACCGGCGAGCCGTTCTACGCGATGAAGCTCGTGCAGGGCCGCACGCTCGACGATCTCATCACCGAGGCGAAGACGCTCGACGCCCGCATGGCGCTCGTCCCGCACCTGATCGACGTGGCCGATGCGCTCGCGTATGCCCACAGCGAGCGCGTGATCCACCGCGATCTCAAGCCGGCGAACGTCCTCGTCGGTGCCTACGGCGAGACGGTGGTGATCGACTGGGGGCTCGCGAAGAACCTCGCGACCGGCGAGGAGAACGACACCCTCCCCCACGCGACCACGATCCCGCCCGACAACGCGCAGACCGTGATCGGTTCCGTGGTCGGCACCCCGGCGTACATGCCGCCCGAGCAGGCGCTCGGCGAGAAGGTCGACGAGCACGCCGACGTCTACGCGATCGGCGCGATCCTCTATCACGTGCTCGCCGGGGTGCGCCCGTACCGCGCGGCGCGCACGATCGACGAGCTGCTCGAGATGGTCACCACCTCGGCACCGCAGCCGATCGACGAGCTGGTCGACGACGCCCCGCCCGAGCTCGTCGCGATCGTCGAGAAAGCGATGGCGCGACGGCCGCAGGATCGCTACGCCACCGCGCAGGGCCTCGCGCTCGATCTGCGCGCGTTCCAGGCCGGCAAGCTCGTCGCCGCCCACCGGTACACCAGCTGGCAGCTCGCGCGCCGCTGGGTCAGCCAGCACAAGGGCATGGTGCTCACGGCGTCGGTCGCGCTCGGCGTGCTCGTCGCGATCGCGGCCGTGGGCGTGTGGCGCATCGCGAAGGAGCGCGACCTCGCCCGCGGCGAGCGCGTCGAGGCGCAGCGCCAGCGCGGCATCGCAGAGATGCGCGTCGCCGATAGCCTCGAAGAGCTCGCGCGCCAGGCGCTGATCGCGAAGACGCCCGACAAGGCGTTGCCCTTGCTCGCCGGCGCGGTCGCCGCCCGCGCGAACGTCGCGCAACGGGCCGAGGATGCGCGCGTGAGCAGCTCGCCCACGCTCGACGTCCTCATCAACGTCGCGCGCGCCGCGTACAGCGGTCTCACCGGGATTGCACCACGCCACGAGCGCGGCACCACGAGCGGTGGTCTCGCGGGGAACCTCGTCGTCTCGACGAGCACCGACGGCGAGCTCCGCGCGTGGGATCTCGCGGCGGGCAAGGCGGCCTGGCAGATCCGCGCCGCGCGCCTGATGGCGCTGTCGCCCGACGGCACCTCGCTCCTCGGCGTCGACGACACGGGACGCCTCGCGGTGTTCTCCGTCGCCGACGGCACGGTGCTTCACGAGTGGCGACCGGATGCGAAGGCATCGACCGATGTCTCCGGCGTGCTCGCGTGGTCGAAGGACGGCGCGCGGTTCGCCGCCGCCACCGCGAGCGGCCGCGTCTTCCTCGGCGGCCCCACCTCGTCGACGCTCGCCTCGCTCGATCCGCACCAGGGCACGGTGTGGGCGGCGGCGTTCTCGCCCGACGGCAAGCAGCTCGCGACCGCCGGCAAGGACGGCGTCACGATGATCCGCGACGCGGCGACCGGCGCCACCCTCGCTCGCCTCGCCGACGGTGTCACTGAGATCGCGAGCATCACCTGGCTCGACGACCAGCGGCTCGTGACCGGCGACGACCAAGGGCGCGCGCGCGTCTGGGACGTGGCGGGCAAGCGCATCGCGCGAACGATCACGCAGAAGGGCGCGATCTACGGCGTGCTCGCCGGTCCGGGCTGGATCGTCACGTTCGGCGACTCGACCGACGCGACGGTCTGGAACCTCGACACCGGCAGCGCGATCGCCACGCTTTCGGGGCACTCGATCGGCATCGACATCGCCGCCGTGGTCGGCGCCTACGTCCTCACCACCGACGAGACCGGCAACGCGTTCGTGTGGGATCCGGCCACCGGTGATCGCCTGCTCGCGCTTCCGAACGAGGGAACGATCGCCGGCGTGTCGGTGCACGGCGATCGCATCGTCCTCTACGGCGACGGGCGCATGCGCGTCTGGCGGATCCCGCCGGATGCGAACGTGCGGCGCGTGCACGGGCACACCGCACGGATCCGCGAGCTCGCGTGGTCGCCGGATTCGCGCGTGGTGTGGTCCGCCTCGCATGACGGCACCGCCCGCGGCTTCGAGGTCGAAACCGGCAAGACCACGGTGCTCGGCACGCCGACCGGATTCTCCGAGCCGCCCGTCACCGCGCTGTCCGCCCCCGGCACGCCGGCGCCCCCCGTGAACCCGCACGGCTTGCGCTCGCTGCGCATCTCCGCCGATGGCGCACGGATCGCGACGGCCGCCGAAGACGGTGCGCTCGTCGTGTGGGACGCCGCCGATCCGACGCGCTCGTCCCGTCTCGTCGGGCACACCGGCCGCGTGCGTCGCATGGTGTTCTCCGCGGATCAGCGCACCGCGTACTCCGTCGGCGACCACACGCTGCGGGCCTGGGACCTCGCCACGGGCAAGCAGACGCACGTCGCCGACCTCGGCGAATCCGCCTGGGACGTGGCGCTCGTCGGCGACGTGGTCGCGACCCAGGACGAGGCGAAGCCGAACAAGGTCGCGCTGTGGTCCGCGGCGGATCTGCATCCGATCGCGGCGCCCGGCCTCGTCACGCGCTTCTACGATCTCTACAGCGCCAACGATCAGCTCCTCGTCGCGAACGACACCGAGGTCGACGTCATCTCTCCGGCCGGCAAGCGCACCGCCGCCATCGGCTTCGCACCTGGCAACTCGGCGTCGATCGTCGGATCCACGGTCGCCGTCACGGGCATCGCCGGCGACATCGGCCTGTTCGAGTGGCCGAGCCTCGGCGCGATCCGGTCGTGGCAGACCGGCGCGTTCATCACCGCCGCCCGGTTTCGCCCCGATGGTGCGGTGCTCGCCACCGTGGGAGACCGGCGCGTTCGCCTCTGGGACCCGCGCGCCGGCCGCCTCCTCGCGGAGGTCCAGCTCCCCGTGATCCTCGCGCAGCTCGCGTGGTCTCCGGACGGCACGCACCTCGCGTTCGCCGGCGGCTCCGGCACCGTGTGGATCTGGAACCTCGCGCCCTCGGACCCCGCCACGTTCTCCGCCTACATCAAGTGCGCTTCGCCCTGGCAACTTGCCGACACGGCGATCGTGGCCGCGCCGTTCGATCCCGCGAGCTGCGCTATGCTGGCGCAATGACGACGTGGGCCTGGATCGGCATCGGCGTCCTCGCGTTCTTGCTCGTGGTCGCGATCCACGACCTCGTGCAGAAGAAGCACGCGATCCTCCGCAACTTTCCGATCGTCGGCCACTTCCGCTACTGGCTCGAAGCGATCGGGCCCGAGCTGCGCCAGTACATCGTCACGCAGAACGACGAGGAGCGCCCGTTCTCGCGCGACCAGCGACGCTGGGTGTATTCGTCGTCGAAGAAGGAGAACAACTACTTCGCGTTCGGCACCGACAACGACATCGAGCGACCGGGCTACATCCTCATTCGGCACAGCGCGTTCCCGATCCACACGCCCCATCCCGGCGAGCCCGGCTACGACGACGCGATGCCGCTGCCGAGCGTGCGCATCCTCGGCGGCGTGCGCGGACGCAAGCACGCGTTCCGTCCCACCTCGATCGTCAACACGAGCGCGATGAGCTTCGGCTCGCTCTCGCCCGCGGCCGTCGAGGCCATCAACCGCGGCGCCGCGCTCGCGGGCGCGCTGCAGAACACGGGCGAAGGCGGCATCTCCGACTATCACCGCAAGGGCGGCGACATCATCTGGCAGATCGGCACGGGCTACTTCGGCTGCCGCGACGACCAGGGACGATTCTCGATGGAGCGCATGCTCGAGAGCGTCGCGTCGGCGAAGGTCAAGGCGATCGAGCTCAAGCTCTCGCAGGGCGCGAAGCCCGGCCTCGGCGGCGTGCTGCCCGCGGCGAAGATCACGCCCGAGATTGCCAAGATCCGCGGCATCGCGCTCGGCAAGGACTGCATCAGCCCCGCGAACCACACCGCCTTCACCGATGTCTCGAGCATGCTCGACTTCATCGAGCGCCTCGCCGACGCCACCGGCCTTCCCGTCGGGATCAAGTCCGCCGTCGGCGACCTCGGGTTCTGGAAGGACCTCGCGAAGCAGATCGGCACCACGGGCCGCGCCCCGGACTTCGTCACCATCGACGGCGGCGAAGGCGGCACCGGCGCCGCGCCGCTCGTGTTCACCGACCACGTGGCGCTGCCGTTCAAGCTCGGCTTCACGCAGGTCTATCGCGCGTTCGCGGAAGCCGGCGTCCAACACCACGTCGTCTTCATCGGCTCGGGCAAGCTCGGCTTTCCCGAGAGCGGCCTCCTCGCGCTCGCCCTCGGTTGCGACATGATCAACGTCGCGCGCGAGGCGATGATGGCCATCGGCTGCATCCAGGCGCAGCGCTGCCACACCGGCCACTGTCCCACCGGTGTCGCCACGCAGAACCGCTGGCTGATGCGCGGCCTCGATCCCACGCTCAAGTCCGCGCGCCTCGCGAACTACCTCGCCACGCTACGCAAAGATCTCCTCCACCTCGCCCACGCCACCGGCTACGCGCACCCCTCCCTCGTCCCGCTCGATGCGATCGACCTCGTCGACAGCAACACGCACACGCGCAGCGCCCGCGACGCGTACGGCTACCAGCCCGGCTGGGGCCTGCCGCTCGAGACCGAGGTCACCGCCATGCGCGCCGCGTGACAAACGCGTTGCAGGGCGCCGCGATCCGGTGTCTAACACCGCCCCTATGGCTGGCAGCGATATCCTCGTCTGGATGGACATGGAGATGTCCGGGCTCGATCCCGCGAAGGAGCGGATCATCGAGATCGCGACGATCCTCACCGACGGTCAGCTCACCGAGATCGCCGTCGGTCCCGACCTCGTCATCCACCAGTCCGACGAGGTCATTGCCGGCATGGACGACTGGAACAAGAAGCACCACGGCGCGTCGGGGCTCATCGACCGCGTCCGCGCTTCGACGGTGACCGATGCGGAGGCCGAGACGGCCACGCTCGAGTTCATCAAGCAGCACGTCGGCGCGAAGGATCGCCCGGTGCTCGCCGGCAACTCGATCCATCAGGATCGCCGGTTCATGCGCCGGTACATGCCCGCGCTCGATACGAAGCTGCACTACCGCATGGTCGACGTGTCGACGATCAAGGAGCTCGCGCGGCGCTGGTTCCCGCAGATCACGGCGAAGCAGCCGCAGAAGAACGAGACCCACCGCGCCCTCGACGACATCCGGGAGTCGATCGACGAGCTCCGGTTCTACCGGGCTAACGTCTTCACGCCGCCGGCTCCGCAAGCCCCTGCCGCCGGCTAGTCGAGCAGCCAGCGCCCGCTAACCCTGCGGTCGCACTGGCGATCGCCTGTCCGGGATCCGGGCACGTGCATTGCTCCATGGGCGGGCATGCGCACCACCGCCGTCTTCGCTGCCACTGCCCTCACCGCCTCGCTGTTCGGCAGCGAAGA